>Ga0179594_10000212_pt1 | contig 16157 bp, 8 predicted proteins | sample CZOMad1_1_08_16f_FD_148625 | JGI IMG/M metagenome (GOLD analysis project Ga0179594, IMG submission 148625) | Vadose zone soil fungal communities from Angelo Coast Range Reserve, California, USA - CZOMad1_1_08_16fungal (Illumina Assembly) | ecosystem: Environmental > Terrestrial > Soil > Vadose...
GTTGATGTCGATCCCGCGCGCTACCAGGATAGGCACCGCATAGATGGCCAGCGCCGCAAAGGCCACTCCCCAAATCGTCAACTGAGTGAGGGCCATTAAGGAAACGCCGATCAACTTGCCAATCATCAGCGTAAAAGGTCGCACCGAGGAAAACAAGATCTCAGCGATACGCGTCTCCTTCTCCTCGACCACCGCGCCCAAAACAACCTGGCCGTACATCAGCACGCTGATGTAAATCAGAAATGCAATAATGAAAACCGCCGCAAACTTTACGCCTGAATCTTCTTTCCCTTCCTCACCTTTTTCATTTACCGGATACGCCGCCAGGTCGATGGGCTTGGACAGCGCGTCCACATCCTGATCTTTTACGCCTTCCTTAATGAGTCGTTGCCTTCTGACCGCACTATTCAACCGTTGTTCAATTTGCCCCCGAGTGATCACATCGCCCACATTGCGGCCGTAATAAGACGTTTTGCTCTCGCTATTGTTCAAAATATCCGCGGGGATAACCAGATAACCATCGAGTTGTTCTTTGCCGATCCGGCCATTGAGCTCCTTTTTGACGTCATCAAGTGAGCGGCCATTCAGGCTAGCTTCCTCAACTGCGAAGCTTCCGTTCATCGACTTGCCTGCCGTCTCAAGGCGTGTTTTCGGATTCGAATTTGCGCTCTCCGCGATCTGCGTGCTGACCGGCCTTTGGTCATGATGCCGCTCGGTGAGGAGTGCTTGACGAATAGACGAATACAACTTCTTCCCTTCCGTCTGATCGATGATCGCGAGGCGGGTTTCGCCGGTCTTGATACTAAACAGCAGGCCCGGCACTACGGTGAACACGGCCAGCATCACTGGTCCGAGCACCGTCATGATCACAAAGAATTTCGTGCGCACTCGGGTCAAATATTCGCGTTTGATCACTGCCAGGAATTTGTTCATGACACCTCGGTAACTTTAGCGATGAAGATGTCGTTAAGGCTGGGCTCGATCATTTCGAACTTTCCAATCGACGCGCCGGACTCGATCAAACGCTTAAGGAGTGTTTGGGCGCTCGCCCCCGCGGCCAGCAATACCTCGATTTCGTCAGCGTGCGATTTGATATTGGCGACCATTGACTCGTCATCCAGGATTCCGTCGCCGCCTTCGATGCGCAAGGCCACCGCATGACGGCTGAAGCCGCGTTTCACTTCGCGGATACTGCCCTCCAGAACTTTGCGCGAGCGATTAATCAGGCAGATGTCGTCGCAAATCTGCTCGGCCACTTCCATCTGGTGCGTCGAAAAAATGATGGTCTTGTTAGCCGCTTTCAGATCCAGCACGATTTCTTTGAGCAAGCCAACGTTGACCGGATCGAGACCAGAGAAGGGCTCATCAAGAATCAGCAGATCGGGATCGTGCAGCACCGCAGTAATGAACTGTATCTTCTGCTGCATTCCCTTCGACAGTTCCATGCTCTTCTTGTGCTTCCACTCTGAGAGCTTCATGCGCTCCAGCCAGTGGTCAACGCGCTTGTCCGCGTCTTTGCTCTTCACGTTTTTCAACTGGGCGAAGAACTTCAGTTGATCGCCAACTTTCATCTTCTTATAGAGTCCGCGCTCTTCCGGTAAATAACCAATGCGGTCCTGCAACTCCGGCGTGACCTGCTGTCCAAAGACTTCGATTTTTCCAGAGTCAGGCGCAGTGATGTTCACGATCATGCGAATGGTCGTCGTTTTCCCTGCCCCGTTCGGTCCCAGCAAGCCATAGATTCTGCCTGCTCGCACATTGAGACTGAGGTCATCGACGGCGATGAATTCCCCGAAACTTTTGCTAACGCGATCGACGTTGATCGTTCGATTTTCATTGGTCATTAGTCAGCAGACCCTCTCTGCAAAATCACTACTGAGTTTCTTTCGGACAGTTATACGGATTAATGGATCCATAAGTTTTCGTTCAATCATTGCACCTCGGCGCGTCACCTGCTACATATAGTCCTGCCGCAGTCTTTGACTAAGCACCGGCCTTTTCCTATGTAACGCAAACTGTTAGTTTGCGATGATTGGATGGCATTCAAGCGTCCGCAAGCTAACAGCTTGCGTTACACAGCTTGCGTTACATAGTTCAAAGCCGGGCAGCCTGATGACCTTCGGTAGCAACTAAGGATACGACCCCACTCGTAAACAGAAGATGTTCACGTCAACAAAACCCATCGTGCGTAGTGTTGCGGCGGCGACTCTCTGTTGCTGCCTGGGTTTTATCTCGCAGGCATTTAGTCAAACCAACCAGAACCCCAAACCTGCCACTGACGATGACATAGTGCGCATCCAAAGCGACCTGGTGCAAACAGATGTGATGGTTTTCGACAAGCAGGGGCGCTTCGTCAACGGGCTGAAACAGTCGGACTTTGAGCTGCGCGTCGACGGCAAGTCTCAGCCGGTGCAGTTCTTTGAACGAGTCACCGCCGGCAGCGCTGATGAAGAGGCACAACTGTCAGCAGCGCGCGGCCGACCCACGACCAGCAAGGGTAAGGAAGTATCTCAGTCCGTGCCCCTCGATCGCGGACGCACCATTTTCTTCTATGTGGACGATCTTCACTTGAGCGCTCGTGATTTGCCTTATATTCGCAAGTTGCTCTTGAGCTTTATCGAAAAGGAGATGGGCCAGAACGACATGGTCGCGATCGCCTCCGTCACCGGGCAGATCGGTTTCCTGCAACAACTGAGCGACAACAAAACCGTCTTGCGCGCGGCGGTTGATCGACTCAAGGTTCGACCCTATTCCGTCACCGACATGGAACGCCCGCCGATGTCCGAGTATCAGGCGCTGCTGATCGACCGTTATGATCGCGATCTGACGGACTTCTTTGTCGAACAGATCATGAGAGACTTTCCGGGCATCTCGCGGCAACAAGCCGAAGCTCAAGTACAGGGACGCGCACATCAGATCCTGGTCCAGGGTGCGAACGTCACTACGAACACACTGGCCGGCCTGGAGAGTCTGGTGCGTTCGTCCAGCAAGCTGGCGGGTCGCAAGCTCGTCTTCTTTATCTCGAGTGGTTTTTTCATGGATGATCGGAATGGTGACTCGTCCGATCGTTTGCGGCGCATCACCGGCGCTGCGGCGCGCAGCGGAGTGGTGATTTACTCACTAGACGCGCGCGCTCTGGTTGCCAGCCTTGCCGATGCTTCCAGCCCCGTAGCTTTCGATCCCACCGGTCGCGTCGACAGATCGACAAGCGGCGAACTCATAGCGTCGCAGGATGCGCTCAACTCACTGGCCAGAGATACTGGAGGACGAGCAGTATTCAACACGAACGCGCTGGACGCAGGCGTGGCCAAAGCCTTAAAAGAGACGTCCGTTTATTACCTGCTGGCGTGGAAGCCTGATCAGGGCACGCTCGTTAATGGCAAAGCCAGGCACATGGCCGTCACGATACCCTCACGTCCGGACCTGGTTATTCGAGTACGCCAGGGAGTCCTCGACTTCCAGCCAAATGCCGCCGCCGCAGCAACGAAAACCAGGGAGTCGGCCAAGCCGCCAAAGCCACCCGCAGTTGTGCTGCGAGAGGAAATGACGGCAGCGTATCCAAATCCGGACCTGCCGGTGGCGTTGACCGTGAACTATCTGAGTACGGCAGACAAGGGGGTGCTGATCACCGCCTCGATACAGCTCAGCACTGAATCCTTGACGTTCAGCAAAGAGGGAGAAAAGCCAAAGGCTTTGTTGGATCTGATCGGCGCAATCTATAACGATCAAGGCAAAGCGGGCGACAGTTTCACCGACAGATTGACGGTGACGGCGTCATCGCTCGAGCAGTTGCGACAAAAGGGCCAGGACGTGATCTACAACTACAAGGTCTATGTGCCGCCCGGCCTCTATCAAATACGTGTTGGAGCTCGCGACTCCGGGAGCGGAAAGATCGGTACCGTCAGAGAATGGGTCGAGATACCAAACCTCGCATCGCACCAACTCACCATGAGCAGCCTATTCGCGGGCGAGCGTGCGCCGCAAGCAAGCGCGAGCTTTACGCAGACTAACCAGGAAGCAGACCAACTGGCCCCGCTCCGGGTGGACCGGCGCTTCCATCGAAACTCCTACCTGCGACTGTTAGTCTATGTCTACAACGCGATGCGCGCGCCCACCGACGCTCAACCTGATGTGGCGCTGCAAATACAGATCCTGCGAGATCAACAGCCAGTGGTCACGACACCACTGAAAAAGATTTCTACCGACGGCGTGGCCCAGCTTGATCAACTTCCCTACGCGGCGGATGTTTCGCTCGACGGTCTGGCCGCGGGCCGCTATGAGTTGCACGTGACGACTATCGATCGCGTTTCCAAGAGCAGTGCCTCGCGGACAATGCGGTTTGAAATCGAATAGGCCACCGCGTGCATCAAGGCAACCAGCCGCGGATGGACGCGGATAAACGCGGATCAGAATTAGAGCTGGACGCCTTCCTTTCAGATCCGCGAATATCCGCGTTAATCCGCGGCCCAGCTTGCCTGAGCCTTTCTTCTAAAATTGCCCGTTTAGACAGGGCACTTGTGCCCCTCGCTCGGAACGGCGGACAAGTCCGCGATCTAAACGGCGGTTGAGATGGGGTTGTTCGATTCCGGCATCTCGCGTCATACGTGGTTCACCTTGAATGCCCAAAGTTTGGAAGCCCACCCGAGAACAGATCGCTCGTGCCACAGACAAAACTGTTCGAGACGTAATCGCGCCCAATCTGCTGGTCCTCTTTTGTGGCATCAATCCGGGTCTATACACCGCTGCCGTTGGCCATCACTTTGCTCGTCCGGGAAACAGATTTTGGAAAGCTCTCTACGGAGCAGGCTTTACCGATCGGCTGCTCTCACCGTTCGACGAACGTGAACTGCTGCCGCGCGGGTATGGCGTGACCAATGTGGTAAGTCGCGCCACGGCGGCCGCGGACGAACTTACAAAAGAAGAGATGTTGAGCGGCGGCCGTCGCCTGGCGGCAAAGGTAAGGCGCTATCAGCCGAGGTGTCTGGCCATCCTTGGCGTCGGCGCTTATCGCATCGCCTTTAGCCGCCCAAAGGCGTCCGTAGGCCGGCAACCTGAGCAGATCGAAGATACGATTCTTTGGGTTCTGCCAAACCCCAGCGGTTTGAATGCGAATTATCAGCAAGCTGACCTCGCTCGGCTGTTTCTTGAGTTGAGGACTAAGATGGAATCGCTCCCAACGACTCTGTAACGCAAGCTGTTAGCTTGCGAATACGTTGAATGCCAATCAATCATCGCAAACTAACAGTTTGCGTTACATCACAACTGCCAGCGTCTCGGAAAAAGCGAAACCTAAACAGCTCCAGCACCGAAGTAGTAGGAATCCGCCGAAAGCTCGATCGGGCGAGCTCCGCGCCATGCGTCGCGCCGAGTACAAAAGAATCGATTAACCCTTTGGAGGAACCATGCGATTTCGAACCCTGGTTTTGACCGCCTTAATCCTGGCATTCGCAAAGTCTGCTTCGCCGGCTGATCTGCCATTGCTGGCCCAGTCTCCCACCGTCAATCGTACGCAGATCGTTTTCAGTTACGGCGGATATTTGTGGAGTGTGCCGCGTGAGGGCGGCGAAGCACGTCAGTTGACGACGAGTGGCCACGAAGGACTGCCGTTCTTTTCGCCGGATGGGAACTGGATCGCATTTACCGGACAGTACGATGGCAACCCCGATGTTTTTGTGATGCCGGCGCAGGGCGGTGAACCGCGCCGCTTAACCTGGCATCCGGGCCTCGACGTGGCGATCGGGTGGACACCAGATAGCAAGCGTGTGCTGTTTCGATCGGGACGCGAAGCGTACGCTGACTTTGACCGTCTTTATACGGTGCCCATCGACGGCGGTTGGCCGGAGGTGTTGCCGATGTGGCGCGGCGAGGAGGGCTCGTTTTCAGCAGACGGCGCGCGGCTGGCGTACGTGCCAAACCTGAAATGGCAGACTTCCTGGAAACGATACAAAGGCGGCCAAACGACGCCGATCTACATCGTCGAGTTGAATGATCTAAAAGTGGAAAAGGTGCCGCGTGAAAACTCGAACGATTCACAGCCAGTATGGTTCGGTGACCTGGTTTACTTCCTCTCCGATCGCAATGGCCCCGTTTCGCTCTTTTCTTACAACCCAAAAACCAAAGCTGTCAGCCAGGTCGTTGATAATAAAGGCCTCGACTTGAAATCGCTTACCGCTGGTCCGGACACGCTCGTCTACGAACAGTTTGGCGGCATCTTTTTGCTCGAGCCCGGCAGCGGTAAGACGCGCGAGATCAAGATACACATCAGCGGGGATCTGCCCTCGACACGGCCGCATTATGTGAAGGTCGCGGATAAAATTCAGGCTGCCGGAATCTCGCCGACCGGCGCTCGGGCGGTGTTCGAAGCCCGTGGCGAAATCATGACAGTGCCTGCGGAAAAGGGCGACGTCCGAAATTTGACGCGGACGACCAGCGCGGTAGAGCGCGACCCCGCGTGGTCACGCGACGGGAAATGGATCGCCTATTTTTCGGACCAGTCGGGCGAGTATGCTTTGCACCTGGTCGATCAATCGGGACTGGGGGCCGTGAAGAAGATCAGTCTGGGCAATCCACCGTCATTCTTCTATGGTCCAACCTGGTCGCCGGACAGTAAGAAGATCGCCTACACCGACAAGCGGCTCAATATTTGGTACGTCGATGTCGAGACAGGAAAGACGGTAAGAGTGGACACCGACCGCTTTGAGGACCCGAGCGTCACGCTCGCGGTGCAATGGTCGCCGGACAGCAAGTGGTTGACGTACTCAAAACTCCTCGGAAGTCACTTGCGGGCAATCTTCGTCTATTCGCTCGAGCAAGCCAGGGCCGCGCAAATCACCGAAGGTCTTGGCGATGCGCGTTATCCGGTGTTCGACAAGGGCGGCAAACACCTGTTCTTTAGCGCCAGCACAGACGTGGGACTTTCATCCGGCTGGCTCGATCTTTCCAGCTACCAGCACCCAGTGCTGCGCAGCATCTATGCGGTCGTACTAAAGAAGGGCGACAAATCTCCGGTCGAACCCGAAAGCGACGAAGAGAAGATTGAGGAAGAGAAAAAGGCCGACGACAAGAAGCCCGATGAAAAAAAAGACAGTGGGGATAAGGCTAAGCCGGACGACAAAGCAAAAGATGGAGACAAGGATAAGGGCGATAAAAAAGAGGAGCTGGTTACGGTAACGATCGATCTGGAAGGAATCGGGCAGCGCATCGTCGCCCTACCCGTTAAGCCTGCTAACTACGTCAGCCTGGACGCGGGCAAGACGGGAACCCTCTTTCTTTCGGAGCTGCCCGACGTACCGCGCTTCGAGCCGCAGACTCCCGCGACCGTCTCAAAGTTCGATTTGACCACGCGCAAGACTGAACCGTTCCTCAGTGGTATCAATGGCTTCACCGTCTCCGCAAATGGAGAGAAGGTACTTTACCGGCAGGGACCGGCCTGGTTTATTGCCGCCACTGGCGCTGCGCCAAAACCCGGCGACGGAGCACTGAAGCTCGAGGCGATGGAGATCTATGTCGACCCGCGGGCTGAATGGGCCCAGATGTATCACGAGGTCTGGCGCATCCAGCGGGATTTCTTTTATGACCCCGGCCATCATGGGCTTGACCTGGCAGCGGCCGAGAAGACATATGCGCCCTACCTGAAAAGCATTGGCAGCCGGGATGACCTCAACTATTTGTTCGATGAGATGCTCGGCGAACTAACCGTCGGGCATATGTTCATCGGCGGCGGCGACATTCCCGAGGCGCCTAAAGTGAAAGGTGGTCTATTGGGTGCTGACTACAAGATCGAGAATGGTCGTTATCGCTTCGTGCGCATCTTCAACGGTGAAAACTGGAATCCGGATTTGCGCGCGCCGTTAACGCAACCCGGCGTGGATGTGAACACTGGAGACTACCTGCTCGCGGTCAACGGTGCGGATGTGCGGCCGCCTGCCGATGTCAGCAAGTTTCTGGAGAACACGGCCGGACAGCAGATTCGCATCAAAGTTGGTCCCAGCCCCGACGGCAAGAATTCGCGTGAGGTTACCGTCGTGCCCGTGGCCAGCGAGTTCGCGCTGCGCAACCGCGCCTGGGAAGAAGACAATCGACGCAAGGTGGACCAACTGAGCGGCGGCACGGTCGCTTACGTTCACGTGCCCGACACCAACATTGGGGGTTACCTGAATTTCAATCGCTTCTACTTTGGACAGGTTGGCAGGCAAGCCGCGATTATCGACGAACGTTATAACCATGGCGGTCAGGTGGCCGACTATATCATCGACGAGTTGAATCGTCCGCTGCGCAATTGCGCCATCACGCGTGAGGGCGAAAAATTCTGCTCGCCGCTGGCCCAGATCTATGGGCCAAAGACGATGATCATCAACGAAATGTCCGGATCGGGCGGCGACGCCCTGCCCTGGATGTTCCGGCAGGACAAACTGGGACTGCTGGTTGGTACGCGAACATGGGGTGGGCTCGTAGGTATCTGGAGTTATCCCCCGTTGATGGATGGCGGTTTTGTCACCTCACCGCGGGGAGCGATTTACGGTTTGAAGGGTGAATGGGAAGTGGAGAACCGCGGCATCTCGCCCGATGTTGAAGTGGAAAACGATCCGGCGTCAGTAGCCACCGGTCGTGACCCGCAACTGGAACGAGCGGTGCAGTTGACGCTCGACGCTCTGAAGAAATCGCCAGTGGTGATCCCGGACCATCCGGCGTATCCGAACTATCATAAGAAGCAGTGAGCAGTGGGCGGTGGGCAGTGAGCAGTGAGCGATGTTCCGTAGTTAGTTGTCCCGTAGTTAATTGTCCGTAGTCAGTTGTCGGTCGTTCATGGTCCATCGTCCATTCTTACATTCTCCGTTTAGATAGCGGACTTGTCCGCCGTCGCCGCTGCCGAAAAACTCTCTGATTCAGCGAAGGACGCAAAATTTAGGAGTGCGGCGGCAGCGACGCCGCTTTGCATCGACTTTATTTTCCAACACTCTTCAAGGCGCGAGTCAATATCCAAAGCGGCGTCACTGCCGCCGCATTCCAAAAAATTGAGTTGTTCCGCAGCCTCGTAGGATGACAAACGACCCCAATGGTCTCGATCGTCTTGCGCCCCGTGAGCGTCCCGATGGTCAACCGTTGATGCATCAGAGCTGGGGCAAGCTTCTCTTCATGCACTGGCGGATCGCCGCAGCAGAGTTGCGTCCTTTAATTCCGGCGGAGTTGGAAATCGACACCTTTGACGGCAGCGCGTGGATCGCTGTCGTACCGTTTACGATGTGGGACACGCGCGCGCTGCCGCCCTACGTTCCCGCGGTGCCGGGGCTCAGCACGATGCACGAATTGAACGTGCGCACCTACGTCTACCGTGATGGAGTGCCAGGCGTGTGGTTCTTCTCGCTCGATTGCAACAGCAGGGCCGCGGTGTTCGGCGCGCGAACGTTCTTTCACCTGCCGTATTACAATGCGGACATTGAGTTGCAGCAGGAAGGAGACAACATCGATTACACCTTGCTCCGAAGCGAGCGACCTGCGGCCGAATTTCAATGCCGTTGGACCATCGGCGAGGCGCTCCCTCTTTCTGAGCCTGGCTCTCTTGAGTTCTTTCTCACAGAGCGCTATTGCCTCTATAGCCAGCACGCCGGCAACCTCTACCGCGGGCGCATCCATCACCAGGCGTGGCCACTGCAGAAAGCAACAGTCTCGTCAGTTGACTCCACGATGATTGAAGCCCAAGACTTGAACACCCCTGTCGACGATCCTTTGCTTCACTATGCCGAAGAGCTTACCGTTGACATCTGGGCACTGCGGAAGGTTTAGACATTTCGCCAGATCTGTCCGAATCACGAGCGTTATGATGAATGTAGTTCAGTCTCGAAGGGACGAAATAGTTGTAATTGAGTAAAGTTGCCGTAACTTGGCTTTGCGTGCTTTGCGCCTTTGCGTGAAGAATCTTCCCAATTTTAGAGCTCATAACTTGGGACGGAACGTCTCACGCAAAGGCGCAAAGCACGCAGAGTTGTCTGATCGGTCTGAGGCCTCGCCTCGCTGGTGATTACAAATGAAAACGCTGCTCGCTCCGCTCCTGCTGTTCTCCATCTGCTTTGCCGGCGTTGCCGAGCAAACCAAATCCACCAGGCAACCGCCAACACAGTCGCGGCTGATTGTCGGTTACCTGCCGTCATTTCGTTTGCCGCACTTTCCGATCAAGGAACTCGAAACGCGTGGCGCCGCCGAGCGAATGACGCACATCCTCTATGCGTTCACCAACGTTGCCAACGCTCATCCGACTTTTGATGATGACGAGACCGAATACCAGCGATTCTACACCAAAAGAGAGCGTGTTGACGGAAAGGTGGACGACCCCGCGGATAAGACCGCCTTGCGCGGAGCGTTCAATCAACTGCGCAAACTGAAAGCATTGCATCCACGACTCAAAGTGCTGATGTCCATTGGCGGCGCGAACCAGGCAAACTCCAGAGGCTTTTCGCTCGCTTCGCGCACGAAAGCCGCCCGGGAAAATTTCGTGGCCGCTTGTCTTGATCTACTCATCCGCGGACATCTGCCGCATGGAGTTTCCGCGAAAGGGGTGTTCGACGGCCTCGACATCGACTGGGAGTATCCGACCGATTGCTCCTCGAGCTTGACCAGCACCGGAGGTTGCGTGCCTGAGGACACGGTAAATTTCACTTTGCTGTTGCAGGAGTTTCGCCGCCAACTGGATGAACAGGGAGAGCGCGACGGCACGCACTATCAACTCACTATCGCCAGCTCAGCCTGGGTCGACGACTACAGCAAATACGAATGGCAAAAGATTCATCCCGTGCTGGATTTCATCAACGTGATGACCTATGGACTCGCGCCTCCCGGCAAGACTCGGCCGCAATCTGCACTCTACAAATCTTCCAAAGACACCGGCGACCTGGGACCGACCTTCAACACTGACTATGCGGTCACGCGTTACCTGCAGGAAGGTGTGCCGGCGCACAAGATCGTCGTCGGTGTGCCGTTTTACGCGCATGGCTGGCAAGGCGTTCCGGATGTGAATCACGGTCTTTATCAAAAGGCCGCCGCCCCGGCGCACGGATCGATCGGCGAGGGCGACGAGCAATACGCGAAATTGAAAACCCTGCGAGGCTTCCAACTCTTCCGCGATTCTGAGACTGTCAGCGTGTGGCTCTTTAATCCGAGCACCGGCGTGCTCTGGTCGTTTGATGATCCGGCGACACTGGCAGTGAAGATGGAGTATGTGAAAAAGAAGAACCTGGCCGGGGTGATGTTTTGGGAATTGAGCGGCGACGACGAGAGCGGCTCGCTGCTAAAAGCGATCTACCGCGGTCTGCGATAGTGAGTCATTGCTTGGCCGCGCCACGTCAAAGTAACACTTCCGCGTTTAGGACAGAATCTATGAGACTCCAGATAGGCTAGAACTATTTCGCTGAGAATCTCAAAGCTTGTCGCACCAGATATCTTCAGAGAACACAAATTCAACTAGAGACTGACGGTCCTCTAGCGCTAACTATGCTTAGCAGGCCTTTTGGAACAATCAACGTGGTAAACTTGGGTCATGGAAGCAGAGGCGAAAGGAGTTATCAACAGACTTATGACTAAATGCCAATTTCAGGGCTGTAAAAATGACGCAGATAGGGTGGTTGCTCGCCCCACTACTGACGAAGAAAGTAACATGCGCCGAACCGACAGCGGGGCATTGAAATGAGAATTTCAAGTTAAGATCAAGGTGTGCAACGAGCATTTGGTAGAGGCTCAAAAAGAGTATCCCTATGTCGTTAATGAGGGACCATAAATTTCTTCCCTGATTGTCTGATCTAGATTTCTAAAGTCTCCGCGGGACCCTAAACAATGGAAGAGGACATTCATGCTCTAAGTGATCAAGAGGTCTTTCACAGAAGTCGTGCCAGCCTCAATTAAAAAGGTCTGCGGCTCAGTCGTATTGGTGGGCCTTACTTTTCTGACGGCGCACTTCTCGTTAAGCTTCGCTTATGATTTGTCCTGGCTGTTTCTCGTCGTTTTTGTCATTGACATCTTAATTGTCGCTTGGGCAACTCTCTTGGAGTCACTGTTAGTCATTCTTCAATTTAAGAGTGACATACCTCGCCGAACAAAATACGACATAGGTGCCTCGCTGGTAAGGGTTGCCGAGGGTGGCATTATCTTCATTTGCGGTTATACGCTTTATACCCACTTCATTGGATAGCTGCTACAAAAACAGCTATAGGAGTACTTCGGATTTCGGATTATCGCGACTAGCGCAAAGTCAGGCGTGAAGCATGTTAGAATGGCCGCATGGCTGAATCATCGCGAATCTTAGAAGAAGCTTTGGCACTCCCACCCGGCGAGCGTGCGCGATTGGCTGCATCCCTAATCTCAAGCTTGGATTCCGAAGAAGACTCAGATGTCGAGCAAGCGTGGCGGGCCGAAGTTGCGCGCCGTGTTGAGGAACTGGATAACGGAGTAGTAGAACCTGTCGACTGGGAAGAAGCTCGACGTCGAATTCTGAACTAGTGGGCCTTGAGAATCAGGTTACACGATGAGGCGATCGCCGAATCGCGCGCTGCGCGCCTGTGGTACGCGGCGCGCGATCCGGATGTCGCAAAGGCTTTCATGGCTGCGCTTGATCGCGCAGTCGATCTCATTGCGCGATCGCCTAATTCATGGCCAGCATTTCAAAGAGGAACTCGGCGATATCTCCTGAAGAACTTTCCTTACTACTTGATTTATCGCCAGACCACGAATGACATCGAGGTGGTCGCCGTAATGCATGAGCGCCGGCGACCCGGCTACTGGCGCCGCCGGTTGTAGCAAAATTCTCCCTGGCTCATCCCTTCGCCGCAGTAGCCTGTTTACTGGCCTTCACTCTGACAAACGCCAGGTTGATTGCCGGCAGCGAATTGAACCCCGCGACCTTAGTGCAAGAATCCTTCGCTTTCGCAAAGTCGCCCTTGCCCTGATATGCCTCGCACTGCCGGTAGAGATCCTGCGGGTTCTGTGAATTGGCCTGGGCCAATTCCGCAATCGCCTTGTCATAGTCTTTCTCTGCCAGCGCGATTGAGCCGTTCAGCGAGTGCGCCACCTTTGTTTGATTCGGATTCTTTGAAGCCTCGGCGCCTTTTTGGAAAGCCGCAGCCTCGCTCTTCGCCGTTGCCAAATCCTTTTTCCCCAACGCCACTCGGGCCAGGTTGAAGTGATCGAAGAGCCGCGTGTTGGCCTTGATCTCCGGTGACTGGTTCGAATCCTCAGTCATCTTCAGTGCGCGTGCGAACAGCTCTTTGGCTTCGTCATACTTGCCCATCTCCAGCATGATGTTTCCCTTTAGCCCCAGGTCGCCAATCATTGCCGGAATATCACTAGTTTTCTCGCCCAACGCGTACTGCTGATCGACTTCCTCCAGCGCTTTGTCCCATTTGCCGTTGTCCACATCCACAACCGTCAGACCAAACAACGCTGTGCGCCGCTCGCCGTCAGTGCGAGCCTTTTCGGTAATCTTGTGCAGCTCTGCTGCAGCTTCGTCAGGCTTGCCCTGATACATCAAGGCGGCGCCGATCCCGAAATGTGAATTGATAAACTTGGGATCGATCTCCAGGGCCTTGCGGTATTGCGTGATTGATTCGTCAAACCGGCCCATCTTCAGCAGCAGTTCCGCGTACGAGTCGTACGGATTTGGATCTTTGGGAATCAGTTCGACGTACTTCTTGAAGGCCGCCTCGGCGTTTGCGTAGTCGGAATTCTGGCGATAGGCATAACCGAGAATATTGAAAGCAGTCGAGTAAGTCGGATTGATCTCCGTCGCTCGCTTGTAGTGTTCGATTGCCTTGGTGAAATCCTGCTGGCCAAAGTAGTAGCCACCCAAATTGAAGTGCGCGCGCTCGTCATTCGGATACGCGGCCACGAGTTGCGTGAGATACTCCTGCTGCCTCGCGGTATTACCATTGGCGCCGGCTTCCGCGCCGAGGATCAGCAACCGTTCGCCGTGCGATGCTTTGTCGGCGAGGCTGACTGCAATCTTCAAGTGATCGAAGAATTCTTTGGCGGTGGCGCTGGAAGTCGCGCGATTCAACTCTGCCGAAGCGAAATTCGGATCGAGTGTGATCGCCTTGTCATAGTGTTGCAGCGAATCCGTGATCTGCAACTTCTCAGCCAGATCGCGGCCGGCGAGAAATTCCTTTTTGGCTTCGTCCGATGAAGTAGTGACAGGAATCTTGCCGCCCTCTGAGTTGGCAGCGACTTTGTTGTCACCAGCCGCGGCACAACCGCTGAATGCCATCATCGCCACAGCGACGATGATCAAAAGAAAGAGAGTCAGGGAACTAATGCGCTGCATCGCGTTACTCCTTTTGCGTGGGTGAAATTATCGGTTGACCCGCACAAGCGTCACTCAATCGTTTGCGAGCGGGTTTGGGGAGATTCGAAAATAATTCCATCTGGCTCCCGCGCCCGTTGACGAAACAAGCGCTCGTCGCTGGTCCGAAACCAGATTTATCGGGTGCTGATCCGAAAAAAGTGCGGCGAGAATACTGAAGCGGCGATGTCGAGTCAAGACTTTGTTTATGAATAGTTTAGCTGTCCGACACGGCGGAAAAATATCCGACTTGTCGGAGACCCGGGACGAGTCTTTGGAGGGCACTCGGAATGAATAACTTAAACGCAAAGAACGCAAAGGAGAACCGCAAAGGAGCGCAGAGTTTACAACCCTTCGCGTTCATTGCGAAGAACCTTTGCGTCCTTTGCGTTAAGATTATTCGTTCAGAAGCTGTACGGTGGTTTTTGACACAGCCTCTCACCGACGGCGCTAATTAATTGTCGGTCCTTTGGACCTCAAGAACGTAAAGCTGTGATTATCTAAATCAACTCAAACCAATCCGGGAACATCAGCCAACATCCAATGAGCAATCATCACTCGCACCAACACTCGATCGATCTAAGCGCGATTGCGCACCAGGCAATGCTTGATGCCGGCTTTGCTCCGGACATGCCACAATCAGTCACCACTGAGTTGCAGGGGCTCAAAGCGGACGAACAGAACCTTGCGGACTCTTCAGTTCGTGACCTGCGATCTCTGTTGTGGTCCTCAATTGACGATGCAAAATCTCGTGACCTTGATCAGGTTGAGTATGTCGAGCGTCTGCCCGATAGCCTCAACCGTGGCGTGCGCGTGCTGATCGGCATCGCGGATGTCGACGCCCGGGTTCGCCAAGGCTCAGCGATTGATGCTCATGCTGCCGCAAACACCACTTCGGTCTATACCGGAGTGAGAACTTTTCCGATGCTGCCCGAAGAGCTTTCCACCGACCTCACCTCACTGGTGGGAGGCGCCGATCGCACTTCGATTGTGACGGAGATGTTGGTGGGCACGGATGGGACAGTACAACAAACGCAGATCTATCAGGCCCGGCTGCACAACTATGCGAAGCTTTCATACGAAGCAGTGGGCGGATGGTTGGACGGCCGGAGAGAGCTGCCGCCGGAAGTAGCCGCAGTCCCAAACATGGAGGCGCAGATTCGACTCCAGTTCGAAGCCGCCGGGCACCTGCGCGAACTGAGAAGGAAGCACGGAGCCCTGGAGCTTGAGACGTTACAAGCGACTCCCGTGGTTAACCACACGGGACAACTAACCGACCTCGCCTCAGTCGAGCGCAACGGCGCGCGCGACATCATCGAGAGTTTCATGATTGCCGCCAACGTCTCGATGGCCGAGTTTCTGGAAGCGAAGGGGGTAACTTCTCTGCGCCGCGTCGTGCGCACGCCGAAGTATTGGCCGCGCATCGTGGAGCTTGCGCGAGACTTCAATGAAGAACTACCGGCTGAGCCAAATTCGCGCGCGCTCGCTGATTTCATGGCGCGACGCAAAGCGGCGGACCCGCTTCATTTTCCCGATCTCTCACTTTCAATCGTGAAGCTTCTCGGCCCCGGAGAGTACACGGTGCAAGTTCCTGGGGCCTCGAGTGAAGGCCACTTTGGCCTGGCGGTCCATGACTACACTCATTCGACGGCTCCCAATCGCCGCTACGCCGATTTGGTGACACAGCGTTTAGTTAAAGCAGCCTTGAAGAAACGTCCGACGCCATATTCAGCGAGTGAGTTGGGATCGATCGCCGCGCATTGCACCGAGCGCGAAGACGCCGCGCGCAAGGTCGAACGCAAGATGCGCAAAGCAGCGGCGGCCGTGCTGCTGGGTA
>Ga0179594_10000213_pt1 | contig 16145 bp, 8 predicted proteins | sample CZOMad1_1_08_16f_FD_148625 | JGI IMG/M metagenome (GOLD analysis project Ga0179594, IMG submission 148625) | Vadose zone soil fungal communities from Angelo Coast Range Reserve, California, USA - CZOMad1_1_08_16fungal (Illumina Assembly) | ecosystem: Environmental > Terrestrial > Soil > Vadose...
AGCAAGAGCGGAACTGCGCGATCACTGACATTCACCATCAGGGGCGGGCGTGGGTTCTGCCTCACCCCGAGCGCACATCTCCCGGTATTGCGCCGATGGTTCGCGATGAAGAGATCGAACGAATAGCTATCAAGGCAGCGATCGCCTACGAGAAAGAGCGCGGGTGGGTAGCGACAAGTGTTGAGCAGGAGAACCGCGGATTTGATTTAATCTCACGCCGGCCACACCCGGAAGACCCTCAGACCGCCATAGAAGTCAGGTTCATTGAGGTGAAGGGAAGAGCCTCGGTTGGTGAGATTGCTCTTACCACCAATGAATACAAGACCGCAGAACGGTTGAAGGACGATTACTGGCTGTATGCGATCTTCAACTGCTCTTCAACCCCCGAGGTCCGCGCGGTACAGGACCCTGCTCGTCTCGGTTGGCAGCCGATCGTGACGATAGAACACTATTTCGTTCGAGCTCGAGTCATACTCGAAGCAGCGGGTGGCGGGGTCGTCTGACAAGCTCCCGAATAATCTGGAAACGTTTTTGATGGATGGCCTTCAAACGGCTCGTTCGGATCTTCATGTAGTCATCAGATCAAGAAAGAAGAATGGACAACGTTTATCCAAAGCGACTAATCGAGGTGGACCTCCCAATCAAGCGCATCTCGGCGCACGCGAGGCGAGAGAAGAGCATTAATCACGGGCATATATCCACTTTGCATATCTGGTGGGCGAGAAGGCCCCTCGCCGCGTGCCGGGCGGTCATCTGCGCGGCGCTTTGGCCCGATCCTGCCGATTCCTTGTGCCCCGAATCCTTTCGTGAGACGGCTCGCACGGTGATGAGTGAATGGGCCAAGAACCATCTGGAGTTGCTTGGCGAGGAGAGCTTCGGGCGCTTCGTCAACCTTCAAAGGAATCCGAGTAACCTTGAAGATAATGAAAAACTCCGCATTGCATTGCTCGATTTCATCGCCGACTTTGCGAATTGGGATAACTCTACCGTCCGCGAATATCTCGATACCAGCCGTGCGCTTACCCAAGCCGCGCACGAGTCCTTGGGTGGCGCACCCGGCACGCGACCGCTCGTCGTCGACCCGTTTGCCGGCGGCGGCTCCATTCCGCTCGAAGCCTTGCGAGTCGGCGCGGACGCCTTTGCCAGCGACCTCAATCCGGTCCCCGTCCTGCTCAACAAGGTAGTCCTCGAATACATCCCCAAGTACGGCCAGCGGCTCGCCGATGAAGTCCGCAAATGGGGAAACCAAATTCAAGACGAAGTAGAGGCTGAGTTGGCGAAATATTATCCACCCAGCATCGAAGGCGATGTTCCATTAGCGTATCTCTGGGCGAGAACAGTCATCTCTGAGGCGCCGAGCAGTGACCCTGTTCCGGTTGAAGTGCCATTGCTTCGGTCGATGTGGCTGGCGAAAGCGAGCAGCCAAGACAGAGCTCTCCGCTGGAAGCGCGATTCAAAAGGCAACATAGCGACCGAACTGGCCGAAGTCAGCTATGCGGACGGAACTAAAAGGACAGTCCGACGCCCCCTCTTGGAAATCTTCGCGCCTACAAAACCAGCAGAGGTTGGACCGGGAACTGTAGCGAGAGGAAATGCTACTTGCCCCATAACTGGTTTCACAACTCCAGTTTCAAGCGTTCGCAAACAACTGAAGCCTCGTGCTGGCGGAGCTTCCGACGCGCGGCTTCTCGCAATTCGGCAATCAAACCCGAAGACGAATGATCGGTCTTATCGCGCTCCGACATTGAATGACGAGGCTGCGGCAGACTCCGCGAAAAGTGAGATTTTAGTGAATTTGGGCGCGACTGATGGAAAACGCTCTCTCCTGCCAAATGAGCCATTGCCTCCGGCTGGCGGACTTGGCTTTCGCGTTCAACCATACGGAATGGTTCAATGGAAGGACTTATTCGCTCCACGCCAACAGCTGGCACTCATCACTCTAACTCAGTCGATTAACCGCGTGGGCGTGCGACTTGAGCAAACAGGCGACCGACAGTTTGCTATTGCAGTCCAGTCCTGTTTGGCTCTCGCAGTCGGTCGCCTCACCGACTTCTGTTCGTCACTCTGCACACTGAACGCCACCGGCAACAGGGGCGTCTTTCACACATTCGCCCGCCAAGTTCTGCCAATCGTTTGGGACTTCATGGAGACCGCTCCTCTCAACCGCATCGGAGCGAATTGGATTGGCGGAATCGACACTCTCGATGACACGATCCGCGCCCAAGCCGTAATCGGGCATGCTGGGCAAGTTCAAATGGCGTCGGCCGCAAACCATCCTCTCCCAGATGATATCGCTTCTGCCGTTGTAACCGACCCCCCGTACTATGATGCCGTTCCATATTCCGACCTGTCCGATTACTTCTATGTGTGGCTGAAGCGGACACTACCTAGCGAACACGGTTTCGACTCTGAGCTTACTCCAAAAGCAGAGGAATGCATCCTTGACGAAGCTCAGGGAAAGGACCGCATCTTCTTCGAGTCGCAGATGGTGAAGGCAATGCGCGAATCCCGGCGTTTGTTACGGCCCGAAGGTATTGCGGTTGTGGTCTTCGCACACAAATCTACGAGTGGATGGGAGGCTCAACTTCAGGCGATGGTTGATGCCGGATGGATAATCACAGGTTCTTGGCCCATTGACACAGAACGCCCCGGCCGACTGCGCGCACAAGGTTCAGCGGCGCTGCAATCCTCCGTTCATCTCGTCTGCCGCCCACGCGAGAATCGCGACAGTTCGGTGCGCAGTGACGAAATCGGTGATTGGCGCGACGTGCTGCAGGAGTTGCCGTGCCGCATCCACGAATGGATCCCCCGGCTGGCCGAGGAAGGCGTCGTGGGAGCGGACGCAATCTTCGCTTGTCTTGGACCGGCATTGGAGATCTTCTCTCGCTATTCGCGAGTCGAGAAGGCAAGCGGTGCGCAGGTCGTTCTTAAAGAATACCTCGAAAACGTTTGGGGCGCAGTCGCGCGAGAAGCTATGAACCGGATATTTGAAGACGGCGATGCCACCGGGTTCGAGCAAGACGCACGTTTGACCGCGATTTGGTTCTGGGTGATGAAGGCATCCCTGAACGGTAACGGAACGAATGGCTTAGTCGCCAATGGCGAAGACCGCGAAGGAGAAGCCGAAGTTGTTGCTAAGAAGACGCCGCAGGGTTTTACGATGGAATACGATGCCGCGCGGAAGCTCGCGCAAGGGCTGGGTGTCGACCTGCAGCGACTGAGTGGACATGGCGGAATCGTGCTGATCAAAGGCAGCGTGGCCATGCTGAACAGCGTCGCTGAAAGGGAACGTTATCTCCTCGGTGACCAGTTAACTCTCTTCGGTGTATCAAAGGCTCGGGCGAGGAGTAAACGTCGGCACGAAAAACAACCTATAGTCAACCTTAAGTCAGTTGAGCAACGAAGCGACAATTTGGCTGCTCCCGCGATCATTCAGGAATACAAGCCTGCTGAGCCCTTCCTTCCCGGACTAAGGCATCCGGAGGACCTGAGATCCACCTTGGAAAGGTTGGTGGACAACGGCTCAACTGTGCTAGACCGCTTGCATCAGGCCATGCTTCTATTTGCGAGATCTCAAAGTGCGCTATTGCGACCTTTTCTTACGGAGACGCATATGGCCATCGACCAGCGTTTCTGGCGATTGGCGCAGGTTCTGTCCGCACTCTATCCTACAAATACAGACGAGAAGCGCTGGGTCGATGGCGTCCTTGCCAAGAAGAAAGGCCTGGGTTTCTGACCGAGATCTTCGCTCTTAATCAGCTAGAGGGTTGCACAATGACAAAGACACTTCAGCCCTGGTACAAGGTAATCAACCCGCGCGAGGACTTGCGCGAAGGTAAACCACTCGACGCATCGGAGTTCGCGGTGCATTTGGATCAAGTCCGTGAGAATCGCGCACCTAAGGACTATCAGGACCCTGAGCGATTCTTTGAAAGGACCTACCTAACCAAAGGGTTGAGCGACCTAGCGTCTGAAGTCATCCGGCGACTGTCGGGAGAGAAGACCGAAACGTCAGCCGTGTTCAATATGGCTACGCAGTTTGGCGGCGGCAAAACTCATGCGCTGACACTGCTGTATCACCTTGCTCAGAGCGGCCCGACCGCACAAGGATGGCTGGGGGTCAGAACCCTGCTAACCAAAGCGGGCGTCGAAGCTGTGCCTGCAGCGTCAACTGCAACGTTTGTCGGCACCGAATTTGATTCTCTTACCGGTCGTGGTGGAGATGATGGCACACCTCTCAGAAAGACACCTTGGGGTGAAATTGCCTTTCAGCTTGGCGGCAAGGAAGGGCTAGCGATCGTCGCCGAACATGAAAAACAAATGATCGCGCCCGCGGGCGATGTGATTCGAAAACTTCTTCCCAAGAACAAGCCGACACTGATCCTCATGGATGAGCTGATGAACTACGTCAGCCGGAATCGAAAGAGCGGGCTCGGGGAGCAGCTCTATGACTTTCTTCACAACCTATCAGAAACCGCGCGAGGGCAAAGCAATGTTGTTCTGGCAGTGTCGATACCCGGCTCTGTTCTGGAGATGACTACTGAGGATCAATCGGACTACGAACGGTTCAAGAAGGTGCTGGATCGATTGGGCAAGGCGGTTATCATGTCCGCAGAAGCAGAGACATCAGAGATCATTCGCCGTCGTTTGTTTGAGTGGGACGAACGCACGATGAATCAGGACGGCCGAGTGCTGCTTTCTAAAGACGCGATGCAGACGTGCAGCGAGTACGCTGACTGGGTCGTCGAACATCGACAACAGGTGCCCAGTTTCCCGGTTGAGAATGCTCGCGGGCAGTTCGAGGCGACTTATCCATTTCATCCGACTGTATTGTCAGTCTTCGAACGCAAGTGGCAGCAACTCCCTCGATTTCAGCGAACCCGTGGAGTTCTCCGTCTGTTAGCGTTGTGGGTATCGCGAGCATATAAGGATGGGTGGGAAGGGGCTCATCGCGATCCCCTGATCGGATTGGGGACAGCCCCCCTCGATGATCCTATGTTTCGAGCTGCTGTATTCGAGCAACTGGGCGAATCCCGATTGGAAGGCGCTGTGACAACAGACATCTGTGGGAAGGTAGATGCTAATGCGATCAGGCTGGATAAGGAAGCGGTCGATACGATCAAGCAAGCCCGGTTGCACCGGAAGGTTGCTACGGCTGTGTTTTTTGAATCGAATGGTGGACAGGCTCGCGGGGAGGCGACAGCTCCGGAGATTAGGATGGACGTTGCGGAGCCGGGCTTGGACATCGGGAACGTTGAAACCGTGTTGGAGGCATTGGCGTCATCCTGCTACTTCCTATCAGTCGAGAAGAATCGCTACCGGTTTGGGCTCTCACCAAACTTGAACAAGCTCCTTGCAGACCGTCGCGCGAACATCAAGCCCGAGAGAATTGATGGGCGCGTGCGAGCCGAAGTCCAGAAGGTGTTTCCCGCGCGCGCAGGCTTGGAACGCGCTTTCTTTCCTGAGAAGAGTGGTCAAATACTCGATCGTGCAATTCTGACTCTAGTTGTTTTGCCCCCGGAGCAATCGCTTGCTGAAAAGAACACCCTCTCGATGATCGACAAGATGATGCGTGAATCTGGAGCATCATCACGAACCTTCAAGAGTTCGCTGATCTGGTGTGTTCCGGAGGCCGCAGCGAACCTTCAAGAGGACGCTCGCAAGGCTCTGGCGTGGGAAGATATCGACGACGAGGACTCAGAGAAGCTCGACGAGAGCCAAAAAAAGCAACTCGCCGAAAATCTCAAGCGAGCAGAGCGAGACCTCAAGGAGAGCGTCTGGCGAACGTACAAGAACCTAGCGCTGCTCGGGAAGGACAACAAACTGCGAGAGGTGGATCTTGGGCTGGTCCATTCTAGTGCGGCCGACAGCCTGGTAACACTCATCTTAAACCGGTTAAAGCAAGATGGCGATTTGGAAGACGGCGTGAGCCCAAACTTTCTGCTTCGGAATTGGCCACCGGCTTTCATGGAATGGAGCACAAAGTCAGTTCGGGATGCGTTCTTCGCGTCGCCCCAGTTCCCTCGCTTGCTAAACGCTGATGCCATTAAAGACACGATCGCGCGTGGCGTAGCAAGCGGCCATCTCGCTTACGTCGGGAAACGCTCAAAGGGAACGTACGATCCCTTCATCTATGCCAGCGAAGTGAGACCGGGCGAAGTGGAAATCTCGGATGAGATGTTCATAGTCTCGAAAGAAACTGCATTGAGATACAAAGCTAGCGGAAGTGCGCCCGTTGGCGGCGAGCCACTTTCTCCGACCGCGGGAACCCTGTTTGCGGGCTCGCCCAGCCAGGGGGCGGTCGAGGCACCGGCGCCTGACTTAAGTGCTGACACTGCTTCGAGCGAGTCGGCGACCACGGCTGCTGCCATCATGAAGTGGACTGGCGAGGTAACGCCCCAGAAGTGGATGAACTTCTATACCAAGGTTTTATCGAGGTTCGCTGCTGGTACGGGATTGAAGCTTACTGTCAGTGTGGAAGTCTCGCCTGAAAATGGTGTCTCGTCTCAGAAGGTCGAGGAGACCAAAGTCGCGCTCCGTGAACTAGGGCTCAAAGATGATGTTCGAGTTGATTGAGAAGCAGGGTTCGGTGCTTTTGTAGGCGATTGGTAACTCACCCTAACATGATACGAAGGGTTCAAGACCGCAAAGGCGCACAAGCGAAAGAACAAGATCATGTGGTCTGACAACGAAACTACAGTTGACTTGATTGGCTTTAGAGTCCACTCCGATTTAGTTCGGAGCGTTGTTACCGATCCGTCACTCCTTCCGCTTGTGCTTGGAGTTTTTGGAGACTGGGGAGGTGGCAAGTCAAGCATCATGAGGATGCTCGAAGAAGACCTTAGCAAGGCCGAGCATGAAAATGTGGTCTGCCTCTACTTCAATGGTTGGATGTTTGAAGACTACGAGGATGCCAAGTCCGCACTGCTTTCTTCGATCTTGATTCAGATCGGCGAGCATAAGCGCTTTGGCCCCAAAGTAAAAGACAAAGTGGTCGGCCTGCTGAAACGTGTGAAGTGGATGGAGGTCGCGAAATTAGGAATCAAACATGTGGGCGTACCTCTCGCCGCAGGCCTGATTGCTGGAGGAGTTGCCACATTACCGACGCTCGCTGCCTCACTCTTGCTGGCTACTCAGACAAGTTCAACTGATGAGAAAGCCGACGCTGCAGATGGTGGTACTAATTGGTCGGGATTGATCCGAGAAAAACCTGGTGAGCCTGACTTGCTTGAAGTTCGCAAGTTCCGCGAAGACTTTGAGAAGATGCTAGCCCAGACAGAGATAGAGTCATTAGTCATCCTTATTGACGACCTTGATCGATGCTTGCCGCCCCGTATTATTGAAACACTCGAAGCAATTAAGCTCTTTGTCCTTGTTCCACGCACTGCGTTCGTCATCGGCGCGGACCCGCGGATCGTGCGTCACGCCATCGCAACACGCTACGTGAAGCAGCAGATTGGCGACGATGAGGCATCCAGGCAGGAAGAGTATGATCTGGTAAAAGACTATCTTGAAAAACTCATCCAAGTCCCTTATCAACTGCCCCGGCTGTCGCCAGCCGAGGTCGAAACCTATATCAACCTCCTTGCCTGTCAGAAGTGTCTGAATGAGGAGCAACAAACAAAAGTGCTGGCTGACTGGTCGGCTAAGAAGACTCGCAATTTCTATGCGGCATACCAGCAGCGCGCCATCACGGCAGCGCTCGGCGATGAGCCTCTGATTGCCGAGCTAGAGCAGCAACTGTCATGGAGTAGTGAAATTGCCCAAGTTGTAACCGAAGGGCTAAAAGGGAATCCGCGACAAGTCAAACGGATGCTAAACGCCATGCTGCTGCGAAAGAAATTGGCCAACGTAGCCGGCATTGCCATCAAGGATGATGTTCTCGCGAAGTTGATGGTGCTGGAGTACACCAACTTCAAACGCTTTCAGGATCTCAATAACTGGCAGGCTAGTGAAGACGGATTGCCAGCGGCTCTTAGAAAACTGGAAGAAGGCGTCTTGGGAATCGAGAGTGCGACCGCTATTGCGGCAGAGGATAAATTGGGCGACTGGCAAACGCCGACGATCACGAAGTGGCTGCAAATGCAACCATCGCTGAGAGAAGTTGATTTGCGTGATTACTTCTGGCTGTTCCGTGACCGCACGAGTTCCACTCTCGTGGGAGTCAATCTCACATCTCCGCTCGTTCGACGCATCTTTGAAAGTTTAATTGGAGGCAACGACGGTGAAAGGCATATCGCTACACGCGAAGCCGCGGACTTGAACGATCTTGAGCGCGAAGAGCTGTTGGGACTTTTGAAGAATAAGGTGCAACGACACCCCGATGAAGTGGAAGGTTTTGATGCCTTGTCTCTGCTAGCGGAGAAGGGCATCGTTAGCGCTGGTCGCACTCTGCTGGATGCGGTAAAGGACGCCCCGGCGGCTCGCATTCCTCCGGGCGTTGCATTCAAGATCAAAACTCTTGGTGCGCAGGATGAGACTCTAAAATCCGAAGCGATGACGTGGTTGCAGCAAGTTGATGGGAAAACCGGCGTCGGTAAAGCCGCTAAGACCGCGCTGAAGTGATGAGTTAGCGATGGGAACTTCAAAAGGTTACAACATGCCGACTGGCGGTAACTGGACTCCTCTCAAACGCGAGGCAACCAGATTCGTTCAAGGGAGTGGCGGTGACGGTCCCGAACCAGATGCACCCCAAAGGCCCGTCGCCCCAGAGTCGTTGCTGCGCAACTATCTTCATGTTTTGGGTGGTGCGAAAAAACTTTCGCAGGGCACTGGTGGTGGGGATTCAGGTGGCACGACCGGTGGCACCAGAAAGGGAGGTGGCGGAGGGGGTAGAGGCGGTGGGCGCACTGGCCGAGCCGCCCGCAACACAGGGAGGAGTCTCGGAGGTTTCCTTTCGAGTGTTAGCTCGGTTGGTCTAACCGAGGCCTTGCGGGAAGTTGGTTTATCACATCTCATTGGGCATTCAGCTGCAGATGTTTCTCTGGGTTTGCTGGACACTCTGGCGGCTCCTGCAAGCACACTCGACGAACATGCGGCTCGGTTGGCACTAGCCAAAGTCAACGACGAAATACTCGGCGATGCCCAAACTTATGCTGAGGTCCAAACTGCGTTGACTGAGATCCTTGATAATCAGGGTCTAACTCGAGTTATCGCTAACTTTTTTGGTGAGTACCTGTATCAAATATTCTGTCGTGATTTTTACGAAGGTTGGATGAAAAAAGTCGGAGCCTCTGAGGCAGGACGGGCGCTCAAGAACGTCAAAGATTGTATAGCGTCAGCCTTGAGAGCGAGGCTTGTTAATCGTGACCTAACAAAGCTTGATTGGCGCGGTCGGGAAGGCTTGCGTATCACTCAAAGCATTATGCGCGATACCCTCGAAATCTTTGAGGTGACAGCTTGAACATCGACCTTAAGCTAAGTAAGTCTGTCCGTCACAAGGACGGTCTGGCCCGAGTCGCTATTGACGTTCCTGACTTGGGGCTGCAACGCGAGTTAGATCTGTCGTTCAAGGAATTATACGAGCGTTGCGGGATCCCCGATGAGTTGACACTTGATCTGCTATTCCTGGCAAGCACCTGTTACGTTATAGATAAAACCGTCCCTCGCAACAGCGCAAATGACTGGTGGACACGGGAACTTACCGTGACGATCCCTGTCCACGATCCGAAGCCGTGGGAGAAGGCTAGGACCGAGTTGAACAGCGCGCTGAGTTTCCTTACCGGCGACGTTTGGGACTTATCATTTCAGGGTAGAGAGTCGCACCTTTTTCGGGCACCCACTCGTAAGCGACGCCGTGCCAAAACAAGGACTGCCGCCATCCAAGAAATCGCCGCGGTCTGTCTTTTTTCCGGCGGACTGGACTCCCTAAGCGGCGCGATTAATTTGTTAGCGGATAGCGGTATTTCTGGGGTTCGCTTGGTCGGTCACTACGACTCCTCAGGTGCATCAACGCAGACCCAGTTATTTGCGGCGCTTGATGGTCGATACTCGGGACGGGCAGAGTTACTGCAGGTGAGGATTAGTCACAGGCCATCTGACGCCGTGGAAAACACAACTCGAAGTCGATCTCTGATGTTTATGGCCCTAGGCATCTATGCGGCGCGATTTGCCGGTGCAGGGGTCCCGCTTTATGCTCCTGAGAATGGATTGATTGCGATCAACATTCCTCTTACGCCCTCTCGCAGCGGGTCGTGCAGCACTCGCACTATGCATCCTTTCTTTCTCCATAAGTTGAAGGGAGCACTTAGTAAGCTGGGGATTGCCAACCAAATCATCAACCCTTTCGAACTGAAGACCAAAGGGGAATGCCTGGTTGAGAGTTTGGATCGAGTGTTACTCGATTCGCTCATCGCCAAGTCAGTGTCCTGTTCGCATCCTACGCGCAAGCAATACTGGAAGCGCCGCGGCGGCGCAGTAAAGAATTGCGGCTACTGTGTTCCCTGTTTGATCCGTCGTGCAGCATTGGATAAGGCCGGTCTCGATGAACCGTTAAGCTATGGCGTTGACGTTTGCAATGGTGAGCTGGACATGAGTGCCGACTCAGAAAGCGCGAATGACTTCCGAGCCATATTGAGCATGCTCAATAGCGGGAAGTCCAGCGCGGATTTCAAGATAGACATGTTGGCGACTGCGTCAGTCGACAAATTGGACGAACGCGCTCAGATGCTTGAGCGAGGATTTGAGGAGATTCGTTCTCTCATTCGCCATAAGGGTAACCCGATCATTCGTCGCGCTGCAGGCCTACCCTGAGGGAACGATGATTGACTCACATTGTCACATCGATCTCTATTCGCGTCCCACCGAAGTTGCCGACCGAGCGGAACGGGCCGGAGTCCTGACCGTAGTAGTTACGAATCTACCGTCCGCTTTCGAACGTGCTTACCCACACATTCAGAACTATAAGCAAATTCGGCTAGCGCTGGGCTTGCATCCGCTCGTTGCGGATCAACACGTTGCCGAAAGAAAAGGTTTTGCCTCGTTAATTGACAAGACGTCGTACATTGGAGAGATCGGACTTGATTTCTCACGCGCTGGATATGCGTCAAGAGATTTACAGATTGAGTCGTTCAGATTTGTTTTAGCGACGCTAGGCGGCAGACCTAAATTCATCACGCTGCATTCGCGGCGTGCAGAGTCAACGGTGCTTGACTTGCTGCAAGAGGCGCAGCGCTCACCTGTGGTTTTTCATTGGTACAGCGGTTCATTGAAGACGTTGGATCTAGCTCTGGGTGATGGGCACTACTTTTCAGTCAATCCCTCAATGGTCGCGAGTCCCAACGGTCAGAAGATAATTGGCCGTTTGCCACCGGACCGCATTCTGACGGAAACAGATGGACCCTTTGTTATGGTGGGAGACAGAGCGGCGGAGCCGATGGATGTCACACTAGTAGAAGCCTATCTTGCCTCATTGTGGAGAACGACAGCGATGGAGGTTAGAAGGAGAGTCAAGGAGAACTTCCTTGCAATAGTTAGGCCCGTTAGACTAGTAAAGAGGGTCCAATAGGGAATCTTCATTCGAACCTACGCCTCAGAAGGCTCGATTTGCATCATGAGGAGCCCCAGACAGTTTGGGGTAGGCAAGTATCTCGAACAATGAGCACGCAAGCGTCAGAGCTCTTCAAGAGCAACGAGGATTATCTGAAGTGGGATAACTATGTTGCCAACTGCGATCACATAGACGGTCTAGCTGTCGACAAGAGGGAAGCAGCAATAGAAGCGCTTCAATATCTGCGCGGTGTCTTTGGCGAGCAGTTCCTCCGACGCGCTTTCAATCAGCGAGATCGCAAGCACCCTCACCCTTTGATCCAGACCATAATGATGCAGGCGTCTTGGAGCAGATTGTGGTTGATCCATTTTATTGGTGCTTTGCGCGCACTAAGCGGAGTCACGAACTATGGCGGATTGCTCAAGCGCATCAAGAACTCGAATGGTTTTGCCGAAGTAGAAAGTGTGCTTGAAGTCGCGTTTCAACTGTTTCGCGCTGGCTTTAGCGTCTCGTTTGATCCCGAGGTGATGGTTATTGACGGAGTAGGGAGATTGCGTAAGAAGACGCCAGATTTGAAAATTATCTCTGATACCGGCGATGAGGCGATTGTTGAAGTTTCTCTTCTGGTGCAAAGCATCGGTTTTGTGAAATCGGAAGAAGTAATGAGGTTCATCCTTCCCCTGATGGTTGATGACTTCAGGGAACTAACACTCTACGCCAAGATGACCGATGCAATCGATGAGTCAAGGGTCCCAGAGACGCGGACGCAGCTTCAAAGCTTGGCGGCGGAGGCAAAGCTGACTGGCAAGTTTTGCGCGCTGGTCAACGACTGCATTGAGGCGGGAACGGCGCCGAATGCCGAATTGGAACTTCTTGATCAATGGGCTGAGCAGAGAGGGATATGTAAAGCTATTTCTGGACCGCCAGTCTATTCCAACGAGTTGGCGCGCGCCATAATGAAGATTCGAGATAAATTAGCGCAACTGCCTGCTGACCTTCCTGGTATTATCGTCATACCCGCCACAGGCAGCGCTCTGTTTCATCGCTTTGGTTTAGAAGAGATTCTTGGAACTCTCACTGAAGAAATCTCTCGTTACCCGAAAGTGTTCTGTGTTGTTCTATCGCATGGCTACTTTGGAGGAACCAGCCACGAACTGCCAACGGCGTTGATTGGGCCAAATGCTGTGGCAAGTAGAACGTTAGGTGGCATTTTGAAAGAACAGTCTCTGATTCTAATGAATCCCAGTTGCAAGTTTTCGGCATCCCAAGCCCTAGCACGAAAGCTACATCAAGCTTTTGCGTCTTCTGGATGAATTTAGCTGGGCCGGGTGTGTTGGAGGAATGTTTCAATACCGGTCGAATTATGGGATCGCTCAGAGAGTTTCTCTGGAAATAGTTTCCTTATATATCTCAGTTATGCAGTTCGGGTTAAGATTACACACACTCCAGTCCTGACCGCTGGCGCAATTTGTGAAACGTTATGTGCATAGCAGCCATAACCTATTAGGGGGCGGTTTCTAGAGTAACTGGAGGACAAAGGAACTACTTCAAGACGACTACAACGAGACCATGTTCTCAGGACCATTGCAGGTGCGAATCGCCAAAGACTGGTCGCGCCAGCTGTAAATCTAGCAGACCGATCCTTCGGCGCTGGCAAACCAGCGGACCGCTCCTTTACCTTGCTGGATAGTAAAGTGAAATACTTGTTCGAAGTGAAGGGCGAATGCGATCAGCATAAAGACCTTGATAAGAGGTAGTGTCGTGATGAGCCATTGCCGGCCTTTTAGATACTCCTTCTACTTTGGGTTAGTGCTGGTTATTGCAGTACTCGTTGAATGGGGCGGGAAGACTGCGGGTTCACACACGTCCGCAGTAGTCAGAAATCGTCAATTCCTTACATTGCCCAATGGAATGGTTAAACTACGAAGCTCCTCGCCTAAGTTTGTGACGGCAAGGCCTTATGAACTGTCGCAGGAGCGCTACCTCCGGCCCAATCAGGACGAACAAGCTTTTCCGGAGTTAAGGGTTCAATTCGGACATTCTTTCAATATCGCGGCCGTAGCATTCTCACCAAGTGAGAAGTTCGCACTGACAGCGGGTAATGAGGGTGGAGTAAGTCTATGGAGTACTGAATCCGGTTGGCTGCTTAAGAGATTTGACACAAAAGGTATTACGGCCATCTTTTCGCCAGATGGCCAGTTCATTCTCACAGGCGGTGTAAGCACTACTTTATGGGATGCGCGAACCTTAAAGCCAATACGTCTCTACGTGCCTGAAGAGCCCCGCACCGAGAGTATCGCCTTTTCCCCCGACAGCAAGTTAGTTCTGGTCGCCGGCAAAACAAAGGCACACCTCTGTAACGTTGAAACAGGCAAAGAAATCAGAGCTTTTGATTTCGGCAAGGACGACTTCTCTAGGCCTACTGTCGACCGATTGGCGTTCTCGCCTGATGGCAAGTACTTTTTGATAGCCGGCGATCGCGTAACGCTGTGGAGCAGAGAAACTCTCTTGCCGGTCCACCAATTTGGCGAAACAAGGGCCACCGGTATTGCCTTCTCTCCTTCCGATGGGAAGTTTGTCTTGGTTGTTAATAGTAATGAATCAGTCCCAAGCGGTTTTGAGGCAGTCCTATATGAATCGGAAACCGGGCACCGACTTCGGGGCTTTAGGATGAGCGGTGGCCAGTCTATCGACTACGCGGTGTTCTCTCCCGACGGCGCAAGAGTCTTGCTCGGGTCGCTCCAGCTAGTCGAGATACAGAGCTTTGCCACAGGCGAGAAGATCTCATCGATTCAGAATATTCAATCCGCCCACGGCGAGTCGATGTTCTCCCGCGACGGTAGGCGGGTGTTATCAGGCCATACCATTTGGAAGACGGAAACGGGCGAACAAGTCATGCTCCTTGAGAGCTACTCACGCGCCATTTGGAGTGGACAGGTCTCGCCAAATGGGCAATTTCTGTTGACCGAGGACGGTAATGCCGAATTCATTCTGTGGAATTTCACAGCCGGAAAAGAATTGAAAAGATTCAAAATGGCTCCAGTATTTGATATAAAGCCCGAGAACGACCCCTCGCTTTTTCATACAATATCGTTTTCACCAGACAACAATTTGATTCTGATCAATGCTCAAGGAAAGGTGACGCTTCGTAATCCACTGACTGACGACCTGGTATCATTAGAAGTGAAGCAAACGGAACCTGTGGGCCTGGCCGTTATCTCGTCCGACAAGAACTACGTCGTGTTGGGCCGCAAGCTACTGGATCGCAAGACTGGAGACACTATTTTTGAATTCGGTCCTGATACAGAAGTTAGGGCTGCATTATTCTCGCCTGATAATAATTACGCGCTGTTTACGATTCGGCCGACCTCGTTTCAAGCTCCCCCTATTAACAACTGTAAGTGGGATCAAATGGTGGTTTGGAATCTTGTGAAGCATGTAGAAGAGCGCCACTTTGAATGCCCTGTAAATATTGTTTCCGCAAAATTCTCATCTGACAGTCAATATCTTCTGGAATCCCGGATTGGTGATTCAGACAAGATTTACTTAAGGCTTTGGGATGTTAAAACGTGGACGCAGAAGGTCGATTACATTGGGCATGAAGGTACAGTCTTTGACGCCGCCTTTTCCCCAGGCAACGGAAAGTATGTAGTAAGTGGCGGATTTGACGGCACAGTTCGGCTTTGGGATACCTTCACAGGTAAGGAGCTGAGGCAGTTCAAAGGCCATGAATTCTATGTGAAGAGCGTGGCCTTTACTCCAGATGGACGTTACGTCATTACGAACAGCGCTGACAATACCACGCGCGTATGGAACACCGAGACAGCTAAGGAATTGTGTCGCTTGATATCTCTGATAGACGGTACTTGGGTAGTTGCTACCCAAGATGGGCGTTTCGATACAAGTGATCTTGAGCTCGTGCGTGGGTTTCACTGGATAATGCCAGATGACCGGCTCAGGGCATTGCCGCTCGAGATCTTCATGCGTGACTATTATGAGCCACGGTTACTATCGCGCGTCCTCAAAGGCGATGAGCTGTCCAAGCTTCCCCCACTCGCAGGCTTGAACCGAGTGCAACCGAAGATTGAGAAGATCACGGTTGTTCCACAGGTGGATCATCCTGAGTTGGTAGATGTGGAAGTCGAGGTTTCTTCGGTGGCTGGTCGGTGCTTGAGAAATGGCAATCAAGTCGAGTGCGAGAGTGGTGTCTATGACTTGCGGCTTTATCGAGATGGACAACTTGTCGGACAATCTCCGACGCCAACAGGGAATATTGTGGCGCGCGGGTCCATTGGAAACAATTGGAGGGAACAATTGGTACAATGGCGTGAGAACAGCCTAGTGCTGACCGAGAATAATAAACCCATTACACTGAAGAGCGCCAGGCAGGCAGTCTCGTTCAAAGGATTGCGGTTGCCGCAGCGAATCGGTGTTGCGCAAGTAGAGTTTACGGCATACGCATTCAATGAGGATCGAGTGAAGAGTGCTACCGGTAAGCCCGCCGTTCATCCGTTAAGCCAGCCACGTCTTGGGGGACGGAAGCGAGCGTATGTAATCAGGGTAGGAGTGGATGCGAATGAATCAGGGTGGAATTTAGACTTTGCGGCCAAGGGTGCGAGAGACATTCAGAAAGCGCTGGACAGCAAGGCGAATGGCT
>Ga0179594_10000214_pt1 | contig 16136 bp, 14 predicted proteins | sample CZOMad1_1_08_16f_FD_148625 | JGI IMG/M metagenome (GOLD analysis project Ga0179594, IMG submission 148625) | Vadose zone soil fungal communities from Angelo Coast Range Reserve, California, USA - CZOMad1_1_08_16fungal (Illumina Assembly) | ecosystem: Environmental > Terrestrial > Soil > Vadose...
GCGTCGCGCGCGCGACCGATATCCGGGAAATGAAAAATGGCTGTGCAGTGCGCGTGGCTGGTTGGATCATTGTTCGCCAGCGCCCGGGTACGGCAAAGGGATTTATGTTTTTGAGCATGGAAGACGAGACCGGGGTGACAAATGTGATCGTTACTCCACGGTTGTTCGATAAATACCGCAGCGCTCTGGTGGACCATCCGTTTCTTTTAATCGAAGGCATACTGCAGCATCAGGACAACGTAGTTTCAGTGAAAGCAAAATGCGTCCGTCCGCTTTCATTCAAAGTTGCCGCTGCCCCCTCGCATGATTTTCATTGAAGTGGCCGTAACGCCGCCACTTGTTACAGAACCGCGAGCGGTAGCGACCGGATGCTGAACTCAACCGCCACTTCACGAGTTGTGCCCGTAGGAAGACGCAAACATGGTGGAGTGTAGGATCCGGTCGCTACCGCTCGCGATTCTGTAACTGAGAGATGCCCCGAATGTTGACTTCAGGCTTCGAAAGTATAGAATCCCCACGCTTTCAACTAATGCCGCACCCAGGGGGAGCAATTCTCAAGCAGCGGCGGCAATCTCCAACAGCTTCAGCGCCTTAAAATCTCGTGATCTAATTCAAGGAGAAGACAACATGAAAATCAAATATGCCGCCGTGATCGTGGCTACGCTGGTCCATTTTCTTTTGGGAGGGCTCTGGTATTCGCCCCTGCTCTTTCAAAACAAGTTTCTTCAGATTGTTAATGGGTCACCGGAAACGATTCGGCAAATGGAGAACCAAAGCCAAACAAAGGAATTGGTAATCGCCTTTATCACTTCGCTGGTTTTGGTTTACATCCTGGCCCACTTTGTTCAATACACGAAGGCCACGAACGCGTTGGGAGGTCTGCAAACGGCGTTTTGGCTATGGTTGGGTTTCATCGCCACTACAAATGCAGCGACGGTTCTTTTTGAACGAAGACCCCTCGGCCTCTATCTAATCAACATGGGTTACCAGTTTGTCGCCTGTGCGCTGGCTGGAATCATCCTTGCCATCTGGCGACCGCGCGAAGCCCGAGCTCAGGACTCATGAGCACGAGTTTTCGCCGGCCGCGAAAACTTTCTTGAAAGACCACAAAAAAAGCGTACACTCTGGCCCAGCATGCCAGGGGCGGCCATCAACGATAGGTTGTGGGCCGAGATGACGCCGGCCCAAAAAGGCGAAGCTGTCGGCGCCGGTCGAGCGACCCTGCGGCAGATGATTGCCGGCGTGCTTGACGGCCCCGATGAATTAGCTGAGTTGTGCCGAGAATTTCTCACCCGCACCGATGCATCCCTCAAGCAACTAACAGTCGATAGCGACTTACCTCATTGTCAATCTGCGCCGGAGGAACCCGTCGTACCCCGCGCAATTGTCATGACTGCGGATCAGCTCAGCTCCAACACAAGTATGCAAACAATGACCGCAACCAGGAGGAGGCGGCGACTCGGTTTGCCGAGAGGATACTTGCCTCGACTGCATGGACATGAAAGATTGGTACGCGCCGGCGGTGCGGCGTTTGCTGGTTCAGGCGCGAGAGTCGATTCCAATGAATCAGGCAACCTAAAAGGTAAGTAACGGCTCCATGCAAACAAGAAAAATCTCCAGGCGCCGTATTTCCTGGGTCTCGTCATGCGGGGCAGGTAGCAGCAAACGTTCCCTCGTGCACCTGGAATTGGGGCCGGGACACTTTCGGAGCTGAGGAAGGTGAAGTATGAGTGATGATCAGATCGTGCGTGAGCAGGTGCTCAATCTACTACGGAGTAGTGAGGCGCATATCAACTTTGAGAATCTGTTAGCTGACTTTCCAGTGGCCGGTTACAACGAAAAAATCGAAGGCGTGCCGTACACAGCCTGGCAACTGCTGGAACACATGCGCCTGGCGCAACGGGACATACTAAGGTTTAGTGTCGATGCCGATCACGTCTCGCCGGAATTTCCCAAAGGATATTGGCCGGCTCCGGATGCTGTGGCTGGCGTCCCACAGTGGAACCGCACAGTGGAAGCCTTTCGGGCAGATCTGAAGGAGATGGAAACCCTGGTGTCCGACCAAACGACCGATCTATACGCAAGGATCCCGCATGGCGACGGACAAACGATTCTTCGTGAGGCTTTATTGGTCGCTGACCACAATGCCTATCACCTGGGTGTTCTGACTGTGATGAAACGAATCCTTAACGGGAAAGGAAAGTAAGAGTTGTCGGTAACGGAGGAATCTGGAGGAGGCGGATGAAGAATAGCTGCTCAGGCGGACCTTACGGCGTGCTTTGAAGGCGAATCGAGTAAGCCCTGAATCACCTGGGCCACTTGCGACAAGGGTTTCGGTTTCCTCAGAAATGCATCGGCGCCAAGCTGCCTGGCCTCGTCTTCCATTTCGGCTGATCCGTAAGCCGTCAGCACCACGATCCGGGTATTCGGCCGCCGCTCGTGCAGCAATTTGATGATCTCGAGTCCATCCGCATTGTGTGCCAGACCCAGGCGCAAGTCGAGAATGGCAACCTCATAGTTATTGGCCTCGATCAGCCGTTCAGCCTCATCGAGCTCGCCTGCCGTGTCTACCTTGTAGCCGTGCAGGCCAAAGTACTCGCTCATCGAGAAGCAGATTGACCCTTCGTCATCGACAATGAGCATTCCCGGCATTTGAGGCTCTTCACTTCTGGACTCGCCGGTCAAAATTCTTCGCAGCTGTCCAGAAACCTTTTTTAGTGTTCCAAATCGAGTTTGCTTAGCCATTCCTGTGGCGCCAGTCAGATCCGTTGATCTCATTTAGAGCTTAAGGGTTAACCCTCTACCAGCCAGCCGCCCCAGCGAATATCCCGCACGGTGAACAATCCGAATAGGCTCAACTACCTCATAGCCCTGGCGCAATATTGAAACAGGAATGTTGCCCAGATCAATTTCTGGCCTCAAACATTTTGTCCAGCGAATCGACTTTGCCCAAACGATTCTGTGTCAGCAACGCTTCGGCCAACGACCGAAGGCTCGGTGGTATCGGCGGACTTTTATGCGATTCTTCTGGGGAAGGATATCTCGAGAGCAACCGTAGCTCGGCACTGCAAAAATCACACGTAGCCAGGTGGGAAGCTATTGCTGACGTATGCCCGCGAACGTCACGCTGCCGATAAGAAAGTAGAGCCTCGGATGACGGGCATTGCCGCTTTTTCTTAAAGTCGCTTCCTGATAACGCGCTCATCGTATCCCCAACTGGGTCCCGTTAGGTAAGCCAAGGCGCAAAGCCAGGCAGAAAAGCAACCGAACATCTTGCTGACGCTCAGTGCTAGATCGCAATTGCGGCACGCACGTTGGGTCTGCGTGAAACACTCGCCCTCGCTCCACTTGGGTTTGTCCGCATCGCTGGCTTCGTTATGATGTACATCAGAACTTCGCACACCTCTCGGGTGCCCGTTCCAATCGTGTTCCCCTTTTCGTCCTGAAGGGAGTAAATCTTTCCCTCTACATCCAGGGGCAAAATCATCGGTTTGGAGTACATGCCGTGTCCTCGGCCCGGGGTCATCTACCCCGGGCGATAAATGGAATAGCTGGTATTTGGTGTGTCCGAACTTTACTGCGCACTTTCGCGGCGGCCTCGTAGTCTCTTGCGAAGAACAGCAGCCAAGCCGGCCAATCCAGTTCCGAACAGCAGCATGGTTGCCGGCTCAGGAACGGTGGGTCCCCCAACAATGGCCGGGTCAGCTCCACCACCTGCGTTTCCTTGAGTGTGAAATGGCTTGCCCGTTGGTTTCACCGCTGCTGAAGACACGCTGGATCCGTTTACCGAGGTGGTGCCCACAACGCTGAAACTCGCGCTTTCGCGGTTAGCGATTGGCAGCGCCATCGAACCAGCCGACTGAGCGTCGTTCATTGCCCGTGGGCTGAAAGACCACAGCATCGAATTACTCAGGAAGGCCAAGTCCGGCTGAGCGTTGTTCTTGACGTCTCGCGCGACCGATACCTTTGCGGCAGTCGGCGCGCCAGTCGTTGCCACAGTAGGCTCACTGCTACGCGCAACCTCATATGCGAACGCGAATCCAGGCGAACTGGCAGCCGCGGTGTCTACGGTAATGCTTGAGCCACCGAACGAAAGCGACCCGGCGTTGACGGTCAGCGAATCAGGAACACAGGAAAGACTCGCGCATCCGCCACTGATGATGATGCGCTCGGCTCGCGCCTGCATTACCACCAGACCTAACATCATCGTGGCGATGCCGACCGTAAGGAAACTCTTTAAAACCCTCTTCATTGCTTTGCGCTCCTTGAATAGGAAACTCCAACCCTGGGGAGTTTCGATTGTTGAGAACACCACGTCCCAAGCTTCTTGCCTCAGGTCTTCAGAAATAATTCTGGGCTTCTGAAGCTTGAATGCAGGACAGTGGCTCGAGAGAACTGTCCACGCTTGAGACAGATCCGTTACGGGGGATCTGGTAAAACCCGAGTACCTGCGGGGCAATTGCAGAACTCGAAGAAGTCCGATCGGATTCGCCCGGAATCAGGGACCGGGATTGGAGCACTTAGATCGAGACGTCTCTGGCTCAGCAATCACCGCGCCAGAAACACCTGTCCTGTCGATAGTTAGAATTCGTTAATTTATAGGGGGTTTTGGCGGAGGTGGGATCAGAGGAAAACGGAGGCCGTCCAGCATCTGGACAAGTAGTCTAGAACTTGGACGACTCTATCCTGTGCCTTTTTAGCTTCTCATAGAGCGAACTGCGAGGGACTCCGAGCCTCTTAGCGGCCCGCTCAACTCGCCCTTTTTCTTCATGCAGTACGCGCTCGATGTGTTGGCGCTCCAGCTCAATCAAGGTGAGATTCGAGTTAAGGTAGACTTGCGCGCCGGCGCGTCCGTCAAAGTGGAGATCCTTCAAGCCGATGGTTTTCTTTTCGCTGAGCAAGATAGCCCGCTCAATTACGTTGCGAAGTTCCCTGATGTTGCCCGGCCACGAATAGGATTGCAACGCTTCGAGACCATCGGCTCCCAGCCGTACTTCACCGCGGCCGAGGTCTGCGGCGAACTTTTCCAGTAAGAATTCAGCCAGAATCGGAATGTCTTCCCTGCGATCTCTCAACGCCGGAAAAGTCAGGGGGATGGTGCTGATCCGGAAATAGAGATCGTCTCTGAACTTTTTCTCTCCGACCAGTTGGCCAATGTCCTGATGGGTGGCAGCTATTAACCGGACATCGACCTGGCGATCGCGCACGTCACCGACCCGGCGAAATCGTTTGTCTTCGAGAACCTTCAGCAGCTTGGGTTGAATCTGTAAATCCACATCGCCGATCTCATCGAGGAAGATCGTGCCCCGATGAGCGACTTCAAACAGGCCCTGCTTGGAAGAAGTAGCGCTGGTGAAGGCGCCTTTCTCATGACCAAAGAGTTCAGTCTCCAGCAGCTCGCGCGAAAGGCCGGCGCAGTTCAGGTCAACGAAGGCCTCTTCTGAACGCGGGCTGTTTGCGTGCAGCCAGCGGGAGAGTACGCCCTTGCCGGTTCCCGTTTCGCCGAGGATCAGAATTGGGCTTTCTGTGAGCAGAACCTTTCGCGCTTGTTCCGCCAACTCCAGAATCGCGGGACTGGTTCCCAGGAACGGATCGATCGCGGTGCGTACCTCTCGGCTCTTGTTGGCCCTTTGCTTATGAAGGTTTCGCTTGTTTTCCAGAATGCGTTGCAGAATTACCAATAAAGCGGGAAGCTCAAGCGGCTTGGTGAGGAACTGTTCGGCGCCTTCCTTGATGGCTCGCACCGCTAAATCGATTGAGCCGTGAGCAGTCAGGATGAGGAGCGGAATCTCGGCATCGATCTCTTTCAAACGCGGCAGCAGGTCAAGCGCCGTGCCGTCTGGCAGCAGATAATCCGCGACCACGACGTCGGGGCGCGAGGCGCGAAAGCGGTCCTGCGCGCGCTGGCAACTCTCGGCCTCATCTACCTCATAGCCCTGAAGCTCAAGATAGTCGCGCACGCCGAAGCGCAGGCCCGACTCGTCGTCAACGATAAGAATCTTGTTTCTCGCCAATTCTTATATCCCCTCGCCGGGGACCGGAAACCTGGCGACCATGCAGGCGCCCCCTTCCGGATTGTTTCCGGCGATCAGCTTTCCGCCATGTTCTTCCATAATTTTTTTCGCGATCGCCAGGCCCAGGCCCGTGCCCCCTCTGCGTTTAGAGAAGAAGGGTTCGAATATCGCCTTGGTGTCTTCCGGCAACACGCCGGAGCCAGAGTCTTTGACGGCGCAATCCAGCCAAAGCAGATTACCTTCCCGGCATTCGGTGGCTTCTATTCTGACGGCGTGGCCCGGCTGTGAGTGTTGGATCGCATTCTCGATCAAATTAACAAAAACCTTCGACAAGCGCCGACGATCCACCAGAATGGGAGGCAATCTTCCGCTGATGTTGTTGACCAGTTTGACCCGCGCGATGTCCGCCACCGGCACGCACGAGCGCAACGATTTTGTCACCACCTCATCGACTGGCGATAGATAAAGCTCTCCACGGTATGGCTTGCCGTACTCGAGCAGTTCTTCCATCAGCACATTCAGCCGTGCCAGTTCATCCCGCAGTACGTTTGTGTACCGGACATATTCGGTTCTTTCACTGAAGCGAGTTTCAAAGGCATCCAGGATCGACGAGATGCCAAAGAGCGGATTGCGCACCTCATGGGCCACACCAGCGACCAGCGATCCCAGCATGGACATCATCTCGCTGCGCCGCACCGAAGCTTCCAGCTCCGAGCGTTCGGTAATATCCTGCGCAATCAGGATGGCGCGTTCTCCAAAGGACCCGAACTCATGGATCAGATAAGTAGTAATCGTCCAGACTTTGCCCGTGACGCGATCCCGACATTCTGCAGAGCGAGCCCCGCCGTTCTCGCGGATTTGGCTGATCAGATCGGCGGCCTTCTGCCAGGGCTCACCGTCGCCGGCTGAGGCAATTTTTTGCCCGACGATTTCATCATGCTGGCGATCGGCAATCTCCTGCGCGGCCTTGTTCAAGCGCCGGATGCGACCTTCGAGATCGACAATCAGGACCGGGAACTCGATCGCATTAAAGGTTTGTCTCCATTCGATCGCCGACTGCTGAATGGAAGCATGCATGCGCCGCTGTTCTTCGTCGAGCAGCTTGCGATCCGTAACATCGGTAGCGATTACCAGCCGCGCGTCTCGCTGGTCGAAAATCAGCGGATGCGAAGTCACTTCCACATAAATGACGCTGCCATCCTTTTTCTTGTGGCGCCACGGACTGGTCAACACTGGTCCATCGATACCTGCCGCTGTTTTGATCAGGAGGGTGGGAACATCTTCGACGGATCGAATGTCTTCAATGGTCATGCCCAGAAACTCTTCCCGCGAATATCCGTAGGTACGCACGGCAGCGTCGTTAACCGCCAGAAATGCGCGCGTCTGCTCGTCATAAACCCAGATTGGTTGCGGTGTGCAATCAAACAGCAAGCGGTAGCGTTCTCGAGAATCCTTGAGGGCTTCTTCGAGTTTTGCTCGCTCGATCAATCGTGACGCCTGGGCCACTAGTCGGGCCGAGTCAAACGGGATTTCGAGGTATTCATCGGCTCCCGCCTCGAGACCTTCAACAACGCTGGCGGTGTCGGTATGGAATGCGCTGACCAGCAGAATTGGCAGCGTTTTCAGATCCCTATCCTGTCTTATCATTCGGCAGAACTCGATGCCGTTGACTTTTGGCATGCTCACATCGCTGATGATGAGGTCAGGACGCTCCCGTTTTGCTGCTTCTAATCCCTGTTCCCCGTCCTCCGCGCAAAACACGCGGTATCCGGCTTTGCGCAGAGCGGAATGCATCAATTCGAGCTGATCGGACAGATCATTAACCACCAGGACCGAGTGATCGCTGTGACCGTTCTTAGAGTGATTTCCCATATTCATGGGGGTATTTGACCTCGGCGATGCTCAATTAAGAAGAATTAGTGCTGGGTCGTCAGGAGGTATTTCCCCCTGCTTCGCGGATGAATTCGATAGCTTCGGGCGCGGGCGTTGTGTCGGGAAGACCAGGGCCACCATCTCTTTCGTGAAAGGCCGAAGTATAGCACATGGTCCTGCATAAATAGGGCACACTAAGCCGTCGTTTTGCGCCTAAGCGGTGATCGCTCGCGGCGGCACAGGCTGCCAGCTTACGAGTCAGGCTCGCCGCTCGCTCGCCTCTAATTCACGCTGAACAAAAAATCCGCTTAATCTCTGATCAGTACGAATGGACCACTTATTCCTACTCGCTCCAGAGAATTGTCCGTTTTCGGAGGTGTTTGCTGGGGAAGCCTCTCTAAAGTAAAAAGAAATCCAGGATTATTAACAGGTGAGGTTTTAGAGTCCCGCCTTTACGCGGTTGCTGTTCACATTAGGACCTCGCCTAAAGTCGAACTCCGAGCAATCCAGCAGGTAGGGGAAAAACATCGAAGATTCCCATGCCAGGAGCGTTTTCCCGGCTTATAATCAATCTTTGAAATCAATGGAATTCCTGGGGAGGCATCATGAGCAAGGATTTTTCTTTTCAGACAAGACAATTCTATGGGTTCAGGACCCTGCTGATCTTGTTGATTGCCGCGGCAGTCTTACTGGCGTGCAAGAGTCAGGGCAAAACGCGGAGTGACGCTCCAGTCGCTCCGCCACAACAGGCCATCACCAGCGCCAGCGTGGCTGGATACCAGAGCTCTTACGCGGACGTCGTCAGTCACGTAGCGCCCGCGGTCGTGACCGTTCGCTCAACTGAAAGAGTGCGTCAGGCACAACAGTTTCCATTTTCTGACGATCCATTCTTCCGCCAGTTCTTTGGCGATCGCGTACCGCAACAACAACCACAGCAACGGGTCCAGGGTCTGGGCTCGGGTGTAGTCGTTAATGCAGATGGTCACATTCTGACCAACTTTCACGTGATCGACGGCGCCGTGGACATAAAAGTTGAGATGACCGACAACCGCACCTACACCGCAAAAGTGGTCGGCTCGGATCAGCCCAGCGATTTAGCGCTGCTGAAGATCGAGGCGAATAACCTGCCGTCGCTAACGCTGGGCGACTCGGACAAGGTGCGCGTCGGCGATGTGGTGCTGGCGGTTGGCAACCCGCTCGGCGTCGGCCAGACTGTCACCGCCGGGATCATCAGCGCGAAGGGTCGCGCGACCGGCTTGAGCGATGGCAGCTTCGAAGATTTTCTGCAAACGGATGCGGCCATCAATCGAGGAAATTCAGGAGGCGCCCTGGTGAACACTGCGGGCGAGCTCGTAGGTATCAATTCGCAGATCCTTTCGCCTTCGGGTGGAAACATCGGCATCGGCTTTGCCATTCCTTCAAACATGGCGCGGGCTGTGCTGGACCAGTTGCTGAAGAGCGGCAAGGTGCGGCGCGGCATGATTGGCGTCACCATTCAACCCGTTTCGGCCGACCTGGCGGCAAGCCTGAATCTGCCGTCCGCTCGAGGCGCAATGGTCAATTCGGTGCAGCCCGGTGGGCCGGCAGAAAAGGCCGGCATCAAGATGGGTGACGTGATTACTGCATTCAACGGCACACCGGTTATTGACAACAACAATCTGCGCAACATGATTGCCAGCACTCAGCCCGGTACGGACATCACGCTGACGCTGCTGCGGGAAGGTCGTGAAGAAAAGGTGGCGGTCAAACTCGGCGAACTGCCGGTGCGGGCTGGAGCCAAAGGAGAGCAGGAGGGCGATCAGGATTCAGGCGACACAGGGAAGTACGGGTTGTCGGTTGAGCCGCTGACTCCTGACCTCGCGACGCGTCTGGGATTGAAGGTTACCGATCAGGGAGTCGTGGTCAGTCAGGTCGATCCGAACGGGCCAGCGGCGGATGTTGGTATCCAACAGGGAGACGTGATTCAGGAAGTGAACCGTCAGATCGTCCGCAACGCCAATGAATTTCGCGCGGGACTGGATCGCTCGGGAGCACGGCCGGCCCTGGTGCTGGTAAATCGGCGCGGGCGAACGCTCTATTTGACGCTGCGGCCGCGGCAGTAGGTCTGCCCTCAGCTAAACCATCGCCACAGCTCGATCGCGTGGAGTTCTGTGTTGTTGATTTCCGCTAACCCTCCCTTACAGTCGGGCTTCTGCTTGTGGTGCAATCCCAGGCAGAAGCCCGCGCGTTAGCAAGGGCTTTCGGAGGCGCGCGGAGTTCTGTGGAAGGCAACAAGCCAGCAAACACTAGTTAGCCTAACGTCAACTTAATTACCCCTCTTGGCTTAATACAATTCCTAATCAGTGCGTTTTCGGATTCTCGGATAAGCGAGAGTCATGATAGTGTTTTTGACAACAAAGGGATTCGGGGCCGAGGGAGTACCGTTACTTATGCAGGAGATCGCTTCTGAGAAATCACCGAAAATTGATCGGCGGCCATGGGGCAGCTTCACTATTTTAGACGAGGGTGAAGGGTTCAAAGTCAAACGCATCGAAGTGCTCCCGGGCAAACGCCTGAGTTATCAGAAGCACGCGCAGCGCGCCGAGCACTGGTTTGTTGTTTCCGGCACCGCGAAAGTTACGCTTGACGACAAAGAGATCACGATCGTCGCCGGTGAAGCGATAGACATTGAAATTGGTTCCTCCCATCGCGTTGAGAATCCCGGAAACGAGCTGCTGGTGTTTGTTGAAGTGCAGCGCGGTCGCTATCTCGGCGAAGATGACATCGTACGACTGCAGGATGACTTCGGTCGCAGCGGCTAACTGCGCCACAGACTTCTGTTCGATTCTTGTATTTTTCAGGTCCGAAGCACCGTCACTCAATAGCCACGTCCGTAAGGGCGTGGATGCGAACTTTGATCGATCCGAGCGCCGAAGGTGCGACACTAGTTGTGCCGGCCCTTCGCGCCTCAGCGGTTAAAAGATCACGTGACCCCCGCCCTCACGGACGTGGCTATTGAGTGAAGGTCCTTCGGACCTTGGCGAAATGCGCGGAACTCTTCAGACGGTCCGCAGACGAATAACACGCTCCATGTCAGATCCAAAAGAAACATCTGAAAGCTATCCCACCCTGCCGGCAGCAGAGTGCGTTGCCGAATCGGGATTGATTGCCACTTCCGAGTTGGCCGCCGGACTTGAGCCGGACACGGTCGGGGAAACCGATCAGGACTTGTGGGCTGCGATACGTGAATCGGTACGCGGCAAGCATCACCACGACTACACGAAAGGGCCAATTGGGCGCGCAATTCTTTTGCTGGCCGTACCGATGGTCCTCGAGATGCTGATGGAAAGCACGTTCGCGGTCGCCGACATATTTTGGGTGTCACATATCGGCGCCAACTTCCAGGAAGCGGTAACCACCGTTGGCCTGACGGAATCGTTGATGACGCTGATGTACGCAATCGCGATTGGTCTAAGCATAGGCGCGACCGCGATGGTGGCGCGCCGCATCGGCGAGCGTAATCCGGAGGGCGCCTCGCGCACGGCTGTTCAGGCGATGGCGCTGGGATTGATCGTCTCCGCGATTTTCGCGGCGATAGGCGTACCAATGTCAGGCAGGTTACTCAAGTTGATGGGTGGCTCGCCGTGGGTGGTGCAAAACGGCGTCGGATTTACCCGCATGATGTTCGCCGGCAATGCGACGATCATTTTACTTTTCCTAATTAATGCCATCTTTCGCGGCGCCGGCGATGCAGCCATTGCCATGCGAGTCTTGTGGCTGGCCAACTCGGTAAATATTATCCTCAATCCGCTGCTGATATTTGGTGTTGGGCCGTTCCCCAAACTTGGCATTGTCGGCGCCGCCATCGGCACAAATATCGGCCGCGGCATCGGCGTGCTGTACGCGCTCAGTCGTCTGGTGCGCCCGGGCGGACGTTTTGATCTCAAACGCGTGCATTTAAGACTCGAGCCGGCGATTATGGCGCGAATGATCCGTCTTTCCTCGACCGCAACTTTCCAGGTCTTCATCAGCATGGCGAGCTGGATCGGCCTGGTGCGCACTGTCTCCAGCTTTGGCAGCGATGCCGTGGCGGGTTACACCATCGGCATTCGCGTAATTATCTTCGCGATTTTGCCCTCGTGGGGGATGTCCAATGCCGCCGCCACGATGGTGGGCCAGGCCCTGGGTGCAAAGGACCCCGAGCGGGCCGAGCGCGCCGTGTGGAAGGCGGGCTTTTACAACATGGTCTGCCTCGGAATTGTCGGCCTGATCTTTGTGTTGTTCGCGAGGCAAATCATTCATCTATTCACTTCCGACGCGCACGTAGTTCCTTATGGTGTCGCTTGTCTGCGCACCGTGGCCTACGGGTTTCTCTTCTACGCTTACGGCATGGTGCTGACGCAGTCTTTCAATGGCGCGGGCGACACGTGGACGCCGACGATCATCAACCTCTTTGTCTTTTGGTTGTGGGAACTGCCACTGGCTTACGTGTTGGCGATTTATTTTGAGATGGGACCACAGGGAGTTTTTCTCGCCATCATGATCGCGTTCTCCAGTTTGGCCGTGGTGAGTGCGATAGTCTTTCGCCGCGGGCGCTGGAAGACGCGCATGGTGTGAATTCGGCTCTTCAGAGCGTCTTCGAACGAAGCTCGTTATGGTATCAATTGGTTCCCTTTCGTCGGGTATCGCGCAGTACGATGTACACCGTTTCTGTCATAGCGGCTCACTAGGCTTGATGAGACAATCACAACGCCTCGAATTCTTCCGGAGTCAACTGCGCTTGTGCCCGCCCTTTCTTCAAATCCCGCTGCTTCGAGTTTGCGTTTGACGATCCGGTAAGGAAGTGGTCTAAGCTGCGCCACGTTCGACCTCAGCTTCGAAAGCGATCACTTCAGGGACAATAGTAGCGACTGGTGGCTCGAAGTGCAGTTCGATAGCCTCTGTCAAATTGTCGAGCGCCTCATCTTTCGACTTTCCCTGACTGGCAATCTCTATTTCTCTGCACTGTGCCACATACCATTCACCTTCTTGCCAAACGTTTGCTGTGAATTTTTCTTTCATCTCCGAGGGCCTTTCTCGCATGAGCCTAGCTGAATCAGCGGGGAGTGAGTGCAGCGCAGTATCCCACTCGCGAGGCTATGATGATCACGTTTTCAAGGACTGCCCATGGTCAGTGCTGTAGTTCAGTCGCAAGCGCTGGACGACGCCCTGGTCTGAAAGCATTGTAAATGAGCAGCATTTGCGGCAATTCGATTCACTTGAACGTAACCGTTGGCGGCGTCCAGGTATCGACGTTGCCGACAATATTCTTCTTCACGCTGACCACTTCCAACTTCACTGGAGTGACGGCGATTAAGAGATATCCCTTTTCCCGATCGGGATAGAAATCTTTCCATTCATCCTTCCAATATCGAGTCTTTTCTTGTGGGTCGTCGACGAGGCGAGCGGTGCCGGAAAGCGTTACGTAAGACTGCGTCGGCATGTCGAAGTAGTAGAGAACGACATGCGGGTTTTTGGCAATCTCAGAGACCTTGCGAGTTTTTGGATTGGTGGCCAACCAAACGACCATGTTTTGATCGGGAGGAAACGGATCCATCGTTCGTGCCTGCGCCTGTCCGTTCTCGTCAACAGTGATCAGGGCGCAATAGCGAGCGTCGGCCGTGATCGCCCGAGCGGCGGCAATTAGTTTCTCTCGCTCGTCGCCCTTCACCTCCTGTTTCTGACCGAGAGCATTAAACGGCACGGTCGTGATCGCAGCCAACACCGTCAAGCAGGCCAGATCTCTCACAAATCTGCGAATCGTCATCTGCATACTCCCCTTTCACCATTCTGGTAAATGCGAAGTCATCAAGCATGCTTCCAGATGCTTTGGATACAGCTCTAGTGTCGAGTCTCTAAAGTTCGGACAAAAAATCAGCCCAGTCCCGGAGGGACGAAATGTTTATAGCACCGAAATCCCGAAGCAGTTTGAAGCTCCAGAGGAGCGAAATATTTGGTTTCGAGTACGACATATTCCGCTCCTCCGAAGCTGAGACGCCTTTGTGCGAATTCTGGTTCTATAAATATTGCGCCCCTCCGGGGCTAAAGACAGGCGGACCGGATTGACGGTTTCATCGTTGATAGAACTGTTTCATCGTTGATAGAACTTTAGAGACACCACACTTGAGCGGCGCGCGGCGAACGCCTCAAGCTAGAACTTTTACTCTAAACACCTGTAACGGAGTTGATCGCATACGATACGATCTGCCTTTTTTCCACACACTCCGAAGCCTCAGATACTCTCACAATTATGTGGCATTTACGTGATCGTTTTCTCCCGCGACAAACATTCCCCCGTTACTTGGCGTCAAAGGGAATAAGCCGCTCTCCTACTCGGCATGATCGTTGCGGGTCGCACTCCTGGACTCTCCCACTCTCCCGAATAATTTGGAACTGACTAAAGGGAGGTTTAGTCATCATGGATAGATTAAAGACCTGGCCACATCTCGTGATTATCGGCCTGATCTGCCTGGCGCTCGGCGCCGGCGCTGTCGTCTTGTGGACGAAGCACGCACAGCCTGTTCAAGCTTCGGCTCTGCCAGGCGCAGCGCGAATCGACCGCGTCAATGGCGAGGTAGGTTTGAACCGAAGTCTCGACAGCAATACAACAAATACCCAATGGGTTAACGCTGAACAGAACACACCCGTATCCGTCGGCGATCGGATTTATACAAAAGACAAGTCGGACGCTTCAGTCGCTTTCACGGGACGAAATTTTGCGCGGTTGAATGAGGATACATCTCTCGACGTGCTGGCGCTGGAGGATCAAAAAACGCAAGTGGCCTTGCGCGATGGGTCGGCAGTCTTCGACGTCGGCAATCTTTCTTCCGGTGAACTTTTTGAAGTGGCTACACCCTGTGGCGCGGTCGATCTAAACGAGCCGGGACTCTATCAGATCGAAGTCAACGACGATGGAAATGCGACCGCCACCGCACTGAGCGGCGTCGCGCAGGTGGTGGGCCAGGGTGGCACTGGGCGTATTGAGAAAGGCGAGGTCCTGAGTGTTCCCTGTCAGGGATCTGCGCAGCCAACGCTTTCGCGCGTAGAGCCGCGGGCTGCGGGTACGCTGGTGGACCACTACTATCGCTATCGCTATCCGCGCTCATACGACGGGCGTTATGTGAGCTACGACAACTATCTGAACGATCCTTTCTACTATGATCCGTCTCGACGGTTCACGAGTTATCAGTATGTCAGCGATTACATTCCCGGCGTCGATGATCTTGATGACTATGGCGACTGGCAGGACGTGAGCGGCTACGGCTATTGCTGGCGCCCGCGCGTTAATAATGGTTGGGCTCCCTATCAGGCGGGCTATTGGAGCACGGACTATCCATACGGCTTGACCTGGATTTCCAATGAGCCCTGGGGTTATGCGCCTTATCACTATGGCCGCTGGACTTTCGTCGGCAGTCAGTGGTTCTGGGTGCCGGAGCGAGTCCGGACGAGACCGATTTATTCACCGGCGCTGGTTGCGTTTATTCCGTTCCAGACTGAGACGATTGGTTGGGTGCCGCTCGGGCCTGGCGATCCGTATGCGCCGCGGTACTACGACCCAAATTGGAACCCTCGTTACCTGACGCGAACGCAAGTGATCCAGGAGCGAGTCGTCAATCTCAATGTTCCGGGCGCGGTAACAGTTGTTAACGTGCGAAATTTCAACCGGCCCATCGATCGGCGAATGATTGAGCGAGTCGACGCGCAACAGTTTGCGCATGTACGTCCGGTGCTCGATCCATTTGCAGTTCGCAATTTCCGCGATGTGGCCTTGCGCACGCGCGAAGGCGGGCGACGGTTCGACGTGCCGGCTCGTTTCGCCCAGCGGATGGAACGACCGGTCATCGCGAGCACGACTCCGGTGACGCCTTTCCGGCGTGACCTGGCCCAAAAATTCCAGGTGCGTTCGGTAACGGAAAAAGCTCGGGGCGAACACTGGCAATTGCGGGACAATCGTGCTCCAGCGACTGCCGGACTGCGCACCTCGCCACAGCTTCATCCGCCGGATCAAGCCGGCTCGAATGAGAGAAACCTGGCCGCCGAACAGGCGCGCGAACGCCAGATGGCTGATCTCTCAAGAGAGGCAGCTCGTGGTAACAGATCTGCTCGACAGCAGATGCAGCAACTCCAATCGCAGCAGCGTCAGGAGCAACAGCAGCAGCGCGAGCAGGCGGCGGCGCAGCAGCGAACCCAGCGCATGGCCAACCAACAAGCGCAAGGTGAGCGTGTGAGCAA
>Ga0179594_10000217_pt1 | contig 16055 bp, 17 predicted proteins | sample CZOMad1_1_08_16f_FD_148625 | JGI IMG/M metagenome (GOLD analysis project Ga0179594, IMG submission 148625) | Vadose zone soil fungal communities from Angelo Coast Range Reserve, California, USA - CZOMad1_1_08_16fungal (Illumina Assembly) | ecosystem: Environmental > Terrestrial > Soil > Vadose...
GTGATCAAAGGCGTGCGTTTCAAAGACGGTCTACAAGATGAGGCTCAGAGAATCGCCGCCTGACTGATCTCTCGTACACAACATTTGCAAAAAACTCTAAAAAGTAAGGGTACGGCCGAGCGTATCCGTGATGGTTTGAATGCGCTCGCTGTTTCCATTGACGTAGGTGATCGTTATCTGATTGCCGTTAGGATCTGTGATGCTGGTTGGATATGCGGCTCCTGGGCCTGACGAATAGTAGGTGATCACCGTGCCATTCGCCATTGTCGCACTGCCGGAAACACTCGCCCCGTACCCGCTACTGCCACCCGAGTAGTCAATAAATGTGCCGTCAGTGGTATGCAGCGAAAAGCCGTAGTAGCCATTGCCGTAGTTTGTAACGGTGCCGCTATAGTTGTGGCGGGCGCCATCGGCGTCGACCAGCATAGCGCCGCTCGATCCCATGCTCAACATCTTGCCGAATCCCATGGACCAGCCCGGCGCCGGCCAACCACGATCGATGTCATAAGTGATCTGGGTCCCCGACTTGTTCCATAGTCGCGAATTGTAGACGGCGCTCAGATTAATATTTATGCCACGTCCGGCCGCACTGTAGATAGGCGTCGCAAACTGAAAATTTCCGCTACCTGCCCCGCCATCCAGCGCCTTTCCCGGACCATCACCCACTCCATTTCCTGGATTGTGAGACGAGCCGTAGTTGCCACTGTTCCAACCATCATCCGGCGCGATGGGCAGCGGCGCCGCTCGGAGGTGGGCGAACGTACTCGACTTCTGAGCTGATCTCGTTGAGCTAGAACCTCTGTCACCATGCTTCTCCGGTTTCTTTGATCGGGGAAGCGTCGTGGCTGCCTCTGGCAAGTCTGCGTTCGAGACTTCCTGCACGCTCACCGGTTTGTCAGTGCTTTTCGGCCGCCGCCTAACTCCGACCACTGTGATTGTCGTCTGGTCTCTTTTGCCAGCGCCTTCGGCTGTGATCTTAAATACTCCAGGAATGACAGCCCGAAACTCACCATGCGGCGACAGCGGACCTGACCGATTCCGTTCATCATCGTGCGCGGTCCAGGTGAACTTTACGCCACCCACAGGCTCGCCGTCCCCGTTATAAGCGATCGCGGACAAATGGATGCGGTCCTCAAGCTGCAGTGTGATATCGCCCGGAAAGATCTTTATTTTCGCGATGCGCGCGTCACGGTCTTCCTGTCTTTCCTGAGGCTTAGGCGGAGACGGATTCTGACCCGTCAGCATTCGATACAACTTGTTCGGAACGCCATCCCTGTGGAGCAATACGCCCAAATTCGCCCGCCATTCCGTTGCCATACTCACTGCCGTCTGCGGTGCGGCAGGCGTTGAGCTGCAAAAAAGCGTGAGAACGAGAAGGATGCAGATCACTCGGGTAGCGTGACGCCTAAAAACACGCTCCTTTGCAAGTGTTCTTTCTTTTTTCCGGGAACGAGTAGGTGTGAGTTTGAAATTAGGCTGAAGAGCGTTCATGGCTTGGAGTCCTCCCTACTTTTCTCAGGATTCAGCAGTGCCGACTACTTGCCAAGATGAGTTCCGATGAAAACGCATAACTTGTTGAAATGACGGCAAAGATCATGTCAACTAACGGCATCGTTGTTAGCAAAGGGTGCGGAGTCTTTGCTGTTGCAAACTCAATTCACGTGACCAACTTTTGTAGGCATTTGAAAAATGGAAGACCGCATGTCTTATGAGTGCGTATCGCGCAACCACTTAGACACACCGCCTGTACTTTAAGTTCCCATAAGGAATCATGCCGATCTGTAATGCGATCTATTGAACGCACTTCTTTGGGTATGGACCGGCACGATGGAAGGCCCGCGCCGATCCATTTTGCGCCACGCTGTCCTCCAAGCGTGGCCTCTTTGGCACACAATTCGCTTCCACTTAGAATGTGCCCGCTCGAGAGATGCAAAGCGGCCAGCCATGCAGCTCAAGGCTTACGCATCGATTCTCGCGGCGGCCTTTGCGTTAATCCCTTCGCGCTGACTGGAGGCAGCCTAGCGTTCTCGGTGATTAGCGCCTTGCTTGCTGCAATAATCGAGAAACGGTTCTGCCCACCGCCATAATGTCTTCCGGCTTACGAAGAAATACATCTGCCCCAGCGCGCTGCACTGACTCTGCATCGAGGGTCGCTGATAAGATGATGATTGGTGTCTGTTGACGATGGGCCAACCTTCGCGCTTCCTGCGCCAACCGCACACCATTCACACCAGGCAGTTCGTAATCTAAAAGGAGAAGATCGTAGTGGGCGTGGCCGGCAATTTTTTTCATTGCCTCGCTGCCGTCTGCGCAAGTTTCGACTTCCCAGCCCTCCCTCACGAGCGCCTCCTCAATCATATTGGAAACCGCAATGTCGTCCTCGACGTGAAGAATCTTTATTTTCCGAGTTTTGTTGTTTGCTCTCTTCCCTGCCTTGCTCGTTGCATCGCGATCACCAATGATGCTACGGCGTCGCGGTGCGATGGGTGTCCTGACCTCACTTAAATTCTTATGCCGGCTTTGGAGCATGAATAGGAGGGCTTGGTGTCCAGGTAACCCAAGGAGGTTAGCCGCCTGAGTGACTCTACCGTTCGAATCCTTTAGCGCCATCTCGATGAAATGCGCTTCGTAACGGTGTAATGCCTCTTTCAGCGAAAGGTTCCCCATTCAGGCCGCAACGGAAACCCATGTACTCGCGAAAGTGTGCGGCAGGCACACGCGGACAGTCGTTTGAGGGTGGACATGTCCTTAGTTTCTTGAAGCAGCGTATCGGCACGCTCGACTGTGGCACAAAGTTCGTCGTCGGACAGATGCTCGCTTATTTCCTCGATGAGTGTAAGCGCCGCCAAGCCCGCACTTTGAAGGTCCCCCGCTTGATCGCCCACCTCAATCGCCCGCTCCAACGTCAATCGCGCCTGCTCCGGGTGCCGTAAACGTGCCAAAACGATTCCAAGCGTAGTCAGTGCCTCCGCCAGCAATGACTGCTCATCTCCCTTTTCCAGAGTGCGTACAGCCCGACGAGAAGCTCTTTCTGACTCAACGATTCTTCCTTCCCCAAGCAGGACTCGCGCGCGCGTTTCGTCTGTCTGTGCGATATGCACAGTATCTTTGAGCCTTGTGAAGAGCATCTGAGCACGGTCGAGATGGTCGTGTGCCTCGGCGAACTGACGGGCCTTCCAGAAAAGCATGGCCAGGTTGTTTTCGACGCAGGCTTGGTAGCGTATATGACCGGCTTGCTCGTAGTGATAACTTGCGGCTGCGTACTCAATCAATGCGCGGTCAATGTAGTCTTGGCGGTTTTCTATCGCACCTAAATTCTTTAGGACAATAGCGAACTCATTGTGGAAATTCCCTTTGAGCGAATCATTCTCAACAAGCTGGAACAGGGGGGCTGCCTCAGTGTGAATTCTCAAGGCATCGTTGTGACGATCGGCGGTCTCCTCGATAATCGCGCTCCGTAGTAATGCTCTAGCCTTTAGCTCCATATCGCGGTCAGTGAGATGGCTCAATGCTTCCTGGAGCATTACCCGTCCCTCGTCGAATGCCCCTTCGCGCCAGTAACAGTAAGCAAGGTCGATTTGACCTTCGGCTACCCGCCGGTTCGCCCGCAAAGCTTCGAAGATGGCAATACTCTCACTGATCAGATTCTTAGCTGTTTCCTGCGCTCCGCCAATCTGCTTGACGCTCCCAATCCAACCAGTCAGTACACCGGCTCGCAAAAGGACCTCGCCCTTGATTTCCTCATCGAGTCCGTCTAGCACTGGTCGGTCGCCTACGCGCTGCCATAGTTCGCCCAGGGCTTGGCGCGCTGCTTCATAATCACCCTCCACTTCAAGTCGTGCGGCGAGTTGGCAACGTAGTTGTGCTCGCTGATTGCTGGAGAGGTCCGTGTCTGATAGTCGCCGAAATAACTCCTTCGTCACCGCCATGTGAATATTCCTCTACCTTTGCAAGAATTCTTGCATCTTCGCGTGAAAGCGAGTATCTACCAATGGGTCGAGTGCTAACATGCCGCCCTCAAGATCCAATTCGGACGGCTTTTTCACCATTGTGCTTTAGCTGTTCCCGACGACGAATAACTTTGCTTTTCAGGAGAAAACTATGAGAAGCCTTCAGCGACTATGCGTAGTAGGCGTGTTCAGCTTAGTGCTCACGACTACCACGTTTGCGGGAGACATTCATACCGGAATCGCTTCGCCAGCCCCGCCGGATCAATCGTCTGTAATAGAGCCCGGGCACATTCAGAGCCCGCAGGCCATAGAGAACCCGCAAGGGACGAGTGAGTCAGTGGCGGATATCGCCTTAAGTCTGATGCAAACCATGCTGTCCGTGTTCTAACAGTTCATTCAGTTTGAACTTCGTTTAGCCGCCTACGGTTTGGGGAATTTCCGGCAGCCATGTGGGAGTCTGTCCCGCGTGAGCCACATGAAAACCTTCAGGCGAGCGGAGTAAGAACCGAAGTGAGGTGAGATTAAACCCGTGTTCACATGAAATCAATATTTTTCTTCGGAAACCCTGCCTACGCCTAAAGGACTTGTCTTTGCCTGCAATTTTTTTTGCTACAATGCTTCTTCAGATTTCGACCTAAGGGAGAGATTCCAAGGTGCATCTCAGCAAAAGCGTTGTCCGACTGGGAACGAAGATAGATTGGCGCGGTTTTCGAAAGTCTAGGCACCCACCAAACGCTTAGTGCGCCCTTCTGATTAATAGAAATGCACATCGCCGTTGAGGACGAAGGCCACCTGAGGTTGTGGGGCCAGGAATCGGGTTCTAATTTTACCGAAATCCAGGTTCGAAGGTTTGGAACAAGGAGTTCCCTTTCCTTCCTGTCGGCTCCTGAGCCAAAAACGCAAAATTGGAAAGAATGAATCGACAACCTTGAACAGGGTGAGTAAAAGGTCTTCGTATTGCTTAGCCGCTGTCATCTTTGCCGCAGAAGGTTCCCCTCTGGTGGTAGGCTGCCGATCGTCACGTCGACGTTGTAGCCCAAATCGACGCTCTCGCCTCCTCGAGGGACTTGATCCAAAATAATGTCGACCGGTTGGCTCTGATCCCAGCGTTTCGCCAGCACATGCAGGCTCAATCCCATTGCTTTGAGCATGACTTCGCCTTTACGGAAATCCTGTCCGATAACGTTAGGCACCTTTACCTGTGGAGTCCGCTTTGCTCTCTCGTGACGAACGTCAATCCAGAGACCGGTGAGAGCCGCCGCCGGAAGTAGGATGATGAAGAAGAAGAGAATTCCGATCACCAAACAGATCAGCAGCATCTTCTTCCGTTTGGATTCATGGTTTGGATACGGCAGCACCATTGTTCTCCCTGGAAAGAGATAGACCGACCTCGAACACTTTTGTTATCTTAAATAGTCAAAGCGCCCAGCTGTTCGTACCTGATACATGCGTAGAGAGAAACGACATCTCGCATGATTAGCGCCACAGGGAATGCTGGAAAACGTCATTCCCACGCGGCCCAAAAGGCTTGGCACATTGTAAGCCCATTTGGGCTCTACCGTAAACCGCTTGTTCCGTCAGGAGGCCAATCCTGATGGGGCAGGCATCTCGACAAACGCCGGGTCGGCTCGCAGAAAAGCTCACTCGAATACGACTCGTTATGGAATTGTCTCAGAATGAATTGATCAAACGACTGGACCTTGAGTCCGAGCTGACGCAGGCAAGAATCTCCGCATATGAACGGGCTATTCGTGAGCCACCGTTATTGGTGCTGCTGAGCTATGCCCGGTTAGCCGGTGTTTTCGTCGATGTGCTGATTGATGATGACTTGGACTTACCTGCTAAGCTACCGGCGAGACCGACCAGCGTCGGAACAAAAAGAAAGAACGTCTCTCCAGATTCTAAAAAGCGGCCACGCCGAACCTCCTGAGTAAGAGACGTCAGTTCTAACGATCGCCTCAGTGGAGCGGAGCTACTCTCGACGACTCTACCACTGACGTTGGTGCCGCCAGATTTCTGGACTGGTCAAAAATCTTCGCAGGGCTGTCCTTGGGAAACTACACTGCGAACTTACTTCTGGCAGCGGTCCACCGATCAGCGAATTCAATGGAAAAGTACCTTCAATCGGACGGTCATCCGATAACAAAGGCGTCCACACCTGCCATGGCAATAGCGAAAAAAGCCGGCTACTCTAGACATAGTCATCGGTGAAATCGAAGCCATTGAAAACAGGCCCAACCGCGTGTATGCTCTGCCCGCCTTATCCGTCCGAACCGTCCTTGAGTTCTCCCACTTAAGCTAAGGAGGTCCCGGTCAGTGATCGACGCACTCAGCAGCAAGAGTCTCTCAACTGAACTCTGTCCATCTATCAATGTGAGTTTTCCGTTGAGAGGAAAACAACTGCCGGCGGACCATGGATATCTACTTTACGCCGCGATCTCGAAGTCTTCTTCTTCACTACATGGAATCGATTGGCTGGCGATCGAATTGATCAGCGGCTTTCCTTCGGGTCGCGGTTTGATCGCACTTTCGGAGCGCGACGCGACGCTCCGTCTGCGCATTCCCGCCGATCATTACCGCGACGTGCTGCCACTCGCAGGGAAACGACTCGACATCGGCGGTCACCAGATTCGCCTCGGGCTTCCAGTTGCGCGCCCGCTCGATCCTGCGCCTTCGCTCTACGCGCGCGTAGTGACAATCAAAAAGTTCACAGAGGCCGAACCATTTCTCGAAGCAGTAAAGCGCAAGCTGGATTCGTTTGGCGTGAAAGGCCGCGTCGAACTTCCTTCCGGATCTCGGGGGAGAGCGTGCCAATCGACCATGGCTATCTGCTGTACAGCGGACTTTCCAAAATGGCACCCTATATACATGAGGCCGACTGGTTGGGCATACATCCGATCAGCGGAATTCCGGCTGCTCCCGGAAGGCTCAACCTAACACAGTGGTCACGCCTCCGGTTTCGCACGCCGGTCGAGAATATAGCTCGCCTCATCGCCCTCGCAGGCAAACGCCTTGCCCTGACCCCCGACGGGAGGGGGAACGGTCTTCAAATCGGGGTACCGGAAATCCACCCGCTGACCCCCGATCCTAACCTCTTTTGTCGCTACGTCGGGATCAAGCTAAGCGAGGCTAAGAAAGCTGATCTACCACCGAATCGTGAGATGTACTTAACGGCCATCAAACTCCAGTTGGATACGATGAATATTCGAGGCGACGTTTGGATTGATGACAATCGAGACTCTCACAATCGGGAATACAGCCGACGGGTGATCCACATCAAGCAAAAGGCAATCGTTTGCTACTCTGCCTATGTTCGTAACCTGAGTGAAGAAGATTCATTGCGATTGCAGGAAGTAGGTATTGGTGGGAGGCGGCGGATGGGTTGCGGGCTATTTCTCCCGATTAAGCAACAAATGGAACATTGAAGGCCCATTCCTATGGTCCCGTTATTGGCCAAGTCGTATAACCGCGAACGCTATCCTGGCGCGCCGCCAGACTACGCGCTACTCACCCAACATAGCCGCGACGTTGCAGCAGCGTGCGATGTTTTGGGTCAGAGCGTCGGTAAGCTAGCTTTGCGGAATGCCGGTCTGAACGAGGACACTTTCGAGAGTTTTCAATTGCAATTACGAGCGAACGGCTGGATTCAGGATCTGGGGAAAGTAAGCAGTCATTTTCAGGAAATGGTAAGCCGGTCTCCGCAGATCAAACAACTCCTTCGTCACGAGGTAGTCTCTGGCCTGCTGATGTTCTCTGACAGTCTACCGTTTCGAAAGTGGTTGGATGAAAAGTTTTCAGACGATCTTTTTCTTACTTTTCTCTGGGCGGCAATGGGCCACCATCGCAAGTTCGATGGACAGACCAAGCCCGAGCCCACGTTAGCGCTGACAGCAAGTGTTTCTCACTCGGACTTCAGGACAATCCTTGAGGAGATGGCCGAGGACCTGGGACTTTCTTCTCCTCCGATTCTTGAAGGCGACTTAATCATCGCTCAAACGCGACGAGACAACTGTGATATTGGCGCGCGGGAATCACTCCGCGAACTTCAAGACGAATTCAAAGATGTTGAGGAACTCTTCGTAGCCGACTCTGCGAGGCGTACGCTAGCGCTCATCAAAGGCCTGGGCATCGGCGCAGATGTCGCAGCGAGTGCAATTGCCTTTCGTGGTCAATCAGCAAGCAAGTATTCTGTGCGTGACTTCATTTCAGAGAGCCTTAGCGTTGGGGTCACTTCTCAGAACCTGCAACAGATCATCACACAGTGGGCCTGGAAACGGTCGGCCATCGAGCGTCCAAAGAGTCATCAAAATGAAATGCCGGCCGATGTTCGAGCGCGTCCCTTCCAAGTCGAAGTTGCGAATTCAAAAGGCCACCTAACATTTGCTCAAGCGGGTTGCGGTTCCGGCAAGAGCCTCGCTGCGTACATGTGGGCACAAGAATGGTGCAAACGGATCAGTAGCGAAGGAAGGAATAACTTCCGCCTATTCTTTTGCTTGCCCACGACTGGAACAACAACAGAACATTTCAAGGACTATGCGCTTGAGTCAGGGATTGATCCCAAGTTGATGAGCCTAACGCATTCTCGTTCCAGCATTGATTTACGAGCAATCGCCGAAACCGCACCGCAAGAGGATTCCGCAGACCAGGAAAGCGACAGCGCGTCCGCAGCACAGGACGCGCTCAATGCGGAGCGAGACAAGATCCAATCTCTTGCGCTCTGGAGCACGCCATTGGTCGTAACAACAACAGACACAGTGCTAGGTTTGATGGTTAACGGACGCCGTTCGATCTACAGCCTGCCGGCCTTAATGTGCGGTGCATTTGTCTTCGACGAAATCCACGCCTTCGATGACCAACTGTTCGGCCACTTGCTGGTCTTTCTCAGAAACTTCCCCCAACTGCCCGCGTTGCTGATGACGGCTTCTTTGCCAAAGCAAAGATTGGATGCGTTGAAGCGCGTTCGCTCTGATGTTGAATGCATTCCTGGCCCACCCGAATTTGAGGAAATGAAGCGATACGTCGTCCGTGATATATCGGACTGGACGGAAGTTCACGAAGAAGTCAAACGATGTTTTGCTGCTGGCGGAAAAATCTTATGGGTTCGGAATCGCGTCGAATGGGCCAACGAGACTTATAGAAACTGCCGGGATCAGTTTGATGAGACTGCCGTTAATATTTATCACTCGCGACTGCGGTATAAGGATCGATCAAAGCGACACAGGCGAGTCATTGATGCATTCAAACAAAAAAATGGTGGAGCGATTCTCGTTACCACTCAAGTCGCCGAGATGTCGCTAGACTTGTCGGCCGATTTGCTTGTCACGGATTTGGCTCCAATTCCATCACTGATTCAACGAATGGGCCGCCTGAATCGGCGGTTGACGCCAGACACTCCAGAAATAGAACGAAGCGCTAAACCAGCTTTGATTTGTGCTCTTCCATCTGGAGCGCCAAAGGTAGAGTTGCCTTACGAGATTTTGCAACTGGACACTGCTAAGAAATGGATCGTCGCTTTGCTCGAACGCCGTGAGCCATTGAGCCAGCGCGATTTGTCGGAGGTATTTAGTCAGTTCAGTGAAGACGACGCCTTCGATCTTGAGAAGGCTGAACAACTAGCCTGTTTCTTTTCTGGCTTGTTGCAAACGCGTCCTGGCAACACTCGCGGTGAAGGGCACACGATGAGCGTGATTCTTGAAGAGGACAAAGAAGACTGGGAGCACGAGCACCCGAACACCCGACCTTCGAGTGACTGGTTGCGCGAGCATGAAGTATCCATCCCGATCCGCAACGAGGCTCTGAAATGGGAACGGCTCGGTGGCTTGCGCGTCGCGCCGCGTGGTGCAGTGGCTTACGACTATGACAAATCCACGGATGAAGGAACTGGAGCACGATGGCGAATAAAGCAAGGTTGACGTCGGAGTTCAAGCTGCCGAATCCTCTTGAGTATCGACTGAGTAATCCGAACTACACGATCTATCACCGCGCGGCACTCGGCGGACTGGCGGCGACTGTGCGCGCGTGGGGCAACGATCGGCCTGATGGAATCAGCGGGAAAGTAGAACATGACCGAGTTATGTTGCAGTGGACCAACGAGCTATCTGATCAGGAATTCCTTCAACGCCTCATCGACGCGTCGTTCAAGCTGAGTGAGTCTAAGATGATTGAACTACCCGGTCAGCGCATTGGCCCGGACCGCGAGGATTTGCAGCTAGCCATTCACAATGGGATTGCCACTACGTTTCTCCAACACCCGAAGATGCGTCCCGGAGAGAAAGAGCCGCGGCGCTTTGAATTAAGAACCCCTGACCAGGAGGTAGGAGATCTTTTTACATATAAAGCGATGGATCGGTATGCGCATCAGCGAGCCCAGAAGACAGGATTGCTTGATGAGCGGCTGAGTGGAACCGTGCCATCCGTTGCCGCAATCCAGCAGTGGACCATCCCCGGAGCAACCGGCGGAGCCTCAGATCTTGAAGCTCCAACCGAGGAGGTCATTTTGCTAATGTTCCTCTTGGTTGGCTCTACGATCTTTCTTCTGAGACCGCGCACCTTTCAAGAGAAAGCTCAGTCGTGCGTCATAGTTCCGGATGTGACCGACCTGTTAGCTTTCGCCAGAGCCATAGAGCGTATTGCGAGCAGTGGGCAAGGCCTAAAACGATTCAGCAACAGTTATCTTAACCGCGTGGTTGGTGGCGCGGAAGAGGCGGCTCTTCGGTTTCTAATTGACCTACAAGCCGAGGACGTTTCGAGTGAGAAGAGCGTTTCGGGCTGCGTCGTCATAGCGATGGGGAGAGTAGCTTGGGACTCTAACCAGATCAATCGCAGCATGATCGCGAAAGTGAGAGGCGACTACCCTGAAATCGATGTCTTTAGGGCTGCGTATCAACACCTGAGCAATACGAAAGTCATCAAGGGAAATAAGGGCGATGCCTACGCTGTTCCATCAAGCCCGGTTCCCGAGCTAGTCGCCGCCAACCTCGCGGCAGGTCGACATTGGTGCGCGAACTTCAGGTCGCTCGTGAGCGAAAAGAAAGATTTTCAACGAATGCTGTTTTCAAGAGGAGGACTTAACGCTATGAGGGAATCAATCAAGGATGCGGACGACCAAGCTGTCATCCGCACCTTTCAAGAAGCATGGAGGTTCAAGATGGGTGCGCTTGGTGAACGCGCTCGGAATGATGGGTTGGACTTTAGCCGGCTAGTCGAAGTCGAACGTGAAAGGACGCGCAACGACATCCTTCGAACCAAGACCTCAGAAATGCTTGCGAGTTGGTTCATGCGCTTTTGTGCTGACGCCACGCGCGGCAGTTCTCTGGCAACTCTTCGCGAGAGTGGTGACGCAATACGAAAGTTCATCTTTAACTCCCGCAACTTTGAACGTTTCCAAAATCTGTGTCTCTTCGCGCTTGTGAGCTACGCGAGCGATGAAGCCAAATCTGCAATGGGAGAAGCAAACTAATCATGGCCACAAACTACCTTTACGGCACGGTGCTAACGGCAGAAGCTGTCGCGGCAAACAACCGCGGCGATAACATCGGCAATACCACGACGCTGCAGAAGGTTTTCCATCAAGACGATCTGCACACCAGTGTTTCCGCTGAATCCATTCGTTTCGCCCTGCGTTACCGGTTTCAACTCGAGAATCTGAATATCAACAGGTCCTATGATCCCGAAGCTGGCAAACTTAACTATGAAGACGAAAAGCGAGCAACATGGAATCCGGATGGCGATGTCTTCGTTGATGATGATCTGATGGGATTCATGGATGCGGCGGCCGCGCAAGCGGAGAAAGAAACCGAGGAAGCGGAAGTCGTGGGTGAAGGAGAGCCGGTTCCCGCCAAGGTACCAACAAAGAAGAAGGGCAAAGGCAAAACTACAAAACGGCCAAGCCCTTTGGCCATTGGTCGCGCAGTAGCCTGCGTCCTTATCGCGGCGAGCTTTCCTTCAACGCCGTGAGTGGAGAAAAAGTCAAAGGGAAACTCTCTCTGTACAACGCAGAGATGCACACCACCGAATACCAGTATTCTTTCGGCTTAAACCTTGACGACGTAATCAAGAAAGAAAACATTGGCCATGTTGTCGAAGCAATAATTGACCCGCCCCAAGTCGCAGGCAATCATGCGCGGTTCGCTTATGACTTCTCACCGGCGTCAATAGTCTTGAGGGTGACGCATGCTCATTCCTCAAAGATTCAAAATTGCTTCGAACACGATGAAGAGTCGCGGGGATATACTGTTAAGAGACTCATTGAACGTGTCGAGAGCAAAGATATCTCGGCGGGCGAAATGTTCATCGGCGGTGAAGTCACGAACACATTAGAGGGTGCTCGCTTGAAAGAACTCGGGGCGCAAGTTTTTGCCGGCGTTCGCGCGGCTGCCAATGCAGCTCGCTCACGCATTGCCGGTTTGCATGATGAATTCAAAGCGGTCGCTCCTAGAAACGAAACGGGCACCGGAGGATGAAGCAATGATTGCTCTCCACGTTGACGTTCCATACGGGAGCTTTCGCAGGTCGTTTGCCCGTTCCTTTGCGGAGACCTATCCACTGCCCCCTCCGGCAACCGTCTACGGCATGTTGCTTTCGCTAGTTGGCGAATACTTCCGGACACGGCATGAAGGAGTTCGTCTTGCATTCGCATACAAGAAGCTACCGCAAATTGCGACGACGCTTCGGAAACTAAGTCGCTACAAGTATGGCGTACCGAGCAAACAGTCGAGTCTTGGTAATGCTCCTGATTTTGTCGAGACCCTATGTGATATAGAGTTTTTGTGCTGGATCGATTCCTCGCGGGAGACGACGGTTGTCAGTGAAAGTAATCAATCCCACACGTTAGAGCAACGGCTACACAAGGCATTGACGGAGCCTGAGGATGCAAATCGACGGGGTGTCCTGTGCCTTGGTCTAAGTGATGATGCTGTGAACTCAGTGAGCTTATGCGATCGCTTCAACGGTAGCTGGCATAGATTGCTGCCAAGCGATACTGGATCGATTGAACTCCCGGTCTGGGTCGATCATGTTGGAGCGGCGTACACACGCTGGCGACGCTTTGAATTCGAAGAAGCCGCTTCCATTATTATCAATCCGCCCGGTACTTTGGAATGGGCCTGGACCGAAATAAACGATCCGAGACCGAACTGAGATCATCAGCCGTAGAGCGGGGCTCTGATGTCACTTTCTGATCGGTTGTACATTGACCGGCCCATTGCCGTTGGCGCGAGTGATTGGAATTGAATTTACCAAACGCACATCTTGCGAGTTGATCGGGAGAAGATCACGGATTACCTTTTGAATCCGGCTCACCCTGACAATGGCGGAAAAGCAAAATTCTTTCTTGGGCTCGGCTTCACTGCCGAGCAATGGCAAGCGTTCGCTGAATCTCTGCGGACCCTTGCCGGCTCTTTCGCGGTCATCGAATTAGTGGAGTCGCCGCACGGCATTAAGTATATTGTGATTGGCCTGATTGAAAGTCCGTCAGGCCGAAGTCCAAGCGTCCGCACGGTCTGGATTGTCGATCGGGGAAGCGACAGACCGCGACTGGTTACAGCATACCCCGGTTAGGAGAACAACAAGAGATGATTAAAGAACATGACAGAGTGGTTCTGACGAGGGCCGTTGCCAAAGAAGGATTGGAAGCTGGTGACGTTGGTACCGTCGTTCACCTTTACGGCGATGGCGAGGCCTTTGAAGTGGAATTTGTCGCGTTGGATGGTCACACCGTCGCGGTTGCCACGGTCGAGGCCTCGGATGTCCGACCGGTGATGGCCAGCGAGATCCCACATGCGCGTGAATTAGTCGCTGCTTGAGGAATGCGATTAGACTTATCCAATTCGTGCCCGGCGGCACTCCCCCTTGATGTCGATTGAGAGTATGGTTGGGGGGCGGGGTCGAGTTTGGCGCATGCTAACTGCTCGCGGAGGGAATCATGGCAGCAGAACTAACAGGCAAAGTCGTAAATGGAGTGGTCGTATTGGACCAACCTGGCAAACTAGAAGATGGAACGACGGTTCGTGTTCAGCCCCTCGAACATAACGAAGAGGTCCGCGGGAAAGACGTCAACTCTCTTAGGGAAATGCTGCTCAGCCACGCTGGTGTTATTGAAGATGAGAGTTTGCCGCCCGACTTGGCTGAGAATCTTGATCACTACTTGTATGGCGCGCCAAAGCGATGAGTGCTGTTTTCATCGATAGCTCCTACTACGTAGCGCTGCTCCTGAAAACGGATCAGGCTCACACGCGCGCCGTGCAAATCACTCGGACGCTTGAGTCTCCGATAGTTACGACTGCCTGGGTGCTTACAGAAGTGGCCAATACTTTATCGGCTCCGCATCTGCGCTCGGAGTTTCTGTCGTTGTTAGACGATCTGAAAAACGATGAGGACGTGTCGATTGTTGCACCTGAACCGGAAACTTTTGCTCAAGGAATCGGTCTTTATCGAGACCGACCGGACAAGCATTGGTCTCTTACTGACTGCATTTCTTTTGTAGTGATGAAGCGCGAAGGAATCACTGAAGCCCTCACCGGTGATCACCATTTCGAGCAAGCAGGTTTCAAGGCTCTACTGCGATAGACCATCCAGGAGGCTACTCATGGCCCAACCGTTACGCATTATGTCTCTGCACGCACTCGCTTATTGCGAGCGGTTGTTCTATCTCGAAGAGGTGGAAGAGACGCGTGTGGCCGACGAGCGAGTGTATGCCGGACGGCGGCTGCACACCGAAATCGAGAAGAAGGAGGACCAGCGCACTCGGAAGGGCAATGTGCTGGCTAAACCTGATGTCGTGCGCAGGAAGAAGAAGCCTGCCGTCGCCGATAAGGCACTGAAAGCAGCCTGGGATACACTATCGGAAAATCCCAACGACGCTACTTCGCCCATTGCCTCGGGCGATAACGCCAAAGAATCGACTAAACCTGCAAGCTCACAAGAGAACAACCAGCAAGCTCAAGCTGACAGCTCCCATTCCGAAGGCGAGCCGCTGCGGTTGAATCTTGAAAGTGAAAAATGGGGACTGACTGGGAAGGTCGACTGCATCCGGCGGCGCGACGGTCTGCTGATTCCCTACGAGCACAAGAGAGGACGTTCCGCGCGCTCTGCCGACAACGAACCAGAGGCCTGGGCCAGCGACCGTCTGCAAGTCATCGCCTATGCTGCTATGGTAGCCGAACACAGCGGGCAGGAAGTCAGCGAAGGGCGCATCCGCTATCACGCGGATAACGTGATGGTGCGAGTGCCGATTGATAATACGGCTCTCGATGATCTCAAGACGGCAATTGCCCGCGCGCGCGTCTTACAGGGAACTATTGAGCGACCGCCCGTAACTGACAATGAACGGCTCTGCGTGAGGTGCTCGCTCGCTCCAGTCTGCCTGCCGGAAGAGGCTCGGCTGGCATTGGTCCTTTCTGATTTGCCGCCGGCGACGGCGGAAGTCAGACAGCTTAAGCTCTTCCCTGCCGACGATGACCGGCGCACACTGCATGTGCTCACACATGGCGCGCGTATCGGACGAAAAGGTGATCGGCTGGAAGTCTCCGTGATAGGTGACGCGCCACAGCTGCATCCGGCACAGGAGATTGGACAGATTGTCCTGCACGGCTTTTCGCAGATTAGCACACAGGCGTTACGGTTTTGCGGCCAGCAGCAGATCGGCGTCCATTGGGTCACGACCGGTGGCCAATACATGGGGGCGTGGGTTTCCGGTACTGGTTCAGTGCAGCGTCGCATTAGGCAGTATCGCGCTCTGACCGATCATGGGCTGTGTTTGCAATTGGGTATTCGCCTGGCCGAAGCACGTGCGCGGAGTCAGTTGAGTTTTCTTTTGAGGTCGAGTCGAGAAAGCGAACGCGCGACACCTGAAGTCCAGAGTTCTATTAAGGCGATGAGGAAACTTCTGTCACCAATGTTGCGCGCCTCAAGCATAGACTCCTTGCGCGGTTACGAAGGAAGTATCGGCGCCTATTATTTCCGCGCGCTTCCGGATCTGATCGTTCCCGAGGCAGGCGATGAGATGAAACCGGATGGCCGGAGCCGTCGTCCGCCGCGCGACCGTTGTAACGCGTTGCTGTCGTTTGCCTATGCTCTCCTGTTGAAGGACGTGACGAACGCGATCAT
>Ga0179594_10000218_pt1 | contig 16044 bp, 12 predicted proteins | sample CZOMad1_1_08_16f_FD_148625 | JGI IMG/M metagenome (GOLD analysis project Ga0179594, IMG submission 148625) | Vadose zone soil fungal communities from Angelo Coast Range Reserve, California, USA - CZOMad1_1_08_16fungal (Illumina Assembly) | ecosystem: Environmental > Terrestrial > Soil > Vadose...
GGGAACACGGGACAGCGTTCGCCCAGTGGAGGGAAGTCTACAGTCACCTGAAATTGCGGCATTCGAAAGGATGGGAAAAGGAGTTCTATAACTCGCCCAATGAGTTCGGATGGGACAAGCCGCTCAGCTTGAACGGGTCTGCCGCATATTCCGCCTGGGACGAAAACTACGTTAACAGACGCGATGGGTTATTTTCGGTCGATTTCGACCTCGAAGCGGGAGACTATGATCTGATACTGGATAGCGAGGTGGCTTTCACGACGGGCGCCCCAGCGGTATGAAGGATGGGCATCCGCGTCGCTTGAGTTCTTTCTCCACGGCCTCTCGATTGAGAGGCTGTGAGCCTCGGCGCTCACGCGGTAATGTCTAGCGCGGGGCTCGACGTAACGCAAACTTTTAGTTTGCGACGGCGCAAGCGAACAGCTTGCGTTACATCATCGGCGGGTTAGTCTGAATTCTTTCCGTCCCAGCGAAAGCGCGTTACAGATAGCGCGTTACAGAACCGGGAGCGGTAGCGACCGGATCCCAGATTCAAATTGAATGGCAGCATCCCGCCGCTACCGCTCCGGGTTTTGTAAGCGGTGGTATTTGCTTCACATTAACAAAACCCTAACCACCGATTTCTTAACCGCTCACGCCGTGCGGTGGGGGTCAGCGAGGAGCCTTCACCGCCGTGAGCCACCTCGAGGCGCAAGGATGCTTATGACTTATCACTGAGCAGGGATTTAGTCGCGAGCGCTTGTGCCAGCGTCGTCGTCTGGAAGCTGACCGTGATCACCTGACCAATTAGGCGGACTATGTATTGCGGATCATCGCTGCGGTTGGGGTCGTTGGTGATGCCGCTGCGTTTGTCGGTGCTGACTTGATACTGATCGATGATCCAATCGAGCGCCGAGCGATTGCCCAGCCGATACTCAAACACTTCAGGCGGAATCCCACCCAGAGTTAGAAAGTCGTTGTAGATGAGCGAGCGCTTGTCTTTGCTCAGCTTCATCTTTTCGACGCGCCAATCAAGCTGCGCGCCCGGCTGCTCAATTCTCTCCAGCGGATATTCTGGTTGCTGTTCATAGTTGACGTGGATTTCAGCGAGACGCTTGCCGATGTCTGCGAACGCGCGAAAGTCAGGCGCGAAAGGAATGCGCGGCAGTTCGCGTTTCAGGTTCGCTGCGTAACGTTCGCGATAGAGCGGATGATGAAGCACGGCGTAGACGTAATGAAAGATGTCCCACTTGGTGATTGATTTTTCATTGTAATGCGAACGAAATTGTCCCAGAGCCCAGTCAGTGATGTTCTCGCGCCGGTTCGTGCCGTCTTCGTTGTAGGTGTAGAAGGGGAAGCATTGAGAGCCGCTTTGAGGTAGTAAGTCCGGCAGAACGTTCACTGCCAGCGCGAACATCGCCCAATCACTTCCAACTTTTATCCACAAAACCTGATTCTCGTTCTCAATCGAAGGCGTCGGGAAAATGCTTGGGAACTGGCCGCGTCTGTGAACCAGCGTCTCGTCAAAGTAGACGTATTGAGACGTGAATGGACGGTAAAGCGCCCGTCGAATGGCTGCGGGATCAAATGTCGCAATCACACCTGCCACTAGATTCTGCTTTAGGCGACTACTCCACTTGAGTCGCGTGCTGTCATAAGAGACGAAGTCATCGACGTCCGTGGCTCGTCGCTTTTGCGCAGTCCATTTGCGAACTTGCTCGTTGTAGTCGTCAATAAACCGTTCTATATTTCCAGTCAACTTCTCTATTTGGTAGTTGTAGAGCCAAGCGTCTCTGGTGGTCTCAACACCCCTACCATAGTTTCTGAAGACAGCACCATCAGTGTCTGAACCTTCCTTGGTTTCTTTGTTTCCAATTGGTAAGAAAGCATCAAACGCATCGTGCGTTCCTTCAGTAAGCCAGTTGTACTTCGCGTCCGGCTGCAACTCCTGCCACTCAACATTTCCGCGATGTTGTTTCTCGTCGAGATAGGCGTACTTCTCTTCTTTGCGCCAGAACTCATCAACGCGGGCATAAAAGATCTTCGTCATCGTCCTAAACAGATCCCATTCCTGTATTCGAAGAAGCTTCGCCTGTCGGGCTCGCGATCAACAATACGTGCCTTTTAGCTTGGGCGATACATCCATCAGGTCAATGAACCGTGACAGATAGACCAGTTCGCTCTGGCCGCTAATCTTGACCTCTGCCCTGATCAAAGAATACCCGTTAGCCAGTTCCTTCAGTTCAAAATAGTTCTCACGCGATCCACTGGGCTGAACTGGATTTGGATAGGAGGGATCGAGGTGATAGATAACGTATTCAACGCGGTCGAGCGCTGCCTTTTGACCAAACAGGATAATATGAATTTGATGCATCGGCTGACCGCCGAAATCCTTGTCGCGATGCTCAGCCCGCCAGCTTCGATGGATCAAAGAGAGGTGATCATCAGTAATCAGATCGCCAGTGGAGGGGTCTTTAAGCTTACCGGTAGACTTTCCTAAAGTAATCCAAGTAGAAATTGTCACTTCATCACCGCGCTCGACACGTCCGATCAACGCCTCCGCAACGCGACGGATCTGTTTGCGGTACACGAGGAAGAAGATTAGGGCCAGAGCCGGCCAAACCAACTTCGGAAGCAGCTCAATCAGCGATGATGATATCCAGTGGTTGACCATAAAAGCCTTTCTCGCAGGTTGACTACGCTGCTGCTCGCCTGCGAACAAAGATATTGATGCTTACACCTACCTGAATACCGAAGACGTTATGCGTTGTGCCCGAAAGCTTTGGATTCTTGCGAACATTGGCGCCCAAATCCAGCACATAAATCTCGTCAAAATCCTGCTCCAAATGCTTGCGCAGTCCATCGAACGCGAGGCTTTCGATGAAACTGTTATTGGAAACCAGGGCAACGATTCCTTCGTCACCAATCCGATCAGACGCCCAGCGAAATGCCTTCACGTATGGATCGGACAAGGCGTTCTTGTTGGTCGCCTGCGAATCTTTTGCGTAGGTGTCGGCGACCCGCTTGTCCATCACCTTGTACTTGCGGTTCTTGTTATTGTCGTTCTCGTTCAATTGCCAGGCGTTGTATGGCGGATTGCCGATGACGACGCGAATCGGAGAGCGCTTTTGCCTTTCAACGCGCGCAGTGTTCTCAGTCGAAAAGAACGAGATCTGTTGTGCTTCGGCCAGTTCGAACGTATCGACCAGGCAAATCCCCTCGAATGACTCATAACGGCCCGTCGATTCATAGAACTCGTGCTCGATGTTCATCGAAGCGACATAGTAAGCATGACCTCATTGCAGTGCAGTTCGTTGTGATACTTCTTCGCTAAGGCTGTCTTCTTCATCGCCTGCATGATGTGCACGATAAAGTTGCCCGTGCCGACGAACGGATCGAGGATGTGAACATCCGGGGAACTTAAGGATTTGCCGAACTCTTTCTGCAAGATGTCTTCAACGCTGCGGACCATGAAGTTCACGATTGATACCGGCGTATAGACAATGCCATGCGTGTCGGCAACCTTGACGGAAAAGCCCTGAAAGAACTTCTCATAAACCGTATTGAGAAACTCTTGCTTCCGAGAGAAGTCGTCGATGGACTTTGCCGTCTTGTCAATCGCCTTGTAGAAGCGATCGAGACTTTGCAGGAAGCCGTCGCGGCTGAACGATTGCGAAGTCAGCGCGTCGATTACTTTTTCGATCTCAGACGCGATTACGTTGCGGCGCGTAAAGTCGGGGTTGTTGAAGACCGTGCGGAAGATGCGTTCCGTCAGCAGATGCTGGATGAGCATCTCTTCGACGGCCTGCGCTGAGAGGTTTGGATTGATAGATTGACGGCACAGCGCCAGAAAGTCATCGAAGGCCGCGCGGAAACGCGCGTTTGATTTCTCTTCGTGTTTGATTAGCTCGGCGAGGGCGCGGCCCAGCTCCGGCACCTGATTCTGAAAGTGCGTGACCGCATCGTTCCAGTCTTCAAATTCAGGCGGCGTGTAATCAAAGAACTGTTTGAGAATTTCGACGAGCGCGGCGGGTTCCGTTATGTCAACATCGAGAACTGACCGGCCGTTCTGCCAGAGAATCGCGCGCTCGGGCGCCGGGAAGATGATGTTGTTTTGCGGATATCCGGCGGTGAGTTTCTTCTTTACCTCTTTGCCAAGATCGTCCGCTGTGTCCTTAGCTTCCCAAAAGCCGTGCGGCAAACGGTATTCGTCAACCAGCGCGCCGTCGACTCTTATTGAATGCGAGCGGTCTTTCTTGATGGGCCACTCAGGCACCAGCTTCCATATGAACTGCCGACCGCAATGCTCCAGGAGGGTCTGGAATGCAGAGCGAACTGCGCCTTCGTGAGACACCCCGATCGCCTCGAATTGACGTAGAGCTTCGTAGTAGTGCTGGACCGGCTTGTGATTTGGTTTGAGGTTGAGTCGTTCCATCAAGGTCTAATCAAGGCCATCGCTAAGCAAGGCGAGTACACTATAGCGACGCTCAAGTGTGGAGACAACTTTATGTTTGGAGGATGTTAAGCAAGTCGGCGGCAGCTCTGCTAAAATTCTCCGCTAATTCCTGGGGAAAGGAACGCGTGTCGGTCAACTATGGATTACGTGAGACTTGGAAACAGTGGTTTGAAGGTGTCGCGGCTGTGTCTGGGCTGCATGACTTATGGTGTGCCTGAGCGGGGAGCGCATCCGTGGAGTTTGCCGGAAGAAGAGAGTCGGCCCTTTATCAAACAGGCGCTGGAGCTGGGGATCAATTTCTTTGACACGGCGAATGCTTATTCGGATGGGACCAGCGAAGAGATCGTCGGCAGGGCTCTCAGGGACTTTGCGCGGCGTGAAGAGATTGTGATCGCGACGAAAGTCTTTTACCCGATGCACCAGGGTGCAAATGCGCGGGGCCTCTCGCGCAAGTCGATCTTGACGGAGATTGATGCGAGTCTGGGACGACTGGGGACGGACTACGTTGATCTTTATCAGATTCATCGTTGGGATAAAGAGACTCCAATCGAAGAGACGCTCGAAGCATTGCACGATGTGATCAAAGCGGGAAAGGCTCGCTACATCGGCGCTTCCTCGATGTACGCGTGGCAGTTCTCGAAAGCGCTGCATGTGGCGGAGGTGAACGGTTGGACGCGGTTTGCTTCGATGCAGAATCACTACAACCTGCTCAACCGTGAAGAAGAGCGTGAGATGATGCCGCTCTGTGCAGCGGAAGGTATCGGAGTGATACCTTGGAGCCCGCTCGCGCGCGGCCGCTTGACGCGTGATTGGAACGCGACGACCAGGCGGACGGAGACAGACGAGTTTGGCAAGACGCTTTACGCCGGAACCGAAGACGCGGATCGCACAGTGGTCGAGCGCGTCGCCGAGGTCGCTCAGAAACGCGTCGTGCCGCGAGCTCAGGTCGCTCTGGCCTGGATGGTGCAGAAGCCGTTCATCACCGCGCCGATAGTCGGCGCCTCGAAACCGCATCACCTGGAAGACGCCGTTGCAGCGCTGTCTCTGAATCTCACTGCAGATGAGATTGGTGCATTGGAAGAACCGTATGTTCCGCACGCGGTCGCCGGGTTTAGTTGATGAACCAGGGAGTCGCGAGTCGCGAGTCACGAGTCGCGAACCACGACTCTGAAGATTGGAGCCTCGATCAAGAGATAGCGCTAGTTTCGCCCGCGGACTCGCGACTCGCGACTCCAGACTCCCGACTTTCAATAATCAATGGGCACAGACAATTTATTTTTCAAAAGATTGGACGAGCGCGCCGTGTTGCCGACGCGCGGTAGCTCCTCGTCAGCGGGACTGGACCTCTATTCGATCGAGCCCATAAGTTTGGGATCAGGTCAGCGCGGGATCGCGCGAACGGGCCTGTCGGTTGCTATTCCTGAAGGTTATTACGGGCGGGTTGCTCCGCGCTCTGGCCTCGCTAGAAAACAAGGACTGGACGTGCTCGCCGGGGTTATCGACGCAGACTATCGGGGTGAGATTGGCTGCCTGCTGATTAACACGGGAGCAGAAACGATCGAGCTGCCGGCTCAAAGCAAGATCTGTCAGTTGATCATCGAAAAGATAATTACGCCGGGAGCGGTCTGGGCCGACGATTTAAGCGAGACTGCGCGGGGTAGCGGCGGCTTTGGCTCGACTGGCTAAAGAGCGGTTCACTCGGCCGGATTCTCCTCTGTCGAAGGAATTGTGTCGCGGACCGTAACATAGCCCTCGGCTGCCGCACCCAGGTCGATCAACGCCATCAGCAATGGCGCATACTTGCGGCCGCACTCGTCACAGACCAAATCCCACGAATCAGCCAGGAACAGTTCCGGTCCCTGCGCAGATGTTCTGGCATCTTCGCAGACGGCGCACTCGTAGGCCGATGACTCCGGATTGAGCTTAATGGCCAGATCGATCTGATCAGATTCTTCCGCTTCACCGTCTTCCGGCTGTTCATCAGTTTCTTGATCGGTTTCCTGAGCGGTATTTGTATAGTCGAACATCGGACCCCCTCGCAGATCTCAAATCTCAAATCTCAGATCTCGAATCTTGAATTTCAGAATTCAAATCTCAGATCTGAATTCTGAATTCTGAAAACTGAGAACTGAGAACTGAGAACTGAGAACTCATTACCAGTAATGTCGAATCTGAACGATCAGCCAAGCGAGACAGTCTAACTGCGCTCCGGAAATATTGCGAACCGCCGTTCGTGGTAAACTCCCAATCCGTTCAACAGAAAGGCTCAAGATGAACGCAGACGATTTGATTAGAGAGTATCGTGCCGGCGATGTTCGCGAGGTCGAGCAATGCCTCGCCGAGTTGCAGGATTTTTCGAAACTCATTTTTCCAAACGTAGCCGCCGGCACGATCGCTCCCGATTACCTGCGGCACCTGTTGAGCAGATGCGCCGAAACGAATGGAAAGATATTCGTCGTCGAAAGTGTCGGCCGCGTCGTTGGCATGGTCTGTGTTTTTGCGAACGTAAAATCCGACGCTGCCGATGAAGAGCGATACGAATACGCGTACGTCTCTGACCTGCTGATTTTGCCCGATCATCGAGGCAAGGGCCTCGGGCGGGCGCTGCTAAAGCGGTCTGAGGAGTACGCCCGGAGTCAGGGCGCGAGCCTGTTCCGGCTCAATGTGCTGGCGCGAAATACTGTGGCCAGAAGTCTGTACCTCGGATGCGGCTTTGATGAACTGGTGGTGACGATGCAGAAGACGCTGTAGCAAGCCCACGCGAGTGAGGCAGAGGGAGAGCAGCCGCGTAGCGGCGAAATATTTATAGCTATTTCCATAGCAAGCAATGCCAGCGCTCCTTAGGAGCGCAATGTGTTTGTCCAACAATAGGGAATATCTCGCTCCGCTGAAGCGAAACAGTTTCTTTTGGAGATCATGGTTCTATAAACATTTCGTCCCTCCGGGACTGAAAACCGAACCACGGTTGGTACGAAAACTCTAGAAACAGGAAGCCACGAGTCTATAAATATTTCGTGCCTACGGCACTTTTAGCGAAGTGATCAGACCACTCTTCAATAGCTGAACGCGCTGGGTGATAATCGTTTCGATCGTATGAGGCTACGCGACAAATCCGGAAAATGGTTGTCACCGCTAGTGGCCGTGTTTGCGCTGCTCTGCTCGACCGCGATTGCGCGCGCCGAACACCTGCCTGTCAGAATCTTCACCTCCGCAGATGGCCTGGGCAGCAGCTTCGTCAATGACTTGATGCGCGACTCGCGGGATTTCCTTTGGTTCTGCACTCGTGACGGTTTGAGCCGCTTTGATGGCTCGCGGTTCGTGACCTATCAGCTCGGCGAGAAGAACAGCCCCGGCATCGAACAAGTACTGGAGACGAGCAAAGGAATTTACTGGATTGGCACAACGGATGGTCTTTACCGTTTTGATCCAAGCGCCCCGGCTGCGGTCCATGCCTCAAAGAATCCCGAGCGGCCGATGCTCAATGCTGAGTTTGTGAGCAACGATCGTGGTCATCTCTACGAAGATCGCAGCGGCAATCTCTGGTTCGCCAACGAAGCTCTTTATCTGCTGTCGGCTGAAGGCAGCAAAGTCTCCTTCCAGAAGGTCGATCTGGCCTTGCCTGAAGATCGATCCGCGAATCTGGTGATCAATAATATCTTTGGCGCGCCCGACGGCAGTGTGTGGTTTGTCACTAGCTGGGGACCAGTGCGCCGCTTGCCGGATGGGCGCAACGTTTATTACAGCATCGACCGCAATGATAATCCCTATTCAGGACTGGTGGACCATGCGGGGCGACTCTGGTTGGCGCTCTCGTCCGGCATCTACATCATCATGCCCGAGGCTCCTGCTGATGCAGGCCCTAAGCCATTGACGGTCCGCAAGATGAATGCTCAGGGGCCAACGCCGGCCTCGTCGCTCGTCACTTTGCCACAAAAAGCCGGCGAGGTCTTTAAGTACACGACAGTCCGTGGCTTTGTCGGCACCGCGCCCAACTTTCTGTACGAGACTTCTGACAACCACATTTGGATCTCAACTGCCAATGGACCAGTGGAGTTTGACGGCCAGACCTTTAATCCGCATACCGCAGCCCAGGGTTTTCTGGAGGCCGGCGGCCGAATGCTCGAGGATTCCGGTGGCAACCTGTGGATGAGCAGCGCCAACGGCCTAACCCGACTCGACCGCGCGGGCATGACTACTTATGACGCCGCGGATGGAATTTCAGATCCCAACCCAGTGCTGATCAACGAGACGCGTGAGGGCAAGTTGTACCTGGCGACCAGCAAGTTCCTCATCAGCCAATTCGACGGAACTGTGTTTCATACGGTCCATCCGCAGGTCTCGCCCGACGCGCGATGTGCCTGGACCGCCAACCCGGTTTTCCAGGACAGCAGCGGTGAGTGGTGGGTGCTGACGAACGAAATGCTCTATCGGTTTGCCGCCGCCGCTAACTTCGAATCACTGGCGCGGCAGAAACCGCTGGCCACCTACACTCATCGCGACGGTTTAAAGGCAGATGCGATCTTTCATATGTTCGAGGACTCGAAACATGACCTCTGGGTCAGCGTGCGTCCGATCACCGGAGGACAGGGTGGTTTGTCGAGATGGAACCGGGCGACCGAGAAGTTTTACACCTTCTCTGAAGCCGAGGGTTTTCCCTCCGGCAAGTCTCCTTCAGCCTTTGCGGAGGATCGATCGGGAAATTTGTGGTTCGGCTTTTACGAGGGCGGCATGGTGCGCTATGCCAATGGGCGTTTCAGCGAAATCACCGTCGCTGACGGTGTGCCTGATGGCCTGGTTACTGCGCTGTATCTGGATAAATCGGGCCGTTTGTGGCTGTCGTCAAGTTCGGGCGGCCTGGGCCGGATTGACGATCTGAATGCGCCGCGAGTGAAGATTGAGCACTTCACCACAGACGATGGTTTGGCGACCAACAATGTGCGGTCGATAACCGAAGATTTGGACGGAAACCTTTACGCAGGCACGGTGCGCGGAGTGGATCGGCTGTCTCCGGACGGCAAACGCATCAAGCATTATTCCACCAGCGATGGCCTGCCCGGCGACTTCATCAGCGCGGCCTTTCGGGATCGGAGTGGTGCGTTATGGTTTGGCGCCAGCAACGGTTTATCGCGACTGCTGCCGCGACCCGACAGACAATCGAACGGACCGCCCGTTTGGTTGGGAGGCTTAACTATTGCCGGCGAGCAGCGGGCGGTACCGGATCTGGGCGGCACAGAACTCTCGCATCTCGAACTCTCGCACAATCAGAACAATCTGCAGATTGATTTCTTCGGCGTTGAATTCACTTCGGCTGGAGCGTTGCGCTATCAATACATGCTCGAGGGCGCAGACCGCGACTGGAGCACGCCGACCGGTGAACGACGCGTCAGCTATGGGAGACTTTCTCCGGGCACGTATCGTTTCCTCGTGCGCGCGCTCAACGCTGATGGCGTGGTCAGCAAGACCCCCGCCAGCATCAGCTTCAAAATCCTGCCGCCGATCTGGCAGCGTTGGTGGTTTATCGCTGCGGCCGCGTTGTTGCTGCTGAGTGGTTTGGCGTTGCTCGTGAATTATCGCGCGACGCAAGTGCGCGAGCGCCAACAGGGTGAAGAAGCATTGATGCGCAGCAGAGAAGAACGCCTGGTTGAACTCGAGCGTGTGCGCAAACGCATTGCCAGTGACCTGCACGACGAGCTTGGCTCGAGCCTGACACAGATCTCGCTGCTCAGCGAAGTCGTGCAGCAGCAGTTGGCCCAGAAGGAAGCAGCGGTCACCAGACCGTTGGAGTTGATTGCTACATCCTCGAGGGAGTTGGTCGATGCGATGAGCGATATCGTCTGGGCGATTAATCCGCAGAAGGATCACTTAAGTGATCTGGCGCAACGCATGCGCAGTTTGGCCAGCGACATGCTGATGGCTTCGCAGATTGAGTTTCGCTTTACCGGGCCCACCGTTTCGGATTTTCCCCTGGGAGCAAATCTGCGTCGCGAAGTGTTTCTGATTTTCAAGGAAAGTGTAAACAACATCGTCAAGCATTCCGGCGCCACCGAGGCCCAGATTGATTTCAGTGTGAACCAGGACGAACTCTTCCTGCGGGTGAACGACAACGGCAGGGGATTTGACACGGCCGAAGAAAGCGATGGTCACGGCCTGGTGAGCATTCCGCTGCCGAATCGCAGTTCATGCAGAAAGCCAGTGGCCGGCTGCGAAGCATCACGGGTCCTCTGCGACGTCGCGTGTCCGGAAAGCTGTAGGATTAACAGGTCAGTTCACGGCTGTGCCGCCTGATGTGCGGTGGCGGCTCCGCCCCACCGGAACGTTGCGCTACGAATTGGCTTGGGGCTACGCCCCCGGAACCTGAGGCGTAGCCCCATACACTACTCTAAACGCCTGAACGCAAGATCGAGTCGTTAACAAATCGCTTGGCCTCGGCGACGGAATCCTTCAGACACATTCCTTTTGCCAGGCAAGCTGCAATTGCCGCGGACAGCATGCAGCCGGTGCCGCGCACGTTGGCGCTAGCGATCCACGCACTGCGAAAAACCGTTACGATTCCCTCATCATCGAGCACATCAATCGCCTCCGCTACCGGGACCACTTCCGGGGCCGTTACTGGGACCGCGGGCGTCCCGCCCGCTTGTTGCATAGGCTCAATTGCAGAAGGTGGTTGAGCGATCATTGGGAAATCCTCTCCAACAGATCTGTTGTCCAAACTTAGCGGGCGGGACGCCCGCGGTCCCAGTGATTCACTGGCTGCGTTTCCTGTTTCAGTTGGAGGCTCAGGCAGGTGTCCGCCTTTGACCAGCACGGCTTGCGCGCCCAGAGCGCGAATGGCCGCGGCCGCTTGGCGCATGCCGGCTTCGTCAACGATTCGCAAGCCGGTCAGTCGTTGCGCCTCAAGAATGTTGGGCGTGATCACGCGCGCCTGCGGCAGCAATTCCGCGACCATCGTCTCGAGCGCGCCTTCTTCGATCAGGGCATAACCCGAAGTCGAGCGCATCAACGGATCCACCACCGGAGCGGGCAGATTTGTCTCGCGAACCAGGCGTGCCACTGCGCGCACGATCTCGCTCGTCGGCAGCATGCCGGTCTTCACGCCGGCGACGGAGTATTGGTGAATGATCGGCGCCAACTGCGCGCTCAGAGTCTCGGGTGACAGATGTTCCGCGCCCCAAACCTGTTCGTCATTCTGAAAAGTGAGCGAGGTAATCGCCGCAGTTGAATAGCAACCGAGCGAGATAAATGTGTGAATGTCTCTGATGACGCCGGCGCCGCCGGAGGGATCGAGCCCGGCGATCGTCAGAACTACCGGCTTACTATTTTTCTGCGACATTAATAATTTTGGATCGGCATCCGCGAGGGCGCCTAAGGTCCGACAAACTTCAGTTTGTCGTCGATGTTCGTAGCATAGACTTCACAGTCTGTGATTGTCTGCCAAGGATTGTCTGCCAAGCGGTCACAGACTGAAGTCTATGCTACTCACTTCTCCGCCTCGAATCAGCCTGACGATACTCGCTAATTCATCGGCCTGACTGAAGAGGCTAATACCGGCGATCCCCGCAGCGCCGGCCTCAAGGCATTCTCTGGCATTCTCGCTGGTAACGCCACCGAGAGCTAAGACCGGCAGCGGCTCGAGATCGCGCGCGACTTCCATCAGCTTGTCCAGTCTTAGCGGGTCGCCGAAAATCTGCTTTGAGACTGTTTCCCACACTGGTCCGAACACAACAAAATCGGCGCCACTTGCTCGAGCCTGCCGAGCTTCCGCCAACGAGTGAGTGGAAACACCAATCAGCAAGTCCGCACCAAAACGTTCTCGAACGACTGAGGCTTCGAGTGAGCGTGTGGTCAGGTGAACACCATCGGCGCCCGCGGCGACGGCAATGTCGGCGCGATCATTGATCAGCAGACGAGTGGAACTATTGCGCGTAATCGCCGCGGCGCTGAGCGCCAACTCGTAGACGACCCTGGCGCTCAAATCTTTTTCGCGAACTTGAATGAGACTGATGCGGGCAGCTACCGCGGCTTCGATAAGTGTGAGAAGGTGCGCGAACTCTTTACTTGAGGGTGTGGTTGTGACCCGCGTCTGGCCGTTCGTGATCAGATAGGTCAGCGGCGGTTGCAGGTTGGGCGGCAAGTTTTGCGGCATCGTTATTCGCAGTGTCGGCCAGGCTAGTCTCTCTTTGCAACGCGCTGACAGTCTGTTTGAAGTGGAACATCTCCCAAAACGCGATGCCCAGATTCAAGACGCCGATGCCGGTGACTGCGCCGCGGACCCAACCGGATGCAACTACTGTTTGCAAGGCATAGAAGCCCGTCTTGCGCGCGGCGTAGAGCAGGAAGTAGTTATTGCCCCAGTCGCTCAAGCCAAAAAAACCTTGCGGAATCCACGGCATTAGCGTTAGCACCAAGCCGATTTCCAGGCAAAGGATGATATAGAAAATTACGCTGAGCCTTGCTGACATGGATAAAAGTCGTGAATCGTAAAACCGGAAACCGGAAACCGTGAATAGTAGATCGTGAATCGTAAATCGTAAACAACGAATCGTAAAGTCAGAGTCACGAGTCACAGTCGCGAGTCAAGAACAAAACCTCAGACTCGCGACTCCAGACTCGCGACTCATGACTTCTTCTTCTTGCCGCCTTTGGCGCCGCCTCTGCGTGCTTGCAAGCTCTTTAGCTTTTCGGCAACACCACGGTAGGCGACGTCGATGCTGTAGACTTCAGTAAAAACATCAATGGCGCGGTTCAGATCTCCCATCTGCTCGTACGCGGATCCCAGCTCGTAGCGGAGCGCTTGATACTCATCGTCGCTGCCGGGCGCTGCCAGACCTTTCTTGAACCAGAGCACTGCTGCTTTCGGCAGACCCTTCTGCATAAAACAATGGCCGAGCATGTTGCAGGAGCTCAGGAAGCGCGGCGTTCCATCATTCTGGCCCACCAGCATGGCTGCCGCCTGAAACTCTCGGATGGCTTCATCGACCAGGTCCATCTCTTTGTACGCGATGCCCATGTTGTAATGAGTTTCGTAATCATCCGTCTCGATATCCTCGGCTTCTGCGGCACTTCGAAACTCTTCGAAAACATCAGCGAGTCCGGAGTCGAGCACCGGTGGAGCGGAGCGGAGGCTGCCGTCCCCAGCAGCCGGCGCCGGGGCCTCGTCCTCGATCAGCATCGGCGCGAACTCCTGCTGCATGACAGGCTCAACAACGCCCCCCGAGGTTGGCTCGTCCGCCACAAACATCGGCGCGACCGCCGCCTGCACATTGAGCTCGCTAATCTTCTGCCGCCGTGCCTCAATGTCCGGATGCGACTGAAACTGTTTCTCGAGCAGATCGAGCGTGTCGACAGCGATGTCGAGATACCCCTGCGCAATATAGAAGTCGACGCTCTCAAGTTCCTGACGCAGCATGGCCCGCTGCCGATCATCGTCGGTCAGCGAATCGGTTGAAGCCGGCGGTATCGTGCTGCTGAAATCAACCTCACCATAGGTGCTTGGCTCTGCGCTAAAAGCAGGTTCGGCGGCTGGGACCTCGCCACGCTCAAACTCTTCATTGAGATCGGCGAAAGAGGCACTCGGGTCGGGAACCGCTTCCGGGGTGGTCACTGAATTGGATTCAAATTGGCCCACCTGGTCCAGAACGATCGAGTCTGGCTGTGGGCCGGCGGAAGTTTCCCTGACAATGCTGAAGTCGCCAAAGGTAGGAACTTCTTCAAAACTCGAGGCCGCGGGAATCGTCGCTTCTTCGACAAACTCCTCTTGCGCCCCGCCCAACTCTCGCAGGCGTCCGGAATAGCGCGCGGCATCCGGGACCAGACGCACAAGCTGAGTCAGTGCGTAACGTTCATCATCGGCGGCGCCCGCTGCCTGCGCGGCGTCGGTCAAGCGCTCCAACGCGGCGCGAAGTTTATCCATGTCGCGCTGCCACCAATGAATGCGTACCAACAATCGCAGCGCGGTGATCTGTTCCGGATCGCGGGCCAGCACTTCTTCGACCAGCTCAAGCAATTGATTCTCTTCGCGCCCTGAGAGCACCCGCTCGGTAACACTACTGAGCACCCGGGCGGCCTCATTCACGTCCCCGCCGCTGAGATACAAGCGCGCGACATCGAGGAAGCGAGTGTAGTTCGAGGCATCGTGAGCCATCAGCATCGCAGTCGCACGCTCGGAACCCGGTGCATCCTGCGTTGACAGGTAAGCCTGCAGCAGCAACTCCATGAGTTCTACTTCGTCAGGTTTGTCGGGAATGATTCTTTCGAGTAGCTCAGCGGCCTCGTAGGCCGTGCCCAGCGCCACGTGCGCGGCAACCAGGCCACTCAGCGAGGCGCGATCATAGGGACGAAGTTCCAGCGAGCGCGAATAAGCCTGCAACGATCTTTCAAACGCGCCGGTTTCCAGGAGCCGCTGGCCGGCTTCGCTAAAAGCCAGCGCCGCTTCCGGGCGCAGTCCCTCTTTGACATAACTCTCGGCCAGCTTGAGCCGGACGTCCGTATTGTTTGGATCGAGATCGGCAATCTTGTGGAGTACTTCGACTGCTTTCTTCGAATCGCCGGCTCGCGAATAGGTGTCAGCCAGCACCATGTATTGGGCTCGGGCGTCGACGACCAGGCCCTGAATTGAATACAACTGAGCCAGCTTTTCCGCGATGACAGGATTACGAGGATCGAGCCGGTCGATCTTCTTGTACATCGCGATGGCTTTGAGCGTGAACTCCTGTTCACGATAGCGTTCCGCGATTCCTGAGAAACAGGAAATCGCCTCTTCTTTCTTGCCGGCGCGCACACACAGATCTCCGAGCATATTGAGCGTCGTAAAATCGCTCTGGTCGTGCTCAACAATCTGCCGGTATTCTTTGATGGCGGCGTTGATGTTTCCCTGAGAGAGAAACTTCTCGGCGGCCTTTAGCACCTTGCCCTTTTCGAAAGCCATCGGGAGTATTATGTGAACCTAAAAGTAGCGGCGTCAAACCTTGTGGCGGGTAGAGTTGACCCGGATGTTATTGGTTGTCCTGCCAACTCTCGCGAATGTCTGATGGAAGCGCGACATCCTTGGATACGCTAACATGCGAAATTGAGGGGTGTCAACGCACCTTTTTTTCGAGTTGTGGTGCAAATTTGTGTTGCTGATTTCTAATAGCCCTCCCTGACGGGCGGGCTTCTGCTTGGGGTGATCCCAAGCAGAAGCCCGCGCGTTAGCAAGGGCTCTCTGGCGCACGGACCTCTGCGGAAGGCGACAAATCCTGCAATCACCACTGAGACTAACTTCATGACCCCGAACAGATCTGCGATTACTGAAGAGAAGGGACGCGGCGTTCAGCTCGGCCACTATCTGGCCGTTGGGGGCTTTATTTTGTTTGCAGCTTTCGCGCCCCATTCAATAGCCGGAGCCGAAATCTCAATTGGGATAGTGGGTGCTGGCTGGCTGCTCCGCACCATTGCTTCCCGCCGGACTGGGATCCGTCATACAAAACTCGACCTGCCAATCGCCTTGTTTCTGTTCTGGACGGTCGCTTCTGCCCTCTTTTCAACTGAGCCGCGGATCAGCATTGCCAAGCTGCAGTCGGTCACCGTGGTCTTCCTGTTCTATTTCACCCAGGCAATTGTCACTCGTCGCT
>Ga0179594_10000219_pt1 | contig 16010 bp, 10 predicted proteins | sample CZOMad1_1_08_16f_FD_148625 | JGI IMG/M metagenome (GOLD analysis project Ga0179594, IMG submission 148625) | Vadose zone soil fungal communities from Angelo Coast Range Reserve, California, USA - CZOMad1_1_08_16fungal (Illumina Assembly) | ecosystem: Environmental > Terrestrial > Soil > Vadose...
TCCAGCTTGATGTCTACTATGGCACCCCCATGGAAGTGAGACCGGTTCCCGACGACTTGATCCATGCTCGCGTCGCAAGTCAGCACATTACGAAACCTGACGGCTCGCATTTTGCGAGCGAGTTCGAGATCATGTTCATCGGGCCGGAGGGAGTTTACCGGAACCACCGGGCCGAGCTTGATAGATACAGGAAGGGTGAGAATGACTTCGTCATCCCGAGCCTGGAGGCCTTACCGAAAGTTAGAAACGTTAAGCGCTGAAAAGAATCGCGATGTCTGAAAAGAGCCTCCAGGAAACTTACGCACCCAACAACGCTTGTTTCGGCTGTGGTCCAGCCAACGAAAAAGGCTTGCACATCCGCAGTTTCGCAAACGGTGATGAAGTAGTAGCCGAATTTGAACCGGAACAATATCAGGAATCGTTCAGCGGTATGCTCTCTGGCGGCATTATCGGCACGCTGCTCGATTGTCATTGCAACTGGACCGCGACTTACTTTCTGATGCTGCGTGACGGTGCTGATCATCCGCCCTGCACAGTGACGGCCGATTACACGATCAAGATGCGCCGGCCGACGCCTACAGATCAGCCCATACGATTGGTAGCGCGTGTTGTGGAAATGAAAGACAATCGCGCAGTTGTCGAGGGCGAATTGATCGCGCACGACCAGGTGACCGCCACCTGCCGTGGCAAGTTTGTCGCCGTTGGGCCAGGCCACCCTGCGTATCATCGCTGGTGAATTCTGGTTTTCTATTGCTCTTACCAGCGTGCATCGGCGTTAATCAGCGGCGTGATAATCGTTGGGCAGTGGACAGTCCGCTTGGTACCACATTGGTTTAGACAGCGGACTTGTCCGCCCGGCAACGAGGGGCACAAGTGCCCTGACTAAACGGTGATCCTAAATTAAAGGAACGCATGAAATGCCAGATCTAATTCACCGCCCGCGCCGGTTAAGACGAACGGCCGCCCTTCGCGCGCTCGTGCGCGAGACGCGGCTGAGCGCTGACGACTTTATCCTGCCGCTCTTTGCCTGCCCAGGAACCGCCGTGCGGCGCGAGATTTCGTCCATGCCTGGTGTACACAACCTTTCGGTCGACGAGATCGTTCGCGAAGCCGCCGCCGCCTATCAAGTCGGAGTTCGCGGCATCATCCTTTTCGGTCTGCCCGAAAGTAAGGACGAATTCGGCAGTGGCGCCTATGACGTAGACGGTATCGTCCAGCAAGCAGTGCGCGCCGTCAAAAAGGAAGTGCCCGATTTGCTTGTGATCGCCGACACGTGTCTGTGTGAATACACTTCCCACGGTCACTGCGGAGTCGTCGAAAACGGGGAGGTGCTGAATGATCCGTCGCTCGAGCTGCTGGCGCGCACTGCAGTCAGCCAGGCTCGCGCCGGCGCGGACGTTATCGCGCCCTCAGCGATGATGGACGGGCAGGTGAAAGCGATTCGCGAAGCGCTCGATGGGGCTGGTTTTGAGACCACGCCGATCATGTCCTACGCGGTCAAGTTTGCCTCAGCTTTCTATGGTCCATTCCGCGAAGCCGCAGACAGTGCCCCGGCATTCGGTGACCGGCGCGCCTATCAGATGGATGCGGCGAATGCGCGCGAAGCCTTGCGCGAGGCCGCTCTGGACTATGCCGAAGGCGCCGACATACTGCTGGTCAAACCGGCCACCGTGTTTCTGGATATTCTGAAAACGGTGCGCGAGCATTTCGATTTACCGCTGGCCGCCTACCACGTTTCCGGCGAATACGCGCTGATCAAAGCCGCGGCCGAGAAAGGCTGGATCGACGAAGAACGCGTGATGCTGGAAACGCTGACGAGCATCAAGCGCGCCGGCGCCGACATCATCATCACTTACTACGCACGCGAGGCCGTGCGGGCGTTGGTTTTGTAACTGGCAGGAATAATCAAATCTCGACGCATGGCAGATTGGATTAAAGACGAATTAACTCTGCGAGTTGATCACACCTGGAGCGCCAAGCCGGGTTGCAAGATTTTTGTCGGCGATCGCGGCGCCATCCGCTTTGATTATCCCGAGGACTGGGTAGTGATTCCGGGTGAGAACTCGATCAACTTTTATGATCGACAACCGCCCGACGACGATATTCACCTCGAAGTTTCCATCATGCGTTTGCCGCCGGTGGATTTGAGTAGCTTGCCAGTGCGCGAGATGATTCCGGCCGCGATCTTCGGAGACACGCGCGACATTCAAGCTCGCGGCGAAATACAGGAACAACAGAACGGCGACGTCGACATCGCGTGGATCGAGTCGGAGTTCATCGATCATCAGGCCGAGCCGAGAAGGTGCTACACCCGCCTTTGTCTGGCGCGCAGCGGTACCATTCAACCGCTCATCACGATGGAGTATTGGCCGGAAAATGCTGAGCAGGCGACAAAGGCGTGGGGCGATGTGCTGGATTCTTTGGAGCTCGGCATGCGGGTGCAAGATCCCACACGCGGGCATACTGTGAATTGACGACGATATCGCAACTGCGAATTGAGGACGATATCGCAATTGATTGTTCGCGGTTCTGCCGCCCGATGTGCGGAAGGGCTGGGCCATTCCGCAGAGTTGGTGTTTTTGTATTTTGGTCTATGCCCCTCGATTGCTGCCTGTCATCCCAAACCAATCAGGGGCGCAGCCCCTCAGAATGAGGTTCGCTGCGGAAGGGCAGAGCCCTTCCGCACATCGGGCGGCGGAGCCGCGGTTCGCCTAACAACTGAGTCGCATCAACACGTGAATCGCCATCAATACCTGAATCACCAAACAGAACCGCAAACTATGAAAAAGTATCTTGCATTACTTCTGTTGCTTATTTCTCTACTCGCGCCGGGACAATTGTTCGCCCAGACCGTGGCCGATCCGGCGCTCGCCGCTGAGATTGCGAAAATCAAAGCGATCGACAATCACGCGCATCCTTTGAAGTATGTAACCGAAGGCGAAAAACCTGACGATGAGTTCGATGCCTTGCCGCTGGATGCGATTGAGATCTTCCCGCTGCCAACTCGCTTGAGTCCGAGTAATCTGGAATTCATCGGCGCCTGGAAATCCATCTACGGCTACGCTCACAACGACATGAGCGAAGAGCACATGCGGGAGCTGCTCGCGACCAAGCAGCGCATAATGCGCGAGCGCGGCGATGGCTATCCAGCCTGGATCCTCGATCAGTTGAACATTGAAACCATGTTCGGGAACCGGGTGGCCATGGGTCGTGGCCTGAACGTGCCGCGCTTTCGCTGGGTGAGCTTCGTCGACGCTTTGATCTTTCCGCTGAACAATGGCGCAGCGATGCGCGGGAATCCGGATTACAAGGGTTTTTATCCCGGCGAAGAGCGTTTGCTGAAACGTTATCTCGCGGAGCTGAAAATCCCTGCACTACCCCCGACGCTTGATGAGTATCTGAAAGCGGTGATTAGCGGCACGCTGGAAAAGCAGAAGCGCGCGGGCGCTGACGCGGTCAAGTTCGAAGCCGCATATTTGCGCAAACTCGACTTTGACGAAGCTGACCAGACGCGCGCCCGGACGGTTTATGAAAAGTACGTCAAAGGCGGCGAACCGCCAGTCGCGGATTACAAGACGCTGCAGGATTTTCTGTTTCGCTATCTGGCCCGCGAAGCAGGACGACTGGGCCTGGCGGTTCACATTCATTGTATCAGCGGCGCCGGCAGCTACTATCGACAAAGCGGCAGCGATCCTCTCTTACTCGAATCGGCTTTCAACGATCCGACGCTGAGAAAGACTAACTTTGTCGTCGTCCATGGCGGCTATCCTTTTACCAAACAGATGGGTTCGCTCCTCAGCAAGCCAAATGTTTACGCAGACTTTTCCGCGCAAACTTTCTTTACTTACCCGAGGGAATTGAGCGAGATCCTCAGAAACTGGCTCGAGTCGTATCCCGACAAAGTACTGTTCGGCACCGACGCGTTTTCCTTCGGCCCGGCCGTCGATTGGGGGGAAGTGGCGTGGCTTTCGAACACGACCGCGCGGCAAGCGCTGGCGTTGGCGCTCACCGGAATGATCAATGACGGTGAGATCACACGCGAGCGCGCAGTTGAGCTGGCCAAAATGGTGCTGCGTGAAAACGCGATCAAGCTCTACGGATTTGCGACTCGGTGAAGATGGCAGTTTTGATAGGGTATTTTCCGCATCATGAAGTTTCAGATTTCAGATCGCCAGATTTAGACCTTTGATTTTTGATTTCTGATCTCAGAGACTCAGAGTTGAGATCTCAGATGTTGAGATTGTCTGAAATCTCTGAAATCTCAGATTTGAGATCTCAGATCTGAGATGCGTTATACTGCTCCGCGCCCAACTGACTACCACAACTTGGTTCTCTTTTTGACGAATATGAATGGCAATGCACCGCTAATTCCAACAACGCTATGGTTGTCGCTCTTTCCCATTACTTATGTGATCCACTTTGTCGAAGAGTACTGGGGCGGTGAAGGCTATTCCGCTTACCTCTTTCGATTACGCGGCGTTCATCTCTCCCCTGTGCGATTTGTGGCGTTCCAGGCATTCGGCTTTGTGCTGTTCGTTTTGGCGGGCGTGATTTCAAGGCAATTGAAATTCCCGGAGTTTATGATCGTGGTTCTTGCCGGGCTGGTGCTTTGCAATGGAATCACGCATACGATCACGGCGCTTTGGGCCGGCGGCTACGGCCCGGGGTTGCTTTCGTCTGTGCTGCTCTGGATTCCGCTCGGAGTGTTGACGATGGTGCTGATGTTCGGGCGCATCTCTCATTTCCGCCTGGCATTGGCGGCCACGATCGGTTTTGCCATCAATGGAATTGTAGCGTTGGTAGCGATTCGCGGCGGCCGGCTGGCGTGAGCAGTCTTCAGCGGGCGCCTACCTCCCCTGGAAGTACCTCACTCTGTCAGGACTGATTTCACAGTCAAAAACTCATTGATAAACAAAATGAAAAGGAGTATTAAGAGCCCGTCTTTCGGATCATTCCTTTTCGCTGGCGCGTCATCATGAACCGTAAGGTTGTTCTTCTCAGCTTGCATTCGGAAAGAGCTAGTCGGACCTTTTCATTGTTGATCTGTGGCTCCCGTACAGCACACTCACGCCCACTATAGGAGAAACCGAAATGACCAGGAAAAAGAAAGGCGTGACCCGCCGGCGCTTCCTTGAGCAAGTCGGCTTGGCAGGAGGCTCGGCGGCGCTCTACGAGACGATGACGGCGCTCGGACTGATTCATGTTCCCGAAGCGTGGGCCGGCCCGCCCGAACTTCCCCAAGGTTCGGGAAAAGGCAAGTCAGTTGTCATCCTGGGCGCCGGAATCGGCGGGTTGACCGCGGCCTATGAACTGACTCGCGCAAACTACGACTGCCAGATTATTGAATTGACCGACCGGGCCGGTGGCCGGAATCACACAGCGCGGCGCGGCACCGTAGTCAAAGAGGTGAATGAGGACGGCGTTACGACCGAACAGGTTTGCAACTTCGACGAGGGCCTTTATCTGAATCTGGGTCCGGGGCGTCTGCCTTACCACCACCGCAGGGCGCTTCACTATTGTCAGGAATTCGACGTAAAGCTGGAAGTTTATGTCATGGAGACCATGGCTAATTTATTCCAGAGCGATAAGGCTTTCGGCGGCAAGGCGCAGATCAAGCGGCGCATCGCCAACGATATGCAAGGCTACATCGCCGAAATGTTGGCGAAGGCTGTGAATCAGAACGCCCTCAACGCCGAACTCGACGCGGCCGACCGCGATAACCTTCTTTGTCTCTTAAAAAATTTCGGCGACCTGGGCCAGAACGATATTTGCAGTAAGTGCGGCCAGAACCGGTGCAACAAATGTAATACGAGCTGTGACGCCTGCATAAGCTGTAGTAAGCAGTGCGTTACGTGCTTCAGCTATTCCGGCTCTACGCGCGACGGTTGCGAGATAACTGTTCAGCAGCCCTGTGAACCCGGAGCGAAGCTCAACCTGAGGGAACTTCTTAGTTCCGAATTCTGGCGCTACCGCTTCTACCAGTCGTCCGAATACGAATGGCAGCCGACGCTGTTTCAGCCTGTTGGCGGCATGGACAAAATCGTGGACGGCTTTGTCAGCAAGGTTGGCTCGCTCATTCACTACGACACGAAAGTGCTGGATATACAGATTAGCAATACCGGCGTCACGGTCGTCACCGAAAACAAGGGATCGCGCGGGACCGTCGAAGCGGACTATTGCATTAGCAACATCCCGCTACCGCTGCTCAAGAAAATCAAGAACAATTTCGATCCCGTTTTCGATGATGCCGTTCAGCAGTGTAAGTATGATCCGACCTGCAAGCTCGGCTGGCAGGCCAACGACCGCTTCTGGGAATCGGACAAGAACCAGATTTACGGCGGCATCAGTTACACGGACGATCCGATCACCCAAATGTGGTACCCGTCATACGACTACTTCACAAAAAACGGAACGCTCACCGGCGTCTATAACTACGACGAGGATGCCATCGCCTTCGGCAAGATGAGCCTGGATGAGCGCGTTAGAACGGCGCGACAAGGCGCCATTAAGTTTCACGCCGAGTTTGCCGACACGCGACGGGTCCCCTCGGATAAGGCCATCTCCATCGCCTGGCAAAATATTCCAAATGCAGGCGGCGGCTGGGCCAACTGGGATCCGAACAGCGAGGCGCATGCGAAGGCCTACTCGCGTCTGTTGGCTCCGGATCGGCGTTTCTTTGTCGTGGGCGATCAGGTCTCGCAACTCCCAGGTTGGCAAGAGGGAGCGATGATGTCTGCCCAGCATGTCGTGGAGCAAATAGCCGGCAGGCGACTGCTCACGGCGCCGAGGATCAAGCACGCGCCCAACACACGCCGTCTGACCCGTGGCCGTAACTAAGCGGACCTTTACTGCTCGTTTGTGCAGGTTGCGGCTTGCCGCGGTACAGTGCGGTAAGGTTCTGCCTTACCGCAGAAGTTCTTCATAAGTTACAAGAGGCTATGCCTCCAGTTCGAGGCGTAGCCTCTCACAGAAATCTAAGTGCACGGCCGCCCGGTGAGGCGTAGCCTCACCGCACTGTGCGGCGGCGAGCCGCATGACGCGTTTCACTGCCTCCTCGTAGTTGACCCGAAATGGATGAAACCACTTAGACTCACCGAAAGGGCAGCGACTGAGATCACTGACCGCATCAACTTACGAAGCTCCAAAATCGTAATCGAATAGCACCAGTTTCGAAATGCCCGAACCTCCTCGGCCTAAAGTCGAAGGGCGCATCGTTGCCGATGCGCCCTTCACTTTACCAGCGTTGGTTTCGTTCGTTAGAAACTTCCCGTCGCGCCCTTGAATCCGTGCATTGCCTGTTTGGCGGCCCAGGTCATCACGCGCAGGGTGTCGTAGCAATACCCGAGGATGTAATTGCACGTGGACAAACAGTGCTTCGTGCAATCGACCTTCATCTCGTCCAGTTGTTTGACGTCGAACTTGTGGGCGCCAACCACGCCCCAGTCGTGCGTTGCCGAATACATCGGAAAGCACGGGGCCAGAGTGCCGTCCGTGCGAATGATCAGAGAGTTCTGACCGGCACGACATTGCCAGGGTGGCACGTTGCCGCGCATCAACTGCTTCATGTCTTCCATGTGCTGGATGGGGTTGACCATCTTGTAGCCATGATTGACACGCTTGTCGTTCAGGTAATCGAGCAGCGCATCGACCTTCGGCCAGTCTTCGGGCGTCAGGTAGGTCTGGTTTTCGCTCAAGTGCTTGAAGTGATCCTGCTCGGTCATCGGCGTCTCGTTGATGTGATAATCAGTAGCGATGCCGCTGTCGTGCGCGATCTCAGTCAGTTCCTTCACATCGTCCATATTGTTATGGCAGATGTTGATATTGAACATCACCGTGTAGCCATAGTAGCGCTGACGCTTGACCAGATAATCAAAGTACGGACGAATCGGTTCGAACGCCTTGGGCAGCGACTTTCTTTCCTTGACCGAATCGACCGCGAGGTTGACGGTTGCGATCCCCGCATCGCCAAGCTGGTCGATCACCTCGGGCTTCATCAACCGGCCGTTCGTGGGCAGGTAAACGAAGATATCTTTCTTGGCGCTGTAATAGACGATCTTGTGGATGAACTTTGGCCGCAGCAGCGGTTCGCCGCCCATCAACGCCAGCACGCGGGAGCCGATTGAGTGGAGCCAGTCGATCGAACGCTTGGCTACATCTTCCGTCATGCCCTTCACGGCGTTGTTGTATGACCAGCAGTAGTGACAATCCAGATTGCATTTCCATTCCGTGAAGAGGTAGGGAATGATCGGCCGCACTTCTTTGTTGTGCCAGCGAGATTTGAAGTATGGCGAGCCCCAGGTCTTCCAGGTGCGAATGGCGTTCATCTTCTGATACTCGCGTTGGGTCATTTCCACCGGATTGGGTTTGAGCGGATATACCGGCTCCGGCAGCACGTTCTCGGGGTTTGGAATTAGTTTTGAACGCTCTTCCTTCCGGTAGAGAATCTGGTGCAGCTTCTCGTCGATACGAAACGGCGCTGCATTGGTGCCCTTATCGAGGTTCTCCTGAATCTCAGCCATAATGTGTCTTCTCTCCTCTTGAATTTCAGGATTGAGATGGTCAGTCAACCCTGAGCACGCTATCTTGCGGATAAATTCGAAACTGTTTCGCTCTTATTCGAACGGATAATCTCGCTCCAAGTCACACCGTTCCCGGTGGCTTTAAAGGAGCAGATAGAGTCTAAGGCGCTGCAAATATTGGCCTATTTCGAAAAGAATTGCAAGCTAAGGACTGGCCGGGCAGTGGTGCAAACTAATGTTGCTGCTTTCTAATAGCCCTCCCTCACGGTCGGGCTTCTGCTTGGTGTGCGATTCCAAGCAGAAGCCCGCGCGTTAGCAAGGGCTTCTTGGGCGCAGAGACTTCCCCAGCGCAGGCAACAATCCTGGAATCACTAGTTGACGTCAACACAGAATTACGCCACCAGCACTGGCCGGGCAGTGGGATAAATTGTGGGCTTGGCGTACCCTTGCGCTCCTTTGCGTTGAAAAGATCTGCAAACGCAAAGGTCGCTAAGGATTTCGCAAAAGTACGCAAAGCTGAAGACCTGTTCAAACCGCACACCGCGCTTTTGACAGCGCGCGCGACTAAACGTTAACCTGCGGAGCCTTGTCAAAGCGGTCAAAGAGATTCGGAAGGTTAGACGGAGCGTCTCGTTTAGAGGCGGGCATTGCCCGCCGGTTCAATCTGGAATACATCACTCGAAGACCGCCAACCTTGAGCCGGCGGGCAACGCCCGCCTCTAAACCAAACACAACTGACGCTTATTGACTTGAGGAAAAAAAGGAGTTCAGCAGCATTGTCAGCTCACGCAGAAGCAATCGTCACCGCCGGTCTGAGGCCGGAATTATTCGCGGACCGCGGTGCCCATTCAATCAGCCGGACGTTGCTGTTGGTGGCGCTGGTAGCCCTGGTGCTGGGCGGCTTTGTATTTCGGGCCCGGGCCTTGAGCGTTGAAGGACTGGCCGATGACGAGCTCAACAAACTCGAAGCCTCGATGGCTTACCGCACCGGCGGACTATCAGGCGCCAACGGTGAACATCCATTCCTGATGAAAGCGGCAATTACCGTCAGCGTAATCGCCGCTGAAAAGTGGAACGGCAGCGGTTGGGTCAGAGCCCATTCCGGAGAGCTTTTCATCCCGGTGGAAACAGCCGTGCGTTTGCCGAATGTGATTGTCGGCAGTTTGACGACGTTTCTAGTCTACCTGATCATCTCGGAACTCTTTGGTGGTGAGATTGCCCTGCTGGCGGCGGCGCTTTGGGCTTTTGATCCGATTGCGATTGGCTTTAACCGCATCGCCAAGGAAGACACGTTTCTGCTTTTCTTTTTTCTGCTCGCGAACATCTTCTGGCTGCGCGGCCAACGAATCGCTGAAAGCGAGCCGCAACGCGATCCCACCCGCTATTACTGGCTCACCGGCGTGGCCTTCGGCGCGATGGTCGCCTCAAAATATCTACCTCAATACATCGCCATCAGTATCAGTTACTACTGGGTGTTTCAGAACATTCCCGAAACTCGCTGGCGTCTGGGCCGCCTGCGTATCCTCATTCTGTTTGTGGTGATCGGGGTTTCCTTTGCGGTATTCAACCCAACAATATTTTTGCCGGGAACCTGGCACGAGATCCTGCATTTTGCCAGCCGCAAGAGTCGTGACAGCTACGAGTTCATGGGCCGGCTTTATCCGCACGAAGTGGGGTCCTGGTTCCGCGGCTTGCCCTGGTATTTTTATGGTCTGTTTTTCGGGGTCAAATTGCCGTTGCTCACGCTCGTGGGCTTTGTGATCGGCTTGCCGCTGCTTTTCCGGCGAAAGCTCGGCGACGGACGTTATTTCCTTTTGTTCTGGATGTTCTTCTGGCTGCAGTTCACCATCTCAGGCAGCAAGTTTACTCGCTACACAACCTTCGTTCTGCCCGCGGTCTATACCACAGCGGCGATTGGCGCCTACTACGTCATTCGTTTTGTGGCGCGCAAAATCGGAGCAGCCATGGGCAATGATCACGTCCGAGTTTTACTAAAGACTGCCATGGCGGGGTTGTTGGTGATCTTCTCCATCCTGGCATCGGAAAGCGCGATGCCGCACTATCGCCTCTTCACCAATATGCTCGGCGGCGGCGCAGCCAAGGGCGGAGCTTACTTTACGCAGGACGATCTCTACGACGCGGAAATAAAACCGGTCATGAAAGAAATTAGCTCGCGCGCAAAGCCGGGCGCGCACGTGCTCAGCGAAACGCCGACAGTTTGCGCTTACTATGCGAACGGAGCGAAACGATCGGACTTACGCTGCGACTCGCTCTCGGACAACGTGGCCACCGGCGGCCTTGGCGATGGGGATTATGTGATTGCGGCGCGGGGACGACACTACTTAAGCAATGATGCACTGCTGTCAGAGCTGGCGCGATCCGCTAAGCCTGTCTTTAGCGTGCCGCTCGGAGACATTAACGCGGCCGACGTCTACATGCTGGACAAGAGTTCCGCAGAACGGATCAAGGCGCTCGCTCATTAGAGAGTCGCGAGTCACGAGTCACGAGTTCTTGACTCGCGACTCCAGACTCGGGACTCGCGACTATCTTAATGGCCTTGATCACGGATTCAGGTCGCGTGTGAGGAATCTGGTGGCCGGTGTCTGCCAGGCGAAACAGCTTTGAGTCAGAGATTGAACGGTGCAGGCGATCCGCGTGCTTTTCTGCCGGAACCAACCGGTCCGAGTCGCCGGTAACAATGACCACCGGCAAACGAATTTCCGAATACCTTTCACTCAGCAGCGTCAGACTGTCATCCAAACTGCGGTCATCGCCGGCACAAGCAATGATTTGGGAAGGCCTGGTCCACAGCGATTCCGCGGCCCTCAGGTAGTCCTCTTGTATCGGATGGGGATGATAAGCATCCTTCAGACTGTCCTTGACGATCCGTCGACCGATTAGCGGCGTCAGCGTCCGCAGGAAGAATCTTCCCAGCAAAGGTACTTGCGGCAGTACAGTCCACCATTGAGCGCCGTCGCCCGGATAGGCGGCAGGCGCCAGCAACACCAGACCGGCAAGGTCCTGCTGCCGCTCGAGCGCCATGGCCAGAGCCACTGCCCCTCCCCACGAGTGACCTACGATGATCGGTCGCTCAATTGAAAGCTGCTCGAGCGCGTTACCGAGAAGCCGCGCCTGAGCCTCGACGGTCAGCGTGGCTCCATCAGCACCTTCGCTCTGGCCGTGACCCGGGCGATCGAATGCCACCGTACGATAGGACTCCGCCAGGTCTCCGAGTACCGTGGTTGAGAAGTCATGATGCGAGCCCGGATTGCCGTGAATGAAGACCACGGGCCGGCCGGTCCCTCTGCTCACAAAGTGCAAGCGCAAGCCTTCGATGGAAATGAACTGGCCAAAGTAAGGTCGTGCACCGTGTTGATTGACTGACGCGTCGATTCTCAGCGCCGGTTGGCGTCTGGCGTTTTCCTGATTCATGTTCACCCCCTTGCTATTCTCCTCGCCGGTTTGTGAAATTCGGGGGGCGACTCTGGTTTCGATTTCGGGGGCCAGTTGACTCTCATGATGATAGCGCCTTAGAGCACGCCTGATCTGCCGTGCGATCAAATTAGACGCACCACCGGGCACAATGGCTTGAACGAATGCCCGCACCAAATGCGGCGTCGCCAGCGCGTCCCGCGGCAGCAGTACGTACTCGCTTTCCCACCAGCTCGGCGCAAACTTCGCCCGGAAACGGCGCAGTCCTTCAAAATTATAGAAGACGGAAAAGCATGAGGTCACGATGCGCAGGAAGCTCTCTATTCGTTCGTGATTGCAATCCCCGAGTATGCGATCGCCTTCTCGCGCCAGCGGCGACGTACCCAGCGTGGCCAGCTTCGCGCCGTCGCGTCGGAGCATATTTAAGGCCTCGACAACCAGCAGATCCGCGGTGCCCGGAGGGGCACTGGGCAGTCGCAAAACGTCTTCCAGATACCAGCCGTCTCGAGCCGGTATCGGACTCGCCGCGAGAAAGCCAACCAACTTGCCGGCTTGATCGCGCGCAGTGAAAAACTTCTTCCGCGTCGCATGCTGGAACGGGTCGAGTTCAAACAACCAACCAAGCTTAACCGCACAACGCCGGGCCTTTAACCAACTGCGGCATAACAGCGCCGTCTCTCTTTTCAGCGTTTCGTCGACGCTCCGAACTTCGCACACTCGCACGCCCGCACGACGCGCCTGATTCACTCCCGCGCGCGCCTTCTTGGCCCGATCGCCTCGCGGTCCCCAGCTTGTCAAATCAAAGTAAGGAGCCGCCGCGATCTTTACGGCGTGCAGGCCGAGAGGTGCAGCGTGCCCGGCAAAACGCGCAGTCGCCGGCATGAAACAGGCAAAGCGACCTTCTTCTCTCGCTGCCTCGACAAAGCGGCGTGTCAATTCCGCAACCTTGTCAGGATCGGCAAGCGGATCGCCCGGCACCAGCCATACTTTCCCAAATTCGTTGTAGGTAATCGCGCCGTCTACCTGTGGACAGGACCACAGCCGCGCTCCGGGAGCAATGCTGACCAGCGAGTGAGCGTTGTAACCATAGGCAGACTGCTGCTGCAGCAGGTCGTTGGTTGCCGCATACTCTTCAAACTCCACCAGCCGCAGCGGCCGCGTGCGCAAGCGGGCGTAACGTGCGGCCACTCCGGCGCCGCCGACCGCCAGCCACCACAGATGATGCGCTGCAAAATGTGGGAACAACTTAGGCTCCAGCGCTCCGCTAATTTTCTGGTTACATTAGGGCGCGCAAAAAGTTGGAGAGACCTGGTGTCGAGTGCTAGCCGCAGTGTACTCGTTTTCCGTTTCTAATCCAAAAACGGTCAGCCAAGCCTGGGGGGCCTGTGGTTGCCAAAGACGTTTTGTGCGGCGGCGAGAACATACCATAGGGGTGCCAGAAGTGTCCATGTAACGCAACCTGTGAGGTTGCGGTGGCGCCAGTTGACAGCTTGCGTTGCCAATTAAGACCCTACCTGCACGCGTGTATCTGGTGCAGTGTGGCCTCTAATTCACACCGAGGCTTCAGCCCGGTGATCGGCGGGATATTCAATTCAAATTCCAAGGTATGCCCTTATCACCGGGCTGAAGCCGCGGTGTGAATGAGACGTCTCAAGAAACCATCTGCACGAATACTGATCTTGCTGCTTGCGTTACGAATCAACGACTCAGCAGTATAATCCCTGCCGATCTTTCAAGACCCGACTGCTGATCCCCAAGGAGTCTCGTGAAAAAAACATTTTCGCTGCCGGCAGTGTTGTGTGGCCTGCTCTGCCTCAGCCTGGAATTTCAGCCGGCCATTCAGGCTCAGGTAAAGCAATTCACCATCGACCAGGTGATGAGCGCCCCCTTCCCCTCCGACCTTGTCGGCGCACCTGCCGGTGGTCGTGTCAGTTGGGTGCTGAACGCAAAGGGCGCTCGCAATATCTGGATAGCAGAACCGCCTGCCTACAAGGGCAGACAGATCACTTCCTATACCGAAGACGACGGCACGGAGATCGGTGAATTGACCTGGACACCCGACGGGCAATCGATCGTGTTTACTCGCGGCGGTGATCTGGACGGTTTTGGCGAGAACCCAAATCCACGCAGTCAGCCGGAAGAACCAAAACAGGGTATCTGGATCGTCTCGCTGGATGGGAAGTTGCGCCAACTGGCTGAGGGCCACTCGCCGATTGTGAATCCAAAGGGCGATCGCCTGGCTTTCATTTTCAAACGCGATGTCTGGTCAGTGAAGCTGGACGGCGGCGAAAAGGCCGCACTCTTGTTTCAGACAAAAGGCCGGAGCAATTCTCTGCACTGGTCGCCGGACGGCGCCAAGATTTCCTTTCTCAGCAATCATGGGGATCACAGTTTCGTCGCCGTCTTTGACACAACCACCAGGACTATTCGTTATCTCGATCCGAGCGTCGACCGCGACAACGAGCCTATCTGGTCGCGTGACGGCAAACAAGTCGCGTTCATTCGCATTCCCACTTCACGCGAAGCATCTGCTTTTGGTCCCCGGCGGGCCGCCCGTCCCTGGTCCATCCGGATTGCTGCTATCGACACCGGAGCAGGCCGTGAAGTCTGGCGCGCCGACGATGGACCAGGCAGTGTGCTCCGTGACGTTGTGGCTGACGATCAGTTGATCTGGTCGGCCGACGACCGCATTGTGTTCCCCTGGGAGAAGGATGGTTGGACACATCTGTATTCGATCTCCGCATTGGGCGAGGCTGCGAAGCCAACGCTGCTGACGCCCGGCGAATTCGAAGTCGAGCATGTCTCGGTTTCAATTGATGGCAAAGCGATCCTGTATTCCTCAAATCAGGGTGACATCGACCGTCGCCACATTTGGAAAGTAGTTGCCTCAGGCGGACGGCCGGCCAGTTTGACCAGCGGCACCGGCGTGGAATGGAAGCCTGTGGAAACGAGTGATGGCAAAGCTGTCGCGTTCCTGCGTTCGGATGCGCGGCGGCCGGATCGGGCTGCGATCATGGTCGGCAGCGGCAGTCCGCAGGACCTTGCTCCGGAAACCGTTCCGGCGGAATTTCCGGAAAGTTCGCTGGTCGAGCCACAGCAAGTGATCATCAGCGGCGCCGACGGCATGAGGATTCACAGCCAGCTTTTCCTGCCCCGCAACCTTGATGCCGGCAAGCGGCACCCCGCCCTGATTTTCTTTCATGGCGGCTCGCGGCGCCAGATGCTGCTCGGCTGGCATTACAACTATTACTATCGCAATGCCTACGCGATGAATCAGTTTCTGGCCAATCACGGGTACATAGTTTTGTCGGTCAACTATCGCAGCGGCATCGGCTATGGCATGGAGTTTCGCGAAGCGCTGAACTACGGCGCCACTGGCGGCAGCGAGTTTAACGATGTGATGGGCGCGGGACTCTACATGCGCAGTCGAGCTGATGTTGACCCGCAACGCATCGGCCTGTGGGGCGGATCGTACGGCGGATACTTGACGGCCATGGGCCTTTCGCGCGCCTCGGATCTGTTCGCGGCCGGCGTCGACATGCACGGTGTGCACGATTGGAACATAGTGATTCGCAACTTTGTTCCGGCTTACGATCCACAGGCGCGGCCCGATGCCGCTCGCCTTGCTTTCGAGTCATCGCCGTTGGCGTCCGTTAAGACCTGGCGCTCGCCTGTGCTTTTGATTCATGGGGACGACGATCGCAACGTGCCTTTCAGCGAAACAGTTCATCTGGTCGAAGCCTTGCGCAACCAAGGCGTCGAGTTTGAGCAGTTGATCTTTCCCGACGAGATTCACGACTTCCTGATTTTTTCCGACTGGGTACGAGCGTACAAAGCCTCGGCTGATTTTTTCGATCGGCATTTGAAAAAGTAACGGCGCGCTGTTCGCAGTTGAGTTACAGAACCGGGAGCGGACCTGGGTCCCCTCGCGGGCAGCCCGCGAGGGGTGGTCGTTGCGACCGGATCTTGCGCTCTAGCTTCAGAACAGCGCAACTCTATCGCTGTGATAAGTGTTGGCATTGAGTATCGGATCCGGTCGACGGCTCCCGGTTCCGAATG
>Ga0179594_10000220_pt1 | contig 15949 bp, 20 predicted proteins | sample CZOMad1_1_08_16f_FD_148625 | JGI IMG/M metagenome (GOLD analysis project Ga0179594, IMG submission 148625) | Vadose zone soil fungal communities from Angelo Coast Range Reserve, California, USA - CZOMad1_1_08_16fungal (Illumina Assembly) | ecosystem: Environmental > Terrestrial > Soil > Vadose...
ATCGTTACACAAACAGCTACTGCTCTTTTGCGTAGTGGCGGGCGAATCATCAACTTGTCATCAGTGAGCGGGCAGATGGGATTGTTCGGCCAAGCGAATTATTCATCGAGTAAAGCGGGCATTATCGCGCTCACCAAGGTTTCCGCGCGCGAGTTTGCCCGTCAAAACATCACCGTGAACGCCATCGCGCCTGGATTTATTGATGTGGGGATGAGCAAAGGCATGCCGGAAGAAGTGGCGGAAAGCTTCATCAAACAAATTCCGCTCGGTCGCCTTGGTGATGCAAGTGACATTGTAAGTGCAGCGCTCTTCCTCGCCTCCCCAATGGCTTCATATATCACCGGCCACGTCTTGAACGTTAACGGCGGATTCTACATGGGCTGAGACGTCGCGGCAGAAAGCCAGCACGCTCAGTCCAACTTCTGCACCAACAACCAGACCAAAGCCGAAAGCATCGCTGCGAATGTCGATAACACGAACGTGGCACGCTTCGTCTGGCGTATTTTGAAAGCAGGCTTGGGAATATCATCATGAATGTGACTCGCCTCGAATAGTTTCATCAGAGCAAAAGCCACGACGAAACCGACAGCGGCCCATTTGAGGCATCCCAAGATTGTCTCAATCATCCCGGCAGAAGTTAGCGCAGCCAAAAGCGACGCTCAAGCGGGACTCGCGCCATGCGTCATTTGTGGCAGGACAGGCGTAAGACATCCCCGCCTATGCAGGCCGATTCATCCGTCCGAAATGGATTGACTGCAATCCTGCGGGTTGTTTACGCTCGCCGGCTATGACTACCAAATTTTTCACTCTCGTCACCGTAATTGGATTTGCCGGAGTTTGTATTGCGCAAGCTCAGTCGCCTAGTCCGGCGGAATCACCCGCTCAATCACCCACGCCTGCAAAGCATCGCGCCAGCACGAAAGCCCAGGCGACAGCGTCACCAGTTGCGTCCCCTGCCACGTCGCCCAAAGCGAAGCGCGGCTCCAAAAAAGCGGCGGCAGCGGCCAGTCCAGCCGCATCAGCGTCGCCCGCTAAATTCAATCTGGGCGATTTGTTCAAACCGAAAACTTCTGGGGCAGCAGCCAGTCCCGCGGCAGCGAGTCCAGCCCCCGCGAAAGGCGCGAGCCATGCGACAGCAACGAAGTCGCCTGCACCGGGCGGCGGCCACGGTCTGGTTTGGGTCAACCCAGAGACGCATGTTTACCACAAAGAAGGGTCGCGATTTTATGGCACGACCAAGAAGGGTAAATACATGACTGAAGCCGAAGCGATCAAAGAAGGGAATAAAGCCGCAAGGGGGCACGAGTAGATCGACCCACAATCAAGGCCGCATTGCGATACTCTGCATCGCATCAGCCAGCGTCTCGAACGTCTCGATTCGGATTTCGGGTCCGTAATGGAATTGCGACAGGATATTGAGACCAATATCCTTGTGCGGATCGGGCATCACTCGCGTCACGGAGGCGACGCCTTTTTCGGCACACGCGTCCATGATTTCGGCAATGTAACGCGCCGCTGCCGGATCGATTGTATCCAACCAGCGATAATCAGCGAGAACACGGAACCCAGGCGCAACATCCTGCAAAAGCTCCCGGACGCGTTGCGCAGCCAGCTTCGCGTGCTCGGCTGTGACCCGTTGCAGAGCGCTGATCACCAGGAGCCGTTTCGATCGATCAAGCTCAACCGCATACATTCTTCGTGATCACACGATGCGGCCACTGCCGCAAGTCCGAGCAGTGATCACCGGGAAATTTGCTATTCTCCTCCCGGAAGGAACGAACGCGATTTCATTCATAAGTGATCGGCACTCGGAGTTGCGACACACTTCCGGGTTTGAACCGCCATCTTCGAAAGGTCTCCGTGGTCACTTTATCGAGGATCGCGTTGCCGGTGCTTTGCGCCATCATCGCATTGGTCACTCTCCCGCTCGCAGTATCGACAATCATGACGCAAATACCGTTTCCAGTAATATTGGCATGCTTTGCCTGGTATGGGTACTCGGGCAAAGGAGCGCTCACCGCCATAGCTTGGGCAGCCGATAACGACAAGGAGGTGGGAGTCGAGAAGGTGGGTTCCTGAGGTTGCACAACCGAAGCCGTTCGCCTTTTGACACGATGTTTCTTTTCTACCGGCGCGACTGGCGTTGCTGTTTCTTCCGGAGTGGGGGTCTGCTCGATCACAGATGCTGGCTTTTCACTCGATCCGCTGGCTGCAACTTCCCGGCTTGGCTTCGCCTTTTTCTTTTTCAGCTTGGGCGTTGGTGTCGCCTCGCCGGTCTCTACATGGTCCGGGAGATTTGCCGAAGTCGCTTCCTGAGGCCACGCAAAGGGGGCGCTAGAGAGGACAATGCCACTGCATACAACGGCGAAAATTCCTCGGTCAACGTGCATTGGAAAATCTCCTCTCCACATCGGCGGCGTCAACCAGCGCGTCTTTCTAACGTCGTGGCTTGAACTTTGTGCGGACAAAGGAAGACTCATTTTCGTCGGTTGTCTCTAACGGTTTTCGCTTCTTTATTCTTCTTGTGACCTCGACGGACATTACCGTTTGGATCATCTCCGCGCTGCTCGCGATCGGAATCGGCGGGAGCAAGTACGCGAAATGGAAAACGCGCAACAAGTTGGTGCGCGAACTGGCAGCGATGGATCCGGAACGCCGGAAAAAAGTGCTTAGTCGCATGAACCCGGAACACGCTATGGAAGCGCGGCAAGAATTAATGCGACGCTTTAACATTAGCTGACGTGCCTGTTTGCTCATGCTTTAGAGAGCTTCCTTCTAGTTTCCGGTTCGTCGATGTCCTGCACTCCTTTCGAAATGACCGTTTCAGTTTTGCCCGGTGATATCGACGAGCAAAATCACGTGAACAACACCGTATACCTGCGGTGGGTCCAGGATGTTGCCACTGCGCATTGGCTGGCGGTTGCCAGCTCGGAAGCACAGAAGACGATCGGCTGGGTCGTTCTGCGACATGAAATCGACTACAAAATTCCCGCCGCGCTTGACGACAAAATCGTGTTGCGCACGTGGGTCGGCAAAGCCACTCGACTTACATTCGAACGTTTCACGGAAATCAGGCGTAACTTTGACGGACAGCTCTTGTCAAAGGCTCGGACCCTGTGGTGCCCGATCAATGCGCAAACCGGCCGGCCGATGCGCGTGCCAGCGGAAGTGCGCGTACAGTTTTCCACCTGAGCGACGAAAGACTTCGCGCCTTCGGCGATCTCCTCGTGAATGCTTTCGCGATTGGACGTTGAAGATCGAACGCCTAACCTTCGGCATTGAGCACGCTTCCCGAGTCCCGCCCGATCATCGCTTGTTATTGCGCGACGTTTCTGAAACCGGAGATGTTCCATGTCTACCGTCAGATCACCGCGCTAAGACGATGCGCTCCGGTCGTGATTGCGCAGAAACGCGAACAAACCGACCGCTTCCCATTTGAGGCGGTCGAAATTGTTCCCAAACCGGCAACACATTTCTTGCGGCGCTTCTGGTTCAGGCAAGTGCGAGACATGCCGTGGCAGATTTCGGACGCAGAACTAAGCGGATTGCTGCAGGTCTTGAGTAGAATCGACGCTCGCCTTTTGCACATTTACTTCGGCCAAATCGCCGTGCATCTCCTGCCGCTGATTCGCACGTGGAAAAACCCGTCGATCGTTTCATTTCACGGCGCGGATGTCACGGTGGACATGAACAAGCGGGGCTATCGAGACGCCGCGCGGCAGATGCTGGATGTGGTGAAGCTGGTTTTGGTCCGCTCGGAATCGCTGCGGCGCGCAGTGGCCAATCTTGGTTGCGACCCAAAAAAGATCGAAGTCCAACGCACCGGGATTCCGTTGGAGGAATTTCCTTTTCGCGAAAGAAGCTTTCCGCAAAACGGCGAATGGCGATTCGTGCAAGCTGGCCGGTTGATTGAGAAAAAAGGTCTGCCGGTTACACTTCGCGCGTTCGCAATTTTTCAGAACCAATATCCAAATGCGACACTAACGATTGCCGGGGAAGGACCCTTGCTCGGCCAAGTCCAGAAGCTGGCACACGAACTAAACATCCAAGAGCGCGTTTCATTCGCCGGGTTCATTTCGCAGGAGCAATTGCGCGAGATCTATTATCGGTCGCACATTTTCCTACATCCGAGCCAGACTGGCCGTGACGGAAACCAGGAAGGCATTCCAAATTCGATGCTCGAAGCAATGGCCAGCGGTCTGCCGGCGTTTGCGACAGAGCACGGCGGCATTCCCGAAGCAATCGAAAACGGTATAAGCGGTGTCCTCGTGCCTGAGAACAATCATGAAGAGCTGGCACGCGCGCTACTGAATGCGGCGCAAGATCAAAGTTTCCTTTCGCGGATCGCGCGTAGCGCCGGTGAGATCGTTCGAAGAAACTTCGATCTCCACGTGCAAGCGCAGCGACTCGAAGACATTTATCTGCGAACAATCGGGACAGGCGACTGAGCTCAGTCGTCTCCGCAGTTCGATGAGCCGTTTGTACCTGGTTCCCCCACCCGGATTACTTCCGATGCCACGGCTGCGTCACGTTTTGGATCCGCGGCTTGCACTTATCGCTGACCAAAACAAACGCCAGAGTGTTTCCATCCGGTCGGCTAAACTTATACACGCCAGGGCCTCTGCAGGATTTTGGGATCGGCCCTACCCGGCGGGTTTCTTGAACTGTGACGGTATCACCTGCGACGGTATAGTTGCCCCAGATCTCTGCCTTTGGCGTTGTAGCCATGACGTGAAATGTACCGTCAGGATTGATTGTCCAGACGGTGCCAAGCGAGTTCGTCCATGTGCCGGCGAGAGCAGCCGGGCCGGATGTGGGAGCGGTCGCACACGCGCCCATCAGCACTATCAAAGTGCATGCGAAAACAATTCGAAGAGAGTGTTGTAATTTCATGGCCGGCATCCTGCCTTGCGACAGCGTGACCCGTCAAGCGCAGATCGCAGCCAAGAGATTGGTTGCCAACGGCTTCGCGTTCGACGTACAAAGACTCCGTGGACCAGATACCGCCACCAGTTGCTCCGATGCCAAAACCAAACTGGTGGAAGCGGAACTGGAAATGGTTCGTGCCAACTGGCTGCCTGAGCATAGCGCTGCTGTTCGTCGCTTTTGCTGCCTCAGTCGTCTTGATCGTATTTAGCGCGGTGAAATCGACCGACGTTTATAAAGATGCTTTAGCCCGGGCCAAGGCGCACCCTGCTGTCATCGACGCCCTTGGTTCCCCTATCACAGAGGGATTTCTTGTATCAGGAAACACAAACGTCAACGGCGCATCTGGCGAAGCGAACCTCTCCATTCCCATCTCCGGTCCGAAGGGAAAAGGAACAATTTACGCAGCGGCAACGAAGTCGCTTGGCCGGTGGAACTATTCGGGACTAGTCATGGAAATCGCAGAAACGCATCAACGCATCGATCTCCTCCACAGCTCAATACCAGCAAATCCGCCCTGACCATTCGCTTGCAACCCGCAATAAAAAATCTGTCTGTCAGCGCAATTCTGTTGGCAATTCTCGGCGGAATTATCGGCATCGGGGCTGGACTCTTTCTTGGCTTCGCTCTTGGCGCGGCCCTCGCCGCCGCACTTCACGTCTCTAGCTTCGAGGGCGAGGCCGGTTATTTTGCCGTTGCGATTGCGCTCCTCGTAACGTTCATCGTCACGCCAGTCTCGATTCTCCTAGCGCTTTACTGGCGCGGCGTGAGGAGCATTTGGCTGTTCATCGGGTTGGTCATCGTTTGTGTCTCGATCGCAGCGATCGGAGCATCTGGCTTCGGAATCTGGTACGCGGCCCAACCGCACGTTTTGAACATCAACGGGCCGACGCCGCTGCTCGAATTTGAAGTGAAGCCGCCAGCCGGCCAGTCCCTCGACAGTCTTCGCGAAGTTGAGCCGGAGCTAGACACGGATCGCAACGCGATGCCGGGTTACTGGCACACAGATTCGACTGAAAACCCGAATGTGCGAGCTGGCTACGTCGAACTTTATTTTCGCACGTCGAAGCGGCTGTTCGTCCTGAAATTTCCCGGCCGTGAAGATCGAATCTTCCAGCTCCATTTGCCAGCGAATCCTATGAAACCGAAATACCGCGCCTGGTCTGAGTGGCAAAATCCGAACTTCGTGGCCAAAGGCGGCGACCAGCCTACTCGCCCCTCTGGCGGAAGCGATTATCAGATTCGCTACAAACTGGACTATCAGGACCGATAAGGCGCCTCGCCCCGTTTACGTTTGGCGCGGCGCAGGTAAGGTTCAGATATGTCGATCTCAGAGGAGCAGGTGAAGACCGCGTTGAAATCTGTGAAATATCCTGGCTTCACTCGCGATATCGTTTCCTTCGGAGTGGTAAAGTCCATCCATATCGATAATGGCGAGGTAAAGGTGCAGCTCGCGTTGGCGACAAACGATCCAAATGTTCCAGCAGCGATTAAGAAAGATGCGGAACGCGCATTGCTCGGCATCGAAGGAGTGCGCACCGCGAAAGTTTTGATCGATATCCATGCGCCACCCGGCGGTGCAGGAGCCGGCATGGCCACGACGCAGATTCCGGGTGTCAGGCACGTGATTGCGGTGGCAAGCGGTAAAGGCGGGGTGGGTAAATCGACGGTTGCAGCAAATCTTGCTGTGGCGCTGGAGCAAACTGGCGCGCGCGTGGGCTTGTGCGATTGCGACATTTACGGCCCGAGTATTTCGCTGATGTTTGGCACGCGAGAGCGGCCAACGGCCACGGAAGAAAACAAGATTGTTCCCATCGAGCAATACGGACTGCGGCTGATGTCGATGGGATTTCTGCTCGACGATACTTCGCCGGCGATTTTACGCGGACCGATGGTGACACGCTACACCCAGCAATTCTTGCGGCAGGTGGAATGGGGCGAGTTGGATTACCTGGTGCTCGATCTCCCCCCCGGCACCGGCGACATCCAGCTCACGATCGTGCAAACGGTCGCGCTTTCGGGAGCGATCATCGTTACTACCCCACAGGAGGTTGCTCTGATCGACGCGCGCAAGGCTGCTACCATGTTCGAGAAGGTCAACGTCCCCGTGCTCGGCTTGGTTGAAAATATGAGTTACTTCATGTCTCCGTCCGACAACAAGCGCTACGATATCTTTGGGACCGGCGGCGGCGAACGTGAAGCAAGGCGGTTGCGAGTTTCTCTGCTCGGTCAAATTCCCATCGACATCGCCACGCGCGAGTCCGGCGATCGCGGGATCCCCATCGTGAGCGAAGACCGGCAATCGCCGGTGACTGCCGAGTTCGTAAGGATAGCGGAAACCATTCGTAAGACTTTGCCCTAACGAGGCGCCCGCAACGTTTAGGCTAAACGAGCGTTAAATAAATAACGCAGTTTCGCCGTCGAATTCCCATACGTCGATTGTGTTGACTAGCTCCACGTTTTATGAAAGAAAGATCCGAGATGCCGTCTTCGGAAGAGGATCAAGCTCAATTCGTTAAGGATTCAGCGCTCTACAAGGAGTTCCTTGCCGAGCGTACGGAGATTTTGAAGCACAAGTGGATTGAAAGCGAAAAAGCCGGCAGAGACATCGGCTTTGAGAGAGCCTTGCTTGATTGGATCGTAAAACATCGCTCCAACTGGCGAGAGCGGCGAAGAAAGGAGGCGCGCACCGAAAAGTCCGCCTCCTAATTTTTTTCCTTTAACGTGATCCTGTGAGGTCGCCAAGGAAACGCATGAACCAGACAAAACAGAATCCACCAGCCGCCGTCCCCGTCATGGACGCGGAGGCAATTCGTCGCGCGCTTCGACGGATCGCGCACGAGATCACTGAGCGAAATCCCCGGCTTGAAAAGGTTGTCCTTGCGGGAATTCCTTCGCGCGGCGTGGAGATCGCGCGGCGCATCGCCGCCTTCATTCGCGAGATCAAGAACGTTGACATTCAGACCGGCGTCATCGACGTGGCGATGCATCGCGACGACGTGGGGACGCGCCCGGAGTTGCCTGTGGTGCGCGCGTCGGAACTTCCGCTGCCACTAGAAGAACGCACCCTCATCATTGTCGATGACGTTCTTTACACTGGCCGCACCGTGCGCGCCGCCATGGACGCGATCAATTCATTCGGTCGTCCCGCCCGCATTCAGCTTGCCGTCTTAATTGATCGAGGCCATCGGGAGTTGCCCATTCGCCCCGATTACGTCGGCAAGAATTTGCCGACCGGGATGCGCGAACAAATTCAGGTTCGCCTGCAAGAAACCGATAACAAAGCCGACGCAGTCTGGCTGGAAAAACAATGAGCACCGGCTGGACACGCAAAGATCTACTCGGCGTGCGTGAACTTTCCGCAGATGAAATCAATTTAGTTCTCGAAACAGCGGACGCGTTTAAGCAGTTGGGAACGCGCGAGATCAAAAAGGTCCCAGCCCTTCGTGGAAAAACGCTGGTGAACTTCTTTGTGGAACCGAGCACCCGAACGCGCACCTCATTCGAGCTGGCTGCATTTCGCTTGAGCGCCGACGTAATCAATATCTCGGCGACTACATCCAGCCTGACGAAAGGCGAAACGCTAAAGGACACTGCGCGCAACCTGGAGGCATTACATGCAGATATTCTCGTGCTGCGTCACAGCTCCGCGGGCGCGCCGCAGTTTTTGGCCAGCCGGCTGAAGGCGAGCGTGATCAATGCCGGCGACGGCGCGCACGAGCATCCGACGCAAGCGCTTCTCGATCTTTACACGATCCGCGAGCGGAGAGGAAAAATCGCCGGGCTGCACGTGGCGATCATCGGCGACATTTTATTCAGCCGTGTTGCTCGCTCGAATATTTTCGGCCTTCTCAAGCTCGGCGCGCATGTGACGCTGGTCGGCCCCAGCACGCTCGTGCCACGCGAATTCGAAAAGCTCGGTGTCGAAGTTTCGTACCAGATCGATGACGTGCTGCCGAAGGCTGATGTCGTGAATCTCCTGCGGATTCAACACGAACGTCAGCGCAGAGAATATTTTCCCGGGATCCGTGAATATATCCGGCTATTCGGCCTGACGAAAGAACGCGCAAAACGTTTGAAACCCGATTGCCTAATCATGCATCCCGGCCCGATCAACCGCGGGGTCGAGATCGACAGTGAAGTCGCCGACGGATTGCAAAGCGTGATTCTCGATCAAGTCACCAACGGTCTCGCCGTTCGCATGGCTGTTCTCTATTTGTGTGGAGGAATTGTGACGTGAGCGCAACCATCATTCGCAACGGTCGAGTGATCGATCCCGCAAACAAGCGCGATGAAATCGCCGATCTTTACATCGCCGACGGGAAGATCGTCGGTTCCAAATCCGAAATCCGAAATCCGAAATCCGAAATTGAAGAGATTGACGCGAAAGGACTGATCGTTGCGCCCGGTTTGATCGACATGCACGTGCATCTGCGCGAACCGGGCTTCGCTCATAAGGAAACGATTGAGTCGGGCGCGCGCGCGGCGGCAGCCGGGGGATTTACAACGGTGGTTTGCATGCCGAACACTTCGCCGGCTGCGGACAATCCCAGCACCATCGCGTGGATCAAAGACCGCGCGGCGACGGTTGCGTGCGTGAATGTTTTGCCTGCCGGCGCAATCTCGAAAAATCTCGCGGGCGAAGAACTGGCACCGATCGGCTCACTTATGCAGGCGGGCGTGGTGGCCATTACTGACGACGGACATTGTGTTCAAAATCACGAGGTGATGCGGCGCGCGGTCGAGTATGCGCGTATGGTTGGTGTGCCCGTGCTCGATCATTGTCAGGATTACAACTTGGTCGGCAACGGCGTCGTGCACGAAGGCTACTGGAGCATACTGCTCGGATTACCCGGCTGGCCCGCGGCAGGCGAGGAAGCGATGGTGATGCGCAACATTTTGCTAGCGGAACTTTGCGATCATCATATTCATTGCCAGCACGTCACGACCGCCGGCGGCGTCCGGTTGCTACATGAAGCGCGGTCGCGCGGCGTAAAAATCAGCGGCGAAGTTTGCCCGCATCACATCGCGTTGACTGATGAAGCGATCCAAAATTTTGATACGGACTACAAAATGAATCCGCCACTACGATCGCAGGCAGATGTGGATGCGCTGCTGGAAGGAATCGCCGATGGCACATTGTCGATCTTGTGTTCCGATCACGCGCCGCATGCCGATTTCGAAAAGGAAGTGGAATTCGATGCGGCGCCGTTTGGCGTCGTGGGGCTGGAAACGGAAGTCGGATTATTCATCGATCTGCTAGTGCATAAACATCGCAAGATCGACATCGCCCGACTGATCGGGATGTACACAGTCGAGCCGGCTCGGCTGTTGAAGATCAACGCCGGCACGTTATCAGTCGGCGCGTGCGCCGATGTTACGCTGGTTGATCCAGAATTGGAATGGACCGTTAAAGTCGATCAGTTTCAATCGGCGTCGCGCAATTCACCGTTCAACGGCTGGAAACTGAGGGGCCGCGCGGTGCGGACAATCGTCGGCGGAAAGACTGTGTGGAAATTGTAGGGGCGTTTGATTCGCTCGCGCCCGCTTGCTCCGCCTTCGGGCCTTCCGTCCATCTCGCTCAGCTCCCGCTGGCTCGATTCTGTGAAACGCCGAAAATTAGATCGGCGTCTGATACAGACGCCCCACAGAGTTATCCCGCTGCGTATCCGCCGTGGATGTAGTTTTCCAGATGCGCAATAGCTGCGCTCTGGCACGAAATGACGTGCTTGACCAAGTCCCCGATCGAGATCACACCCACAACTTTGTCGCTCTCGACCACGGGCAGATGGCGAATGTGTTTGTCGGTCATCAAGCGCAGACATGTTTCTACCGGCTCACGCGGATGCGTAACGGTTACATTGGTTGACATAATCTCAGCCACTTTCGTTTCTCGCGATCGTTTCCCGCGCAACATCACTTTGCGCGTGTAATCGCGTTCTGAAATAATCCCCACCAGCCGCTCCTGATCCATGACGAGCAGTGCACCGACATTCTTCGCGTCCATCATTTCGACCGCTTGAAGAACAGTCGCGTCAGGTGAAATCGAGAAAACCTCCTCGCTCTTCTGATTCAGAATCGATCGGATCGTACCACTCACGTCCATAACTGAGAGATTCACGATAGGCTCACACCGGCCTGCGATGCAAAACAATTCTGGTTGCGCCAGCCGCCGCAGAAAAATTCCGCTATGGTGGCGACGTTGCGACGCCTGCACCCGCATAGCTCCGCGGAGCGAGTTTCGGCGGACGTTTTCCATTAACGATCGCGCCCGCCACCGCGATGTACGAAAGCTCTTGCCGGTCCATTGCGCAACGCAACATCAATCCGCCACGGCTCATGTCGCCACGGCCAATAAACTCCGATGGGAATCGCAGCCGATTGCGAAAACTCGCCAGTAAAACATCCACATACTTGCCCGTGGCAATGCTGCCGAGAAGAATGACCTCACTTTCGAGTGGTAGCTTCTTTGCCAGACACTGCGCGTCTCGTTCCAGCGGCAGTCGATAACGCGAGTCGTCCTCGTCAATGTCGACCGTGGCAAATTCACGTAGATCATCGAGATGAATTCGCGTTCTTGCATCGACAAGGCCGCGCGTGGGCGTAATGACAAAGACACCTGGAGTTCCTCGCGCCGGCCGCGCAAACGCTGTTGCGTACGCAATCTTTCCGCGAAAGTAGAGGTCGCTCAGAAACGTAAACACCTCCGCGATTGCCGCGCCGTTTTTGCCCCGCAGTTTTCGCGCGAGTTCGAATTCCGCCCGATCGCTCAGAATCATTCGCGCTCGTTGACCTCCGGCGTAAGCGGGTGACAGAAGGAAAATGCGATGAACAGTTTTGTTCTTCATAGTTGCGTTTCTAGCGACGAAATTAAAACATTTTCTGCAGCGGTTGGTGTCGTGTACCCGATCGCCTCGGTTTGATACTGCACATTTCGAATCTTTAGCCAAATATGGCCGGAAACTTGCATGACACACATATACCTCAGTCGCGCACCGTCACGAAATTGGTGGCCACGGCATTACCGTTTCTCGTTCTTGCCGCACCATCCTTTTGGCTAATGTTCGCTGTGCCGCCACTCTGGCGCGACGTGGATGGGTATAACCAGACGGTCTTGCCGCCCGGGATGGTCACGATTTTGCTGCACGGTCCACTGTATTGCACTCTCAGCCGCGTTCCTCTTTGGTTTGGTTATCTAGTCAGCGGAGCGGGGCCGCCGGTTTCGCTCAGCCATTTCATCAAGCACTCACAGCTCACAGACGCCGGCGTGTTCGGCCTACTGTTCTTACAGCACGCCTCTTTATGGTGCGGCGCTCTTTACTTAATCTACGCAGTTGCGAGAACTCTACTCGCGCGCCTCTTTCTTGCCCTTTTATTCGCCAGCCACCCTGTATTCTACAGCTTTGCCCATTCTGTCGGTTCCGAAGCGCTGAGCATGATCGTCACCTTACTGTTGGCCGGGAGCGGCGTACGGCTTATGCTTCGTTACCCGGAGATCACAGCACGCGATTGGGTCATCTTCACTGCATTGCTTTCCTGCAGCGTCCTAACGCGTCACATTAACTCCGTCCTCGCCGCGGTTTTGCCGATTACGATCGTTGCGCTCATGCTTGAGGGCCGGTTGCGCGCCTTCGCTTCAGAAGGAAAAGCAATTCCCGTTGTGAACTTCAGGCTTTCGAAAGCAGCGCAAGTATGGTTAATGTCGATCGCAGCTGGTCTGATTGGGCTGCTCTGCGCGACCAGCTTAACGCATCTGCTTTGCTGGCGTGCACACACGCCGTGGCGTTCAACCTTCGGCTATACGTTCCTGTGGCGGCTGAACTTTCTCGAGACAATGCAGCCCACGGCGCGTCAGACGCTCCTCACTAGCATGGCGTCAAAATGCAAACTGCCTGAATCTCGCCAGCTGCTCGGCGTGCTTGATACTTGGATTGATCGAAACAGACACTGGGACCCGTCGGCCTTTATTCGAGAAGCCCGCTCCATTTTGCCCAACTCCGAAATGAAATTTCACAGTGAGATGTTCGATGGAGTTCTGAATGAAATCGCACATGGCTTCCTTTATCCGCCGCCTGCACCTCTTCGATCCATCGCCCTAGCTGACTTCTCAAAGGCAGTGGGTCTCCATGAAAGTGATATTGTACAGTCCCTTTTTGTGACCACAGATTATTTTTTCTTCCATCGCGACAAAATGCCGCAGTGCTCACAGCTCAAAACTTTTCGCCAGCCGCGCGACCGATTGATCGAGGCGCGGGAGCTGTCTTATTTTCGCTGGTGGAACCTGCTTTCTTTTCGCGCCTTGGGTATCCTCGGGCTTGTCCTTTTGCTGTGGGCTGTCGTCGTGGACTACAAACACGGCGGACGAAACACACCAGTCATTCTTTTTGCCGCGTGCTTGTCCATTGTTGGAATCGTTATGGTGCTGCTGAACTGCTTTTTTGCACAACTTCAGCCGCGCTTTGTTTTACCTATGATGGAACTTTTACTGGTTTCAATAATGATTCTCCTTGGTTTGATTTTTAGTGGCTACAAATCATCCCCAGGATGAGTTACGTCGGAGGTAAGCTTTCCGATTTTGATTGCGCTTTTGTCGGCTTTTTAAAGCTGTGTATGACTCAGGAGATTTGGCAGCAAAAGTCGGGCTTGGTTTTTTGGCGTGGCAAAGATAGCGAACCGAATCGGATTGAGGCCTTAACAGCCGGCATAAGCATGTAAGGGAAAAATCCGGCGTCCAATCCGGTGGTTCATTCGTTGCGATTTTCCAATCCACAAGCGACTGGTGCAAGCAGGGCGGTAATTCGCGCTTCGTGATCGATGAACCCGAACCTGCTCCGTGTTCCTCTCTTGCTTTTTGAGTCTAGGACGGAAATAATGCGACGTGCATCTGGCATGGCCATTCAAATCTAGCATCGGGGAGGATCGCAATGGAGAAGAGCATCACTGCTCCAACGGCGATGCGTCCCCGGATTTCCTGTGCGTGGGCGCGCAAAAAGCCGGAACGACGTGGCTTTACCGGCAACTCGATCCCCATCCGGACTTCTGGATGCCACCATTCAAAGAACTGCACTACCTCGATCAGTTAAATAGAACCAGGCGATTCCATGCTCCGCGGTGTCGCGACCAATGTGACAGTTCCTTTGTTGAGAAGATGAAAGGCCTGAGTGGCCAATCTTATTTTGATTTCGACGAGTACGGCCGGTTGTTCCAGCACAAAGGGATGCGTGTTTCCGGCGATATTTCTCCGGCGTATTCCACCTTAAACGATGAGATCATTGAGCGAGTTGTTAATCACTTTCCGAATTTAAAAGTCATCTTTCTGGCTCGCGATCCGGTCGAGAGAGCCTGGTCGCAATTATCGATGGGAGTGCGGATGGGGATGATCAATCGGTTTGATGCCACCGAGCCCGACGAAGTCATTCGCAATTTGCTGAATCCGGGAGTGCTGGTGCGATCGTATCCAAGCAAGATCGTCGCGCGCTGGAAGCGCTACGTCCGTCCGGAGCTTTTTCGCGTGTATTTCTTCGATGATCTCAAGGAAAATCCCGCGGAGCTGCGGCGGGCGATCCTGCTTTTTCTGGGCGGCGATCCGAATAAGCCAAGCGGCCGCTTGAAGCCCACCGATAACAATGACGCCGGCAGGGACAAACTTCGGCTGACGGCTAAAGTGCGCGCGCGTATCGCTAAGTTTTTTGAACAGGAACTGAAAGCCTGCGCGAAGGAACTCGGCGGACCTGCGCGGCATTGGCCCGCACGATATGGGTTTTCAATTTTTTGTGCGTTCTGGCAGTTGGTAGATTATCTCGATCTTTTTGTCTGGTTTGATCTGGACTGCCTGATACTGTAGTCGGTGACCCCCGGCCGACACGAACCATCCGCAAATTAACCGCGGTCAGTGACCGTGGCTACAGCTTTGGCCTTGGCCCGCACCCGATTCGCCTGAAGTTCGGCAAGGTGTTTTTCCGACCAGCGGCAAAGTGTATGCAACGGCTCGATCAAGGTCCGACCCAGTCTCGTCAGTGAGTATTCTACCTTCGGCGGCACGACAGGATGAACGGTGCGTTGCACCAAGCCGTCCCGCTCGAGGCTGCGCAAAGTTTGGGTGAGCATCTTTTGCGAAATGCCTCCGATCTCGCGCTGCAGCGCAGCGTAACGCATCGTCCCGCGCGCGAGGATCTGGATGATCAGAGCGGTCCATTTATCGGCAATTCGATCAAGCACAAGCCGGGATGGGCATTGCGGTTCCAGGACCGAAGGAGGAGCGGACGTTTTAGACATGCCTTCTTCTTCTAATCCAAGCACCAACGGAGCGCAACATTCCAAATCGCCTGTATAGCCTATATTAGGTGTAGTTGACGAATGGATTGGTCAGCTCGAATTTTTAGGGTATGAGGACGAATTTCGAACCGGGCGCGCGATTGGAATTCTTATTAAGCGAAGCAAACTCGGCGCGCCCCTTACATAACGAGACAGCAGCAGCCGTTGACGCAAGCCTTTTAGACGAATACTCGCGGGCCGTGGTGAATGCCGTTGAGCGTGTCGCGCCTTCCGTCGTGAACATCGAAGTCCAACAACGGAGCAAAAACCAGCCGAGTGGCATCGCCGGAAACGGCTCAGGATTTGTGATTACGCCCGACGGTTTCGTTTTGACCAATAGCCATGTCGTCCACGGAGCAACTCGCATTGTGGTGAATCTTTCGGGTGGACACGATTACCCCGCCCAGCTAATTGGCGATGATCCAGAAACCGATCTGGCAGTAATCCGGATCGATGCACCGCAATTGGTTCACGTGCGCCTGGCCGATTCTGAAACCTTGCGGGTGGGTCAGCTGGCGATCGCGATCGGAAATCCGTTCGGCTTTCAGGCGAGCGTGACCGCGGGCGTGATTAGCGCGCTCGGGCGCTCGATGTATTCGCAATCGGGCCGATTGATCGACAACATCATTCAGACCGACGCGGCACTGAATCCGGGTAACTCCGGCGGACCGCTCGTCAACTCCGCGGGGGAAGTGATCGGCGTGAACAC
>Ga0179594_10000221_pt1 | contig 15904 bp, 14 predicted proteins | sample CZOMad1_1_08_16f_FD_148625 | JGI IMG/M metagenome (GOLD analysis project Ga0179594, IMG submission 148625) | Vadose zone soil fungal communities from Angelo Coast Range Reserve, California, USA - CZOMad1_1_08_16fungal (Illumina Assembly) | ecosystem: Environmental > Terrestrial > Soil > Vadose...
ACACACATCGGCTATCTTTCAAACTTTCAACCTGATCCCCGTGCTCACCGCCTTTGAGAATGTCGAACTGCCGCTGTTGCTGACCAAGTTGTCCAAAGCCGAACGACGCAAGAACGTGAACACCGCTCTGGAGTTGGTGGGGCTCGCGGATCGAATGAATCACCAGCCGCGCCAGTTATCCGGAGGTCAGGAGCAACGCGTCGCCATCGCCCGCGCGATAGTCACGGATCCGGATCTGATCTTGGCCGATGAACCGACGGGCAATCTCGACGCCCGCGCCGGCGAAGAAATCCTGAGTATCCTGTCGACGCTCAATCGCGAGTTGAAGAAGACCATCGTGATGGTGACGCACGATCCACAGGCTGCCGGCTATGCCACTCACGAACAACACCTCGAAAAGGGCGTGTTGCTTAACGGCTCACCAGTTGGCGTGCCCGCGTAACACCACTTCGTTTAAGCAGGCACCGGTGCCTCCAAGACTTCCTTGTTTAGACAGGGCACTTGTGCCCCGGGCGACGGCGGACAAGTCCGCTATCTAAACGGAACTCGAAATTACTTCTATCTAAGCGGAGAAACGGAATTTGATTAGTGTCTTACTTTCAGTCTTTGCGCCTTTGCCTCTTTGCGCCTTTGCGTGAAAATGTCTCGTATTTGCACGACGGGCTCACCCAAAGACCGCAAAGAAACGAAGCCGCAAAAGGAAATTAAAACACCAACGGAATTTGAAACTCTTTCGTGCGATTACGTCTTGAGGAATTTCAATACCGTTGACAGCGCGGACAGAAGTAGGTCGAGCGGCCGCCCTGAACTGCACGACGAATGCGCGCGCCGCAGTTGACGCACGGCTCTCCGGCGCGTTCATAAACCCGCCAGAACTTATCCAGCGTGCTGAAGTAGCCACCATCGCCATCTTCGAGATCGATCCTCAAGGTCGAACCTGACTCGATCGCTTCTTCAAGCACGTCTCGAATCGCCTGATACAAGCGAAGAGTACGCGGCTTCGTTATCTTCGCGGCAATTGCGAAAGGGCTGATGCGAGCGAGAAACAAAGCCTCAGCCGCATAAATGTTGCCTAGTCCGAGCACACGGGTCTGATCGAGCAGCAGCGTCTTCAGCGAGCGCTTCGATCTCGACAGAATGTCGTGAAGGTAATCCGGAGTGAATCCGTCCAGGAGTGGCTCGGGCGCCAGCTTTCCGATCTCGCGCGTTTGCTGAAGTCGAGAGGCAGCGACAATCTTCATGCGACCGAACTGTCGCATGTCACAAAAAACCAGCCGCCGGTCATCATCGAGGTAGAAGATCGCATGAGCGTAGGAAGGCAGTTCTTGCTCAGCGGTCAGACGGACGAACTTTCCGGTCATGCGCAGATGGACCATCAGTACCGCCGCCGAATCCAGTTGCAGCAAAATAAATTTGCCGCGCCTGGTAACGCTTTCAATGCGCACACCTTTGAGCTTGCGATTGAAAACACCTCGTGAGGTTTCCGGCGCCAGACGTTTCAGTCTCAGCTCGGCAGCGACGATCCGGCGGCCCGTGATTGCAGTGGCCAGGGCGCGCACAACGTGTTCGACTTCGGGAAGCTCAGGCATCGTGGGGGAAGATATCAGAAGATGCGCGGCGATCAGATACGGCACGAATATGCGCTCAACTTGAGCACTGGCCCGCTGCTAAAAAACTCTGATTCTGCGAAAAGCGCAAAATTTGGAGTGCGGCGGCAGCGACGCCGCTTTGGATCGCGCGTTTTTCTTAAGCTTTCATGTGCGACTCAAAATCCAAAGCGGCGTCGCTGCCGCCGCACTCCAAGAGTTTAGTCTCATCAGGCTGGAGTGTCTCAGGTTAGAACACTCTGAGCAGAAACAGAATCAAAACAATCAACAGGATCAGTCCCACACCGCCGCTGGGCCGATAGCCCCAACCCCTGCTGTACGGCCAGGCGGGCGCGGATCCCAACAACAACAAGACCAAAATGATCAATAGAATTATCCCCATAACTCAATCCTCCCTGTCAGTCGCCGGCGCAATGATGCGCAGCGCAAGAGATCTCTTCTGGGGATGTTGTGCAACGTGCATGCCGCAAACGACACGGTGGCACTACTGACACGCTTCAATGATCTCTTCAACTTCGGTCTTCAACTTTTCGATCAGTTGCTGCTCTCGGGCTTCGATATTCAAACGCAGCAGCGGCTCGGTATTCGAGGGCCGAATATTGAAGCGCCACGTTGGGGTCTCGAGCGAGTAGCCATCGGTGAAATCCTCGGCGCCGTCGTTTTTGTATCGATCTTTGACCGCGCTAATCACTTGCTGCACATCATTGACTGTATAGTTCAACTCGCCTGACATGTAGTGCCCCGCCAGATACGGCCGCATCACTTCAGAGAACGGCTGCCCGGATTTGGACAGGTGCTCGAGCACCAGCAGGAAGGGAATCAGGCCATTGTCGGCATAGAAATTTTCGCGGAAGTAGTAGTGACCGCTCATCTCGCCGGCAAAGACCGCGTTCTCTTTGCGCATCCTGTCCTTCATGAAAGCATGCCCGCCCTTGGAAATAATCGCCGGTGCTCCTTTGGCTTCGGTCACCCGCAACGTGGGCCAGATGACCCGCGGATCGAAAATGATTTTGTTGTCGGTGCCGTATTTCTCCAACAGAATGTTTGCCAACAACGCGGTGATGTAGGCTCCGGAAATAAATCGGCCGTGCTCGTCAAAGAACATTACGCGATCAGCGTCCGCATCCCAGGCGACGCCAAAATCCACGTTCGAGCTTTTGGTCAACGCTTCGATCTCGGCCCGATTACTGGCCAGCAGCGGATCGGGCGGGCCTTTGGGAAATGTGCCGTCGGGTTCGAAATTCAGTGGTATTAAGTCCAGGCCCAGTTCCTGGACCAAACGCCGAACCGGCCGGCATACGTAGCCAAAGTTGGCATTGCCGACAAACGAGAACTTCTTAATCGCGGCTCGGTCAACAGACTTCATCAAGTGCTGCAGATAGTCTTCGAGGATGTTCCGCTCTTGTTTCGTTCCCTTGCTCGCCGACGAAACCTCGAGGTCCTTTCCTGCTTTGACTGCGTCACGGATCTCGAACAATCCGCTGTCCGAAGAGATCGCCGTCACCTTTTCCCGCACCAGCTTCATGCCGTTGTAGTCTTTCGGATTGTGCGAGGCGGAAACAACAATACCACCGGAGTAATCATAGTTTCCGACGGCGAAGTAAAGCATGTCGGTAGTGATTTCACCGATGTCGATCACGTCTACGCCGGCGTCCAGAAAGCCTTCGCTCAAACTCCGTTTCAGGGTCGGCCCCGAGAGACGCGCGTCCATGCCGACCACCATGGTCTTCGGCTGGAACAGATGGACATATGCTTTGGCGATGCGGTAATACGCTTCTTCGTCGAGGTCCGTGGGATAGATTCCCCGTATGTCGTAAGCGCGGAAAGATTCGAAGTTCATAGTTGCGGTTCCTTATTATTTCAAGGTGCTAAGAAAAGCAAAATCGCCACGGAGACACAGAGATGGGACCGGATCAGAATCAATCAGAAACGCCAAAAACTCGGTTCGAAGCCAGACAACTGAGTGTCTAAGATCAGCGGGTTCGTGTTGCTTCGTGAGATTTTGTGGATCGTGTGCTTAGGATTAGGAGCCATACGATCCACAAAATCACACTAAACTACACGAAAGAACACGAAATAAGAGTTTTTGTGCAAAGCCTAAACGGAATTTGTGTAGTGTCTTACTTTCAGTCTTTGCGTCTTTGCCTCTTTGCGCCTTTGCGTGAAAATGTCTCGTATCTTGCGCTCTTGTTGTTACATCTCTTCGGTGTCTCCGTGTCTCTGTGGCAAGTCTCGTTTTCCTGCTAGCGGATCAAGATGGCGCGTTTCCGGTCATCGTGTAATCCGTGAGGGAAGTCTTGTCACCCAGGACCGACCCGGCAGCAACCACCGCCGAACGCCCGATGTGACAGCCGCGACCGACGATGGCATCGGTCACCGTGGCCGCAGCGCCCAGACGTGTGTGCGGCCAGATGACTGAGTTGACTATTCTTGCGCGCTCTTCGACAAAGCATCCGGGTCCCAATACCGAATTGATGATTTCCGCGCCTGGCTTAATCTGACAGTCATCACCAATGATCGACAGATCGTCGATTTCGGCGCGGGTCGCTTCGTCAAACTTGCCGCGGCGCTCTTTGATGTGTATCCGGGCCACGCGATTGGCGAGCAAATCGTGATGCACGCTCAAGTAGCGCTCGGGCGTGCCGATGTCGATCCAGTAAGTGCGTTGCGGGATGTGCGCGTAAAAAGCTTCTTTGCGTTCCAGCAGATTGGGAAACAACCCGTACTCGAACGAGTGGTTTTCGCCGGCAGGAATGTAATCAAGCACCCTCGGTTCGAGCACATAGGTGCCGGCGTTAATGGTGTTGACGGTAATTTCGTCGTCTTTCGGTTTCTCCAGAAACCGTCGGATACGGCCATCGTTTTCAGTTTCGACTAATCCATACGCGCGTGGGTCCACGACGGGAGCCAGCACGATGGTGGCCAGCGCCTGGCGCTCGTCGTGTTCGCGAATGGCAGTCTTCAAATCGAGATCAGTCAGGATATCGCCATTGAAAACCACGGTCCGTTCTCGGATCAACTCTTCGGCGAATTTGTACGCGCCGGCGGTGCCCATCGGCTGGGGCTCAACGGTGTAACGGAGCTTAACGCCGTAGTCCGAACCGTCGCCCAGCAATTGCTCGATCTTGTTCGGCTGATAAGAAAGCGAAAGCGTAATGTCGGTGATGCCTGCGCGCCGCAACGTGTCGATTTGATAAAGCAGAAAAGGGCGATTGCAAATGGGGACGATCGGTTTTGGGGTGTAAACAGTCAACGGCCTAAGGCGTATGCCTTTGCCGCCAGCCAGAATTAGTGCCTGCATGCTTGAATACCGGATTGTTGCACTCGAGGTTGAATAGCGCGGTGAGTCTAACACCCGGGTGCGCAGCTTTCAATTAGGGTTCTGGTTTGGCAGGGTCCGGCTTTTGAGTGAATAACTTTAACGCAAAGGACGCAAAGGAGAATCGCAAAGGAGCGCAGAGCGCAACTCCTTTGCGTTCATGGCGAAGAACCTTTGCACCCTTTGCGTTTCAATTTCGTGTTCCAGTCTCACTCAACTGAGTCTTGACACGTCTCGTTAGAAACCAATTAGCGCGCTACCATTCCGAAGCGCCTCCTTGACATGCATAGGGGTAAATAGTAATGGTGATGCACTGGTGAATCAAAACATTATGTCAGCTAACAAAGAGGCAGTGATCATTAGCGCAGTCCGCACTCCGGTGGGAAAATTTCAGGGCTCGTTAAAGGGCTTCAAAGCAACCGATCTGGGCGCGCTGGTGGTGCGCGAGAGTGTCCGGCGTGCGGGTGTCAAACCCGAAGCAGTCGATGAAGTGATCATGGGCTGCGTGATCCAGGCAGGTCTTGGGCAAAACCCTGCTCGCCAAGCCGCTCTTCGCGGCGGGTTGCCCGTTTCGGTTTCCGCCGTGACGGTGAACAAAGTCTGCGGCTCGGGTCTCAAATCCGTAATGATGGCGGCCCAGGGAATTCAGGTTGGCGACAGCGAGATAGTAGTTGCCGGCGGCATGGAATCGATGACCAACGCGCCGTATCTGCTCCCGCAGGCGCGCCAGGGTTACCGGCTTGGAAATGGCGCTCTCGTTGACGCGATGATTAACGACGGCCTTTGGGACGCATACAACGACTATCACATGGGTTGCACCGGGGAAGTGGTTGCCGAAAGATTCAGCGTCAGTCGTGCAGAGCAGGACGAATACGCGCTGAATTCTCACCTCAAGGCGGCAGCCGCGATTAAGGCCGGAAAGTTCAAAGACGAAATCGTCCCGGTTGAGATCCCACAGAAGAAGGGTGCGCCGCTAATCTTTGATACGGACGAGACGGTCCGCGAGGACACGTCGATCGAGGCGTTGGGAAAACTGAAGCCGGCCTTCAAAACCGATGGCTCGGTGACTGCGGGCAATGCTCCGGGAGTCAATGACGGGGCCTCAGCCGTGGTCGTAACTTCACTCGATCGTGCGCGGGCGCTGGGTGTTGAACCGCTGGCGCAGATCGTGGCCCAGTCCGTTTCGGGCGTCGAGCCCGAATTGGTAATGATGGCGCCTGTCGAAGCGATCAAAAAACTCCTCTTGAAAACTGGATGGTCGCTCAGCGAGGTCGATCTGATCGAGTTGAACGAAGCATTTTCAGTTCAGGCTGTGGCGATCATTCGTGAACTGAATCTGGATCCGCAGCGGGTCAACGTCAATGGCGGCGCGGTCGCGTTGGGCCACGCCATCGGCCAATCAGGATCGCGTCTGTTGACGACAATGCTTTACGAGATGAAGCGCCGGGACGCGCATCGAGGAATTGTGGCGCTGTGCCTGGGCGGCGGCAACGCGGTCGCGCTGGCAGTCGAGCGGTAATTGTCCGAGAAACTTCAGTTTGTCGTTGACCTTCCTGAGATTCAAGCAGCATTTAACCAGGGTTAGCGACAAACTGAAGTTTGTCGGACAGTGTTGGAGCAGATCATAGTGAGTGAAATCATCGGTGTTATCGGCGCGGGCACGATGGGCAATGGCATCGCGCAAGTCGCTGCACGTGCCGGATACTCGGTTGTCATGCGCGATGTGACAGACGAGTTCCTTGAGCGCGGGATGGCGGCGATCGACAAGAGCCTGAACCGCGATGTTGCGAAGGCTCGGCTGAGCGAAGAAGACAAAGCTTCGATCATCGAGCGCATCGCCACGACGACTGAGTTTGCGGAGTTGCGCGACGCCTCGCTCGTGATTGAGGCAGTGACCGAAAGTTTTGCCGTAAAATCTGAAGTCTTCAAGGCACTCGATGAACTCACGCAGCCAGAGGCAATACTGGCTTCGAACACTTCATCGATCTCGATTACCAGGCTGGGCGCCTTGACTCGCCGGCCGGACAAAGTGATCGGGATGCACTTCATGAATCCGGTGCCGGTGATGAAACTGGTGGAAGTGATTCGCGGGATCGCCACGACGGATGAAACTTACCAGCGGGTGCGCTCTTTGGCCGAGCAAATGGGGAAGACGGCTCTTGATTGCCAGGATTCGCCGGGATTTGTTTCCAATCGCGTCCTGATGCCGATGATCAACGAGGCCATCTTTGCTCTTTACGAAAGTGTGGGTACGCGTGAGAGTATTGACGGCATCATGAAGCTGGGGATGAATCATCCGATGGGGCCGCTGGAATTGGCCGACTTCATCGGTTTGGATGTCTGCCTGGCAATTATGAATGTACTGCATGAGGGGATCGGCGATCCTAAGTATCGTGCCTGTCCCCTGCTAAAACGCTATGTGGATGCGGGTTGGCTGGGGCGGAAGAGCGGTCGCGGGTTTTACGAATACTGATGTTCATAGTCCGACAAACTTCAAAGTCCGACAAACTTCAGTTTGTCGAAGTTGCGGCATGGAACGTCTTCGGTCCGCACCTGATCGGTGCTCAGCCGGGTTGAATTTCTTTGGCATTAGCGACAAACTGAAGTTCGTCGGACACAAACTGAAGTTCGTCAGACGTTGTTTGGATCTTACCAGTGCAAGAAAACGAAATCGCCCATTACTGTCAAAAGTGCCTCGCGGCAAATCCGCTCGGTCAGGATTTCTGTGCCCGCTGCGGTACGCGTTTGATGATTGTCGTTGAACCTGCTGCGCTCCGTTATGAAAGCATGGAAGCAGGCGCGACCGGCGAAGAGCATTTGCTGGAAAGAATCTCCGTCCTGGAAAACAGATTGGGTCGTCTGACCGACCGGCTCGAACGCTCGCTCGATTTGCTTTTGCGACAGGCCCAGAATTCCTATTTCGATCGGGTTCTGCTCAAGTCGCTGATCGGCATCCTTAACGAAGACGGTGTGGTCGAAAGTCAGAAGCTCGAACGCCTTTGGCAGGAGCGCTGCGAACAGGATGCCGTCGCCCAGGAACAGGCGAGTCGTCGCGAAGAACTGCGCACGAAGATCATCACCAACTATCACGGCGTGGATCGCGCTGTCCTGGAACAGTTTGTAAACGAAGGCTTCCTGATGATCGAAGACGGAAACTTCGATCGAGGCATCCAGGCACTCCAAAGGGCCGCGGAAATCGATTCTGAGAATGCCTCGCTGCTCGCACTGATTGGTGAACACTTCTTTGAAATCGGCCGCACCAAGTTAGCGTTGGACTACCTGAGCCGAGCGTTCCGTATCTCTCCCGAAAACAATCATGTTTCATTGTTGCTGGGTCTGGTATGCGGCGACGCGGGCGAGAAAGAAAGGGCCAGGGAACTGATCGAGACCGCGACGCGGCGTGGGGGCTCGTCTTTTGCAGCGCACTATGGGCTGGGCCGGCTGTTTGTAGCCGAGCGCGAGTGGGAGAAAGCGCTGCGCGAATTCAAGCTGGCACTCCAGTCCAAGCCATCTCCTGAGGCTCATTACGCGCTGGGCTGCATTTATTTTCAGCTCAATCGCGACGAGTTGGCCGCACGCCACTTGCGTAAAGCAGTGGCGATGGACGAGCAGTATGCCGAGGCTTTCAATCTGTTGGGAATGGTCCATAAACGCGGCGGCAACGAAGAACTCGCGCGCCGGGCGTTCGCCCAAGCCCAGGCTCAAGCCGATGCTTCGGTGCGTCCTCGAAGGAAGCGTTTGGGAGCTGAAGAAGAAACTACACTGCGCTTGTTTGACACCGGCGCGCGCCGCAATAAGGGCCTGATGACCGGCGGCGACCGGCGCCTGGCTGAGGCATTGCGGAAAGATGCGCTGAAAGCTTTTTTAACCAGCAACCATGCGAAGTTGTAATGCAAGCTGTAAGACCACCACAGCCGAACTGCTCGGCTAGGGACCCCGGGCTTGCACGTACGCTGATTGCCGTCCAATCGGCGCAAACTAACAGTTTGCGTTACACCTAAGGACGGCACACTCACCTCTGGCGCGTTGACAGCCGCCTTTTGGTCGCTATAATTAACCCTTTTGTGTCCCAGCCAGTAAAACGGGCGATGGTCACAGGGTGCTTCAAGTGCGGATAGAGCTCGAGAGTTTGGCAGGATCAAAGGGTGCGTTCGCACACGTCTATGCGCCCGGAGAGTTGGAGTTCAAAGACGATCGTGTTCGCCTCGACGGGTCACAGGAAGTTTCTGGCACACTGGTTTTGAAGGGACACCGCCTGTTGTTGCATGGGCGTTTGACGGCTCGCGCTGAAGTTGACTGCGATCGTTGTTTGCAACTCGTAAGGGTTCCCGTCGAAGCGCAATTCAGCCTGCAGTACATGACTCGGAAGGAGTATGAGTCTTCCCAGGCGGTGGAGTTGGAAGAGACGGACATGACCGTTTCGGTATTTGATGGTGAAGCGATTGAGATAGACGAGCTGGTGCGTGAACAGGTCCTTTTGGCGGTTCCTGAGCGCATTCTTTGTCGAGAGGACTGCAAAGGTCTGTGCCCAACTTGTGGGGCCGATCGAAACTTGAAACCGTGTGGCTGTGAAAGTGTGGAAACGGATCCGCGTTGGGCAGCCCTCAACGATTTGCGATTTGAAGTTTAGATCTGAACTTTAGATTTGAACTTTAAATGTGAACTTTAGATTTGAAGCATAGCGATATGGTCGTGAGATTTGAAGCACCGCGATATGGTGTTGCCAGTAAATCTGAAATTTCAAATCTGAGATTTCGAAATATTTCAAATTTCAAATTTCAAAATTCAAAATTCAAATCTGCAATCTAAAAGCTAAAAGCTAAAAGCTGAAATCTGGAATCTGGAATCTGGAATCTGAAATCTAAGCATTCATGGAGTAATCATGCCGAATCCGAAAAGGCGACATTCGAAAGCACGTACAAGCAAACGGCGCGCGCACGACGCTCTGCGTCTCCCACAAACCTCGCGCTGTCCCAACTGTCAGGAACCCCGCTTACCACATCGCGTTTGTCCCAAGTGCGGCTTCTACAAAGGACGCGAGATTCTGAAGATCGAGGAAAGCTGAGTTGCTTAACTGAACTGGTGCGCGACTGGTCAAAGCATCGGCCCCAGCTAACGGGCAAGGTCGTTCTGGACGCGATGGGCAGCGACCATGCCCCCCACGCCGAGATCGATGGCGCGCTGGCGGCCACGCGCGACCTGCACATCGGAGTAATCCTGGTCGGCAGGCCTGAGATCGTCGAGCCGGAACTCCGCCGCTGCGGCTGGCGAGGCGATGGGGATCGTGGCATCGAGTTAGTTGAGGCCGCCGAAGTAATCGCGATGGACGAGCCCGTAGCGACGGCGGTTCGTCGCAAGAAGAAGAGCTCTTTGAGAATCGGATCGAAGTTGGTAACGGAAGGCCGCGCCGACGGGTTTGTTTCGGCGGGTAATACCGGCGCCGCGATGGCCACCGCGAAGATGGTAATCGGCATGCTGCCGGGCGTCGACCGTCCGGCGCTGGCCGCTTTGTTGCCCACTAAGTCACCCAGGCCGACGCTGCTCATCGACGTCGGCGCAAATGCCGAGTGCAAGCCGTTTCACCTGGTTCAGTTTGCCATCATGGGTGATGCTTACTCGCGCGCCGTGCTGGGTACGGTGAAGCCGACGATCGGGTTAATGAGTATCGGTGAGGAAGAAGCTAAGGGAAACGATCTCACGAAAGAAGCCTTTCCTCTTTTACGTCAATCGGCCAGTTTGAACTTTGTCGGCAACGTCGAGGGGCGTGACGTTTTTTCCGGCGCCGTGGACGTCATCGTCACGGATGGCTTTACCGGAAACGTCATGCTCAAGCTCTCTGAAGGCCTGACGGCTGCGATGCTCTCGATGATCAAACGCGAACTCACCTCGTCAGCAGTCACCAAGGCGGGCGCTGTTCTGGCTCGACCCGCATTTCGGAATATCAAGAAACGATTGGATTATTCAGAGTACGGAGGTGCGCCGCTGCTTGGGGTGCGCCAGATCGTAGTGATCGGTCATGGGAGTTCGAACGCCCGCGCCATCCGGAACGCTATTCGGAGTGTAAAAGAGTTTTCCGAGAATCGCGCCGGCGAGCGGATTGAGCAAGGGATCGCAGAGTCAGGAGCGTTTAGCGGGACTACCACGATCGCAGGGGCCGGCTAAGGTAGGGGCTAATTTAATCTCGACTCTTCGTTTAGAGGCGGGCGTTGCCCGCCGGCCCAAGGTTAATAGCAGTGAATTCAATTTCTTCTGACGGGCACCGGCGGGCAATGCCCGCCTCTAAACGGAACTTAGGTCACTACCCCGGCTAAGAGCGTTTGGCTTTTTCGGAAGGCACTCGGTAGTATTGACCTCCGTTCGCACCTAGACTGAGGAGACAAATGGGAAGAGTACATGCCGGCATCGTCGGCACGGGTCATGCTTATCCGGAAGGCATTCTGACGAATGCCGATCTGGCAAAGATAGTTGAGACATCGGATGACTGGATTACGTCGCGCACGGGAATCAAGCAGCGGCGCAAGGCTGCCCCGGGCGAATACACGTCGCAGTTTGCGGTGCGAGCTGCGCGCCAGGCGCTCGAACGGGCCGGGATTGATCCGCTGGAGATCGATCTGCTGCTGTGCGCCACAGTTACTCCCGACCAAATCCTGCCTTCGACGGGCTGCATCATTCAGGCTGAATTGGGCGCCAACAAAGCCGCGGCGATGGATATTGTTGCTGCGTGCTCAGGTTTTCTTTACGGGCTGACGTTGGCAGACTCAATGATTCGCACGGGTCAGGTGCGCAACGCGCTGGTCATCGGTGCTGAGATTCTGACCCAGTATGTTGACTACACCGATCGCGGAACCTGCGTGCTGTTCGGTGACGGCGCCGGCGCGGCTGTTGTTGGCCCGGTAGACGAAGGCAAGGGAATCCTGGCTGCCCGCATTCGATCCGACGGCCGCTATCTCGAGCAGCTTTACTCTCCGGGAGGCGGCACGCGACGGCCGCCGAGCGCCGAGACGTTGGCCGCCGGCGAACACTTTTTCAAAATGAAGGGCAATGAGCTGTTCAAGGTGGCAGTGCGCTCGATGTCCGAGATTTCCACCGAGGTGCTGGAAGAGGCGGGCCTCAGTGCAGGAGACGTGAAGCTCTTTATTCCGCATCAGGCGAATCAACGCATCACCGATGCAGTGGCGAATAAGTTGAACGTCGAGCAGGAGCGTGTTTACTCGAATATTTCCATGCATGGCAACACGTCATCAGCTTCAATTCCGATTGCCCTTGATGAGTGTGTCGAGGCTGGACGCATAGGCACAGACGATCTGGTCCTGATGGCTTCGTTTGGTGGCGGAGTAACGTGGGGTGGCGTGCTGGTCAGGTGGTAGGTAAATCGTGAACCATAAATTGTGAATAGTGAATCCTAAATCGTGAAGAGTTGACGCAGGCTGTTTTGACAAATGGCTGCCTTCGTTCCGATTAAGAGCCGATTAAGAGCGAGACACGAATTATCTATTTGCGATTCACTATTCACTATTTACGATTCACTATTTACGATTCACGACATGGCCATAGCCTATATTTTTCCGGGTCAGGGCTCGCAGTATGCGGGTATGGGAAAGGACCTGGCCGATAAATTTTCTTCTGCTCGCAGGATCTTTGAAGAAGCTGATGACGCTCTTGGTTTTTCACTCTCGGGTTTGTGTTTTGAGGGACCAGCGGAAGAGCTGCGGTTGACCCACAACACCCAGCCGGCGATTCTAACGACTTCGATTGCGGCTGCAATGGCATTGACGGAGTTGGGGCTTCCGCAACCGGATTATGTTTTGGGCCACAGTCTCGGTGAATATTCGGCCCTGGCAATTAGCGGTGCGCTGGAGTTTACCGATGCCGTCCGGATTGTTAGAGCACGGGGAAAATACATGCAGGAAGCGGTTCCGTTAGGCACAGGAGCGATGGCCGCGGTGATGGGAGGAACGCTCGCGGACATCGAGTGCGCTTGCGCGGAAGCGAGCCAGGGTGAGGTTTGTGCCCCCGCCAATATCAACTCGCCGAACCAGGTGGTGATCGCCGGTAATCTCGCGGCGGTTGAGCGCGCCGGTGAATTGCTCAAGGCGCGCGGAGCGAAGCGGGTCATTCCCTTGAAGGTCAGCGCTCCGTTTCATTGCGCATTGATGTTACCGGCGCAGGAGCGACTGGCGATCGAGTTGGCCCAAACCTCCTTTCACGATCTGCAATGGCCGGTAGTAACCAACGTTGATGCGGCGATTCTGAACGGCGACGGCAATCGGGCGCGCGAAGCGTTAGTCAGACAAGTGACCTCGCCCGTGCGCTGGCAGGAATCAATTGAGTTGCTGATTAGCAAAGGGGTCGGTACTTTTATCGAAGTCGGGCCGGGCAAGGTTTTGACTGGGCTGATGCGCCAGATCAACCGCGATGTGACGGCCTTGAACGTTGAAGATTCAGAGAGTCTGAGAGCCACACTTGCCAGTCTAAATGTTGAGACTGCGCGTTCCGCGGTAGACAGCGGCGGTTAATTTTGGAAACATAGCGGCAAATTTGAAGTTTGTCGAACAGTTCTTTTATCAATCACAGAGGAGCAAAACGAAATGCCCGATCCAGAGATCGAGAATAAGGTCAAACAAATCATCGTCGACGAACTCGGCGTGGACGAAAACGAGGTCACGCCCAACGCGCGTTTTATCGATGACCTCGGCGCTGACTCACTGGACACAGTCGAGCTTGTGATGCGCTTTGAAGAAGAGTTCGGTATTGAAATTCCAGACGAGGATGCCGAAAAAATCCAGAGCGTGCGCGACGCTTACAGCTACATCGATCAACACAAGAAGTAACCCGTTTGATAAGCAAGTAATGATTGGTGATGGTACGCAGGCTCGCCTGAATACTATTGCCATCAGGCCATGACTTATCCTTATTCTTGTGAAGGAGCGTAAGTATTGACACGTCGGGTTGTAGTGACGGGCGTCGGTCTGGTGACGCCCATTGGCAACACAGTCGAGGATACCTGGACGGCATTGATGAGCGGCCGCAGCGGGGCCGACTTCATCAAAAAGTTTGACGCGGAGAGATTTGCCGCCCGCTTCGCTTGCGAAGTCAAAGACTTCGATGCCCTAAAGTTCATTCCCAAAAAAGAGGCGCGCAAGATGGGCGCCTTTATTCACTACGCCATTGCTGCGACCATTGAGGCGATGGCCGATTGCCAAATCGAGCTGAATGAGGCCGGCAGATTCCCGGACGGTATCGCGGAAAATGTGGGTACCTATATCAGCAGCGGCATCGGTGATTTCTGGGCCATTGAACGCGAGCATTCAAAACTGCTCAACGACGGTCCGGATCGCGTCTCACCCTTCTTCATTGTTTCAGCTATCGTCAACCTGGCTGCGGGCCAGGTCTCGATCCGGTTTGGCGCCAAGGGTCCAAACTCAGCTACGGCTACCGCGTGTTCAGCGGGCGCCCATGCGATTGGCGATAGCTTCAAGATCATTCAGCGCGGCGACGCCGACGTGATGATCTGCGGCGGGGCTGAATCGGCCATCACGCCGATGAGCGTCGCGGGCTTTGCTTCGATGCGAGCCTTGTCCACACGCAACGATGATCCGGTGCATGCCTCGCGTCCTTTCGAACGCGATCGCGACGGTTTTGTGATCGGAGAGGGCGCGGGAATCATGATTCTCGAAGAGTTGGAATTCGCCCGGGCCCGAGGCGCTCGCATTTACGCCGAGATTGTCGGCTACGGCATGTCCGCCGATGCGTTTCATTTGACCATGCCTGACGAAACCGGCTCGGGAGCGATTCGCGTCATGCGCAAAACGCTCAAAGATGCCGGGGTACAGCCGGAACAGATTGGCTACATCAACGCGCATGGAACTTCCACACCCTACAACGACAAGTTCGAAACCCTGGCAATCAAGGAGACGTTCGGCGAACACGCTTACAAGCTGGCCGTCAGTTCAACGAAGTCGATGACCGGACATTTGTTGGGTGCGGCCGGAGGCATCGAAGGAGTGTTTTCGGCGCTGGCTATTCATCGAAAGATCCTGCCGCCGACGATCAACTACGTGAATCCCGATCCGGATTGCGATCTTGACTACATCCCGAACAAGGCGCGGCCGGCGACAGTTGAATACGCACTGTCGAACAGTTTTGGTTTTGGCGGCACGAATGCGGCGTTGCTGTTCAAGCGGTATGAAGAATAGATGCTTAACGCCCCGTTTAGATGCAGAACTTGTCCTGCGTTTGCCACACGTAACGCAAGCTGTTAGCTTGCGATGCGCCGGCTAAGCACAAGTCGCAGAGTAACCAGCGCAAGCTAACCGCTTGCGTTACGCGAGGGGGCACAAGTGCCCTATCTAAACGGGCGTCTTGGCTGCGAATATGAAAATAATCGTCATGATGAAGCAGGTGGCGAGCAAGGACGCGATCCTGCGAATAAATAAGGAAGCCACCTGGATTGAAACGGCGGACCTCTCTTTCGAAGTGAACGAGTCCGACGGCTATGCCCTGGAAGAAGGTCTGCGGCTCAAGGAAAAGCATGGTGGCGAAGTTGTCGTCTGCACGATGGGTCCACAGCGAGTTAAGTCGGTAATCAAAGACGCATTGGCGCGCGGAGCCGATCGCGCTATCCACATTCTGCTCGATGAGGTGAGCCAGCTTTCGCCGTACAGCGCCGCCGCGATTTTGGCAGGCGCCGTGCGCGAGGAACAGCCGGATCTGATCCTCACCGGCTTGCAAGCAGATGATAGTGGCTACGGGCAAACGGGCGTGATCATGGCCGAGTTGTTGGGTCTGCCGCACGCGACAATCGTTATCGAAGTGGACGCCTCAGGTGAAACACTTCGCGTCAAACGCGAACTCGAAAGCGGCTGGTATCAATGGTACGCGATGCCCACTCCGGCCTTGCTGACCATCCAGTCCGGCATCAGTCAGATTCGTTATGCCTCGCTCAAGGGAATCATGGCGGCCAAGAAAAAAGAGATCA
>Ga0179594_10000223_pt1 | contig 15875 bp, 15 predicted proteins | sample CZOMad1_1_08_16f_FD_148625 | JGI IMG/M metagenome (GOLD analysis project Ga0179594, IMG submission 148625) | Vadose zone soil fungal communities from Angelo Coast Range Reserve, California, USA - CZOMad1_1_08_16fungal (Illumina Assembly) | ecosystem: Environmental > Terrestrial > Soil > Vadose...
CGAAAAAGTAGCGACCCTCGACGGTGAACTTTACTTTCTCGCCCACGGAGGCGAATGGCTGCGGGCCGGTAACCTTTACTTTGAATTCAGGCTTCTTGTACTCCTCGACCTCGAACGATGCGGTCGAGCTACTGCCGCCTGCTTTGGCGTGGATCGTGTAGGAACCGAGAGGTGCTTCGTCGGCAATGTCTACCTCGCCGTTGAATGTGCCCCGCGACGAGAGCGGCAGTTCACGTTCAAGGATCTTGCCGCTATCCGGATCTTCAATCGTTACGGAGACGGTCTGGCTGTTGACCAACTCGTAACCGTTGCGGCCCCAGTGGCGCAGAATCCCCTTGAAGTAAACCTTCTGGGCGGGACGGTAGACAGGCCGGTCGGTGTAGATATAGCTGACCCGACTTTGATTGTAGCCCCCGCCTTCGTCACCTTCGCCTTCATCGCCGCCGCTGAAATAGAACGAGTCGAGATCCGAGATCACAAAATTCTCGCGATCATGGGCCGTAATCAGGTACGCAGTCTTGGTGGCTTCCGGGTCGCTGTCCTCCGCATGTTGCGTGGCCTCGTTTCCAGAGGCGCTGCTCTTAATCTCGGTTTGATAGAGCCCGCTCTTATCGGTGCTCCCGGTCACCAGGCTGCCTTTTCCCTTGGTGACTTCGACACTGACGTTTGCGTGTGGCGCTCCTGTTTTGCGATCGACGACGTAGACCAGGACCTGACCGTCTTTGGTTGTCTTTTGGACCATCGTCAGGTTCGTCACCACCGCTATTGAATAAGCGCGCAGATCACCGTTGACTGCTTCGATCAAGTAGACGCCTGGTTTGCGCTGTCCGAGATTGATGGATGTCTGATCGTATTCGTTCGTGACCGGCGGGAGTTTCTCGTGCCAGTTGCTGACCATTTGGTTGGCATTAAGCAAAGGCACGCGCGCATAGTCGGCAACATTGAGCGGTGTCTGAGTGGGGCCGGTTTGCTTTTCCTGCTTGCGAAACTTCTGATTGAATTGTTCGCGGTGATCGTGTTGCAGTTGCGCGCGGACGTAATCCTTAATCGCCGAATAGATGTAAGACTTCAGCGTATGCGTGCGTTCCAGCAGCGACGGGCGATTGCGATCGCTGGCCAACTGGACCTTCTCGTTCTCGCCCATTTGATGTGGGTTTTCCAATTGCTTGAAAAACTTGACCGGGTCGTTGACCTGATAGACACGAAAGTCCAGAGAGTCAATGTTGTTATAGCTGGCCCAAACGCGGGCGTGCTCGCCGGGTGCAAAGGTGCGATTCGTGGTCAGCGAGAAGAAGGGCTTGTCAGTGAAGATCGCCTGCTGGGTTTGCACCTGCGCTCGGGAAAGCATTCGGGCGCGAACCACGCTGAAACCAAAAACGCCGAGTGCAATTAACAGGTAAACCGCGGAACTCTTTAACAGTTTCGCGGTACGCGGACTTAGCTTAGACACAGTTGACCTCCTGCGGGGCTCAGCCCGAGGGAAACGACACAAAGGAAATTAAGAGACGGCACAGAAATCTTCATGATTTCAATTCAGAATCTTCAACCGATAGAACCCCAGAAAATTCTTGTTGCTCTCGATCGGGCGCCAGCGCTGGTCAGGGTGATGATCGAGCACCTTGAGCTCGACCTTCTTCACCGTTCCCTTATCGTTTGGCGACGATCCGGTGTGATAGACCACCCAGTCGTCGGCCCCATCGGAGGCAACGCTGGCGGTCCCGAGGAAGATCATGATGTGGTAGGGATATTTCTGGACCCAGGGTTGATAGTAGACAAGTAGATCGCCCGACTGGGCCTGATGGCGATCGCGACCGACAAAGATCGTATTGAAGCTTTTCAAGCTGCGCGCATCCGCAAATTCCGAGAACTTGCCGTCGGCGACGTCGCCGATTTTGTATGATCCAAAATCAGTGCGAAAGAGTTTTTCTCCAAGCGGATTCTCGCCGCTGGGACCGCCTGTAACCTCGGAGGCCACTGGTTCATAACCGGGACCCATTTTCTGAAACCAGAGCCGATCGTGGCGGTGCAGCGCTTCGCGCCAGGCAAAGCGCACCAGCCCGGCACAGTCGCGTTGGTCCACGTTCCACTGATCGCTCAAGCGGTAGTACTGCATCTCGGCGATATGCGTAAACCAACGCCGGAAAGCGTCGCGTTCGGCGTACGAGCGCAGCTCAGCAGTATCCGGAATGCCGTCGTTGTCTGAATCAAGCGCTGAGGCTGCGGAGACGGCAGCAGACGTGCGAGCTGTTTTGGACGATTTGATTGAGCCTCTGGTAAGGTCGGCCTCGGGTTGTTCCATTCCGTTCCTTCCCCAGGCGAAGTACGCAAACAGGAACACGAAGATGAACCAAAGCAACAACGCACAAATGGTTCTTTGTTTGTTAAGGAACCCAATCATCGCGGCGCATTATATATCTACCGGCTGAGAAAGATAGCCGGTAGCAAACAGTGGCGCCGGCGGTTAACCCCTTGCGGTTACGAGACAGGTACGCCCTGTGCTTCTGTGGTAAGCCACAAATGTCGAAGACGCTCGCTTCGCGAGTTTTTGCCGGGCCGAGGTTTGACGAATCGCAGTTTGTCGGACAACCAGTCGGCGAGCAAATCCTGTAAGGTGATGATTTCAGTTTGGGTTCATAATCGGCCCGCGCCGGCGGCAAAAAGACTGTTGCAAAATCCGCCGGGCGCGGTTAGATTGTCGTGCGGTTTAGAGCCGTTAAGATTAAGGGCAGCGTCTCCCCAGAGAATATCGGGTGCACGCTGCCGTCAAATTGCGGAGCTGGAGGTAGAGCAAGTGCCGACCGGAACCTGTCCTGAATGTGATGCAGACGTTCATGTCGATACGGATGCGGACAAGGGCGATGTTGTATCGTGCGAAGAATGCGGAACTGACTTGGAAGTCGTAGGCCTCGACCCGGTGGAACTCGATATTGTCGAGGAGGATTACGACGACGACGAGGACGAAGACGAATTCTGAAAAGCAGTAGGCAGAGGCAGTAGGCAGCGGGCAGTAGGCAGAAAAACATAGAGTGCCTCACGGGCTCGTGGTCTTTCTGCATACTGCCTTTTGCCTACTGCTTACTGCCTTTTGCTTACTGCTTACTTGCCTGATATCCCGGGCGACTCTGGCCCAACCTCAGCCCACGCGGACCCTCAACATGGATCGCGTGAAACTTTCCGTCGTGACGCTTTTCCTCAGGCGGGTAAAAGGCCAACACGTAAGACGAAGTGACCTCTTCGGCGAGTGCGCGGAACAGCGGCTCGTAATCTTTCTCGGTGGCGTACACGCTTTTGCCTCCCGTCATTTCCACCAGACCGCTGACGTCCAAAGGTGTCGGTAAGGGCGCGCGATCCGCGGATACCATCAAACGAGAGTAGGAAGGCAAGGTCACAACATAGACGCTGACTTCAGCCGCATTGGCGCGTTCGATTACCGTTTGCGGAGCGACGGTATCTCCCACCGGAAAACCGTCGGTCACCACCACCACGGCGCGTTTCAGCAGTCGGTGTTCGCGGGTTCGCGGCGCGCGCCGCACCAGCAGACGAATCGCATCGTCCACGGCATCATAGGTGTGCGTTGAAAGGCCGTTCGGTTCACGCGCCAGGCGGTCGAAAGTGCTGTCGAGCTTGGCCGGCTCGCTCGTGAAATTCTGCAGCGTTTTTACGTGCATGCCAAAGACCATCACCGCGAAAACAGCCGAGTGACCGCTAAGCTTTTCGCGAAAAGCATGCAGTGCGCCGCGCAGCCGTTCAATCTCGTCGGCGGTCATGCTGCCGGAGATGTCCAGGGCAAAGACGATCGCCAGCGGCCGCGTTGGTCCACTCTTGTTTTCGATGTGAAAGAACGCGAGTGGCTGCTCGACTCCGTCAGCAAACAGCTTGAAATCTTTCTCCTGCAGGTTGCGCACCGTGCGGCCTTCGATATCGCTGACATTGACTTCTACCGATACCAGATCCGTATCAATGCGCAGGGTGTCGTCGATTTGACCCGACCCTTGAGGTGGATGGACCTGGCGCGGTCGCTGTTGCTTGTCCGGCGAGGGCTGCTGGGCAAGTGACGAGAACGTAATCAAACAGAAGAGCAGTAGAATCGGAAAGAGAGTTTTGAGTAACCCGTCCGCCGGGTTTGCCGCAGCCTTGATGCCTTGACGGATTGAGCGCTTCATAAAACTCCAGCGACTGCGGTTCAGACCGGACGCAGCCAATCATAAGCGGGCGGCAACGGCAGACGCAATTAGTGGCATCAATGAGATGTGCGATCGTGCAGTTTGGTATTCGGACTATCTCATTCACACCGCGGCTTCAGCCCGGTGGTCAACGGGCGGCTTTCGAATCGTGAACCGTTTCAACGGTTTTCGCTGCGTACGGCACCTCGAAGCCGTTGAAACGGCTAACCTAAAACAGAAGGCTGCTGAACACCGGGCTGAAGCCACGGTGTGAATGAAAAGGTCGAACTGCACCATTACCGCAATGACTCGGAGACTTGCGCTGATTAACCCGATGCTGTAATGATGCGCTCATTAAGCCACTTTAGATTCCCTTCCGAATTCCGGAGGACATATACGAATGAAACTCCATAATGTTGCCCTGATGGTTTTAACTTTGGCGCTGATGTTGACGGCGGCGTTCGCGCAAGATCACACGACCGGCGGTCTAAAAGGAAAAGTGAAGGTTGAGAAAGGCTCGGCCGCCGGCGTATCGGTGGTGGTGCGGCAAGGTGAACGCGAAGTAACGCGAGCCACGACGAATAACAGCGGCGACTTTTCAATAGCCGGGCTGGCCCCCGGTGTTTACGGCTTGACACTGCGTAAACCGGGTTTGAGTGTTGCCACTATTGAGACCATCAGCGTCAAGGCAGGCAAACCGACTACCCTGGGCGATCGCCTGTACTTGTCAATTGACGAAGGCTCGATCGCCTTTATCAAAGGCAGCGTGTTCAGCGACACCGGCCGCAGCTTTCCGGGTGTGCGGGTAGAACTGGCCCGCATCCTCGAAGATGGATCGCTGAAGAAGATCGATGGGCGCGTGACCAACGATTTGGGTCAGTTTAGCTTTCGCCTCGGTCCGGAGGCGGCCAAATATCGACTGACGGCAAAGGCGGATCACATGGCGACGGCCGCCAAGGACGTGGAGATTGAAGGAGCCATGGTCTATCGTGTGGCGCTGTCGCTTTTGCCGGCTCCGAAGTGAATCAGCGGTGCGCCGCGATCAATCTGTCCGAACCTTTTGGTGATGCAATGTCAAGAACAACAACCATTCTGTTTAAAGCCTGGCCCGTGCTGATCACCTTCGTGGTGGGCGTAGGATTGAGCGCTCTGTGGCAGTTTCTGACGCCGAGGCAACTCGCCGGAAGCGAAATCCCCGAACAGTATCTGAACCAGTCCGTCTTGATCGGTCGCGTCTCAATTTGTGACCTGCAGGATCAACCTCGCCTCTACGAGAACAAGTTGGTCAGCGTCGAGGGTGTTGTCTTCGCCATCGACGGAAAATTCACGCTCTACGAAAAGTGTTCCAACATTAACAACGGCGCCGGGCTGCCGATCGTTGAGCTGAGCGGCGCTCCGGAAACTTTCAATGATCTTCACTTTGTGAAAGGTAAAGAGAGTTTTACCTACTACGAAGCCGACGCCAGAGTGATTGGCACGGTGAGGCGCGATCCAGGTGTCGAACATCTGGGCTTGCGGATCGAGACGCTGATGGTCGAGCCGCTATCCGGGCCGCGAAGACTCAAACCCAGAGGCGCCGGATAACTCCTTTGAGGCCCGACCAAAGACCATGAGGCCCATGGTTCTGCTTAGTAGTGCCTTCTTTCAGTCTTTGCACTTTTGCCTCTTTGCGCCTTGCGTGAAATGTTTTGCATTTGCACGCCGACTCACGCAAAGACCGCAAAGAAACAAAGCCGCAAAGAAAAATTGAGACACTGCCCGCTGTTTTATTATTTTGTTCGGTTCCGGCGATTGAGTTAGGATCGGCGCCGTCATGGAAGAGCGAGAAGAATTTTTGACGGCGCGCCAGCTTGCGGAAATCCTGCAGGTGAGTGAATCAACCGTTTATCGCCTGGCGCACAAGCGCCGCATCCCTTCAGTTCGTCTCACTCCAAAAATTATCCGCTTTCACCTGGACGCGGTGCGCGAGGCGCTGGACGTGCCGCGGCATCGCATTCGTCGCGATTTAAGCGAAACGTATGTCGACGACTCGCAGTTATCGTTCGACGATCTGTTGTATAGCTAATTTGTAACGCACGCTGTTAGCTTGCGATCGCTCTGGTAGGCTCAACAGTTGACTTTCAGCGCACCCGCAAGCTAACAGCTTGCGTTACATGCGTCACCGAGGCCTTTGCGGCAGCATGAATTCCGCCCAACCGCCGTCCTTCTTCACGAAGACACGCGGCGGACGAATCGGGAACTGACGGGCAAAGGCCGGATTAGCTGACAGGAATTTGCGAATGGTGGCATTGTCGCCGGTGGCTACTTTCCATTTGCCATCCTCGCGCACGAGGTATTGCTGCGCGACAATCTTGCCTTCGGTCTCGAACGGTTTGAGCAGGCGGCCATAAAACACAGTATCGACTGTGGCAATATTTCCCGACGCCCTGACTCTGCCAATCTCGATTCGATCCAGCGCATACGTATCCTGGGTGCGCCGCAAACCGCTGCTGAAGCGCTCGCGTGAGAGACGCGCTCGCGAACTGGCCGGCAAATTCTCGTAGAGCGCATCGTAATTCTTACTCTTCAGTTCCTGGAAAACTCTTTCCACAGTAGCGCGAACTTCAGTTTCGCTGCTCCAGGAGCTGGCCGAGGCGACAACAAAAAGCCCGCCGGCAAGAATCAGCGCCGGTAACAATGCTCTATTAATCTTCATCAGTTGAATCAGTCTCCCCTTCGTTCGTTGGCAACGAATCGTCGTCACTGAGGGATTTCTTGAGTTCACTGCGATATCTCAGAAACCATGCCAGCACTCCAACCGTTGCGAGCACAAAAGCCGTGTTGAGCTGCTGTCTCCAAAGCGCGATGGCGGCGGCGACCAGGCAAATCACAGCGATGACCATCCACACTGCTTTCATTTAACGGTTGCGGGGAGCGAAAGTTCCAAGGTACCCGGCGCGTAACAAACCTGGTCGTCGCACGCCTGGATATTCAGTTTGGTGGGCAAGGAATGCCCTCCTTTGCGAGCGTCGGCGCTGGCTTTGAGCATCACTTTGATCGGCACTTCGCCTTCGTAAACCGCCAATGGTTTTTCGGCGAAGGAGAATGTTTTCGTCAGCGCTTTCGGATAAGTGATGAAGCCGATGGAGATTCCCTCTCCCGTTTGCACCACGACCTCGGTCGCTCGCAAATAGGTAAAAGTCGGTGGATTCGCATTCACGTGGTAGCCGCTTTGAATCGTTAGCGTGACGGTTGCGGCAGCCGATCCGCCCGCGGGAATCTCGACGGCGGCAACGCTCGCTTTGACGAATCTTGTTGAAGTCGCAGGTGCAGGCGGCGGCGTCTCGGCCGCTGGTGTGGGCGTACTGTTGGCGGCTGTCGGGCCTGGTCCGCCTGAGCCCGGGGAGCACGATGAAAGGAACAGAGCCAGGGAAAAAAGAAAGAGTGCGCCGAAGATTCTTGGCATCATGAGTGTCCTTCAGTATCGCCTGCGATAGCGGGCGGATCTACTCTTGTCAGTACCGCCTGCGGTAGCGAGCGAGCCCTAATATCCCTACTCTAATGCTCATCAATCGTGCTGCAGTAGGGGCCCACCCGCTACCGCAGGTGGTACTGACAAACCCAACCCCTCAACCGTAACTCATGCTGACCAATCCAACTCGTCTGATCAAGTGGCTTGAGCCGGTGGCGGCGTTCCGCTCGCCATCTCGCGTGCCAGTTTAAAGCGTTGCGCACGCCGCACAAAATAGCGAAGCACCAGACCGATCGGCAAAAAGATAAGCAGCACAACCGGAATCATCACGATTACAAAACGAATGAGAAACAGAATGATGTCTACCGCAACCGCGATGCTGTCGCTAATCGCGTCCTTAACGCTTTTGCCAAAGCCCGAGGTGTTGACGGCAATCCCTGAGTCCGGGGCGTTTAACTTGACAGTGATCGTCGACAGGCTCGATCTGTTTTCGAGAAAACGTTTGCGGCCTTCGAGCTTTTCAATCTCGCCGCGAACGTTGGCGATCTGTCGCTGCACTTCCAGCGCTTCTTCTACCTTGTGGGCCTGTTTCATGATTTCCAGAAACTGCGCCTCCAGGGCTTTCTGTGTCTTGATGCGTGCTTCGAGATCGATGAACTCTTCGGTGACGTCCTGGCCGGTCTGTTTTTCATCGGTGATGGTGGGGCTGAGGGCGTGAATTTGATCCAGAACCGGTCCGAACTGCGTCGAGGGTACGCGGATCACCAGCGTGACATCCAAAAGGCGCTGCGTGCCATCGTTTGATTGTCGCTGTTTCGATTCCGAGGTGACGACGAATCCGTTGTGGGCTTCGGCAATCCCCGAGACTTTGCGCTGAGCTTCCGTCGGCGATGCCACTTCGAGCGAAAGCTCTGCGTCCCTGATGATCTTTCGCTCTGCTGCCTGAGCTGCCGTCTGCGACTGGCCCGCCTGCTGGAGGGAAACAGGCTGCATTGTGCCCTCAGGTCCGTTGCTCCGGGCGCTGCTGTCTTTGGCCTGTTGCGGAGCCGCTTGCTGGTCCGATTTGCTGCTGAATGTTTTGTTTGCTGCGCCTCCGCAGGAAACGAGCAAGAGCAGGACAAGAGTCAGAGTTGAAAGTTTGAGGAATTGCATGGTCAGCCTCCATTTGCGTCGGAAACGATTTGACCAGAAGAACGTCAGATCCCCTTCAAACTTGCACAGCAAGTCCCCCGGGTTGGGCCAGCATACGTGCGTTGATTGAAGCATGCCGCGAGCACGATCATCAACTAAAACGCGAAGCGGGGCGGTAGCCCGACTGTAAAGGAGGGCTATTGGTAGTCAGAACCATCCTTTACAGTCGGGCTACTGCCCCGCTGGCCGGCGACGCAGCTTTAGACAGCTATCCGCCAGTTGCTCCATTTTCCCGCAACCGACATTTTGCAGTACTATTTAACCGAATTTTGGAAGGTCCCGCGCTGCAACAATGTACCTGGCTGAGCCGTAATACCTCGTCGTGAAACTAATAGAAACCCTGAAACTGGCCCTGGCGGCAATCTGGGCCCACAAACTCCGTTCGGCGCTGACGTTGCTCGGCATGATCGTCGGCGTCACTGCGTTTGTCGTGGTGGTGTCGCTGATCTCGGGATTCAACAAATACATCGATGAAAAGATCGCCGGCATCGGTTCAAAGTCTTTCACGATTCAACGTTTCAACTTCGAAGATTTCAAGAACATCGACACGATCGCAGCGGCGCAGCGACGCAACAAAGAGTTGACGCTCGAGGATCTCGAATACTTGAAAGAACGCTCCGCGCTAATCGACAAGATCGGCGCGAAGGCGAGACAACAGCGTTCACAAGTTAAGCACGAGGCCCAGATTGTTGATGATGTGCCGGTCGACGGCGCCATGCCGGTAACCGGTGAGATCGACAATGTGGATGCGGCTTTGGGCCGGTATTTTACGCAGTCGGAAAACGACGCCGCCCAGCGCGTGGCCTACCTCGGTATGGACGTGGCCAACGCCCTTTTTCCCGCCGGAGCCAACGCCTCAATCGGCGAAGAGATCACTATTGCGGGTTTGCCCTATCGCGTGATCGGTGTCGCCGCGGCCAAGGGCACGGTGTTCGGAATTCCGCAGGATAATTTCATTACGCTGCCGTTGAAGACTTACGGCAGCAACTTTGGTGGTTTCACACGCAATCGGCTGCTTTATTTCGAGGCCACGTCAAAAACAGATCAGGGCTTTAACGATGCCGTCGAAGAAGCGCGCTTTCTGATGCGTTCGCGCCGGCACTTGAAACAAGAGGAGAAAGATAACTTTGGCATCGTTACCCCCGACGCCATCACGGGCTTTAAGGATCGCCTGTTCGGGCCCACTTTCATAGTAGCGATTGCCGTACCAGGAATTGCGTTGGTGGTGGGCGCGATCGTGATCATGAACATCATGTTGGTTTCGGTAACCGAAAGGACAAAAGAGATTGGCATCCGAAAGTCTCTGGGTGCCCGGCAGATGGACATCCTTAAGCAATTTCTGGTCGAGGCGGTCACGATGGCCGCGTTCGGCGGCGCCATTGGAATAGTGATGGCCTGGATTATCGGGAAGATAATGTCTGCTTTTTTCTTGCCTACCAATCTTTCGCTGGTGGCGGTCCTGATCACGATTTTTGTTTCCGGAGGAATAGGAATCATTGCCGGAGTCTTTCCGGCATGGAAAGCGGCGCGCCTCGATCCGATTGAAGCGCTCAGAGCGGATTAAGACCGAAAATCGTGAATAGTGAATAGTAAATCGTAAATAGTGAATCGAAAGCGAGTGCCACCACGCACTACGATTCACGATTCACGATTCACGATTCACGATTTACTATTTACGGTTTTAGGAGTTGTGATGAAACTTTTTCGCAGTGACATCTACGAAAACCTGAAAATGGCGCTTTCGACTTTGCGCGCCAATAAGCTCCGGTCGTGTTTGACCGTTCTGGGAGTGATGATCGGGGTGATCACTGTGATGCTGATCTCTTCGATCATCAGCGGCGTTGACACGGCGGTCAAGACAGAGCTCGAGTCTTATGGCACCAATTCGATTTATATCAGCAAGTACAATCCCGGAATCCACATCGGGCGACTCTCGCGCGAAGAGCGCATGCGTAAAAATCTCACTTACGATGACGCAGTGGCCCTCACGCAATTGCCGGCCGTTGAATTGTCGGTGCCGTTTCTCGACATCAGCAACAATTTCTTTGGCCAGAAGATAACTGTCACCGGCGTCGGCAAGACCTCGAACGCTATTGCGCTCAACGGCACCTTGCCGGACTTTGAGCGTGCAGGAACGCAAATCATCAAGGAAGGTCGGTTTTTTTCGCAGTTTGAGAACGATGGCAACGAAGAGGTGTGCGTTATTGGCTCGTCAGTAGGGGAGGACTTTTTTCCGTATGGCTCCCCGGTTGGCCAATCGATTGGCATCGGCGGCAATCAGTTTCGCGTGGTTGGCGTGCTCGAAAAACGAGAGCAATTCCTCCTCGGCGGCGGCAACGACGATCAAAACAACGTGATCTACATGCCGTTCAATGTAGCGCGCAAACTGAAACCACGCTCGGATGATGTCTACATTTTGGCTGTGGCGCGCAAAGGCCAGATGGACGAGGCGACGGATCAGATTACTGATCTGCTGCGTGTTCGTCGTCAGGTGCCGTTTGGCTCGCCCGATAGTTTCGGCCTGCAAACTGCCGAATTGTTTCTTACCAGTTTTCGCTCGATCCTGAGCGGCGTGGCCATCGCCATGGTTGCCGTCTCTTCAGTGGGCCTGATGGTCGGCGGCATCGGCGTGATGAACATCATGCTGGTGTCGGTCACCGAGCGCACGCGCGAGATTGGCGTGCGCAAAGCGATCGGCGCGCGCAAGAGCGACATCATGTGGCAATTCTTGATCGAGGCGGCGACGCTCACGGGTTTTGGCGGACTGGTGGGACTTTCGATTGGCTGGCTCTTAACTTTTCTCCTGCGGCTGATTCTTCCTTCTTACGTTCCGCTCTGGGCGCCCATCGGTGGCTTTGTGGCCAGTGTAGCTATTGGGATGATCTTTGGCATCTGGCCGGCGTGGAAAGCAGCGCGGCTCGACCCAATTGAATCGCTTCGCTACGAATAGTTGCGCTTGGCCGAGCGGACACCATCAAGACCCTCGTCTTCGTAACGCAAGCTGTTAGCTTGTGGCATTTACTGTACCGAGACACGATCCGCAAACTAACAGTTTGCGTTACATTGCCACCAATGGCCCGCTCAGCCCGCTGACTCCCCTGGCAGGCTGCTGAAAACTGGTGCGATCCACGAAATCACACAAATGATTCGCGCGATTTCGTGTTGCTTCGTGTATCGTATTGATGTCTCTTTGATCGAAGCGTTTTCTTTTTCAGCAGCCCGCTAAGAAATAAACGCCGCGAAGAAAAAGGTAAACACTGCTAACAACAACAGGCCGAGTACCCACAAGGTGCCGACCACACCCCACGCCGCTGAGCTGCTCACTTTCGTCCCTGCGTACTGCAGTCCTTTGACTCGCAACCACAAGCCGTAAAAAGAGAGAACGCCAACAGACGTGGCCAGGACAAAGAACACCGGGTGTTCAGCAGGCGAGAACAGCACGCCCAGATTGTCTTGCAGTAACGTCTCCTGGCCTAGTAACGGGTGGATGTCTTCCGGAGCCTTGATGAAAAGAATCACCAGACTCAGAGTCTTCCCAATGACCACGGTCGGCACCAGTGAATAGAGAGTTGCAGCAAATGCCTGCCAGAAATTAATGCGCCCGCCGAAAGCCAGGATACCCACCAGATAGATCGCCGACAGCAAAGAAATAAAAACAAACAGGCCGACAAAGCTCTTGGCAAAGGTCTGGACCCTCTGGATCGGTTGCTTTGCGGTTTGCAGCGCGTCTGCTTTCGATTTCGCCATTTGGTCAGGCGGCGGCTTGATCGGACTCTGTTCCATCTTGTCGAACGTGTAGTCAACGATGCGATCCGGCGTTAGCCGCTGCACGAAGGTCGCTGAGTAGATTCCACCCACCACCACGATCACGACGAAAGCTGCCAGCCAGGATGGATAGGACCTCAGGTTCCGATACACGCGGCTTGGTTCATAGAACATGCTGGTCAACTTTTCCAGCCCTGACATTTTTGGTTCGTCCGTGGCTGTGGCCTGAGGGAGCGGAATAAAGCTGAAACCAAACAGCAGTGCTCCCCAAAACGCAAAAGCGAACCCAGTACCAATACCACCGGGCAGAATCTTTGCGATGCCGCTGACGAGGACCAATAGGCCGATGACAAATGAGGCGATGGCGATGGGCCGCAACCTGACGGGCCGCGGCGCGTCAATCTGTTGGACCAGCACCGGCGCTGGTGGCGGTTGAAACTGAGTCGGATAGCTCGGCGGTTGTGTTGGAGGAGGCTCAGAGACGGCCGCCTGCGTCTCGCCCTCGTCGAGCACTGTCGGCGCCGGTTCAGCAGGGACCGCTCCCGCCGGCATCGTCATAGTCGGCACCCCTGAATCATCCAGGCGCACTAGCGTCTCGCCATCATTAGTGCAAAAGCGCAGTGAGTCATCTTCGTATGTGAGATGACAGGTTGGGCACTGTTTCATATCTGAACCTAAGCTCCTTTTTCAAATACGGATCCCTTTACCAGGAACTTCACTGGTGCAGGGCCCATCCGAATAATTGATTGTGAATCGATTGTTTCATACGCGGCCACCGGAGGCTATGTTTCATCAGCGGGTACACATGATGACAGCGCGAACGCGTTGATTCAATGACCCGGTCAACCTGAACAACTGCTGTTTTGTCTAGCCGCTCAGGCCATCATCAGTCCGCCGCGGGCGCCTCGCTCCAGCCGGCAACACGGATGCAGGCCACCGAATGCCGCTCGGAAACTTCGCGTAACTCTGGATCGACGCGGACACAATCGTCAATGGCGATCGGACAACGAGTGCGGAAACGGCAGCCGGATGGCGGATTGATTGGCGTCGGCACATCACCCTGCAGCACGATGCGGCTGCGTTTCTGTTTTGGATCGGGAATCGGAATGGCCGACATCAGGGCCTGCGTGTACGGATGAAGCGGGCGCCGGTAAAGTTCGATTGAGTCAGCCACCTCGACGATGCGACCGAGATACATTACCGCCACGCGCGTCGAGATGTGTTCGACCACCGCCAGCCCGTGCGAGATGAACAAATAAGTGAGTCCGAACTCCTTCTGCAGATCCTGAAAGAGATTGACCACCTGGGCCTGCACCGAAACATCAAGCGCCGACACCGGTTCATCCGCCACAATCAACTTTGGATTCAGAGCGAGCGTGCGCGCTACGCCGATGCGTTGTCGTTGACCGCCGGAAAATTCGTGCGGGTAGCGATTGCCATAGTCGGGATCGAGACCAACTTTGCCAAGCAGTTCCGCGGCGCGCGCCCGGCGGTCTTTGGCGCGGCCGATCTTATGAATCACCAACGGCTCGGCGATGATGTCGCCGACTTTCATGCGCGGATTGAGCGAGGCGTAAGGGTCCTGAAAAACGATCTGCATCTCGCGCCGTAACTCACGCAGTTCGCGCCGCCCCATCGTCACGACGTCGCGACCCTCAAACGCGACTTCGCCCGCAGTCGGCTCAATCAGGCGCAAGAGGCAACGGCCCACGGTGGATTTGCCGCAACCCGACTCGCCCACCAGACCCAGGGTTTCGCCGCGGAAGACTTTGAAGGAGACGCCGTCGACGGCGCGTACGACATCGTCGCTGCCTTCGACGGGGAAGTGCTTTACCAGGCCGCGCACGTTAACCAGCTCATCGTTGTGGTTTTCTTGTGAAGTCACGCGCCTATTATTGAACCTGAGCCGTCGGATCGGAAAATCGATGACTGCTTCGACCGTCTTGCGGCTGTGCCGCCTGATGTGCGGTGGTGGCTCTGCCCCACCGGGCGTCTCCAAATTATTCTGGGGCTACGCCCCCGGTTCAAATAAGTTTGGGGGGCAGAGCCCCGATGTCAATTATTGCGTTTCGGAAGGGGGCAGCCCTTCCGCACATCGCGCGGCATAGCCGCAAATACCGGTCGCCGGTCGCTCTTTTCCGACTCCTTAGAATGACTGCTCAGATTGCTCACCTTTACCTGGTTGATAAGGCGCGCTTCCTGTCTGCACCGGATCGTAAAGCACACAACGCACCTTTACCTCATCAGCAAGATCATAAAACGGAATCTTGCCCTCGACGCAGCGCGGCATACGGTGCGGGCAACGCGGCGCAAAGTGACAACCGGGCGGCAAATCAGTGGGTCGCGGAACGGTACCCTCGATCGTTTCCAGGCGTTCCTTGCGAATCACATCGGCCGCCGTCAGCTTGGGCACAGAGCGCAACAGCCCTTCCGTGTACGGATGTTTTGGCTGCGCGAACAATTCATCAACCGGCGACTCTTCGACGATTTTTCCGGTGTACATTACGGCGACGCGATCGGCGACTTCGGCAACCACACCCAGGTCATGCGTAATCAACAAAACGGCCAGTTCGCGTGTCTTTCTTAAATCATCAAGCAGTTCCAGGATTTGCGCCTGAATGGTCACATCGAGCGCGGTAGTGGGCTCGTCGGCAATCAACAGTTTAGGATCGCAAGCCAGGGCCATCGCAATCATCACGCGTTGGCGCATCCCCCCTGAAAGTTGGTGTGGATAGTCGCTCACGCGGCGCGCCGGATCGGGAATCGAAACTTCGCGCATCGCTTCTATCGCTGCTTCGCGCGCCGCTTTGCGCGGTAACTTTCGATGCAGGCGCAGGGCTTCGGCAATTTGTTCACCGACTGTATAGACGGGATTGAGCGAAGTCATCGGATCCTGAAAGATCATCGCGATGTCGTCGCCGCGAATGGCGCGCATCTCTTCATTCGACAACTTCAACAAATCCCAGCCGTCAAAAAAGATCTCGCCGGCGACGATCTTTCCCGGCGGCGCGATCAGACGCATGATGGAAAGCGCGGTGATGGACTTGCCGCATCCCGACTCGCCTACCAGACCGAGGAGTTCGCCGCCGTCGAGATGAAAACTCACGCCGTCGACCGCGCGCACCAGACCCGCACGCGTCTGAAACTGAGTTTGGAGATTTGTGACTTCCAGAAGGTGAGACACAGACTAAAGAGCACTCCTAGTGTCCTGTGCGGATAATATTTATATACATGATCCAATCGCAATTGTATAATGCGACATGGCCGGAAAAACAATGCCGTTCGAGGTTGCCGCTGCTGATCGG
>Ga0179594_10000224_pt1 | contig 15814 bp, 13 predicted proteins | sample CZOMad1_1_08_16f_FD_148625 | JGI IMG/M metagenome (GOLD analysis project Ga0179594, IMG submission 148625) | Vadose zone soil fungal communities from Angelo Coast Range Reserve, California, USA - CZOMad1_1_08_16fungal (Illumina Assembly) | ecosystem: Environmental > Terrestrial > Soil > Vadose...
AAAGACTGCGTGGCGGTGTGCTCGAAACCGGGCCGCTGCAATCGGGTGACTATCTGGTGGTCGACGACACGCGGCCAACGACCACCAAGACACGCATCATCGCCCATAACCAGTTGGTGGTGCGCGCTGATCGCGAGCGCCGCACGCCTGTCGAGGCCTGGACCGAAGATCAAATCATTGCCGTGCTGGAAGAAGTGATCGCGAGCGCCGATGCCCTGGTCGTGTCCGACTATGACAAAGGTGTGGTTACAGAACGTATCCTGGGCAAGATTCTGCCACTGGCTTATGAACGTATGCCCGTGCTGATCGATCCAAAGCTGCGCAACTTTTCTTTCTATCGCCCGGCAACGCTGATCACCCCGAACCATCATGAAGCGCTGCGGATGGCCGCACTGGAAGACGATTCGGATGACGGTCTGCATCAGGCAGCCCGGCTGATTCGCGCGAAGCTCGAATGCGACTCTGTTTTGGTGACCCGAGGTGATCGCGGGATGATGTTGCTTGAAGGAGACGCTGACCCAGTCTTTGTCGAGACAGTGGCGCGCGAAGTCTATGACGTGACCGGAGCCGGCGATACGGTGATTGCGACGCTAGCTGCGGGACTCGCCGCCGGTGCATCAATGCTGGAAGCGGCCTCGCTGGCAAATCACGCCGCCGGCATTGTGGTCGGCAAGGTCGGCACAGCCACAGCGACCAGCGAGGAATTAGTCGCATCGTTTGAATCGTAGAATCATGATCGGCAAAACCCTCCGCAACTATCGCATAACGGAAAAGATCGGCGTCGGCGGACAGGGCACAGTCTATAAAGCCACCGATACCAAACTGGGCCGCACCGTAGTGATCAAAGTTCTGCCGCCCGAACTCACCGCGAAGGAAACGAATCTCCGGCGTTTTGAGCGCGAAGCCCGCCTGGCCTCTTCGTTGGACCATCCGAACATCTGCACGATTTATGATATGGACACGGTAGAGGGCGTGCACTTCATCGCCATGCAACACGTCGAAGGCAAGAACGTTCGCCAACTGGTCGGCGGGCGCCCGCTCGAATTGAAGAGCGCCTTACTGATCGCCCTGCAGGTGGCGGACGCCTTGGCCGTGGCCCATGCACGCGGCATCATTCATCGCGACATCAAGTCCGGCAACGTCATGGTCTCGCCCACCGGTCAGGTTAAAGTGCTGGACTTTGGTCTGGCCAAGCTGCTCGACGACGAAGAGGCAGGCAGAGCCGGACTCCATCGCACGGAACTGACCGAAGTCGGAGTGCCGTACGGCACGGCAACCTATGCGGCGCCCGAACAAGCGCGCGGCGATCGCGTCGACAAACGCGCCGACATCTTTTCGATGGGCGTGCTGCTGTATGAAATGCTCACCGGCACCTGGCCGTTTCGCGGCAAAAGCACGATCGATGTGCGCCACGCAGTGCTCTATGACTCGCCCAGGCCCGTGGCCGAAGTCCGCCGCGAAGCAATTTCGCCGCAGCTACAGCAGATTCTGGATCGCGCGATGGCCAAAGATCCCCGCGATCGTTATCAGAAGATGGAAGACATGCGCGACGAATTGCGCCATGCACTCGACGAGTTGGGAGCGGGTGGACAGAGCTCGGTAACCAGCGTTTCTCCGGAACCACCGCGTCATGCAGGAGGCGCCAGTCCCGTCTCGCGGGCGATGCGTTGGATCCGGAACATTACCCGCACCGAATCGCCGACGTCATCGCCCAGCCTGGTGACCCCGACGAAACAGGGGATTCACGAAACGCCCTTTACCACTGTCACCGATCAGGAAAAGAAAACGCTGGCGATCTTGCCGTTCAAGAATCTCAGCAATGATTCGGCCTCGACCTTCTATGAGTTCTCGCTCGCTGACGCAGTGATCACGGAGTTGGCACGCGTGCGTTCGCTGGTTGTGCGACCGTCGTCGGTCATTGCCAAGTATCAGGGACAACAAGTCGATCCGCGTGAAGTCGGGCGCGACCTGAACGTCAATGCCGTGTTGGCCGCGGGTTTCATTCACGCGGGCGAACGCTTTCGCGTGACGGCGCAGCTTCTGGACGTCGCCTCTGGAGAAATTCTTTGGAGCGATCGCATCGACACGTCGGCGGCTGACATCATCACCGTCCAGGATACGATCGCTCAGCGCATCGTCGAGGGTTTAAGCCTCGAGTTAAGCCCCGCGGAACAGGTGGGCATCAACAAACCGGCAACCCAGAACGCCGGCGCGTACGAAGAGTATTTGCGCGGCCGCGATCTGTTCGCGCGTTTTATCTTTCGCACAGTCGCGCGCGAAGATTGCGACGCCGCCATCGAACACTTTCAGCGAGCCATACAATTCGATCCCAATTTTGCGCTGGCCCATGACGGTCTGGGGGCTTGCCACGTGAACCGGGTTTTCAAGGGGCTCGGAGGCGCTGAAGATTTTGAAGCCGCGGATGTGGCTTTTGAAAAGGCTCTGGCAATCGATCCCAAACTCGCCGAGGCCCGCATGCTAAAAGTCTTCGTCTTGCTCTGGCGCGGCGAGAAGCAGAAGGCTCGCGAAGAGGTGGCTCGCGCTCGTCGCGAATCACCAAACGAAGCCGTGGTCTATTTCGTCAAGGCGACCCTGCACCGTTTGGACGGCGAATACGCGCGCGCCCTGGCCAGCTATGATCGCCTGGTGCGTCTGGATCCCGCGGCCCACGTGGTTGCCAGCTTCAACCGCGCGCTGGTTTACATTTACATGGGCCGGCTGGAGGATGCGCTGCAGACTCTCGAGAACGCGCATGAACCAGACAATCCTCTGGTGAAGACTTTTCGCGCGTTGGCGCTCTATTATTCGGCCCAAACGGATGCTGCCGCCGAATCGATGCAACTGGTCCTGACGCGACATCCCAACATGCATGGTCTGCGCCCGTTCCTCGCGATGTTCCTCAGCGCGCAGGGTCAACACGAGGCAGCGCTGGCGCAGTTGACTGACGCGGTAAAGCGAAACGCCGAGGTCGACCCGGACATCGCATATTCGCTGGCGTCGGTTTATGCGCTCGAGGAGTTGCGCGGCGACGCATTTGAATGGTTGGGGCGCTCGATTGCGTTGGGAAACGAGAATCGTCCCTGCTTTGAAAACGATCCGAACTGGGCTGCGCTGCGAGAGGACCCGCGGTTCGCGGAGTTGATGAGCAAGGTCACCACGGGACGTAAGCAGTAGGCAGAAGGCAGAAGGCAGAAAAGAAGTAGACGCGCCTAAACAGATATTTCGCTGCCTACTGCTTTTTGCTTACTGCCCACTGCCCACTGCCCACTGCTCACTGCCTTTTTCTATCGTGGTTACTTCGTTTCGCGCAGCAACTCCACCGGTCGTACTCGCGCCGCCGCCTGGGCTGGGTAGATCGTCGCCAGCAGACTCAAACCCAACGCAATTGATCCAGCCAACACCATGTCACGCAGATGCGTATTGAACGGGACGCTGGAGATCGAGTAAACATCCGTTGGCAGACGAACCAGGTGATAATGATTGCCAACCACGCAAACTAATTTTCCGACGGCCATGCCGACGGCTGCTCCCACTAAGCCAATCACGCCGCCTTCGAGCATGAAGATCCCCATAATGCTGGAGGTCTTCGCCCCCAGGCTGCGCAGAATGGCGATATCCGATCGGCGCTCGACCACGACGATGATCAGGCTGCTGGTAATGTTCAATGCGGCGACGAGCACGACCAATCCGATGATTAGTAAGCCAACCCGGCGCTCAAGCGTCAGCGCGGTGAAGAGCGGGCGATTCGCTTCCTCCCAATCGATTGTCGCGTAGTCTTTGCCCAGTGAGGCACGCAGGTTCCCGGCGATGGCCTTGACGTCATAGATGTCTTTAACTTCAACGCTCAGCACAGACGCGGATTGACTCGCTCCGGCGTAAGCCGCGGCGCGCTCGAACGACAGCAGCACCCAGGTCGAGTCATACTCGAAGAGCCCGGATCGAAAGATCCCTGTGACCTGCACATGACGAACGATTGGCTTGCCCGCCGCCACACTTGCACTGGCGGGAATGATTTCCGCGGTGTCTCCCAGGTGCAGTCCGGTTCTCCGGGCCAGTTCTGCTCCGATGATCGCACCAGGTAGTTTCGGCTCGTTCGTTTCCGAGAGGGTCGACGCGAACAACGAATCTGCGGTCCCTTCGATCAATGTTCGCCGGAGTTCAAAACGTGCCGCAGCCGATTCCGCGTCAATGCCGCGCAGCACCGCATAAGCTGAGCCGTTCTGGCCGTTCAAGACCGCGCCTTCATAAGTTGTCGGCGAGGCGCCGCTGACGCCCGCGCTCCGGCGGATGCGTTCGGCTACCTCGTGATAGTTGGACATCGGCTGTCCATCCGCGCGCAGGACCGTGATGTGTGCCGTGCCGCGCAGGATCTTTTCTCGCAGTTCGTCACGAAAACCGTTGGCCAGCGCGAGTGCCACAATCAGCGCGCTGACACCGAAGGCGATGCCGACACTCGCAAGCTGCGCGGTGACGCGCGCCATGCGTTTCCGCCGGCGCGAGCGCAAGTATCGAAAAGCGAGAAATAACTCGTAAGGCATTTCTAAAACAGTCTGGAGTCGCGAGTCCGGAGTCGCGAGTCCGGGATGCGAAGCTTGAGTCGCGAGCTGTAGTCAAGCACTCCGCGATGAATTAGTCGGGAGTCGGGAGTCGCGAGTCGGGAGTCGCGAGTCTGGGAAGCGAATCCTGAGTCGCGAGCTGTAGTCAAGCACTCCGCGAGTAATCGGACTCACGACTCTAAACGAGAGAGGGTCCGCCTCCAAACGATCAGATCAACTTAAGACGCTCGACTCTAGACCAGGTGCCCGGACTCACGACTCCAGACTCGCGACTTGCGACTGTTATCGCCGCGTGGGCGGACAATTCCTTAGTTCTTCCGGCCGGTTCTCAGGCAGCAGCCGTTCCAGATGTGCCACATCTCTGGCTGTCGCATCCTCGCTCGGTCTGAACTCATAGATAGTGTCAAAGCTATGCCGAAAGTGAAAGCGCGACTCCACTTTGACCAAGTCAGGAATCTCGTCGCGCTGCCAGCTACAGAGGCCCCACCAGCGCGGGTCTGTGTCCACGAACACGCGCCGGCCCTGGCGCAGGTAGGTTTCTATTGACGGCGCCAACTGCTCCCCGGGCCAGCCACTTCCGGTGCCGATCACTTCCCATCGGCCTGCGCCCACGCCGCGCCAGTAAGTAACCGCCACCGTTTGCAGACCAGAAATCATCACCGCGTCTTGCGGCAGCCTCATCAGTGTCTCGTTATAGGTTTTCGAGGCCAATCTCAATGCCATCTGGTTGCTCCGCAACGGTCGCAAATACAGTCCCGTGACCAGAGCCGGCAACGCGATCGCGGTGACGCTGCAGATGAGGGCCTTGCGCGCTGTTCCGAACCGCGGCGTTAGCGACTGCATGAGATAGTTCCCCGCCAGTGGTACCAAAGCCGGCAGTCCAGTCAAGAGATAGCGCCAGCCGATCGCGGTGGCGTAACTCATCAGCAGCAGAACGTTGGCAAACAAACCGAGGGCGGCCATGAGCAGGAGCGGAGAGAGTTTGCGCTGGCGCCACTCTCTGACAAAGGCCATGGGCAAAGTTAGCAGGACGAGCGACGAGTTGATCAGGAAGAAGGCGAACCATGGCCAAAGTGTGCTAAAGGAAAATCGATGACGCGCCGCCTCTGCGCGCATGGATTCTCGCCAACCGTACCACGCTGCCCGATAGCCGGGGTCGCCCAAAAACCAGTAAGCAAACCAGGACCCGGCGAAGATCAGAAAGACGAGACAAGTTAGAGCGATGAGCAGCCAAACCCGCCGGCCTGGACGCCATCCGCAAACAAACGGAGCCAATACCAACCAGAGACCATAAAAGGCGATTGTCTCGCGTAGATTCACTCCTGCGCCGAGCAAACCAGCGCCGGCTAACACCAGCCACATTCGCTGCTCTCGCAGGCCGCGTAGATGAATGAGCAGGGCCAGCGTCAACAGCAGCAGAGCAGGCACGTCGGTCATCACCTGTCCGCTGTAGAGGATAAATACCGGCGAGAGAGTCACCAGGTATGCGGCAGTCGTTGCCGCATATCGCGAGTGAGTCAAATCGCGAGTAAATATCCAGCAGGCGATAACGGTCAACGGGCCCTGGACCACGACTGCATACTTGAACAGCAGATAGGCCTGTTGTGGAGTCAGCCCAAAAGCCGCGTGCGCAAACGCATAGAGAGCGTGATTGTAAAAAATGAAAAGGCTCCGACCCAGAGCCATTGATGAGGGATAACCGCGGATCGCATTGATTGTGTAATCCAATGCGTCCCAGTCGCCAATGAAAGGGTCGGCAAAAAACAGGATGAGGATCAGCGCAACAACGGCCGGCGGTAACCACCAACGCCACGCGGCAAATAATCCAGGCCGCTCGCGGTTTTCTGTTTGAGAACTGAGCTCACCATTTTCCATTTGTCAATTTCCACACACTGCCGATTAGGATTAACTCCGCGTCACGGAGACAGAAATGGCAATTTCAGAAATGGAAAGTGTGATCTTCAGAGAACAACAGGCTAATGCCATTGAGAACGTCATCCTACGAGAGGCACCACAGGCCAGGAAAATTAGCCGCGTTCACGCGGCTTGCCCGAAGGTTCGTAGGCCAGCCCTTTTAGGGCTGGTACAAACGGTGAGCGAAAAGCGTAGGGCGCTTCAGCGTCCTTCTCGTATGACTGCTTCAGCATGCTAAAGCAGATCGACGAAGCCCGTTGAAACGGGCTGGTGGTGGAGCCGGCATCCTACCCAGCCGTAAAACGGCTGGTCTAGCAACCCTTCGGGAAAGCCGTCTGAAGACGGCTACCGGAAATCCGATCTTTTCAACCGAACTAATCTGTTCGCCTCAAAGATAGAATGCGAACATTCACTAAACACTGGCCATACTAGTCACCCCCACTCGGCGGTAACTTTTCAATTCGAACTCTATAGAGACTGTCAGCCGCACTGTCGGCGGCTGGGATTACGTCTTCAAATCCGACGACCGGATCTTTCATCAGATTTGGGAACAACTGTCTGGGTGTTGACCCTTCGGATTCCTGCGGGATCATCAGGAACGTGATGCCCCTGGTTCGCAGAAATTCGAGAAATCCCTTCCGGTCTCGGGGCGCGCCGCCATTCGAATATGAATCATAGAATTGTGATCGCGGTATGCCGGAAACAACCCGCACTTCGGGGTGGTCGCAGTAAACCTTGATCGATGGATCGGCAGCATATTCCTGTTTCAGATAGCTCGCTATGGCCCGCGACCGCTCGGGCGTCCCCCAAAAGCTGGCCAGGTCGTCAGCCTGTTTCTTGTATTGCATAAGACCCAGGGCCAGCACTACTGCCAGACCTACCTTCGCCAAAGCCGACGAACTGTTCAAGACCTGCTGCATCGAGTAGGCCAGGATGGGCAATCCAATTGCGAAGTGTAGTAAACCGTAGCGAGGCCAAATGTCGCTTTGGTTCTTTGTGAGATAGGCCGTTGAGATAAATCCGACGTAGCCAAAAAAGAACAGCAGGCAGATCAAAAGATCCTTGAGCTTCGCAGGCGAGGTATCGGCCGCTCCCTTTCGCCATTTCTGAAACAGCAACCATACGGCCGCAAAACATCCGCTCAGCACGGCTACGTTCGCGGCGTAAACCAGGCTGTACGCGTCGACCCAGGTGCGGGCCAGAGTTATCTTGTTCAGCTCCGGATGTGCGGTAAGCCGCAGCAGAACGTAATAATCGTGAGCATGAAAAGATGCCAGCGGACTGCCCGTCGCTCTCCAACAGACGATTAACCAGAATGCCGGCGCGCTGGCAAGAATCAGCGGACTCAGGATCGGCAGTTTCCGCCGCCGGACCAACTGAATCGTCGGCACGAGCGCAATCAACATCCAGCTATCCAGCCGGATCAGGCAGGCAGCCGCTCCGGCGCACGCGGCCAGGGTCCAGCGTTCCGTGAGCACGAAGTAAAGACACCCCAGCACCATCAGTGCATGCGGAATGTCCGTCATTGCCGCGGAGGAATACTGCAGGTGAAACGGATTAAGGGCGATTGCCAATGCGACAATCAGGGACAGCCTTTGACTGGAAGTCAGAATGTAACTACAGCAATAGACCAAAACGCAGACGCCGATGCCGGCCACTGCGGACACCAATCTGCCGACGTAAACAGGCTGGTTAACTACCAATGAAATGATCGAACAAAAGAATTGATACAGCGGCAGCCAGAACCCGTAGAGGTCGTTGATCGAGAAAGTACCGGCAACGATCTTTGCTCTGGTGGCCACTGCCTGCTCGATGTAGCAGTAGGCGTCGCCAAATGGTTCCTTGCGAATCAGGAAGGCGCCGACAATTCGTGGGATGCCGGCCGCTACCACAAGCACTAAAAAAGTCGGGAGTCGCGAGTTGGGAGTCGCGAGTCTGTGGTGTGGAGTCACAAGTCTGGAATCTCGAGTCAGAACCGCCTGCGGTAGCGGGCGGTTGATCAATCGTGACGAACAAGGCAGAAGTTAGCCGGCGCATCGACCGGGTTTTCGGTCACCCTGCTTCAACCGCCCGCTACCGCAGGCGGTTCTGACTCGCGACTCTGGACTCGCGACTCTAGACTTCACTCTCGGGCCGTTTGACCATCTTTACGCGATTACCCTGCTCATTGTACTCGACCTCGTCCATGATGTTGTGAATCAGCAGCACACCGCGCCCCGAAGTCTTAAAGAGATTATCCGGATCACAGGGGTCGGGAATCGCACCGACATCGAAACCTTCACCTTCGTCTTCGACGGTGAAGCAGGCTTCGCGGGGCGAGAGTTCGGCAGTGACTTTCAGCAGTTTGGTGGGATCGTTCTTGTTTCCGTGGCGCACCGCGTTCACAAAAGCCTCGTCCAGCGCGATGAAAAGATTCGACCGCTCAGGAGTAACTATGCCCAGCTTGGAAACGCGGCCCAGCAAGTACTCAAGCACGCCATTCATCAGGTTCAGATCGCTCGGCAGTTCGAACTCGATCATTTCGTGCACTTGCGGCAGAAGACTGGGATCGTCGACGAACTTAAGCTTGTTCTTGAGCGTCTGTTCGACTATTTCCTTGAGCTCGTCGCGGTTGTATGGCTGCCGCAGGAAGTTGGCCGCGCTCACCTTGAAGGCCTTGATAATACCCGCTGACGTTCCGTTCGGCGCGATGTGTGTGACGAGATGCTTGCGCTGCAGGGCACTGATCGGTTCAACGGCGGACTGCGCATCCTCTGCCAGATCGCTGATGATCAAGTCAAAGCCATCCAGATCATCACGCGCCATCGCCTCAGTCCGATTGCCCGTGGTCAGCACCTCATGGCCGAGCGCGCTGAGTGCTCGCTCCAACATGCTGCGCAACTCATCGTTGTTATCGACGATGAGGATCCGGCGTTTTTCCTTCGACGTCATCACCAGGGTTTTCAGGGAGGGAAGAGAGCGCTAAAGACGCTTCCCAAACCACAGTACGATAATTCGCTCTGTCGCGTTCAGATAATAGAGAGTCTGGAGTCTAGAGTCTAGAGAGTCGCGAGTCACGAGTCGCGAGTCACGAGTCGCGAGTCACGAGTCGCGAGTCTGGGAGTCTGGAGTCTTGGGTTGGAGCCTGTTAGTCTTGAGCGCTAACTTGCGAACTTTAGACTCGCGACTCGCGAGTCCAGAGTCGCGACTCCCAGCTAGACTTCCCTATGGCCAAACACGGAAAACTTCAAAACTCGCTCGAATACGGGTTGGCGCGTTTGGTTCTGGGTGTTTTGGGAATCCTGCCGCGACCTTTGGCCGTCGGACTGGGCCGGTTATTTGGACGTCTCGCCCATTGCCTGCCCGGCAAACTGCGACGCACGGGAGAGCGCAACCTGCAGATCGCTTTTCCGGATCTCAGCGAGCGAGATCGCCGGCGGCTACTGCGCGGCTCTTTTGACAGTTTGGGCAGGTTGTTGGGCGAGTTTAGTAAGTTTCCGCGCGCGACGCCGGAAAGCCTGCGGCGCATGATCGAATATGACCAGGTGGGCCTGGCGCATCTGCGAGCGGCCGAGAATGCGGGGCGCGGAGTGATCTTTCTGACCGGGCACCTGGGCGCCTGGGAGTTACTTAGTTTTGGCTGGTCGGCTCTCGAATATCCGATCAGCTTTCTGGTGCGACCGATAGATAACCCGCAAGTCGAAGCCCTGATTGAAGGCGTGCGCACGCGCTTTGGCAACCGGGCGATCGACAAGAAAAATGCCGCGCGTGAGTCTTTGCGCGTGTTGCGCGAGGGCGGCACGCTGGGCATTCTCTCCGATTTGAACACCCAGACCCGTGAGGGCGTTTTTGTCCCGTTCTTCGGCAAGCTGGCCTGTACCACCGCGGGCATTGCGACGCTGGCTCTGAAGACGGACGCGATTGTGATTCCCACCTGTGCGGTTTGGGACAAAGAACGAAAGCGCTATTTCTTTCACGGCGATCCGCCGGTCGAATTGGTGCGCACCGGCGATAGACTGCGGGACGTTGAGCTCAATACCGCGCGCTTTGCCGAAGCCATCGAGCGTCTGGTGCGCCGTTACCCGGATCAGTGGTTGTGGATTCACCGGCGCTGGAAAACCCGCCCACCCGGTGAAGAGGAAATCTACTGAGAGAGGGTCTGAGCTTGTCCGCAGATTACGCAGATTACGCAGAGCGGATTGTGGAGAAGCTGGGGCAACTAGTTTTCTAAGACGAGCGATCTTCCTTTCTTTGATGTGAATCTGTGTAATCTGTGGATTTACTCAGTTTGATTTTCCCGACTTCCGACTAATTACGTGGGCAAAGAAACCATCGATCGAGGCGAACGCTCTAAGAGCGAAAGTAACGACCGCGCTTACGCCTTTGCCGATTTGTCCGGATACTCACTCAAGCAACGGCTGCTGATCCGCGTTGCCGATCTTGTTTTTTATCTGCTTATCAAGTTGGTCGGTTGGACCACACGATTCGAAGTCGTTGGCTGGGAGCATTTCGAATCCGCAACCAGCGAAGGCCAGGTGCCGATTTATGCTGCCTGGCACGAATGCATCTATCTCGGAGTCTATTTCTGGCAAAAGCGGCGCATCGTCTACATGACATCGCGCAGTTTTGACGGCGAGTACATCGCGCGTTTTCTCCAGCGTTTCGGGTTTGGCGCCGTGCGCGGCTCGAGTTCGCGGGGCGGCGCCCGAGCGCTGATCGAGATGGCGCGACTGGTGCGCAACGGTATTCAAGTCGGGTTCACGGTCGATGGCCCACGCGGTCCGCGACACGTCGCCAAAGGCGGAGTCGTGATGCTGGCAAAAAAGACCGGGCAGCCGATTTTGCCGTTTCATGTGACAGCCGCCCGAGGTTGCCGGATCTCTTCCTGGGACCGAATGAAGCTGCCTCTGCCGTTCTCGCGCGCGCGCGTCGAACTCGCGGCGCCAATTTATGTTCCGCCTAACGCCGATGACACGAACATCGATACGAAACGAGCTGAGTTGCAGCAGGAGCTTGACGAGATCAACCAACGCGGTGAAGACTGGCGCGTCTCAGCATAGCTTTCCCATATTGTGGTAGTTAGATTTGACTATGGACGAACACCCTCAGGTGGTCATCATTGCTGGGCCAAAGGGTGCCGGCAAGACGACGCTCGCCCCGTTCTTGTTACGGGATACCTTCGGTTTGCTGGAATTTGTAAACGCCGATACGATTTCCGCAGGGCTATCCGCCTTTAATCCAGAGACTGTGGCTTTCGACGCTGGGCGCTTGATGATCGGGAGGCTTCGGGAACTCGCCAGAAGCGGACAAGGATTTGCTTTTGAGAGTACTCTTGCTACCCGTTCGTATGCGCCGTGGATTAGTAATTTGCGTAAGTCCGGTTATGAATTTCACTTAGTGTTTCTATGGCTCCGTACTGTCGAACTGGCGGTTGAAAGAGTAGCAACCCGTTATCGCAGCGAGGGCATTTCGTCGATCAACCCGCAATCCGCAGGCGTTATCGTAGAGGACTCGCGAACTTGTTTGAATTGTATATGCCACTTGCCGACACTTGGGCTGTTTACGATAACTCGGACATTGGCATGCCATTGTTGATAGCCACTGGCGACAAGCAAGGCAAACAAAACGTGCTGCGAGCAGATCTATGGACTATGCTGCTTGAAGGTAAGCAATGAAAAAAGAGGGCGGAGCTACAAGAATAAACCTCGCTGAGCAAGCAGAGGCAGTTCAGGCTGTGTTGCATAAGGCCGTTCAGCATGCCATCTGGACGCACAAGCGGCTTGGCAATCCGATCGCTGTGTGGAAAGACGGCAGAGTAGTAATCATCCCGCCCGAAGAGATCGTCCTCTCTTCTGAGTTCCCCCAACAGAAAGAGTAAGATAGTCCGCGAAACAAGTCATCAGCCCTCGCGCGAGAAGTGCAACGAAGCAAAACTTGGACGAACTCAACAAAACTCAAAGCTATCGCAGCGGCTATGTCGCGTTGATCGGCCGGCCCAACGCCGGCAAGTCGACGCTTCTGAACCGGCTGGTCGGCGAAAAGATCGCTGCCGTTTCGGACAAGCCGCAAACAACGCGCTTCAAGATTCAGGGAATCATCACGCGGCCCGAGGGGCAGATCGTGCTGGTTGATACTCCCGGCGTTCATAAACCCGGATACCTGATGAACCGGCGCATGATGGCCGCGGTCCACGACGCGCTGGACGGTGTGGATCTGGTTTGTCTGATTCGTGACGCCTCAGTTTCGACCGGGAATGGCGATCGGTTTGTGCTGGATCTCGTCAAACAATCCGAGAAGCCTGCCCTGTTGCTGCTTAATAAAAGCGATAAGGTTGCGGACAAGACTGAGATTCTGCGTTTGCTGGACTGGTACCAACATGAGCACGCGTGGCAGGAGTTAGTTCCCATATCGGGGCTGAGCGGTGACATGGTGGATGTTTTCCTGGCGCAAATTATCAAGCACCTGCCAGCCGGCGAGCCGATCTTCGCCGCGGACGAATTGACCGATCAGTCAATGCGGGTGCTGGTGGCCGAGATCGTGCGCGAAAAGATTTTGCGGACGACGGGCGAAGAGATTCCCTATGTCACCGCAGTAGTCACGGAAAAGTGGGAAGAAGTGCGGCCGGACCTTACGCGCATTAATTGCGCCATTTTTGTCGAACGCCAATCGCACAAAAAGATCATCATCGGCCACGGGGGGCAGCGGTTGAAAGAAACCGGCACCAGCGCGCGCCGCGATATCGAGCGGCTCCTGCGCCATCGTTGTTACCTGGAATTGTTTGTCAAGGTCGAGGCTGACTGGCGCGACAAAGAGCAGTTGCTGGACGAACTCGGACTGCAGGGACGGTGAGGATCCTTCCCTTGGCAAGTGGACCATGCTCGCTACATTTTTTTGCCTGCTGATCTGAGATCTCAGATTTGAGATTTCAGATTTGAGATTTCAGATCTCGGATCTCAGATTTCATATTTGAGATATTTGAGATAATTTGAAATTTCAAATCTTTCCAGCCAGACCGAAAGAACAAGAATTGAAGTCCAAACCAGAAGATCAAACAGGCCGCTTATGGTACGCCCTTGACGTTGCGGTCGACCCTGCAGCCCGCGAGGCCGTCGAGTACGCCTTGATGGAAGCGGGCGCATTGGGTACCGAGTACCACGATGAGTCCGTGGGCGAGACGTCTGTTACTGCCTACTTTCCAACTCTGCCTGATCGTGAGCAGATGCGCGCGGAACTACTTGATGCGTTGCGAATCTATGACTTGCCAACGTCATCTGCGGTTGAACTGCGGTTGCGGGAGATTGAAAGCGAGGATTGGCTGGGCGAGTGGAAGAAGAACTGGCAGCCGGTCGCAGTTGGCCGCTTCATCGTTGCGCCGCCCTGGAGCGAGCTCAAACCAGTCAGAGACAGTATCGTAATTCGCATCGAGCCGGGTATGGCGTTTGGCACCGGCACACACGAGACAACGCGGCTTTGCCTGAAAGCGATCACGCGCTTCTTCAAAGGAGGAAGCTTTCTTGACGTAGGCACAGGCAGCGGCATCCTGGCCATTGCCGCCGCGAAATCGTTTCCCGATTCGACCATCAACGCCTGCGACACCGACGTCGAGGCAATCGCGATTGCGGTGGAAAACGCGCGGCTGAACGAGGTGGCTGAGCAAATCATTTTCCGCGTTGGCTCGCTGGAAGATTCAGCCACAGCCTCGGCAGATTTTGTCTGTGCGAATCTGACCGCGGACGTAATCAGCGGCTTACTCCCGGCGCTGGTCAACGCCACCTGCGGCCGGTTGATTCTATCGGGCATTCTTGATTCGCAGGTTGATTTGGTTATTGACGGATTGCACGCCCAGGGAGTCTCAGGCAATCTCGTGATGATGCAGGAAGGCGAGTGGATTGCACTGATCGTTTGATCGCAAGGCCGCGCGAGTGCTGGTTCCCGGTTCGACGCTCATTCCGTTTCATATCCGTTTTTAGATAGCGGACTTGTCCCGATATTTCATATCCGTTTAGATAGCGGACTTGTCCGCCGACGACTGGGCCACAAGTGCCCTGTCTAAACGGACGACAACCATGGGCATTGCTCGCTATCCGGGCGTCTTAAGACAGAAATGAGCCGCAGAAGATTCTACGCACCAGTCGAGGCCTTCAACGCCGGTCACGTCACCCTGGCAACAGACGAAGCGCGCCACCTACGCGATGTTCTGCGGCTTGGACCAGGTGACGAGATCTGCATCTTCGACGGCGCGGGTCGGGAGTTTCATTGCCTAATCGAGGAATCGCGTCGCGACTGGACCAAGCTTCGCGTCCTCAAGGAAATCCCGCCGGCAAAACCGGAGTCTCCGCTCGACCTGACGCTGGCCATCGCCTTACTGAAAGGAGACAAATTCGATCTCGTGGTGCAGAAGGCCACCGAACTTGGTGTCACCAGTATCCAGCCGGTCATCACACAGCGTGCGGATGTGCGGCTCCGCGAAGACCAGGACGCAAAGCGCGTCGCCCGTTGGCAGCGGATCGGTTTGGAAGCGGCCAAGCAATCCGGACGGGCGCGCGTTCCCGAAGTGGCTGCGCCGATCTCGTTTGCCTCGCTGATCGAAAGCGCACCTTCGCCGGAGGACGCACGTCTGCTGATGTTCTCTGAGCGGGATGGACAATCGTTTCGCGAAGCACTCGAACAACTTTCGCAGGCTCCCTCGGCCGTTACCTCGCTGGTCGGCTCTGAAGGCGGTTGGACTGATAAAGAAATTGAGCAGGCGCGCGCCGGGCATTGGCAAATCGTTACCCTTGGCGGCAGGGTTCTGCGGGCAGAGACCGCGGCCATCACAGTAGTCGCGCTCTTGCAACACCGGTATGGCGATCTTAATTAGAATTTGAGGCGCGTTCCTCGATCGATGTTCCCAATTGAGTGCAAGTAGAGCGAAGAAATTGAAACGCAAAGGGTTCTCCCTTGCGCTCCTTTGCGGTTCTTCTTTGCGTCCTCTGCGTTAAAGTTCTTCGTTCAGACTCGGCAGACTCGCTAACATTTCTTTCGCGCGCCGTTGATCCCGCGCGATCTCAAAGCCCCAGTCCGGATCGAAAGGAACGCTCAGCACCCACTCAAGCTCAGAACGAGCTCGGCTCGTCTCGCCGACTTCCAACAACAACTCCGCAAAGTAGATTCTGGTTACGGTGTTCGACGGCGCTATCGCTGTCGCGCGTTCGAAGTTGGCGCGCGCCCGGCGTCTTCCCCCGCCGAGCCAGCGAGGTAGTTTGTGCTGCAGTCGCGCGAGCACACGCGAGGGACCAGCACCGTGGTAAGCGGCGTCGATGGCGACGGCCCTTTGCAGCGCGCGCTTTGCTTGCAAGGCGCGAAGGGCGGCTTTGGCTTTAGGC
>Ga0179594_10000225_pt1 | contig 15743 bp, 10 predicted proteins | sample CZOMad1_1_08_16f_FD_148625 | JGI IMG/M metagenome (GOLD analysis project Ga0179594, IMG submission 148625) | Vadose zone soil fungal communities from Angelo Coast Range Reserve, California, USA - CZOMad1_1_08_16fungal (Illumina Assembly) | ecosystem: Environmental > Terrestrial > Soil > Vadose...
ATATCCTGGTGCGCTTTTACACGGTGCCGGATGCCAAGACCGCCCGCATCAGTGTCGTCTGGGCGATGGGACTGATCGGCGTGTTCTATATCCTGACCACGTTTCTGGGATTTGGCGCAGCGACGATCGTTGGCCGTGACACGATTGCGACCAGCGGCGGCACCAATATGAGCGCGCCGCTCCTGGCGCAATCTCTCGGCGGCGATCTGTTTTTCGCATTCGTGGCTGCGATCGCTTTTGCCACTATTCTCGCGGTCGTCGCAGGTTTGACGATCAGCGCTTCGACTTCCTTTGCTCATGACTTTTACACGAACGTCATACACCGCGGCAGTGAACGCAAACCCGGTGAGGAAGTCAAAGTCGCGCGCGTTACCGCTTTTGTTGTCGGCGCAATCGCGATGGCCGTGGCAATTTTGCTTGGTCCAAACGCGAACGTGGCGTTTCTGGTGGCGCTGGCCTTTGCCGTCGCCGCTTCGGCGAATCTGCCGGTGATTGTTTTGTCCCTGTTCTGGAAACGATTCACCACGCGCGGGGCGGTCTGTGGTCTGGGAACGGGCTTGGTAGCTTCGATTCTGCTGATCATCCTAAGCCCCAGCATCATGGGTGTCGATGCACCGGGCGGCGTCGCGGCGGCGCATCACCTGATTCAATCGCCGCCGATCTTTCCTCTGGAAAACCCCGGAATCCTCAGCATTCCGCTGGGATTCGCCGGCGCTATCCTTGGCACGTTATTGGGACGCGAGCCGGCGGCTGAGGCAAAGTATGATGAACTTCTGGTGCGTGCCTCCACCGGACTCGGCGCCGAAAAAGCGACTGGTCATTGAACCCCAAGGAGAAGAATCATGCGTCGTTTGCTTACTGTCGTAATTGGACTGGTTTTAGGTTTCATCGGCCTGAGCGCAGCTCAGACACTGGCTCAAACGCGGGACCGCGCGAGTTTTACCGTCGGCACTGCCACCGCAGCGCGTGGCCAGAAAGCAACCGGCACAATTGAAGTGCCGGCAGGCAGCGATGCTGCGTTGAGCATTCCGGTGGCCGTCTTTCACGGCGCGAAGCCGGGCCCCGTTCTCGCTCTGGTTTCCGGGGCGCACGGCACCGAGTACGCTTCGATCATCGCGCTTGAAAAATTAATCAGCATGCTCAACGCAGTGGAAATCTCCGGCACAGTGATTATCGTGCCGCTTATCAACATCCCTTCTTTTGAGCAGAAGGTGCCGCACCTCAACCCTGTCGACCACAAGAGCATGAACCGCTGGTATCCGGGCAAGATGGACGGCACGCAAACTGACCGCGCGTCATTTCTGATCACCAAACAAGTCGTCGAACAATGTGACCATTTGATCGATCTGCATGGCGGCGATCTGGACGAGAGTCTGCGGCCCTATAGCTACTGGACTAAAACCGGTAACGAAAAGCAGGACCAGATCTCGCGCGAGATGGTGCTGGCGTTCGGCCTCGATCACATCATCATTTCCACCGACCGGCCGAGAGACCCACAGGCTTCGCGCTATTTGGAAAACACTGCGACCGTGCGCGGCAAGCCCTCAATCACTGCCGAAGCGGGACATGCGGGCACAGTGGAAACTGACGACGTCGCAGCGCTGGTGAACGGCTGCCTCGGAGTAATGCGCTATCTGAAGATGCTGCCGGGCGCGCCCGCAGTGATTGAACATCCGGTATGGATTGAAAAAGTGGTGACGCTGGCAAGCGAGCAAACGGGTGTGTTCTATCCGTTAGTGCGTCGCGGCACTTACGTCGAGCAGGGTATGAAAGTCGGTTACGTCACTGATTATTTAGGCAAGGTGATCTTTGAAGCCCGCGCGCCGGTCGCCGGTGTCGTGCTGTACATCTGCGCCGTACCGTCGATGACCAAGAGCGCCACGATTGCTAACATTGGTGTGGTGACGAGACAGTAACTGAGGCTTTCCGCAAGATTAGACTTGTTGCCGTAGTTCGTGATCGCAGATGATTACCTCATTCAAGCATAAGGGCCTGCGCTTCGAGGACTATCACTGAAAGGGGATTGCGATGCAAGAGAGAAACATACAGCGCCAGGTACGGCCGAGTCATCCGGGCACGATCCTAAGAAACATGCTTGAAGAACTTGCGGCCGACGGAGGCGACTCGTTTTCGTCGTTGACGCAAAAGGAACTGGCAAAACGTCTTGGTGTTTCGCGTCGCATTGTTAACGAACTGATCAACGAACGCCGCGACATTACTGCGGATATGGCGATTCGTTTGTCGAGGGTATTCAAGACGACGCCGGACATTTGGATGAATCTGCAAAAGGCCGTCGACCTTTGGGATGCCGCGCGGGCAAACAAAAATCAATATGCGAAGCTGAGACCTATTGCAGCGTGACGACCCTTCCGTCCCTAGCCGAGTTTCTTGCTAGTCATTTTCCGCGCCTCTCCTCGGGATCGCACAGCAAGCAGAAGCCCGACCGTAAGGGAGGGCTATTAGAAATCAGCAACACGAAATTACACCACTCCGGGGATCTAACGATTTGCTGTGTTGCCCGTATTCGGTTGCGCAACTGGTCCAAGCACGCGATCGACTTCGGCACGCAGCGCGTCGAGTTCTTTCTTGAGCACCGCATACCGCTCAAGCGCGTCACGGCCGATCTTCTGATCGACGTTCGCGGTCATGCCAGCAAGATAGGTGATATGCGCCTGCAGTCCGGGTTTACTGTAACGCACCGGTTCGGTAAAAAGCGCAGCCGCAACCCGGTTGATACGATTTGCCTTGCCGACAGCGAGGTCCATCTCTGCGGCGGTTCCGGTTCCGGAGGCGGCGCGTAGTTTTGTCTGCGCCTCACGCACGCGAGCGCCGAGTTGGTTGGCGCTGTTCACCAGTTCCCGCATGCGCAGGTTGTGCTCGTACTGCTCCTGCAGATCCGCGACCGTGACGCCGTCTTCGGCTACGCGAGGATCGATTAGCACGTTGAAGCTCTGGGTCAAGGTAATTGAGCCGATCTTGACACGCACCTGATACTGTCCCGGCGGCGCCGTCACTCCGGCCTGATGCCGCACATCCCAGACGAAGCGATTAAGCCCTGTCTCTTTCATCACTCGCGGAGGTGGACCAGCAAAACGTCTCCCTGCAGGAGCATCCGGATCCTCCTGCTGCGCCTCGGCGCCTCCACCCGCAGCGCGACCACCCCGACCAGTCGAAGCAGCGGCATCGCTGTTGTAGGAATTGATCAGCGCTCCCTTTTTATCTAGGATCTCAATCGTCACGGGTCCTGTTGGAACCGCCGGCAGGTAGTACTCAATCGTTGGCCCAAGGTTGTTTGGATTGACTCGCGTGCGATAGCCATCGCGCGGCTGGAAGAGGTGGACTTCACTGGCCTTCACTAGCGGCGTGAGTTGATGCAGCGAACTGATGTTGTCGATGATCCAAAACGCGCGTCCCTGTGTCGATACAACCAGATCCTTCCGGTGCACCTTGATATCGGTCACCGGCACCTGCGGCAGGTTCAACTGGAACGACTGCCAGTGCGCGCCGTTATCGAACGAGATGAACATACCGAATTCCGTTCCCGCGTAAAGCAGACCTTCACGATTTGGATCCTCGCGGACGACGCGCGTGGGCCAATCTGCGGGAATGCCATTCTTGCCATCCGTCAGTCTCTTCCATGTCTGCCCGTAGTTGTCCGTGCGATAAAGATACGGCTGGTAATCGCCGAGCAGGTAGCGATAGACGGCGAAATAAGCCGACCCGCGTCGATGCGGCGAAGGCTCGATGTATTGCACGCGCCCGCCGCTCGGCAGATCCTTTGGCGTGACATCCTTCCAGGTCTTTCCGTTGTCGCGCGTGACGTGGAATGGACCATCATTCGCGCCGGTCCAGATCACGCCCAGCTCAATTGGGGATTCGGCGATCGCATAGAGCGTACTGTAGAACTCTTCGCCAGTGACATCACGCGTGATTGGCTCACCGCTTACACCCTGACAACACTCGGGCTTGGCCGTCAGGTCCGGAGAAATTCTTTCCCAGGTGACGCCTCGATCTCGTGTGCGATGAAGATACTGTGAGCCGTAGTAAAGGACGTCAGGGTCATGCGGCGACGTGGCCATGGGCGAGACACGCTGCATGCGATAAATCAGATCGCCGGCCGGGTTGCCATACAATGACTGGGCGCCGATCCAGTAACTCTTTCCTGTCCCGTCTTCAGGTTCATCACGCCGTACTGACCCTTGCACGATCCATAGACGATTTCCGGATTCCGTGGATGCGGCATGATTGGCCCGGTCTCGCAGCCTGGACCACTGCGCCAATCATCGCGTGAAGCCGGATCTGCCTGACTGGAAATAATGATTGTAGTGTTGTCCTGCTGAGCGCCGTAGAGCTTGTATGGGAATTGATCGTCGACCCACACGCCGTAAATCTCTGCAGTGGGCTGATTCATCTGCGTGGACCAGGTGCGTCCGCCATCGTCGGAAATGTTTGCGCCGCCATCGTTCGCCTGGATCATCACTTGTCCGTCATTTGGATTGATCCAGATATCATGGTTATCGCCATGCGGAGTGCGCATGACGTTGAATGTCTTGCCGCCGTCGGTCGACTTAAAGAAAGTCTCCGCTCCCGCATAGATGATGTCGGCGTTCGTCGGGTCGGCGCCGAGTGCGACGTAGTAAAAAGGCCTTTGGATCAACGCCGCCTGCGAGTTGACGAGTCCCCAATTCTCTCCCGCATCATCCGAACGGTAGAGTCCGCCGCCGGGCTTGGCTTCTATTAACGCATAGACGCGATCAGGTTTGGCCGCGGTGACGGCAAGGTTGGCTTTTCCGATCAGTTCGCTCGGCAACCCCTGCGTAATCTTCTTAAAGTGATCGCCGCCGTCGTTGCTCTTGTAAAAGCCGCCGTCGCGCGAGCCGCTGATGATCGTCCAGGGCTTACGCTCGAGACGGGACATCCAGGCGTAGACGACGTTCGGGTTACCCGGCTGCAACTCAATATCCATCGCGCCCACTTGATCGGACACGAACAGGACCTTGCGCCACGACTCGCCGCCGTCCGTGGTCTTGAAGACGCCGCGCTCTGCATTTGGCTTGAATGTGTCGCCCTGGGCTGATACCCAGACGACATTCGGATTAGTCGGATGGATGCGTACTGATCCAATCTGGCCGGCATTGTAGAGCCCGCTGAACTTCCACGTTTGTCCACCGTCGGTTGACTTGTATATGCCGCGACCGGTAGAAACGTTGCTGCGGACATCGTCGGAGCCGGTCCCGAGATAGATGACATTTGGATCTGAGTCAGCAACAGCGACGCAACCGGTCGAACCGAGCGGCACCTTGCCGTCAGTGATCGGGACCCAGGTTGCGCCGGCGTCATTGGTGCGAAACAAACCGCCGCTGGCGACGCCCATGTAGAAAGTTTTTGGTTGCGAGGGGACGCCCGTAACCGTCGTCACGCGTCCGCCGCGCGATGGTCCAACCAGACGATATCTGAGTCCCTTGAGCAGGGCGGGATCGACGCCGGGCATCATCGGTTGCCCGGCAGGCGACTGCGCGTTCACTTGCGGAGCAATGAACGCGATCAGGGCCACGAAGAAAAGAATGATCTGACGGAACACGTTTCACCCTCCAAGGCGCAGAGATGAAACGCAGCATACCGTAGCCGCTCTAGTTCACAAAGAATCCGAAATACCTGGTAGTGGTGCAATTTCGTGTTGGTGCTTTCTGATAGCCCTCCCTGACGGTCGGGCTTCTGCTTGGGCGCGATTCCAAACAGAAGCCCGCGCGTTAGCAAGGGCTTTCTCTGGCACTCTGATTTCCGGTGAGGAGGGCTCTATTGCGCACCTCAGCCCTCCTTGACAGTCGGGCTACTGCACCGCTGCGACGACACAACTTTAGGACGCTCACTGGACCATCGTGAACTGAACGTCAAAATACGACAGTCCAGCCCTCCTTCTGCGCTTGTTCTTCAGTATAGGAAACTCCGTCTACCTTCAGTCCCTTGTTATCGAGCAGCGTGATCAGACCGCCCTTGTTCCCCAGTTGCACGGTTTGCGGCAGCGCAATCTCTAAAGCTTTGCCCGGAGCAACCGTACCTGAAAGCTTAACCTTGCTCTTGATCTTGTCGGCGATCTGCCAATCCTTGAGGTTAACAGCAGCCGGAGAGGCGTTGAGTAGCGTCACAGTTTCGTGTTCGGGCGCACCACCGATCGGGTTGACCAGCGCACCGATAATTCGCACCGCGTGATCCGGCTCGCCTGTGCCGGGTTGTGGACCAGGCCCCGGCGCGGGAACATCAGCGCTGGTGTGGCCGGTAACGTCGTCTGTGTGCCAGGCTTGTGATTGGAAGGCCAGAAAGATGGCCACCCATTGACTGGTCGAGGGAAACTGAAGCAACAGTCCGCCATCTTGCCAGACGCCGTCATCCTTCAAAAAAGGCGCAACGTTGCCCTGGTTCATGTGGATGTCATGTATCCCGTTCCCCGGCAGGAAACCAAACACCTTGTCTTTGATATTTGATTCGGGCCCCCAGCGTTGGCCGAATGCAAACACCAGCGCGTCTGTCTCCTGAATCGCTCGGCTGACGAAGTGTTCGATCCGATCACTCAAATCATTATCCGGGCCTGGCAGACTAGGAGGAAGGGTCCTCAGATCCAGCCGGTTGAAGAGATTGCCACGGATGAAATCGAGGGCTTGTCCACCTGGCTTGCTTTGCAGGGAGGTAACTCCCGCTGACAACTTCGGCAGGCCATCGGTGAGGGGATGTTTGAAATTTTCATTCACCACGAACAGCAACTCTGAGGGGCTCGCTTGAGACTTCACATTTACCGCAATGCGAAAATGCTGGTTGTTGGCAACAATGTGAACCTGATAATGAGGGCTGCCTCCGCCTTCTTCACGTTTGGCGGCCACGGCTTTGCCCTTGAGGACTCCATAAGCATTTAGCGGCATCGGTATTACCTCCAAGTAGAGAGTATGATTTTTGAGCCTACGCTTTTTTGAGGTGTAAGCCCGCAGGCGGCGACATACTAGAACGGGTTCGAGTAGATAGCAAGGAGTGGATCATTAAACACCGTCGGCCACAACGAACTTGCTCTTGTCAGTACCGCCTGCGGTAGCGGGCGGGCCCCTTAACATCCGCGGCATCGCTAGATCATTCGTACTGAAGTGGGGGCCCACCCGCTACCGCAGTCTGGTCCGGACAGATCCAATGCTCTTCGCTGTCTGACGATCTCCTTGCAATCAAGCTGATTTGGTAGTAGAGATTGATTCTGTTCGCGAGGCGCGGTGAGCGTTGGTCCAATAGCATCCACAAAAGGCAAGCGCTACCTCGTCGCAGACATTGAAAGATCATCATTTGATTTTGGCGTCGGTGCTGGGTGAGGTGGATAAAAGCGTTTTTGTAACGCAAACAGTTAGTTTGCGCGTGCGTTGAATGCCATTCACAGCGCAAACAAACAGTTTGCGTTACAAATTAGTGGCGACCATGAACAAGATTGGTAAGCTCGCTTTGATGCTCTGGCTCGCGTGCGCCGTAACGTCTCAGTTTGGTTTCTCCCAAACCCGGCCACGCCGCGTGGAAGAGCCGACCGCAACGCCCTCACCTGCTCCACCGGTATTGATCAGGGCAAACAACGACGCTGCTCAACCGCCGCGCAGCAACGACCAGCCTGTAAACAACCGAGCGGACAACATCGATGTGCTCCGCATTGAAACAACGCTGGTGACTCTTCCGGTCAGCGTTACTGACCGTCTCGGCAGGTACATCCCTGATTTGCAAAAGCAGGATTTCCACGTTTACGAAGAAGATGGTGAGCAGCACATCGCTTATTTTGCCGCCGTGGAAAAGCCTTTCACGGTGGTTCTAATGATCGACACCAGCGCTTCCAACTGGTCCAAACTCGGCCAAATCCGAGCTGCCTCAAAGGCGTTTGTGGAGCAATTGCGTCCGGATGATCAAGTGATGATTGTCTCGTTTGCCGGTGGGTTGACAATCGAATGCGACGCCACGAAAGATCGGCAGAAGATCCGTAAAGGAATTGAGAAGACCGGCAAGGGCTTGAGCACGCACCTCTACGAGGCGATGGATAAGGTGATGCAGAAGCACCTCGATCGCATTCATGGAAGAAAGGCGATAGTGCTCTTTACTGACGGTGTGGATACGAGCAGCAAACATGTAACCTACGAGAGCACGTTGCGCATAGCCGAAGAACTCGACGCCCTCATCTATCCGATTCGTTATGACACTTATGATCCCGGCAGTGACCATGGCCACCAGAGAAGCACCATCTTTGGAATACCGTTACCGGGCAATAGCGGCGGCGCCGGAACAACCAGGGCGGACTATGCGGTTGGCGAGCGATACCTGCGCGAACTGGCGCGGCTAACCGGCGGCCGAGAATATGAAGCGAGTAGAGATTTGAGTTATTTACAAGACGCCTTTAGTCACATCGCTGAGGAATTGCGCCGCCAATATAGCCTCGGTTACTACCCGAGGCAAATCGGGAAGGCAGGCGAACGCCGCCACATCAAAGTGACTGTAGACCGTCACGATCTCGCGGTGCGCACGCGCGACAGCTATATTTGCAAAACCAGTACAGAGGTAACGACGACGCCCCCGACGGCAACTCAGACTGATGCGCGTTCATCGCCGCCGGTGTTGCAAAAGAAGCCTTGATTACTTGCATGACAACCAGACTTGATATCGATGAGTCAATTTTTTCGGATGCAATGCTCCTGTCTATTGCCAACCGCTTTGCGGCTAAAGAAGGCGAGCCCGCCTTTCTCGCTCGCTCGCGTCGGACTGAGGCGGCGTCTTTCAGCATCCTGCTAGCGAATGGCCTGAGCCAACGTGCGGGCGCCGATGAAGACTCGGACCTTGTTCACGGTGGGGAATTGCCGCGCGGTCTCCTCGATCTGCGATTCGATCCGTGGCTCATCGCATATGCCGGCGACAAACACTTCGCCCGAAATCCGAATCGTCGCAACGCGATTGCGAATGGACACGCTCTTCAATTGAAGATTACGTCCCTTCCAGAAATTCTGTAACTTCGGATTCTCGGCATACTCGCCGCGGATGGAAAGCAATTCCTCCAGGGCGGCTTTTAGCGGAGTAGCGGTAGACTTGACCTGCGGGCGACCGGCACAAGGCTGTCGTCGCAGCCGATCCGCTTACCCATTTTCCCTTTGTCACCAACAGCGACCAGGAAAACCTTTATCTCCTGTGTTTCGGGCCGGGCCGCAGTGGCATCACCCTTGAGGATTCCGGCCAGGTCGGTGCCGTCGCTGTATTTGAGGTTAGCGATTTTCCAGCCACTCCGTCGCGACACCAGCACGAAAACTACCTTCTCTTTCTTACCAAAGTTTTCGAAAGAGACCGTGACTTCCGCCTGGCCGTTTGCCATGACAGGTTGGTGCACGGCGAAATTCTTGATCTCCATGTCCTGCGCGTTGAAGAGCGGGTCACCATCGAGTAAGCCGACCTCGCCTTTGGAGCGCACGGCGTCTTTCCAAATCAGGTCGCCCAGGCTCTTTTCAAAATACTTATCGATCAGCGCGCGGTTTCTGGTTTGAAAGAAGGGGCTTTGTCGTTTGTGTTGTCGGTAGAGATTCGCTACCACCGTATCGGGCGAATTTTGCGCGACCGTGGCCTGTCCCTGCTGAGCCGCGACATTTGAGCCAATAAAGTAACCGAGCAATAGGGCCGCGATGGTTAGCATTGATCTGGTCGTTTTCATTGATGTGCTGTCCTGACTGTTTCGGATCTGCGAGAATCAGTGCCGTCAGTTTACATGTTCCTGAGACGGCGGGCTAAACATAAGATGGAATCACGAATAAGTTTTCGGATCCTCGGAAAGGAATTGATAACCTGGTCCATCGCGCGTGCGTATTAGCTTCACATTGATTTCAAGACGATCCCGAAGTCGGTCGGGGGAAAAGTGCGAGACCAGCTACAGGTGCATAGAGTACAAGCTTCAGCTTGCGTGTTTGCGGGGCAGCAACCTAAAGGTTGTACTCTAAACGCCTGCACTCGCAAACCAATTATCACGAGGTGACGGAATGGAAACTCTTTGGCAAGACCTTGGTTATGGCCTGCGAATGTTGTTCAAGAATCCGCGCTTCACCGCCGTTGCTGTCTTGTCGCTGGCCATCGGCATCGGCGCTACCAGCGCTATCTTCAGCGTCGCTAACGCCCTCCTGCTGCGCCCATTGGCTTACAAAGACGCGGACCGGCTGGTCATCCTTTGGAACCGCTCGCCCGGATTGAACGTGGCGCAGGATTGGCTTTCACCGGGTGAATACCTGGACATCAAAGCCGAGAACCAGGTCTTCGATGAAGTCGCAGCCACGATTGATAGCAGCTTCAATCTTACCGGTGAGGGAAGACCCGAGCGCGTCGAAGGAGCGCGAGTCTCGTCTTCACTCTTTCCCCTGCTGGGTGCGCAGGCGATGCTCGGCCGCGTCTTCTCGCCCGAGGAGGATGTTAAGGGCAGGCCGCCGATTGCCATCCTTAGTCACGGATTCTGGCAAAGGCACTTTGCCGCTGACCACGCCGTCGTCGGCAAGACGCTAATTCTCGACGGAGTCGCCGTCACGATTGTGGGTGTGATGCCGCGCGAGTTTTCTTTGAACAAGGAAGTGATGCCCACGGTCAATAAAATAAAGAGTGCTGACCTGCTGCTTCCCTTGCCCATGAGCGAGACGATGCGTTCGACGCGATCGAACGAAGACTACAACATCTTCGGCAGACTAAGGCTGGGCACGACCGTGGAACAGGCACAGGCGGATATTGATCGGATAGTAAACGGCATGAAGGAACAATATCCAGGCAACTATCCGCCGAGCAGCGGTTTTACCATCAGCGTGGTTCCCTTGCTGCAGCAGGTCGTAGGTGACGTTCGCCGGGCACTGCTCGTCCTCCTGGGAGCGGTGGGCTTTGTTCTGTTGATTGCCTGCGCCAATGTCGCCAATCTGCAGTTGGCGCGCGCCGCGGTCCGGCAAAAAGAGATCGCCGTCCGTGCTGCCGTTGGCGCCGGCCGCACCCGCATCATTCAGCAACTATTAACCGAGAGTGTGTTGTTGTCGCTGCTCGGAGGCGCGCTCGGGCTGTTGCTGGCATTCATGGCAGTCAGGGTGCTGCGACTGTTTGGCCCGGACACTCTGCCGCGTCTGAACGAGATCGGGCTGGATAGTCGAGTGCTACTGTTCACCTTTTTGGTGTCGCTCGTGACCGGCATTGTTTTTGGTTTGGCGCCTGCGCTGCGCGCGGCACGCGTTGATTTGAATGAAGTGCTCAAAGATGGCGGTCGCGGACCTGCCGGCAGCAGCACGATTGGCAGCAGCCATCACAAAATAAAAGATCTGCTGGTGATCGCTGAAGTCGCTTTGTCTTTGGTGCTGCTGATAGGTGCAGGCCTGCTGCTGCGCACCTATCAACGAATACAGGACGCGAGCCCAGGCTTTGATGCTCACAATGTGCTTTCGTTCCGCATGTCGTTACCTCCCTCGAAATACAAAAGCGCAGCGGCGGCCGCCTTTTACAAGCAACTCGGCGAGCGCATCAAAGCGCTGCCCGGAGTCGAGGCCGCCGGCATTGCGTATTCTTTGCCGATGAGTTCGGTCGCGTTAGCCTGGGGTCCGGTGACCATCGAAGGCTACGTGCCGAAAAACTCCGCCGACTTTGTGATGGCCAATCAGCGCTTCGTCAGCTCTGGCTATTTTCGCGCCATGGGCGTCCCGCTCGCCAAAGGCAGATACTTCGACGAGCGGGATATTAAGGATGGACCGCAAGCCGCCATCATCAACGAGAGCCTGGCGCATCGCTTCTGGCCCAACGAGGATCCGCTTGGCAAGCGGCTCGAGCTGGGTGACAAAGAGCCCTGGCGAACGATTGTTGGGGTGGTCCACGATGCCAAAGAATTCAGCGTCGATAACGATGTGCCGATCGGTATCTATTTTCCGGCGGAACAAATTCCGATTAGGAACATGTTCATGGTGGTCCGCACCTCGAAGGATCCCGCGCCCATGACGGCGCCGATTACCAGAGAGATTCAGGCGCTTGATCCAGAGGTGCCGGCGTTTGATTTACGGACCATGGAGGGACGGCTGTCCGATTCTTTGGCGCGGCAACGCTTTTCCACTTTCCTGTTGGGCGTGTTCGCTGCCGTCGCATTGGTGCTGGCAGCCATTGGCATCTATGGAGTGCTGGCCTATTCCGTAAACCAACGCACACACGAAATCGGCATCCGGATGGCGCTTGGAGCCCAGCCCATGAACATCCTGCGAATGGTGATCCGGCAATCGCTCGTCCTGGTCACAGTCGGTACGATCATCGGGCTGGGCGGAGCCTTCGCTTTGACACGCGTGATGTCCAGTCTGCTCTATGGCATCACGGCCACGGACGCGCGGGCGTTTTTCATTCCACCACTGGTGTTGGGCGTAGTTGCGGTGCTGGCCAGTTATCTTCCCGCGCGTCGCGCGGCAAGAGTGGATCCGATGATCGCGCTGAGGTATGAATGAATGCTCTTTTTCAGGCTTACCTGGCGACCGCCGGTCAAAAACAGTTGACGAGATCGCGCGCTATACCTAGAATCGCCACGAACTACAAGAAGGACGGACGATAGCATCTTGCCTTCCTGGCTCGTTCTTTTGCGAAAGAACACGTTGGTACTCCGTTGACCTCGATCGGGCCCAGATCCTGTCTTCGCCGCTCAGCGAAGTTTGTCAACGCCTCGCGTGTTCCTCAACCAGCGGAAAGGAGCGTACAACAAAACAATGAACGACTTTTGGTTTTTCCTCAGCTACGCCCGGCTTGATACCGACGAGTATGTGAAGAGATTTTATCGAGACTTGAGCGAAAAGGTGCGCTTCTTAGCGGGACTGCAGGAGCACGACGTCGGATTCTTTGACGAATCAAGCGTCGAAGCGGGACACAGTTGGCCACCAAAATTGCTCGGAGCGCTCCAGGCAACTAAGGTATTTGTCAGTCTCTACTCCCCCAGCTACTTCAACCGCGAGTTTTGCGGTAAAGAGTGGGAAGCCTTCCATCGGCGTGTGGCAGCGGGGCCAGCCGAACTTAATCAGGGGTTGATGCTTCCAATCGTTTGGACGCCGCAAGACATTCTGCCAACTCCCCTGCCCCAGGCCGTTGCCGGGATTCAATTCTCCCATCTCGACTTTGGCGAAAACTACGCCAAAGAGGGCCTTCGGCAACTAATGGCGCTGAAGAAATATGAGGACGACTACCAGGAGTTTTTAGTGCAATTTGCGCGAGTGCTCATTAAGGCGGCAAGATCCTCTAATCTGCCGGCGATCACTCTTCCACCACTGCCGGAAATTCCGAGCGCTTTTCATCTCCCAACCCTCTCGCCTCAGGGTGAGACCAATCCATCGCTGCGAAGCCAAAAATCGGGACCACGCTATGTCAGATTCGTTCTGGTTGCGGGAACTCGCGACGAGTTGGCTAAGGTAAGGACGAAGGTTGATTTCTACGGAGAAAATGGAGGCGACGACTGGCGGCCATACTGGAAAGACGTCACCGACGAGTTAATCAAAGAGGCTCAGATTCTAGCCGCGAAGGAGGGCTTTATCACGCAAGTTGACAGGCCCGATAACGTAGTCGAGTTGGTGACCGAGGCCAGATCGAAGAACAATATTGTGGTCATCCTGGTCGATACGTGGACGCTAAAGCTGACGAGCTACCAGGAAATGCTGCGCAAATATGACGGCTATTCCTTCTTCAACTGTGTGTTAATGATTCCCTGGAACAACAAAGATAACGAAACTGTAGCGGCGCGCGTTGACCTGATCAAAGTGATTGGAAAAACGTTTGAGAGTCGCGCCAGCTTCATCTACAAAGAGGAACAGCTCGAGGGAATCACGTCCAGCGATCAATTCTGCATCCTCGACGGCATTACCTCCTGGGAAGAAATGATGACCGCGCTCAGTAACAACCTGAATCTTGTGCGTCGCAGAATCGCCGAAAAGACAGATCTGGAGTTCTATCCCGGACCGAGCAGTGGCGGCCCTGGGATACCTACGATGAGCGGGAGAAAGATCGTTAATGCCGACTGGAAAGCCCGGTAAGATAATCACCTTCTATTCATATAAAGGGGGAACCGGGCGAACGATGGCCCTCGCTAATGTTGCCTGGATTCTGGCCAGCAACGGACGGAGCGTGCTAACGATAGATTGGGACCTCGAAGCCCCGGGCCTGCACCGTTACTTTTATCCCTTTCTGATTGACAAGGAATTGCGCACGTCGGATGGAGTGATTGATTTTGTCATTAACCTGGAAACCGAAGCCCTCGCACGGACCGAAAAGGGCGCCTCATTCGACGCCAAGTGGTACAAACCCTACGCTAACATTCTGCGTTACGCCGCCTCGCTAAGGACCGATTTCGCACCGGGGGGGTACATTGATTTTATCCCGGCTGGCCGCCAGGGCACTTCCTATCCTTCGCGCGTTACTTCCTTCAATTGGCAGAATTTCTATACGCGGCTCGGAGGCGGCACCTTTCTTGAAGAGGCGAAGGAAAGGATGCGCGAATACGACTACGTGCTGATTGATAGCCGCACGGGCGTGAGCGATGCCGCGGGCATTTGCACGGCGCAGATGCCCGATACCCTTGTGGTCTGTTTTACGCTGAACCATCAGAGTATTGAAGGGGCCGCCGATGTGGCTTCTTCGATCTACGAACAGCGAAGAAAATTCGAGCCAGGCATCCAAGTGTTCCCCGTGCCGATGAGGATCGATGGCAGTGAGAAGGTCAAGTTAACGCGCATGAAGGAATTCGCCAAACAGAGTTTTGATCTCTTTCCTGCTCATATTCCGCATGATGCGCGGAGCGCTTACTGGGGCAACGTCGAAGTTCCCTACATTCCCTACTACGCGTTTGAGGAACTGCTTGCGCCCTTTAACGACCAGCGAGGTGAGGTGCTTTCGCTATTGGCTTCGCTGGAACGGCTCACTGCGTATCTCACCGAGGATGATCCGAAAGGCGCGATCACACAAGTTGTGCCCCCCGATAAAGAGGAACAACCCAAAGTGATCGCAACCTACGCGCGGTTGGCCTTCGAAGAAGATCCGGTCCTCAAGCAGCTCAAGGATGCTGAGGAGGCCGTACTGGCCGCGGCGGATAACGTATTTCTCTCCTTTCTTCCAGAACAACAGATCGTCGCTAAACGGGTCTTCACACGTTTAGTCAGGCTCTCGCCACCGGCAGAGGTTAGCTCCGACAAGCGTTTGCGCGTGCCGGCTGCGGAGTTTTCAGCCGCCGCCCGGCCAATTATCGAAGAACTCAAGCATAACCGTCTGGTCCTGATTGGAGTGGATCCGGAAACCTCGGCTGAGACGGTCGAACTTGCTCACGACGGTTTGGTCCAGAAATGGAAGCGGATGCGCGGCTGGTTAGCACAGGATCGCGAGTTCTTGTTGTGGCGCCAACAATTGCAGGACAGTGCTCACAAATGGCAGAAAGGCGGCCATGATTCAGACTCGCTCCTGATTGGCAGCTCGCTTGCCGAGGCGTTGCAGAAGCTTGGGGATCACGCGGATGAGCTGAATGACCTTGAGCGCGCGTTCATTCAAAAAAGTATCGAGGCCAACCAGGTTCGCCGACAGGCTGAACAGGAGCGCGAGCAACGAGACACCGAGGTCAAAGCGGAAGCTTCCAAGCTGCGTCGTCGACAAAAGTTTTTTTGGCGCGCGATCGCCGCTGCGCTGTGCGGCTTGCTGATAATTACCCTGGCAGGCACGTATGCGTTGGTCTTTCACCGGGA
>Ga0179594_10000226_pt1 | contig 15712 bp, 11 predicted proteins | sample CZOMad1_1_08_16f_FD_148625 | JGI IMG/M metagenome (GOLD analysis project Ga0179594, IMG submission 148625) | Vadose zone soil fungal communities from Angelo Coast Range Reserve, California, USA - CZOMad1_1_08_16fungal (Illumina Assembly) | ecosystem: Environmental > Terrestrial > Soil > Vadose...
GCACGTTAAGTGTGACACGCCCCTGGAGATCTTTTGTATCTCGGACCACCGAGATCAACAGCAGCTCGCCCCGGCGTTCGATGAGAACGGGTGATTGACGCGGCCGGCTCACTCCCGAAATCAGCGCCGCGACAATCACGTCCTTCTGTTTTGCGACCTCTAGAGTCACGTCACCAAATCGATTTTCGATGCGGAGCAGTCCGTCCAAAGGCACTTCGACGCGAATGCCTTCATCGATTTCGATAGCCCTCGGTCGGGCGCCGTGAGCATCTAGAACGGCCAACAGGAATAGGGCGGCGGCAACAAGGATGCGGCACGAATTAGGCAGCGGATTGATCCGAAAGTGCGCAACCAATCGCGGGCGGGGGCGCACGGAGGCTGCCTTGGGCAGCGTGGGGAATCTATGTTCAAGAAGGCCGCAAAAACGCATAAACACCGGCCAGCTTCCTAACGCTCTATCAGGTCCAACATCGAATCTTCATCTTTTTTGGGGGGCTCAGCGGCCCGGGGAGTGGGCGCTTTTCCACCTAGATCTGCCAGGCGCAACAGTAGATTATTCTGATTTGTGGCGTATGGCAAAGCGGCTTCGACGGTCACCGCACCGTTGCGGATCAACTTCTCGATCACTCCATCAAAAGTTTGCATGCCGTCCATGTCACCCTGCTCCATGGCATCGATCAGTGACTTGCCCTCAGATTCGCCCTTCTCGATGTAGTCCTTTGTGCGCATAGTCGACTTTAGTATCTCGATGGCCGCGATGCGCCCGGTGCCGTCGGCACGGGGAATCAGGCGTTGAGATACGATGTAACGAAAAGACTGCGACAGCCTGACGCGAATCACTCGCTCTTCATTCTTGGGAAATACGCCGATGATTCGGTCGACGGTTTTAGCCGCGTCAATGGTATGCAAAGTCGACAGGACCAGGTGCCCTGTTTCGGCAGCCTCCAACGCCACCTCGATCGTTTCCCGATCCCGCATTTCACCTACCAGGATCACTTTCGGGGCCTGGCGCAAAGCCGCGCGCAAAGCGACTGAGAAATTCGGAGTGTCGGAGTGGAGCTCGCGTTGATGAATAGTCGAATTCTTATGTGGGTGAAGAAACTCGATCGGATCTTCGATCGTCACGATGTGGTAGTACTTTGTTTCATTGATCAGGTCGATTACCGCTGCCAGCGTGGTGCTCTTGCCGCTGCCGGTGGGACCGGTAACCAGCACAATGCCGTTCTTAATCTCGGCGATCTGTTCCAACTGCTTCGGCAGGTCGAAATCGCGAAATTGCGGCGGATGCATCGGAATCACGCGCATCACGATGGCGTATGTGCCGCGTTGCTTGAAAATATTGACGCGGAACCGCGCTTCGCCATGGGCGCTGAAGGACAGATCTGCAGAACCGGTTTTCTCCAAACTCTCGTTAGCTTGCTGCTGATTTCCGATAATCAGCTTGGCAATACTGGCCGTGTGCGCCGGCAACAGCTTCTCCAGACCGGGAACCCGAACCGGCTCAAGTTTCCCGGACAATTCAACCTGGGGTGGGCGGCCCGGCGAGAATAACAGGTCGCTGACTTTGTCCGAGGCGCGCAACATCTGTTTCAGGACCGTGATGAAGTCCAGTGGCGGCGGGGTGTTAGCTGGCCTGCCTGCAGTTGGGGGCGTCGGTGGTTGCGGTGTGCTCATAAGTTTCCTTGAAACTTTCTCGTTCCTTCCGGTGTCAATAGATTGGCAGGCACACGCGAGTTGAAAATAAGTGGTTCGCGCGAACAAACGCAACCGCAGTCGCGTACATCAAACTGCCTGTCAAAAGGAGAACTCAAAATCAGGAGTTCTCGATTGACGTTCGACCAACTATCGTTCGACGATTGTGAGGCACGAGAAAACCATGGCTACGTACAGAGATCCGATTCGCTGCTTTGCCCCCCTGGAAGTCGTCGAACGCTTACTTGAAATCCGCGCTGACGCTGGTTTCACCCCTGCCATCTATCTGCTATCGCCCGCCGACCTGGCCGCTTATCTGGACGCTTTTGGTTTTGACGTTTACGCTTTTTCCGAATCAGAAGCGGAATTCCACTTCGGTGATTACCGAGCTCCTCTGGCGCCTGGCGGAGATCATGCTCACAACTCGCTGACTGCGCATTAGCCTGGTAATGCAAACTGCCGTAATGCAAACTGTTAGTTTGCGGTGTTTTCGTAGTAGCTGCATCACAAGACAGACGCAAGCTCACAGCTTGCGTTACAGCGCCTTGATCACAAAAAAAGTAACGTCGTCATGAGCCCTGCGGCCATTGGTCCACGCGAAAACATCACGCTGCACTGCAGTAATCATCTCTCGGGCACTAAGTGAGCGGGCTGCCTTTACTGACTGCACCAGGCGGTCCCGGCCAAACTCTTCTTCCTGTAAATTGAACGCCTCGGTCACTCCGTCTGTGTAGAGCACCAGCGTCTGTCCCGGCTCGAATGTCAGGTAATACTCGTAATAACGCGTGTCGCGAAACATGCCCAGCGGCAATCCCCCTTGTTCTAGAAAGCGCGCGCTGCCGTTGAGGTCCAGCAACAACGGTGGATTGTGCCCGGCGTTTGAATACACCAGTGTTCGGTTCGTGGCATCAAGCAGACCGTAAAAGGCGGTCACAAACTGATTGCGCTCAATAGACTCCCAAAGCAGATAGTTCACTTTCGACATCGAGATATGCGGCGAATAGCCAATATGGGTGGCGGCACGCAAGCTGGCTCGCAGAAACGCCATCAACAACGCCGCCGGGACTCCCTTGCCGGCCACATCCGCAATCACGATACCGATCTGATCTTCATAGGTGCGAACCCAGTCATAGTAATCACCGGAGACTTCTTCGGTAGGAAAGTTGTAAGCGCTGATCTCGAAACCCGGCAGGATTGGGTCACTTGCGGGCAGCAGTTCCAACTGCACCTGACGCGCCACCTCCAATTGGCCTTGTAGTCGTTTCTTCTCGACCAACTGCTCGTGCAGCATCACCTTCTCGATGATGATTGCTACTTGCGACGCCAGCATCACTAAGACTTCCAAATCGTCTTCGGCGTAAGCATTCAGATCATCGCTTTCCAGATCGAAGACTCCGATCACTTCTTCGTTGGAAATGATCGGCGCTACCATTTCCGAACGCGTCTCGCCGCGTGCATTGAAATACATCGGATCCGTGCGCACGTCCGGAGAGATGATTGGCTCACCCGTTAACGCGACGTGCCCGATGATTCCTTCACCCAGTTTTAAGTGCAACTCCGTGAGTTCGCCAATGTCATAGCCGCGAACTGCCTCAGCCTCAAAGACACACGGCTCGTCCAGTTCACTGCTTCGTTCAGCTTCTCCGCAATTGACAATGAAGATACCCGCGGCGTCGTAAGGAATCAGGGAATCAAGCGTGTCCATCACCAGGTTCAGCACTTCCTGCAGATCGAGCGAACGACTGATCTTGCTGGTGATGTCGAGCAGCAGACGCAATTTGTCGATGGTGGTCAACCCGACAGTGAGCGTTGCTGTTTTTATTTGTTCAGTCATGATCAAGTCGACTCAATCGTCTCTCTATCTCACAATCATCAGTGAGCATTGCGCCTGGCAAAAAACGAAAGGCGATTATAAGGCTCTCAGGCGTGAGATTGAAATCGGAGATTTCAAACCGCGGCACAGGTGTTCAGAGTGCAGGCTTTAGCCTGCTCCGCAGCGAAGAAGCACTCTGATCATGGTCAATTCGGACGACCCGGTCGAAGAAGCTCCAGTTCGCCGACGACTAGCGAGCCTTATGCATCAGACCGAAAAGCTTCCTTTGCGTGCTTTGCGTGCTTTGCGTCTTTGCGTGAAATCCAAAATGGCGACAAAGAGTTTCACGCAGAGGCGCAAAGCACGCAAAGAAGAGCTTGACTGCTCATTTGCATCGAGTCTTGCGCGACAAGGTATCTAGTCCCGAGCACGCGCCGTTTTGTAGAGACTCCACAACCGCGTCACCTTCAAACGATATTCGACCAACTGCTGGCTCACGTGGAAGTGCCGGGCAATCTCAGCCGACGATTTGCCTTGCAGCACGAATCTCCTTAGCGAACGAAAGGGAACAAGCGCTGCTGCACCGATGCCATAGGCCGCTTCTTCATCCGCTTTCCGGTAGTCGCGAGCCGCCGCCCGTCCGCCTTTATCTGCGGCCACGATAGCCAGCCGGTTTGGCGTATGGCCCAGAAACACATGACAGATCTCTTCCATCAAGGTGGCGTTCCGGCGTTGCCGTCCGTGCTGTGGGTTGAGAATGATAATCTTGCCGCCATCGGGCAACACGCGTGAACAGGCGCCCCCCGACCACTCATCGGCCGCCGCTCCCAACAAACGCTCCCGGGCCTCGGTACTAAGACCTTCGATCCGATCGAAATCGACGACCAGCAGGTTCGCAAAACGCGCCAGTGAAAAAGGGTCTAGCGCCGCATCTTCACGAGCGCGGGCGAACTCCCTGAGCCCCAGCGCCCGCAACTCAAACTGCCGCCACTTTTCACCAGGAGGTAATGGGTGTATGTCCACCAACTGATTATAGCCGACGACCTAAGGCGAGCCGTTAGTTTGCACGCTTGCTGCCGACTTGGGCATGGCGCTTTCAAACTGCACCACCGCCCGGCGGTTACTTGACGTTGACACCGCGTTGGCGCAGTACTATATTGCAAACCTCCCAGTGCCCTTCACCGCTGACGAGCCTTCGATTCTCGTTAGCCCTACCAGTACGAAGGAGGGGATCATGGTACTCAAAGAAACACAAAGATTGCTGCGTAGAGTTTTGATGCTCGCTGTCCTGACGACAGGCTTGCTGCTGGCAGCATCTGGTTCTGTAGGAAACAACGCTGGAGCAGCGATCTGCTGCGACCAATGCTTTATCAATTACGACAATTGTTTTGCCGCTTGCAACGGCAACTCGGCATGCGAGCAAGCCTGTTACAACACACTTGTCACTTGTCACCTTCACTGTAACCCCGACTGTTAATTCTTCAGCCAGACGGCAGCTTGCTGCTTTCTGGATGACTTGGTGAGTTTGACGAGGCAAACCTTTGCCTCGTCAAAACTCTTCAACCTTGTTCTTTTTTGAGCCGGCTCACTGACGCCGTTGTTCCTTACAATTACCATGAAGACGCTATATAAAAGAATTGAGCTATTCGCCAATATAGCTATTATCCTGGTGGCCATCTCGTTGGCCGTCGTTCTGGCAAAACGTTTTGTTTTCAACGGCCCTGCTCGCAACGCAAACGCTGACGGTGCGCCGGCGAATATCGGAACTAAACTTTCGCTGCCGGACGTCGACTGGTCAAAGAGCAACAAAAACCTTCTTCTCGTGCTATCGGATTCGTGTAAGTACTGCTCCGAGAGTGCTCCGTTTTACCAACACCTTGTTCAGCAGCGAGCGCAGCGAGAAACCTTTCGCCTAACAGCGGTCTTTCCGCAGCCGGTCAGTGATGGGCGGAAGTATTTGACTGGACTGGGTGTGGCCATTGAAGACATCAGGCAAATGGCTCCGGGAGCAATTCGGATCAGGGGAACGCCGACGCTGCTGCTCGTTAACAACGCCGGCGTCGTGACTGACGAGTGGTTGGGGAAGCTGTCTCCTGAGGAGGAGACCGTGGTTCTCGGCCGATTGCAGTAATAGTTCCTTAACCCGACAGCAACAAAGCAACCCAATTCGAAACTCGGAATCCGCGATTTCGGCGTCAGGCTAAATCGAACCACCGGTTACTCGACGCCCTTTTCCTAACGACGTTTGCGGGCAGGTTTGTCGGGGATTGAACGGCTGAATTGCTTATAGGCCACGCGAAACAATTCCGAGAGAGCAGAGGCTGTTTCGGGAGTGAGATTGCGATCGGCGCGCAGGTGGGCCTCGACAATCTCGGGAGTAGATTCGTGCGGATAGTAGACGACTGCTGGGGCGTCTTCGCCTTCGGCGCGCCGGGCGCCGAGGATCCGCTCCATCGGCATTTTCAGCCAGGAAGTCAGTCTGGCGATGTTGTCTGCGTCGGGTTTGCCCGTCCCATTTTCAATGCGGGATAAGGTCGAGGCGGAAACACTGGTCGCGTCGGCAACGTCGCGCAGGCTAAGACTCAACTCCAGCCGCCGGCGGCGAATGGCGCGTCCTAACTCTTCTGTATTGACCATTGACCTGGGTGATCGAGACATGGTGCGTCACCTCCAATAGACTCTGCCGCAATTCGCTTCTCCGATTTTCAATCCTAACCATACCACACCCTAGTTTTAGTGGCAAGATTTTGTGTTATCCGTGAGACAGCAGGGAGAGCAACTCTAACGCAAAGAACGCAAAGGACAACCCTTTGCGTTCATTGCGAAGAACCTTTGCGTCCTTTGCGTTTCAATTTGATGCCAGGCCATTCGGACGTGAGAGAGCTTCCGCTGAATGCGCGCCAAAACTAATCGCAAACTAACAGTCTGCGTTACTGTCCGTGCGAGTGCGTTGCCGTGGTCGCCAGATCGCGCGCGCGGGGCAACACCTCAACGGCCTTGGCAACCTGCGGGTCGTCAGTGGTGACGAAGACGCGATCAGCCATGACGCGCCCATAAGCAGCGGTCACAATGTTGAAGCGCAACTGCAAGGCGATGAATGAGCTGTTGCGATCCAGTTGCGCCGCCGTCATCTTCAAGGCGGGTTGCGCGGCCACATACTGTTTGAAAGAGTTGAAGACTGCGTCGCTAATCTGGAAGTCAGTAGCGCGAAACACCTGGTTGAAATCGATCGGCCGCTGCACTTTGTACGCGTCCAGACCGCTGATGCGACCATTAACCAAATCACGCGAGAAACCAAAGATGGGACTATAAAGACGTCGTTGGAAAAGGGTGGTGGTGCGTGGGTCGATGTCCTCATCAGGCGAGATCCCGCCGCCGCCATAAACCGCGCGGCCCGTGTCGGTTCGCTTCTCCTGCCCACTCGGTTTGGCTGGCTGATCTTTCTGGCCTTTGGTATCGAGGCGGTTCGAGCCCCCATGAGTGTAGTAGTCGTAGAAGCCGCCGTTCGAGTAGTCGCGTTGAATCAGCCGGCCCGATGGCGTGAAGTACTTCGCTGAAGTAAGCGTCAACCCAGCGCCATATTCAAGCGGGATAATGCTCTGCACCAACCCTTTACCAAAACTGGTTTTGCCGACAATCAACGCTCGATCGTGATCCTGCATCGCGCCGGCCACAATTTCTGACGCCGACGCGGTGTAATCGTTAACCAGAATCACCAGCGGCATCTGTTGGGGGTTCGTATTCCGCGAGTAATACTCGTTATCGCGCAATCCGTTTCGTCCCTTCTGCGTAAGGATCAATTCGGGTTTCGGCAGGAACATTTCGGCTACTCGAATCGCCTGATCCAGAAAGCCGCCGGGATTATTACGCAGGTCCAGCACCAGCGAGGTCATGCCTTTGGCCTGCAACTCGTCCAATGCTCTCTGCAATTCCTGGCTGGTCGTATAGTTGAATCCGCGGCTCATGTCGATATAGCCAACGCCGGGCTTGAGCAGGTAGAAATCGGGAATCGAAGGCTGCGGCACTGCATCACGAGTTATTTGGACGGTCTCAATCGCCTGGCTGGCGGCGCGTTCGATGGTGACCTTCACCAGCGAACCGCGCGGACCACGAATCTTGTCGCGCACATCAGCGGAAGACTTGCCCGTCATTTTCACACCGTCGACTTCGACGATCCGATCACCGAACCGCAAGCCGGCTTTCGCCGCGGGTGAGCCATCGAAAGTGGCGGTGATAAACGTGTCCGCGTCATCGCCAAGCAGGTAGTTCTGAATCGAAGCGCCAATGCCAAAATACTCAGAGCGCTGATCAGTTTTCAACTCGTCGAATTCTTCTTTGTCAAAGTAGTTTGAGTGCGGGTCGAGCGAACGCAACATTCCGGTGATTGACGATTTGACGACCGTGTTGTATTCGAGCTTCGCTCCATCAACGTAGTTTTCCTGAACCAACTTCAGCGCTTCGTCGAAATCGTCCACAATTGGAGCAACTGCGTTAGCCCCCGTGCGAACTCTGGTGCTGCGCCGGCCCGTTCCTCCGGAACCTGAGACACTCTTGCCAGTTGAGGCGCCGGCCACCGGCGACTGACTCTGTTTTTGCTGAGCGACGAGCAGCCCGGGGACGACCAGGGCAACAATGAACAGCGTGACGACGACGTGCGCTAATCTCTTTTTCACAACTTAAAACCTCTTGTTTGTTGAAGCCGTTTTTGGAGGAGACTTAACGGTTTGTGTTCTTCGTTCAAGAACTTGGTGATTATTTCAAATGGCTAATGAACCGACGCTCGTGCGGCACTCGCGTTCGATGCCGTGGGCGTCGCCAGACAATAGTAACGGATGACATTCAACCGGGCAAGGTTGAACATCATTGGGTAGTGGGGTAATTCTGTGTTGACATCAGTCTCAACGAGTAATTTCAGGATTGTGGCTTTGCCGGGAATCAGAGTGCCAGAAAAAGCCCTTGCTAACGCGCGGGCTTCTGCTTGGAATCGCAGCCCAAGCAGAAGCCCAACCGTCAGGGAGGGCTATCAGAAAGCACCAACACAAAATTGCACCACTACCCATCATTGGGGTAGTGTCTTGGTTTGCCTGTAACTCAAAGCTAGTGTCCCGCGACGCACGTGAATAGCTTGCTCTACAAAGCTCATGCGCCACCTGTTGGTGACCCGCCTTGAATTTGTTTCAGGCCATCCGTAGAATGACTGCAGTCGATCCCCCGACATCGCGATCAATCAAATGTTTTTCCAGCAGGAATGGAGTTTGAAGTATGAGCAGTCCCTATCAAAGGCAGGAACCCGAGTCAGCCGAACCGGTCGACGATCTGATGCTCCGCGACGATGAGCCGGAGTCTTCTTCGGAACGAACGAAGTCTTCAGTTCGTGAGTTGGCATCACGGATCCCTGAATCCTTGAGCGCGATTGGCCGGGACATCAGTCGCACGATTGAAAAAGCGATGTCGGCAAAGGACGAGTATGTCGTGGCGGTCAAAGTCTCGCCTGAAGCACAGGAGAAACTCGAACAACTGGTCCAGGCGGGTGTGTTCCACAGTCGGGCCGAGGCGGCTGGTTTCCTGATCGATGAAGGTATTAAGACTCAGGCGGCCCTGTTTGAGCGAGTCGAGCAAAAGCTCGCCGAGATCGAAAGGCTACGCGCCGAATTACGCGGCTTAATCAACGAGAGGCCGAGCTGAGCACCCCAACTCGCTGCAGGTCTCTCAATAGCGGTTCCCAAACAGGCGTAGTTATATCCTCGCTCTCGGAGAACCTCGTCTCCGCACTAATAAACGAATCGAGAGAAAAGTGCCGGAAAATTTTCAACTTCCACTAACTCCTATTGAGCAGTTCACTCTGACAAATGGCCTGCGAGTCGTCTTGAGCGCAGATCAGGCTGTGCCCGTCGTCTCAGTGGCCGTCTATTACGATGTGGGCTCACGCAACGAAAAAGTGGGACGCACCGGGTTTGCGCACCTGTTCGAACACATGATGTTTCAGGGTTCTGAGAATGTGCCAAAGGCTGCTCACTTTCAGCACATCTTCAACGCCGGCGGGACCATGAACGGGACGACCTCAACTGAACGTACGAATTATTTCGAAACGTTGCCGGCCAATCAACTGGCGCTTGCGCTCTGGTTGGAGAGCGATCGCATGCGTTCGTTGAAAGTGACGCAGGAGAATCTTGACAACCAGCGCCAGGCGGTCCAGGAAGAGAAGCGACTGCGTTACGACAATCAGCCCTACATCAATGCATTTTTGCTGATCAATGAACTGATCTTCAAAAATCCGGCGAATGCGCATTCGACGATCGGGTCGATGGAAGACCTCGATGCGGCCACGATCGACGACATCCGCGAATTCTTTCGGATCTACTACGCACCGAATAATGCCGTGCTGACAGTCGTCGGTGATTTCGATTTGGAATTGGCCCGCAACCAGATAGAAAAATATTTTGCCGGCATTCCCAGTCAGCCGGAACCTCCCGCGGTTGATGTCAGCGAGCCGCCTGAGGTCGCCCAGGCGAAGGAAATCTATCACGATAAACTGGCGCCCGCGCCCGCTTTCATTCTAGGCTGGAAAATTCCGCCGCGGCGCACCGCGGATCACTATGGACTTTCACTGGCCGGCGATCTGCTGTTCTCAGGCGACAGCTCGCGCCTTTACCAAAAGCTGGTGAAGGGAGACGAGTCCGTCGTCTCAATTCAAGGCGAAGTCGACGATCGCCGCGGACCTTCGGCCCTCTACATTTTCGCGCTGCCCAAGCCGGGCGAGGATACCGGCGCGATTCGCCAGCAAATCACGAACGAGATCGCGCGGCTCGGGACTGAAGGTCCGAGCGAGGAAGAGATGGAGAAGCTGCAAAACACGCTTTGCAATGACGCCGTGCGCGGTCGACAGTCAACAATGTTTCGAGCCCAACGGATTGCCGAGCACACGATTTATGACGGCGATCCGACACTATTCGATCACGAACTCGATTTTTATCTGCAAGTGACCGCCAATCAGATCAGGGAAGTCACTGCAAAATATCTGAACGTTGAGAACCGAGTCGTGCTGGATATTATCCCGGCTGCAGCGGTCAAAGGGCCTGAAAATGCGCCTGAGACCGCAGTCCCAGCTTCGGTGCAACCAGCGGGTGAACCAACGCAACCCACTGCGCCTGCGCCGCAAATCCCGGCGCCCGCCAAGGCCAGTCAAACACTTTCAGAGCCACCAGCACCGACTGAGCCTGGCTCGGAGCCAGTGCATCCGTGAACATGAATCAAGAGCACGACTTTCGCAGTCATCCGCCGGCGCCGCTGCCGCCGATACCAATCAAGCTACCGACTCCTTATCAGGCCAGGCTGGCTAATGGGCTGGAGCTGGTAATCGTCGAAGACGAACGTTTGCCCCTGGTCAGTTACCGCTTGTCGTTTCGCACTGGTGATGCACACGACCCGAAGGAATTGCCGGGACTAACGGACATGCTGGCCGCGCTGCTCAACGAAGGCACCGAGTCACGTTCCAGTCTGGATATTGCCAATGAGGTCGAACGGCTGGGGGCAACGCTGCACGCGGGCGCCGGCTCGGACTATACGACCGTCGCCGCTTCGGCGCTTTCCGTATTCGGTGACAAGATTCTCGAGTTGATGGCCGACGTGACCTTGCGTCCCTCGTTTCCCGAAAATGAGGTTGAGTTAGCCAGGCAAAATACGAAAGAGAGTCTCAAGCAACAGCGAGCACAGCCTTCATTTCTGGCGAACGAGATGGTTTCGCACGTGATGTTTGGCGATCACCCTTACTCGGTAATTGCGCCGACGCCTGAATCCATCGATGCGACCACTCGCGAACATCTGGTTGAATTTCACCGATCGGTCTTCGTGCCAAACAATGCCGTGTTCATTGTAGTCGGAGCAGTTCAGGCCGAGGAGATGCACGCGCAAATCGAGAAACTGTTCGGCAGTTGGCAGGCTGGTAACCCACCGCTGGAACGCTTCTCGGCGCCGCCGGATCGCACTTCGCGAATAGCGTATTTGATCGACCGGCCCGGTTCTGCCCAGTCGAACATTGTGATTGCGAATGGGGGCATAAATCGCACCGACCCAAACTATTTTCCTTTGCTGCTGATGCACACGGTGCTTGGGGCCACGGCGTCATCGCGGCTTTTCATGAATTTGCGCGAGGAAAAGGGTTACACCTACGGAGCTTATTCGAACCTCGATGCCCGGCGCGACGCGGGTACCGTGCGCGTAACGGCGGAGGTCAGAAGCGCGGTTACGGGCCTGTCGCTGACAGAGTTCTTCTACGAGTTGGAGCGCATCCGCACTGAGACGGTCTCGGACAAAGAGATTGCCGACGCGAAATCTTACCTGACGGGCGTTTTCCCCCTCAGGCTCGAAACTCAGGAAGGTTTGATCGATCAATTGGTTCAGATCAAGATGCTCGATCTGCCCGATGATCATCTGCAGACTTATCGCGATCGAGTGCAAGCGGTTAGCGCGGAAGAGATCCAGAGCGTCGCCCAAAAGTACGTAAGACCAGACGAGGCGGCCATCGTCATCGTCGGTGATGGCGCCGAGATCATCGAGCAAATCAAACCCTACTGCGAAGACATCCGCGTCTTCAACACATCAGGAAAAGCAAAACCATTGCCCACGCCGGACGCCAATGCCGGCGGCCCGGAATCTCTGGCCGGCAGTTGGGCTTTGGAGATTCAGACACCTTTCGGTCAGGACATACCGGCGACACTGACGCTGGTCGAAGGCGGCGACGGTTTTACCGGCAAAATTGAATCAGAGATGGGGGCCGGACAGCTTGCCGATATCGTCCTCAACGGCAAAGAATTTCAAGCCGCCCTGGCATTCGAGATGGAAGGTCACGCCGTTAGTGCGGCCATCAATGGCAATGTTGAGGGGCGCCGCCTGGTCGGGAATATCAGTCTGCAAAATCTACAACCTCTGCCTTTTACCGGCATCCGCGACGAGTAGCATAGGCTTTAGCCGGTGTTTGTCACCTGGCAGTTTCACTTCTAACGATCACAGACTAAAGTCTATGCTACAAAAAGACGACAAAAAAGACGCCCGGCGTGGACTTAAACACGCCGGGCGAAACGACAGGAGGAACCGAGTGCTATGGTCGCTGCATCCTGCGCAGCGAGCCGAATAACCTCGCTGCTCTGATGTCACTGCCTCGGACTCGCGTTGCTCCGCCATCAGAGCTAACGCTCATAGCGCAGCACCGCGCCGTCACCGCCGACCGCCCAGCCGACTTTCTTGTTGAAGGATAACGCGTAGAGGTTTTGTTTAGTCCGGTTCTCTTGCTGAATCCAGCTCAGACCGCCGTCTTCCGAACGCAGGATCGTGCCTGATCGTCCGACGACCCAACCATCCTCACCGTTAACGAACTGAACGCTCAGCAGAGTGGTGCGCACTTTCGACTCGACTGTTGTCCACGTTTGCCCGGCATCAGTGGTTTTAAGAATCGTGCCGCGCTCGCCCACTGCCCAGCCCCGCTTGTCGTCTTTGAAGTCCACGTGGTAAAGCGTCGCCTTGGTGCCGGACTCCTGCTTGTTCCAACTTTGGCCGCCGTCAAAGGTGTAAATAATTACGCCGTCGGCGCCGACGATCCAGCCGTGCTTGTCGTCCGCGAAATCCAGATGAATCAGCTCAAAGCGGCTGGGGGCTCGCTGCCGTTGCCAGGTAAGACCCTGGTCGTCTGTGTACACCAGGATGCTGTCAATTACCCGATCGTTCTTGCTGATTGAGCCGACTACCCAGCCCTTCTTCTTGCTTGAGAAACGCACGCTGTAAAGCTCGGCCGCTGCGCCATTGAGTTCCGCGGGTAGAAAACGGCGCGCTTCACTCCAATGATTGCCGCTGTCATGGGTGGCGAAAATCGTGTTGCCCGCCAGCAGGAAACCATCTTCCTTGCTGCGAAAATAGATGTCGTTAATAGCATCGCTAGTGCCCACCGTTTGTTGGTTCCAGGTCGTGCCGGCGTCGTCTGTACGACTCAGAAACCCACCGTCTCCCGCAATCCAGCCACGCTTGCCATCCAGGAAATACACCGTGTTGAGATCCTTGCCGGCGGGACCAATTCGAGAGGGAACCCAGCCCTCCTGAGCCAAACCCGTGAACACGCTTGATAGTAGCAAGGCGATGAAGCCGAGCCATGGTCCGAACTTAAACGTCTGAATTCTCATTCGTGTTTCTGTACCTGTTCCGATAAAGGAAAGCCTGCTTCTTGTCAGTACGTTCTGCGGCATCGCCCGGCTGCTCTTGTCAGTGCCTTGCGGTAGCGGGCGGGCTCGCTCTTGTCAGTACCGCCTGCGGTAGCGGGCGGGCCCCGTCGCTACCGCTCCGGTACTGACCTGTTTCGTTGACGCTGCGGGGGATTCAGGAACTTGTACTCTAAGTTCGTTGCTCAGCACAAGGGCCACACATTGAACAGCGGCAATGCGTGGCCCTTCGCGGTCTGCGGTGTAAACGCGAGCTATGGCTTCGCGGCGTTCACTCGGTAGACGCGCCCGTCCAAAACAACTACCAATCGCTCTCCTAATGCGAAGAACTGAGACAGCGCGGGCTTTTGTTTCAGTAGAGCGAAGTATTCCTCGCTGCCGAACGTCACGGTCGTCTCCGGCAGTCGCGCCTCGGTTTTGAACTCGGCGTCCGTCCAGACACCTTCACGCAGGTAGAAGGTTTTACCTCCCGCCGTCTGCACTGAAGATGCGAGTTCAGCTTCGTCCACTCGCAGGGCTTCCTTTTGATCCCGGGCACGTTTGCTTTGCTGTACGGCTCCGGCGCCGGTGACGGCAACAGCATCGGCCGGTTTCGGCGATGGCGGCGCGTTTGCCGCGACTTTGCGAGGCGCCCTGCCGATGATACCCGGCGACATCACGGCAAAATTTTGCACCTGGTCCGACGATTCCGTTGCCAGATAAGAAGTGTACGGCGTAACGATACCGTACCGCGTTCCCAGGTCGACAATCTCATCGCGCAATTCCTTGTTCTCGCCGTTCATGCGCACTTGCTCCATCAACCAGCCGACGCGACGCGTCGCCCACAGGCGCGGCAGGAATTCGTTCTTCTCTTCGCGCAGCGGGAAATGCAAATTATTGAAATAGACGGTGCGCATTTTGCCGCCGCTCGTGCCCGTCAGCGTCAAGCGCAAGTAGTCCATGTCGATCGGATTCTTGTAGCGACCGATCAAGGTCAACTGCGTCCCTTTGAACAAGTCCGGCAGACTGCGCGGATAAACCAGATCGGTTTCCAGCCCGGCCATATCAAGCTTCAAGTCAGTCAGGACCGGAGAATTGATCTTGGCGAAGAAGTTCGAGATTTTCACCTCCAGATCTTCTTTGGGTTCAATGTAGTCCGCCACACCGCCATTGTCCGCTGCCAGCTTGTCGAGCAAGGAAGTGTTGACATCATAGCCAACTCCAAACGTAAACAGACGCAGCCCTGGTATCCGAGCCTGCCTGGCATTTTCTTCGATCCGGTTGATGTTGGTCTCGCCGACCGTCGGCAAGCCATCGGTCATAAATACCAGAATCTTGGGTCGGTCGCTGGGCCGGAACTGCTGCATCGAGCTAAGCAACGCCTGGTTGATGTTGGTGCCGCCAACGGGCCGTAAAGACTGGACAAAAGCCTCACCACGCTTGCGGCCGCTATCATCCGCCGGCAACAATCCGGTTTCCATCAAATGCTCTTCGCCGGCAAACGAGATGACGTTGAAGCGATCCTGCGGCCGAAGGATTCTGATTCCGTAGAGCAGAGCCGCGCGAGCTTTTTCCATCTTGCCGGCTTCGGCCATCGAGCCCGATGTGTCCAACACGAATACTATGTCTTTCGAGGCATACTCCAGCTCAGACAAGTCGTCTTTCGGCGAGATCATCAAAAGGAAGTAACCATCTTTCCCCGCCTCTCGATAAGTCACGAGGGAAACACCGAAATCTTCCTGCGAGATGCCATAGAACAGTTGAAAGTCCTGTGGTTCTTTGCCGCTTTCAGATTCGAAGGAAACCAGCGATCGGTGTTCGCCATTCCGCTTGACCTCAACGGCATGACTGGGCGAGTAAACGTTCCGCAGCGCGTCTTTGCTTTCCAGTTCAATGCGGCCCGACACGGCGCCGATTTGGCCCATCTGACGGCCAACACCGAGCGGGTAGCGGTACGCCACTGTGCCCGACTCAGCACGCAACACCTGTGTGTAGGTTAGCTCGAGCTTCTTGTCCGAATGCG
>Ga0179594_10000228_pt1 | contig 15628 bp, 14 predicted proteins | sample CZOMad1_1_08_16f_FD_148625 | JGI IMG/M metagenome (GOLD analysis project Ga0179594, IMG submission 148625) | Vadose zone soil fungal communities from Angelo Coast Range Reserve, California, USA - CZOMad1_1_08_16fungal (Illumina Assembly) | ecosystem: Environmental > Terrestrial > Soil > Vadose...
AAACCTTCAGTGCCGAGCTCCTTCCGGTGACACCCATGCCGACGGCCCTGGACGCGAGGGCTTGGACACTTCTCGGGAAGAACAGGCAGTAACTGCCGAAGGCGAGAAGGAACGTAAGCGGCCAGTGAAGACATATTGATCGGGGTGCCTCTCAGGGCCGAGGATCGTGTCCACCAAAGAAATAAGTGGACACGTGTACATCAAGCCAGGAATGCCCGGCCGGCGTCGGCGGCGATACACCGAGGAGTTCAAGGCGAAGGTTGCCGAGGAATGCCGGCGGCCGGGGGTGTCCATTGCTTCGGTAGCACTGGCCAACAGCCTGAACGCGAATCTGCTTCGGAAGTGGGTGTCCGAGCGCGACCCTGCCGGCTCCTCAGCGCCAGCGCTTCGGCCGGGAGCGCCGAGCGAGGAGTTCGTCGCCCTGCCACTGGTCGCGACGCCGAAGTCGGCCGAGGGCTCCGATATCCGCATCGAGCTGCGCCGAGGAGCCATGACGGTAACGATCACCTGGCCGGCACAGGCTGCCGGCGATTGCGCGGCCTGGCTGCGCGAGTGGCTGCGGTGATACGGATCGACGCAGTGTGGCTGGCCGTGGCACCGATCGACATGCGAGCCGGCACCGACGCGGCGCTGGCGCGGGTGGTGGCGGTGTTCGGCGCAGCTCGACCTCATCATGCGTACCTGTTCACGAACAAGCGTGCCAACCGAGTCAAAGTGCTGGTGCACGATGGCGTGGGAATCTGGCTGTGTGCTCGCCGACTGTATCAGGGCCGTTTTGTGTGGGACAAGAGCGCGACTTCGATTCGGATCTCGCTCACGCGCGCGCAGCTCGACGCGCTGGTGATCGGACTTCCGTGGCAGCGCGTCGGTGCTGAGAGCGTGATCGCACTCGTGTGAAGCGACTCGACCATACGCTTGCCGACAAGCGGCGATAGCGATCTCGCGGTGGTTCTGTCACCATGCAGCCTCATGGTGGATACCACAGAACTCGAGAACCTGGATGCGCCGCAGCTGCGCAGTCTGACTCGAGAGTTGATCGAGCAGATCACCGAGCAGCGTGACGAGCTGCGCTTCAAGACGACGCGCATCGAGCAGCTCACCTTCGAGCTGGCGCGCTACAAGCGGATCCGGTTCGAGGCCAGCAGCGAGAAGCTGGATGCCGCGCAGGTGAGCCTGCTGCAAGAAACGCTCGATGCGGACCTGGCGGCCATCGAAGAGCAGCTCGAGCAGCTTACGGCCGAACCTGGCAAGCCGCGCAGGCAAACGCCACGCCGGGAAGCTCTGCCGCCGCACCTTCCGCGGGTGTCGGTCCATCACGAGCCGGAAACCAAGACCTGTCAGTGCGGCTGCGAACTGAAGCGAATCGGCGAAGACGTCTCGGAGAAGCTGCTCTACAAACCCGGCGACTTCACCGTGGAGCGGCACATCCGAGGCAAATGGGTGTGCGCCAAATGTCAGATGCTGATCCAGGCGCCGGTGCCGCCGCAGGTGATCGACAAGGGCGTCGCCACCGCCAGTCTGCTGGCCCAGGTGATGGTGGCCAAGTTCGGCGACCACTTACCGCTGTACCGCCAGGAAGCGATCTTCGGGCGTGCCGGCTACGCCATTCCCCGCTCGACGCTCGGAACCTGGGTCGGCGCCTGCGGCGTCCAGCTGCAGCCGCTGGTGGATGCCCTAAAGGAAGCGATTCTGAGCCACGACGTGCTGCACGCGGACGAAACGCCCGTGGCGATGCTGAAGCCCGGCAATGGCAAGACGCACCGGGCGTACCTGTGGACCTACTGCCCGGGCACCTTCGAGTCGGCGGTGGGTATCTGATCAAATGGGCAACAAGACGACCTATCAAGCAAGCTGTCACTGTGGCGCAGTTCGCTTCAGATTCAGGAGCGAAGAGATCACGAAGGGATGCCGATGCAACTGCTCTATCTGTGTGCGTAAAGGCATCGTGACTTCCGCAGCTTACCTTCCTCCCGAGGATCTCGAGCAAATCGAGGGAACGTCGTCGTTGGCTCTGTATCAGTTCGGCGACAAGGATGTGAACCACCATTTCTGCCGAACGTGTGGCATCTGCCCATTCACAACTGTCGCGGCGGTTCCACCGACATATGGCGGTACAGCCAAGCCAGGTTACTACCGAATAAATCTAGGATGTGTCGAGAGCCTCGACGTCTACGCCCTGGACATTGAGATCATCGACGGACGATCACTCTGACAATTTCGAAAATCAGTCAAGATGGGTTCGCTAGCCGCTTACGAAGGAACACCAAATACGCAATCAGGAGTAGCGACATATCAAGCCGCTTCCGCCAGGGGTCTTTGTAGCTCGATCACGTTCCACGGCAGTAACTCATCGAACGGCAACGGGAAGAGCGTCAGCGTTCGCCATCGTCACGCTCCCCGACGTCGGCGCCGAGTGCCTGCAGCAACAGGCTGGCAAGATGGATAAGCACCTTCGCTCGATCTGGCGACGAGATCCCGTGAAGCGGCGCCGCTTCGAACGCAATGCTCAGCTGCCTGCCGGTCGCGCTCCCCTCGCTCGACCTGGCCTCCTGGACTGCACCCGGCTTGTCCATCTCGCTCCTCCCGGACAACGTTGGAATCATCCGGGGAGCTTGATCGCAATCCGAGATCGACGAGCAGCCGGTGATGAACGACGAGGGCACTCACCGCGGCTCGCGGCGGACCAATCTCCATGCCCGCGCACGCGGCGGCGTCCAGCATCCAGGCCGCCAAGACGACGACCACGCCGGGCGAGACCTCGACATGGACCATCGTTCCGGAGGTACGCTTCTCACGGTATTGCTGTCGAAGGCGCCGCCCGAAGAGCGGGTGCCAGCGATAGTGGACTTGGACTTCCTGCCCGACATGGGCAGAATGACTGCGAGATTGCGGTCGGCAGGTCCAATTGGCTGTTCGCCGGATCACTGCGCGCCGGCCAGCGGGCTGTCGCCGTGATGAGCCTGATCCAGTCGGCCAAGCTCAATGGACACGATCCGTATGTCTATCTGAAGGACGTGTTCACACGACTGCCGACACAGTCGGCCAGCCGGATCGATGAACTGTTGCCGCACTGCTGGCAACCGACGGTGGGTGTCTGATCAAATGAGCAACAAGACGAACTATCAAGCAAGCTGTCACTGCGGCGCAGTTCGCTTCAGATTCAGGAGCGAAGAGATCACGAAGGGACGCCGATGCAATTGCTCTATCTGTATGCGTAAAGGTATCGTGACTTCCGCAGCTTACCTTCCTCCCGAGGATCTCGAGCAAATCGAGGGAACGTCGTCGTTGGCTCTGTATCAGTTCGGCGACAAGGATGTGAACCACCATTTCTGCCGAACGTGTGGCATCTGCCCATTCGTAACTGTCGCGGCGGTTCCACCGACATATGGCGGGACAGCCAAGCCAGGTTACTACCGAATAAATCTGGGATGTGTCGAGAGCCTCGACGTCTACGCCCTGGACATTGAGATCATCGACGGACGATCACTCTGACAATTTCGAAAATCAGTCAAGATGGGTCCGCTAGCCGCTTACGTTCCTTCTCGCCTTCGGCAGTTACTGCCTGTTCTTCCCGAGAAGTGTCCAAGCCCTCGCGTCCAGGGCCGTCGGCATGGGTGTCACCGGAAGGAGCTCGGCACTGAAGGTTTACGTCGAATCGAATGGCTACCGAACCATGGTGCGAGCGATAGGGCTACTGGCTTACGCGATGTGCATACTGCTGGCCGTTGGGGCCTATCGGGCAGGTTCGCAATAGACGGTCTCACGGACGACCATCCATAGAGGACCCGCGACTGTCAAGGCGGTGTGCACCGAAGTGCACCGAACGCTTACGAACGTAGTCGGACTGCCCCGACACGAGAAAACATTCGATCACTTCGTCGCAAGTCCGCATCCTGGCCTCGAAGCGGACTTCAGACGCCGGTCAACGCAACTGCGAGAATTTGGCTCTTGCCGGCATGAGCACGTGACCAACAGGCCAGCGCGATTCGGCAGATCAACTCTTCCGCGAGTCTCTTATCAAGACCGTTTTGTCACGTCGATCGATTTCGAATAAGCCGATCGCGTTGGCTAGCTCATTGAGCTTCGAGTAGCCGTAGTTCCTCGGATCGAAATCAGGGGCTTGCTTGACGATGTTACTGCCGACGCGGCCGAGGTGCGCCCATCCTGATTCATCGGATGCCGCCTCGATCGCGGAGCGAAACAGGCTTACGAGTTTGGTGTCGCCGCGAAGTTCTTTCACGGAAACCGCGCGAAGCTGCGGACCAGCACCTTCCCTGACGGAAAGCACCTCCGTGTAAATGAAGCGATCACACGCGGCGACGAACGGAGACGGCGTCTTCTTCTCGCCGAATCCGTACACGCGTTTGCCTGCCTCGCGAATCCGCGAAGCGAGCCGCGTGAAGTCGCTGTCGCTGGACACTAGGCAGAATCCCGCGAAGGGACCTGTATACAGAAGGTCCATGGCGTCGATGATCATCGCGCTATCCGTCGCGTTTTTCCCTGTCGTGTACCGAAACTGCTGTATCGGCTGGATGGAGTGCTGAAGCAGCACGTCCTTCCACGTGCCGAGGTTCGGCGTGGTCCAATCGCCATAGATGCGCTTGACGTTCGCTACGCCCAGCTTTGCAACCTCAGCCAGTAGGCCCTCGACAATCGAGGGGCTGGCGTTATCGGCGTCGATCAAAACCGCAAGCGCGTCCGTAGTCTCTTGCGCGTCAGCCATCATTGCCTCCCAAGAAGCCAGCGCCCGGCATTATGAGCACGTGGCACAGGGTTCTGAGTCATAGATGCGAAGTTGTAGGGTTTGGGATTACCGATGCAAGCCAGCTTGGCGCTACGAATGTGTGCGCGCACCCGGTCGCCGATAGTCGGCTTCTTTAGTCGGGCGCCACTGTCGAGGGTCGGTCTCCCGCATTTTCGCATTCCCGGAAACATCGCTGCGTGGGTCACGCTTCTTTACGCAGTCGGCCCGGCACTGAACTGGTGCGCTGCACGCAATGGTCAGACGGTGTGGAGAGCCTCGCTTTTGGGCGCGCTCGAGGTCCGGAAATGAAGAATTGGGTTTCTGGTACGTCCGGTATCGGGGGCTTTTCTATTTGTCCGCTCCTGGGCCGCGAGGGGCCCTTCGCCAAGGCCAGGCTTCGACCCGAAGGCATCAGCCGATCCTCACGTCGTCAGTAGAGATCGCCCCGGCCGTAGCCCCAGTGCTTGACACGGCACGGCGCGAGAGTAGTTAACCTCGACACTGAAAGGTTTCAGCGACAGCCATCCGATCGGACGGCGGTAAACCAACGTCCCCCGCTTTCTGCTTCGGCCAGCGCGACATACGACGCAATCGTAGCTCGTCATCGGGTGGCGCAGCTGTCCGATTCGCCGCTGGTCCTTAAGAATGGCCGTGGAAAGGCCGCCTTTCCTGCGGATGAGATCACCGTGGAGTAGCGATATTCGTGGAATCGGTTCTTTCGAAGATTCCGCGAAGGAGCGTCCGCGCGATGCCGACGATCGAGGCGAGGACTCCGAGTACGGTCCAAACCGTGGTGGAACCCGTGGCTCCGGCGGCGTCCGTGCAGGCGCCTATCCCCGCGACCCGGGCTGAGCTGATCGCGATCGCCGAAGCCGACTATGACGCGCGCCTTGTAGCGATCGACCGCGACCTGATCAGGGACATCTTCTCGCCAGCGAACGACGCTGGGGCGACGGCCACCCAGCTCGAGGGAAAAGTTGCATCGAGCGCTGTTGACTGCCTCTCGTACCTGTTGATCCTGACCGCGATCGACTACCGATGCTGGCAACAGGAGGAAGGTGCCATCGTACGGTACCACCATCAGGGCAAGGTCGGTCGTTCGGCCCTTTGGGCAGCGTTTTCGACCGCGTGGGGACTCGACGACCTCGCACCGGACCGATTGCGGGCGGCGCTGGCCGAGCGCGGAATCAACGGTGTGTTCGGCAACATATCGGATCCGGCCGGACGCCAGAAGATTCTCGACGAGATTCTCGGCGGACGCTCCGTCGATACGTTCTGTGCAACAGTCATACGGCAAGGAAGGCTGTTGGAGAAGGTGACGGTGGCGGACGCAAGCGCCTTGGCTCGACGCTTTCCGACCGCCTTTGCGGATCGGTATTTGATTAAGGCGCAGTTCGCGCTGGCGATGTTCAGTGGATGCGCCCGTCGGGCCGGCATCAGCCACGACGCCGCCAATCTGACCGCATTTGCCGACGACCAGGCGCCAAGGATTCTTCGGACCCTCGGAGTTCTGCGGTACGCCCAGGAAGTCGCCGATGCCGTGGACGCTTGGCAATTATTGGCCAGCGAGTCGGCCGTCGAGCGCGCCATCCGAGCGGCCACTATCCTGGCGTGCGAGGAAATTGCAGCGCACACTGGCAGGACAGCGGTAGACGTCGACGGCCTGTTGCGGCTTTCTCAGGACGTCGGCTCGACCGCACCCTTCCACCTGACCGAAACAACCTCGTACTGAGCGAAATCTAGCTCAGGCCGTGCGAGCAGATGTGGTAGGTGGTACGAGCTCCCGCCCCAGCGACCCTCAAGCGCCCTGCAAGTTCGAGGTGACGCGAAGATCCGCTCCCAGACATGCTGAAGGTGCACAGCTGGTTTAGAGAGAAGCGATCGCCTCGACGATGTCTTTTGTCGTCACAATGGCACCGGCGTAGCACTGGACAGCGGTACAAGAAAGCCGTCGTCGATGAACAAGATCGCCTTCACCCCGCTGCAGGACGACCACGACACTGAGGCGTTTCAAAGAGGCGTCGAGCCGCTCGACAACTTGGTTGCGCCGAATCGCCAAGCAACATATTGACGGGCACCTTCGCCGCATGAGCGAAGCGGCACTGTCGACATGAATTGGAGGCTTCTAATCTACGTCGACGGGCCGCTCGCAACGAACTGCACCGACAAGCTTCCGAGAGGTCCGAAGTCCGCGCGCAAGGTATCGCCCTTCTGCGCCCACACCGGGCGCGTGAACGACCCGGAAAGCATCACGCGGCCCGGCTCTAGGGTGGTGCCGAAGGGCCCCACCTTGTTGGCGAGCCAGGCGATGGCGACCGCGGGGTGCCCGAGCACTCCGGCAGCGACACCGGATTCCTCGATGCCGGCGTTGCGGTAAAGAAGCGCGCTCACCCAGCGCAGATCGACTTCCATGGGGCCGACCGGACGGCCGCCAAGGATCAGCCCCGCAGCCGCGCCGTTGTCCGCGACCGTGTCAAAGATCTTGCGTGGGTTCTGCACGCGCGCGTCGATGATCTCGATTGCGGGTACTACGTACTCAGTCGCGCGCAGGACATCGAGTAAGCCGACTCCCGGGCCTTTCAGCGCCTTGCCGAGGACGAAGACGAGCTCCGCCTCGACGCGCGGGACGATAAAGCGTTCGAAGGGTACCTTGGCGCCATCCTCGATCATCATGTAGTCGTGCAGCACGCCGAAGTCCGGCTCGTCGATCTGCGAGGATTGCTGCATCGCCTTGGAGGTAAGCCCTATCTTGTTGCCGATGATCCGCGAGCCCTTCGCGACCTTCATGTCGTTCACCAGTGCCTGGATCGCGTAAGCGTCATCCAGGGTGATGTCCGGCCAGGTTTTCGAGAGCTGGACCACGGGTTTTCGCTCCTGCTCGGCCTGGATCAAGGATTGCGCGGCCTGCCTGCGATTCGTTTCACTAAGCATTCTTGGCTCTCTCCCCTCAGAGCTTGATGCAGATATTCCGCTGTTCGGTGTAAAACTCGAGCGAATGCACCCCGCCCTCGCGTCCAATTCCAGACGCCTTGGAGCCACCGAATGGGGTGCGCAGGTCGCGCAGGAACCACGAGTTGACCCAAACGAGGCCGACTTCTATGCGGGCCGAAACGCGATGTGCCCGTGCGAGGTCGCGTGTCCAGATCGTCGCGGCGAGGCCGTAGGGCGTGTCGTTGGCCAGGCGAACCGCCTCGTCCTCGCTATCGAACGGACGGAGGTGGCAGCACGGACCGAAGATCTCTTCGCGGATCACCGCCGAGGTTTCCGGCAGCCCGGTCCAGATAGTCGGCTCGATCCAAGCGCCGCCGGCAAGTTCGGCCGGCATGCTCGGCACGCCGCCCCCCGTCACCACGGTCGCGCCTTCCTGCACGGCTTTGCCGTAATAGGAGAGCACTTTCTCGCGGTGCTCCCGGCTGATGAGAGGGCCGATGCCGGTCTGCGGATTCTCAGGGCGGCCGGGTTTTAGGCCCTCAGCCTTGCGTTTGAGCGCTTCCACAAACCGCTCGAAGAGCGGCCGCTCGACGTAGACACGCTCGGTGCCCAGACACACCTGGCCACAGTTGGCGAATGCGGCGTGTGCGACACCCTCGACCGCGGCATCGAAATCGCAGTCGGCAAACACGATTCCGGCATTCTTGCCGCCGAGCTCAAACGAGACCGCACGCGTGCCGTCGGCTGCTGCCTTCATGATCGCGGCGCCGGTTCTCGTCTCCCCGGTAAATGTGATGGCGTTGACGCCGGGGTGGCGCGTAAGGCATTCGCCGGCCGAGCCGGGCCCGAAACCATGAACTACGTTGTAGACGCCCGTGGGCACACCAACGGTATTCATCACCTCGCCAAGCAAGGTCGCCGTGCTCGGCGTCTCCTCAGACGGCTTGACAACGACCGCGTTTCCGCAGGCGAGCGCCGGCCCGACTTTCCAAGTCATGAGCAGAAGCGGAAGGTTCCACGGGCAGATCACGGCGACGACGCCTTTCGGCACGCGGATCGCATAGTTGAGGGCGCCATTGCCATCCGGTGTTTGCATCTGAAACGCCTCGGTGGCGACGTTCCTTACCGTGTCGGCAAACACCTTGAGGTTCGCCGCTCCCCTCGGAATATCGAGGCCACGGGCAAGCGCCACGGGCTTCCCCGTGTCGGCCACCTCCGCTTCGAGAAACTCGTCGAAGCGCCGATTGATCTCATCCGCGACAGCGTAGAGAAGCTCGGCACGCTCCGCCACGTCCATCCGCCCCCAATCGCCATGAAGCGCAGCGCGCGCCGCCTGTACAGCGGCGTCGACTTCAACCTTGCCCGCCTCGGCTACGCGGGCGATAAGGCGGCCGTCGACGGGCGAGCGCTTGTCGAAGGTTCGCCCGCCTTCAGCCGGCAGGAAGCGGTTGCCGATGAAGTTCAGCAGCGTACGACAGTCCATTCAGATGTGGCGGGCCCAGTTGCTGATCACGTTAGCAGTTTACGGGTCGCGCTCCGAGGGGGTCGAATGAAATATGAAAATGCCGTCCATTGAAATGCGAAATGCGGTCTGGTTCATCCCGTACACGAACGACAAGCCACTCTCGGGTTGAAGCGCAGCTTCTTCCATTCACTTCAGGGCAGCGATGCCGGCGTTGCAGACCTGCTCGTCCTCGTGCGACTGCATACCGGAGACACCCACTGCTCCCGCGCATTCACCCTGCACGATGATCGGCACACCGCCCTGCACCGGCAAGACCGGCATCTTGAGCAGCGCGACACGACCGGCGGCAATGCGGTCCTCGCTCACCTTGGTCGAGCGTCGCGCGATGGCGGCGCTGCGGCCCTTTTCCGTCGCGATCTCCGCAGTCACCGGCGCCGCGCCGTCCATGCGCGTCAAGAGCAACACGTGACCGCCGTCATCAAGAATGGCGATGGTCACGTTCCAGTTGTTCCTCTTCGCCTCGGCTTCGCAGGCGGCAGCAATGCTCCTGCAGTCTTCCAGAGTCAGGCAGGGCTTGGTGCGCATTACACGGTGGTCCTGATGTTCAGTTCTCTAAGCTCACCCACCTCCGCTGCGTCATCCATCGAGAATCGGTCGCCAAAGTCGAACAGGTCTTCGTTCTGGAAGCCGGGGTAGTACTGGATCTCCCACCAGTTGTGATCCAGATCCTCGATGTAGAACGAGTACACGCCGTGCTGATCCACGGGTTTGGTTATCTGGCTGATCTGGTATTTGTCCTTGAAGTCGAGCGCATTTTCGTAAGCGGCGTCGACTTCCTGCTTGGAGATCACGTCTATACCCCAGTGGTTGAGCAGATTGACTGGTTTCAAGGCGTCGCCGACTTCGACTGCCACGATATGGAACTTGAGTCCGCAGCGCACCACCATCGACGGCTTCGCGTGGCGCACGCATTCAAGGCCGAGGAACTCCTCGTAGAACCTGCGCGACTCTTTCAGGCTGTAGCACTCCATCGTGCCGTGTGACATCACATAGGGCTTGACGATCGAATTCTCCGTCTTCGCGTCGGCGATGCCGTCTTGGATCATTTCTCGGGTTCGGGTGGTCATGGGGCTCTCGTCAAAAATCACTCAGGAAGCGGCCACGACAGCGGTGGCCTTGTCCGCCTCGGTCAGGAAAGAATCGGCGAAGAACTCGTCTGCCGGCAGGCCACGCTGCGAGCTGAAGTCGCGCCGCGCGCTGTCGACCATCACCGGTGCACCGCAGGCGTAGACCTGCACCTCCGACATGTCCGGAAAGTCTTCCATCACGGCACGGTGCACGAAGCCGATTCGCCTGGTCCAGCGGCATTCGGCAGTCGGATCGGACAGCACCGGGATAAACCTGAATCCCGGGTGCTGCCAGTTCAGGGGGATGTCGAGCATGTAGAGGTCGCGCTTCGTCCGGCAACCCCAGTACAGCGTGATCGGTCGCTGCAGTTTCCTTTGGAAGGCCTGCTCGCACATCGCCTTGATCGGCGCGAACCCCGTGCCGCTCGCCAACATCACGATCGGCTTGTCGGAATCTTCCCGGAGGAAAAAGCTTCCCAGCGGCCCCTCGAAGCGCAGCAGATCCCTTATCTTGAGTCTGGTGAAGACATGGTCGGTGAACAGGCCACCCGGCGTGTGCCGCGCGTGGACCTCGAGCGCCGTAACGCCGCCCGGATCGGGCCTCGTGGCGAGCGAATAGCTGCGTCGCTTCCCGTCCTTCAGCAGGATGTCGATGTACTGGCCCGCCAGGAAGCGAAAGTTCTCGTTCATTGGAAGCCGCAGGCCAATCACCGCGACGTCGGGCGCGGGCCTCTCCAGCCGCTCGACGCGACAGGGAACCGTGCGCGAAGGCATGCTCTCGACTTCGCGCACCTGAATGACCAGGTCTGAAAGCGGCTTGGCCTGGCAAAGAAGCGCGTAGCCCTTGGTCTTGTCGCTGTCGGGCAGGGAGTTAGGGTGCACCATGCCGTAGTCGACCTTCCCTTCCAGGACGGTACCGCGGCAGGTGGTGCAGATGCCCGAGCGGCAGCTGTAAGCCATCATGAATCCGGCGTCGAGCCCCGCCTGCAGGACGGTCCGTCCCTCGTGCACTTCGTAGCTATGGCCGCTCGGCTTGAGCGTTACGCGATGCGTCATTCCGGTTCCAAGGCCGAGGCTTCGCCGCCCTTCTCTTCGACCATGCGCCGAACGGCGGCAAGCGTCGAAGACACCGCGTTGAGGTACATCCCCTCCATCGGCGCGAAATGCTTCTTCTCCGCCTCGGCGTTGCCTTCCAGACCCTTGCGCGTCAAGGCGAATGAGAACGTCAGGGTCAGGTTGCCATGCTCGTCCTCACCCAGGACATTCTCGATTCGACCGGGTTCTCTACCCGCGACGCGCTCGAAGATCACGCGCTGCTCCGGTTCAAATGTCACCTTCTCTCGCAACGGCTCCTCGCCCAATAGGATGTCGCGAAGCAGCCAACCCGCTCCCCGCTCCACCACTTCGCATTTCTTCATCTGCGGCACATAGGGCAGTGCGTTGTTCGCTTTCATCATTAGTCCGGTCCACACGTCGTGGCGGCTCAAAACGGGTTTGCCCGGCTCGTTGACGGGAACTGTTCTGCTGAGTTCGTACATGGGCATCTCCTAAGTTTGCGGGGTCGACAACGCTATCGACCCGAGGTTTTCGCTCGTACGCAGCACTCCCGCTAGGCGAGTCTGGCCGAATTCCGGATGATGGACGCCCAGTGAGTACTTCTCTCCGGTACCCTGAAGCCCATCGATCTTGAAATCACCGAATTGGTCCGTCAGGACGCTGCGGGAGTCTTTTTGTCCCTCGATCGACAGCTCCACGCGAGCGCCGGTAACGTTTTCCTCGCGGCCATCTGCGGCTGTGCGACACACATTGCCTCCCAGAAAGCAACGCGTAGCTCGCTGCAGGTTGCGATAGAAGACTCGCGGTTTGGTGCCCAGCTCGGGTCGAAGGACCTCAAGGCCCTCGTTCGTCGCGATCTCGTGCAACGCGGCGTCCGAATCGTGAACAGCTACCAGCGCGCCCGTCGGACAGACCTGAACGCATCGTGGCTTTGTCCAGCCGCTATCGAGCAGATGGGCGTCGAAAAACCAGGTTTGAGGGACCTGGGCTTCCTCGTTCCATGCGATTGCACCGTACGGACAAGCCGCGACCAGATCCTTGCGGCCGCGCGCCTTGACAGGATCGATGATGACGATGCCGTCAGGTCTCTTGTATATCGAACCGTCGCCAGCCGCCTCGATGCAGGGTGCATTGTCGCAGTGGTTGCACATCCGAGGAACGTACGAAACATCCACCATGGAGCCGCTGCCCCGTGTGTGACGCTCGATCGAGATCCATTCGTGTCCGTGTGCGGGCTGTGGAGCGGAATATCCCGGGAAATCATTGCCGACATGCTCATCTTTCGTAGCGAGCACGCAATTGTTGCAACCGGTGCACTTGGCTACATCGACGATCAAGGCACGTTTTTTCATGCGGCCGTTTCCTTTACATGGTCCCATTTCCGCACCTCGACCAGACAGGAATTCGGGGAAATCCCGTCGGCGGTCTTGGACATCGTGCGCGCAGGAGTGAGCAGATTGAGGCACCCGCCGCGCTCCACCGGTCCTTCTGGGGTGCTGATCAGATCGAACTCGGCGCACGACTCGTTTGCCCGGACCACGCCGGGCATGGTGGTCGCAGTGATGTCCGCGGCACAGATAACCGCACCGCGCGCGTTGTATACCTTGACCAGGTCATGCTGGCGTATTCCGCGCGTCTCCGCGTCGCGAGCGTTGATGCGCAGGATCCAGTATCGGAAACCATCCACCAGGATGCGATGCTCGCTTAGGTCGCTGATGGATGAGTCTTTGCCGTCCCCGTAGGTGTGAAAGCTGTATCTCGGATGCACCGTGATCAGCTGCAGCGGAAACTGCCGCGCGAGGCCCTGCGTATTCGGCCCCTCCCAGCTTGTCATGTAGCGGTTGAGGGCGGGACGCTCCGGATCGTCCTTTTCGACCCTGCGCAGCGAGTTTGCTACGAACTCGAACTTCCCCGATTGGGTCGGCAGTCCCTTTAGGAACTGCTCCCCGTACTGCCCCGGCAACGGCAAAGGCTCAGGGGTGTCCTTGGCACGGCCTTCGGCGAACCACCGCATGTCGACCGTGGGTCGGGCGGTCTCCGGTCCCACCCCAATCACGTAGTAACCCTTCCTCAGAAATTCCTTCCAGCTCACCACCTTCGGCAAATCCGTTGAATCGAAGATGCGCTTGCACCAATCCAGCTCGCTGCAACCGCCTTCCGAGAACATGGCCCCGAGGCCCAGGCGCGTAAGAATTTCCAGAAATATCTGGTAATCCGATTTCGATTCACCCAACGGCTCGATGCACTTGTGCTGGAGGACGGCCACGCGGTGATTGACCTGATTCTGTCCGTGATGGAGAAATCCCCCACAGTTGGCAAATTCCGCAATGTCCCAACGCTCGAGCGAGGTGCAAGCCGGGAGGATGACGTCCGCGAACTGGCCTTCGTTTTCCAGCCAGATCGCCTGATTGACGATGAATTCAAGCGACGGATGGCGATACGCCTCGATGAAGCGCGCGGAATTAGGAATCGTTCCGAGCGACGAAGCCCCATAGCGATACAGCATGTGCACCCGAGAGTGTCCGCGCGCGGGATATTCGAAACCGTCAAACTGGCCTTCGAGCGAAAAGCCGTCCCAGTAGTGGCCGCTGGCGCGTCCCTCGACGATTGCCTCGGCGAGCCTTTGCCGCGGGATAGTCTGCTTCACCGGGTTCAGCGTCAGCACATGCGGCATCCGGACGTAGTTGTGCGGGGCGCTGCCTGTGTTGGTGAGGTCTCCGGAAATGCCGCCCTCGGCATAGCCCGGAAAGTAGAAGTTCATATCCATGGGCACGCCGAGTTGCAGATTGCCGAAATTGATCCCGGGTTTGCCCCATCCCTGCATCGCCATCATCAAAACCATGCAACGCGCCCATTGAGCGCCGGTTGCCGTGCGGCAGGCGCCGCCGAAGCCAGCTCCCAGTCCGCCGGCAGCAAGATACGTTTTGCGACTTCCCCAGGTTCTCGCGAGGCTGCGCACATCCTTGCCCGGAACGCCCGTCTCGGATTCCTGCCACTCCGGGGTCTTCGGCACGCCGTCCGTCACACCCAGCAAGTAATCGCGCCACTCGTCGAAGCCGGTTGTCCTGTGGGCGACGTAGTCCTTGTCGTAAGTCCCGTTGACCGCCCACTCGCGCATGACGGCCGTGGCAAGCGCAGCATCGGTTCCCGGTCGGATGGGAATCCACTTGCCGCCGAGGAGCTGGGCCGTGTGATTGAGGCAAGGGTCGATGTGGATGAACTCGATGCCCAGCTCTTTGGCCCAAAGTCGCCGCTGCGTGCCTTCGAAGCCGGCGTACAAACCCCCGGTGGATTCGGGATCGCTCGACCAGAATACGATCTGCTCCGCTTCCTTGAGGCAGTCTTCCACCGTCCCGTAGAAGCCCGGAGTTCCGAGGCGCATGTTGTTGCCGTAGTGGTGCATCGCGCCCCAATACCATCCCTCCCAGCTGATCGGACTGAACGCGACCTTCGTGTGGCCGATCAGATTGCCGAAGCGGTACAGGGCGCTCAGCCAATAATTGATGTTCCCCCACTGGTGATGCGCCGGCTGCGCGATGGCGATTGCACCGGGACCGTGCTCGCGCTTCATGCGCTGGATCTCACCGGTGACGATATCCAGCGCCTCGTCCCAGCTGATTTTCGCGTACTCAGAGAGTCCGCGATTTTGAACATTCCGCTCCCCGGCCGGATCGAAATCGACGCGCTTCATCGGATACAGAACACGCCTGGGCGAATAGACCATCGACTTGAGCGCCAGCGCATGCGGACTGACCGTGGCGGCACGCCGCGGCGAAAAGGCTCGACCCCGCGCGCGGATCGTCCAGCTTGGCGCGTCGGTTTCATCGAACTCTATCGGAGTTGTGCGCACGATTCGATCACCGCGCACATCGACATGAATCGGGCCCCCGTTGGTCAGGTTCGTATATCGAACGGTGCCGTCCCGCAAGGGCGTGCCATAGGCCCAGCCGGCAGAGCCCACGAGGTGCATGAGCTGTCCGAACCAGACCGTGCAGCTGTCCAGCCCGCTGGCCGAGGCTTTGAAGTTCTTCAGCGCGTCGATGATGACGGCATAATCCGAATCGGGCCGCATCATGGCGAGCGCGGTCTCTGCGCTCGCAAAGACCATCTCGGTATCAGGTCGCGAATGCACGCCCCAAAAGGCGCCGATCCTGCCGTTCTTGAAAACATAGTGCCGCGCGATACTCCCGTCGCGCAGGCGAAGCTGCACGATGCAGTCACGTGAGCGAAGTTTTTCTCTGACTGATCTGTGCTTCTTCGCCGCGCCCCGAATGATGGTGGGCAGCGCGAGCATAACGGCGCGCA
>Ga0179594_10000229_pt1 | contig 15569 bp, 17 predicted proteins | sample CZOMad1_1_08_16f_FD_148625 | JGI IMG/M metagenome (GOLD analysis project Ga0179594, IMG submission 148625) | Vadose zone soil fungal communities from Angelo Coast Range Reserve, California, USA - CZOMad1_1_08_16fungal (Illumina Assembly) | ecosystem: Environmental > Terrestrial > Soil > Vadose...
GAGCGCTTCCGGATTCAACTCCGTGCTTTCAATTTCGGGCAGTTCATCATCCAGAGGATTTGCCAATTCGGGCGAGCGGTTATGCTGCATCCACGTGTAGCAGGTGTTCCGCACGATCGCCAACAACCACGAGCGCCCATCCGCTACATGGAAACCGCCAAAGAATCTAAATGCTCGCAGGTAAGCCTCCTGCACCACGTCTTCCGCGTCGGTGTCATTCCGTGTCAGCCAGCGCGCCAGGTTATATGCCGCGTCGAGGTGCGGTAAGACGGCTTCCTCAAAACTGGCGAGTTTGTTTTCCTTTTGCAATGGCTCTTCCTGTTTTTGCCACACTGGGCCGTCAACCACTAATACCGAGTTCTCTTCGATTTTATTCCCAGTCCTACCCAGTTCTCGCACAATCTTTAATCGTAAGGATGGAGCTGTCAGATTACCGCCGGCGTATAGCTGACGCAACGACCATCCGATCTGCTCCCTGGAGAAGCGATTCCGGATTAATTGAGTTGCCCACGGGAATATTTGTGCAGGTGACTCGGTATTAGGAAGCGATAGGCATTTGAGATTCAGCAACCTTCGGTTTCTTTGGAGGACAAGAATGAGCGATATAGATAGGCGCGGCTTCATAAAGCTCGCTGGTTTAGGCGGCGGGATCGTATTTGCTTCCAGTCTGGGTCTTAACACCCTGGGATCGGTTTTGGATTATGCCAAAGGCGAAGCGGGCAAGAAGGTCGAAAAGGATTTCTATTTTGTCCAACTCTCGGATACCCACTGGGGTTTCTCGGGACCGAAAGTGAATCCGGATGCTGAAGGCACGCTCAAGAAAGCGATACAGGTCGTAAACAGTCTCGAAGAGCAGCCGGATTTCATAGTTTTTACAGGCGACCTAACCCAGACCACCGACGATGTCCAGGTCCGCAAAGATAGAATGGCGCAGTTCAAAGAGATCGTCGGCGAACTAAAGGTTCCGACAGTTCATTTCATGGCCGGCGAGCACGACGCTTCCCTTGATCGCGGCGATGCGTATCAGCAGTTCTTCGGCAAACTCAATTACACCTTCGAACACAAGGGCGTGCATTTCATTGTCCTCGACAACGTCTCGGATCCTGGAGCCATCGTGGGTGAATCACAACTCAGTTGGCTCAAAGCCGATTTGAAGTTGCAGAAGCCGGATGCCCGCATCGTGGTGCTGACACACAGGCCACTTTTCGATCTCTATCCAGACTGGGACTGGGCTACCAGGGATGGTGCCGCGGTGATTGACGTGCTGATGCCGCACAAGAATGTGACTGTGTTCTACGGGCACATTCATCAGGAGCATCACCAAATGACTGGCCACATCGCCCATCACTCTGCGAAGTCACTGATGTTTCCTTTGCCGGGACCCGGTTTGGTGCCCAAAAAAGCACCAATATTGTGGGACGCGAGCGCGCCCTATAAGGGGCTTGGTTTGAGAAATATCGAAGCCGAGTTAAGGCAAGCCAAGTATGGCATAACCGAACTTAATCTTAATGGAGGATGATTTGATGTATAGGAAAAACGAGTCTTAATCGGAGGCGCCCTTTTTATGGGCGCAGCGATCATATCAGGGTTAGCTCTCTATGTACGCGTGAATGCGCTCCCGGCAGAAAGAGAAATACACATAACGGCGAAGAAGTTCGAATTCACGCCCGACACGATCACCCTAAAAAAAGACGAACCGGTTTTGTTAGTGCTGTCTTCCCAGGACCGCAAGCACGGATTCAACTTGCGCGCGTTTGGGATTCGCGCGGACGTCAACGCAGGAGAGAGCGCGCGTATTCGATTCACCCCGAACAAGACTGGCAAGTTCACCTTCTCCTGCGACGTCTTCTGCGGCGAAGGACATGAAGATATGACCGGAACGGTGGTCGTTACTGAATGATTGTTCCGGGTTCGCAAAAGGGATAGCTTCAGAGCGGAGCACTCATGCTCAGGTGTGTTGGCAAGTGCGAACTGAAAGGATTTGGCGTTCACCGTGAGCGCGAAGTCACGGTGGGCGATTTGAGGAGATTAAAGTGAGAAGAGTTATGTTAGGAGCAATACTAACCCTGGCTTTGTTGGCGGTTGCCGCACTTGCAGTGGTGAAGCTGGGGTTGATTCCCGTGAGTGCCGACGGGATCCATTCCCGGTTGGAAGCTAGAGTCATGCCTTCCGTGCTGCACTTTGCGATCGCCAGGCATGCTCCTGGAGCCACAAATCCCGTCCCGCTCAGCGAAGACAATCTAAAATCCGGAGCGTCCACATATAAAGCGATGTGCACGCGGTGCCACAGCACACCGCAGGGGAATCCGAGTGTCTATGGGCAATCCTTCTATCCGCCCGCGCCGCAACTGGCAGGAGGATTGTCAACCTACACAGATTCACAACTCTTTTGGATCATCAAGCATGGCATCAGAAATACTGGGATGCCGGCGTGGAGTAGCATGCTCTCCGACGAAGAGATCTGGCAACTAGTGGACTGTAACAGTTAGTTTACTAGTGGCTTGAAAACATGAAAGATCGGATCTCCGAATAAGGCTGCACCCAATATGACAGCAGCTACTAGCAATTCAACTGTTACAGTCCACTAGTAAACTTATTGAAGAACTCGCAAGATCTACCTCCCTCGGTTGAAGCCGAATGGCAGCCTCCTAAGAACAAGGGCGGCCAATAAGCTCGACAAACCTTCTCCAGCCATTGGTATCTAATCGCGTGACTGAAGTTCACGCTCATTAGATTGCGAATCTTTGCCTTTGTAGAATTGGCTCGATCTTTAGCGTCCTTGCGCTTCAATTGCTGCCTTCGAATGCAACAGTGCGGCCAGTCTACGGGTCAATTGCAGCGCAGGAAATTGATGAGCACGCTTACCGGTGAGATGGCAAAGCGCCTTGACGACTGCGGGTGAGATCTCGGATACAGGAGGCTCACCACTGCGACTTGGAGCCTTGTTACTCGGAATGATGTGTACATCGACGGCAACGTGATTAATCGAAGGAGGCTCAGGTGCAGTCGCGATTCGATCACTCGATTTGGCGAGGAACAGATCTAACGATGGCTCTGATGTCACGATTCTCAAAAACAAGGCTTCGTTGCTCTTGCCCAACGCGGACGACGACATCCACCATTGCCCGGGCCAAGTCGTCGGCCCGAATGACTTGATTGGGGAACAGCACCCGAAAAACCGGGTAGATCGCGCGCAACAGTCGGTAGCTTGAATTCGGTTCCTTGCGTGGCAACACAGGATAGATATACGCGGGTCTGAAGATATAAACGCAGGGAAAACCGTATGCAAGCAGGGCCTTCTCAGCCTCTCCCTTAGAGCGTGCGAAAGCCATCCGACTTCGTCCCGTCGGATCCGCTCCACTCCCGCTCAAGAATGAGAAACCCGCTGTCGGGCTGCTCGTGTGAAGAACTCGCGCGAACTCGATTGTATAACCTGCAGTTATCGTGCGAAGTTCCGCATCAGACACCGACCCTGTATACGTACCCAGGCAAAAGACCACAGCGTCTTGGCGAGCGAGCACGCCCGCGAGCGCGGAGCAGTCCGCGAAGTCTTGATGGACCACCTCGTTTAGCTTCGAGTGCAAGACGCCGGTCTTGCGCCGCCCGATCGTCGTGACGAGTTCAACATCGGGGTGAGCGAGCGCATAGCGAAGCGCATATCCACCGACCATTCCAGTCGCGCCGACGATGACCAGCCGCATCTGCTTCACGGGTGCCGTCATGATAGTGCGCGTTCGTCCACCCAATCGACGTACAGCAGGCGCTCCGAGAACAGCCATGCGCCATCGGATTTCACGAACGTGTCGAGGTAGCGAAGCGAGGCGACCATCAGGCGCCATTTACTGCCGTCGACCGTGACGTGATGCGCGAGGCAGTAAGCTTCGCCGGTGCCTCGCTCACCCGTCAGAGTAAAGATTGTACTCTGTCCAACAAAGTGCGTGGTGGCCTCGTATTGGTTCAGATCGGCGAATACCGGGGCGAGCTCTTCGCGGGAGTGCAGCTCCTGTGAAGGTGTTGGATCCTTAGCGTTCATATACACGACGAAGTGGGTGTCTGCTGTAAAGAGAGCCATCTGACCCTTCGCGTCGCGACGATCGGCGCAGTGTGCGTAAGCCTCAACGAGTTCCCGAATCGCGAGGCGATCCGCGGCTTCGGCGGGGGAGATGCTGATGTGTTGACTCATAGGAACGTCTCCTTAGGATTCGAGGGTGGCCCGGGTCTCGAGAAACGCCTCGATCCCGTAGCTGTCATAACGCTCCGAGCAGATCCAGCGAAGAACCAATGATGCTGATCAGCACGATGGTGTGCTTGTCGATCATCGTCACGTCGACTTAGACCGCAAAATTCGTTTTGTCTTAGAGTTCAACCAATGGCAGCGAACGATAACGTTTACCGGTGAGATGGTACAGGGCGTTCACGACGGCAGGCGCAATGATTGGCACGGGTGCTTCACCGACTCCGGTTGGTGGTTCGGTTGACTGCACGACGTGTACGTCAATGTCAGCCGGCGCATCGGCGATGTAAGGTGGCGTACATCGATCGAAATTTCCTTGTTCGACCCGACCCTCTTTTAAAGTGATGGCGCCGCGCGGCACAACTTGCGTAAGACCGAAACCGATTCCGCCCTGGACCTGGCTTTCGACGGTAAGCGGATTGACCGCGAGGCCACAGTGTACGGTCACCGTTACGCGATGAATTTTTGGTCGCCCATTAACGATCGAAAGTTCAGCGGCGCAGGCGCAGGCGGTGTTGTTATATTCACTGCACGCGTATCCGACCGCATGCCCTGCGGGCAGCCTAGTACGCCAACTCGCCTTTTCATTAAGCAACGTAAGCACTGCGCGGAATTTGTAAGCGTCCTTATTAAGAAGCTTCAACCGATGTCCGATCGGATCAGTCTTGGCGCGATCGGCTAACTCTTCAATCAACGTCTCGTGCACGAAACTATTGTGCCCGTAGCCCACTGACCTGTGTGACAACACCGGTACGTTTACCGTCGGATGATGCGCAGTTAAATCAACATTCGGAATGTCGTAGGGTGAATCGCTCGATCCCTCCACGGCCAACTTATCTACACCGTTCTTTACCAGCACGGCCTCCATCGCAACCCCGGTGCCCTTAACGAATGACTGGCCCACAACGACATGGCGCCAAGCCAGGGGCGCGCCATCACTGCCGATTCCGACTTCGACTCGGTGAACAAACATCGGGCGGTAATATCCGCTGCGCATGTCGTCTTCACGAGTGAAGATCAGCTTGACTGGTCTACCGCGTACGCGCTTGGCGATGGCAGCCGCTTCTCGCACCAGATGCGAATCGACTAGGCCGCGCCTTCCGAACGAGCCACCGGCGAATAGGACATTGAACTTCACTTGCTCGGGAGCGAGTCCCAACACTTCCGCAGTTGCCGCCTGCTCCCAGGTGGGCAATTGAGCCGGAACCCACGCTTCCACGCGGTCACCGTCAAAGCGAACCGCGAGGCTAAGTGGTTCCATTGGCGCGTGCGCCAAATATGGAAATTCAAACTCGGCAACGATCCGTTGGGATTCAGGAATTCGATCGATCGCTGTTTCATCACCCCGTTTGAGCGCAACTCCACCGGGCGTTTTCGCCAGCTCTTTATATTGAGCAAAGAGTCTTGAGCTATCGGCGTGCTCAATGCCGTCCAGGTCCCAATCGACTTTCAGTCGATCGCGCGCCTGCTTGGCAATCCAAAACTTATCGGCGACCACGGCTACCGCACTTCCTTTGACGAGCGGATATTCGAACACATCGCGCACGCCCGGCACAGCCCGCGCTTCTTTGTCGTCAAAACTGCCCATCTTGCCGCTGAATACTGGAGGGCGCGCCACCAGTGCAATCAACATCCCGGGAAGATCAAGGTCGATTGCATCGTTGCTCCTTCGGGCATTACTTTCGGGTGCGTCGCTTTACCAGACTGACAAACGGCTTTTCGAAGAAGTGGGAAAACCTAAATTACATGCTCGCAATTTTCTTTGTGTTCTATAATTTCTGCCGCCGTCACAAGACACTGAATGGAGCAACGCCAGCGATGGCGGCTAATCTTTCCAAGTCATTCTGGACGTTGAAAGATATACTACAGGCTTAAATATATGTCAGAAAAAATAGAACCAACAGAAGAACAAAAAAAGGAAAGTCTCGAACTCTTCAAGAGCTTAAAAGAGAATGGTGGAAAAGGCCGGCATACATAGCCGCGTTATTTCCCACCTTTTTGGCCGTAGTCACATTAGTCTATGGTTTTTCCAACGGTTATTTTCAGGCATTGTCGGTTAAGTTGGAAAATCAAAGGTCCGACGTAGAAAGGGAAATTATTAAATTAAATCAGGACAAAGCTGACCTTGAATTTCAAAAGGCCATGCTTGAAACTCAAATCAAGTTTACTCTTCTGAGACAGAACGTCTGAAAACCTTTCTGACGGAAGAAAAATAGTTCTAAACGACAGCCAGAAACCAAAACAAAAGTAAGAGAGAATCAAGCACCACAAGATTAGGACACTACCAGGATGGCGACGTGCTCGACATTCTGGTCCAAAGCCGCAGAGATAAGAGAGCCGCCAAGAGTTCTTTCGCAGACTGTTATTGAGATTGCGATATGTTCCGCGTGTGATCGTCACCGACAACCTGCGGAGCTACCGTGCAGTGATCGGCGAAGTACTGCCGAGTGTCGAACACCTGCAGCAGAAATATCAGAACAACCGAGCGGAGAATTCACATCAGCCTACCAGACTGCCGGGGCGCGTGATCCGCAAGCGAAAGTATACTCAGGCGATCACTGCCATCCTTCTGAATCCTCGATTGTTGTCAGTCCGCCATCGAGCTCCGGACTATTTAGAATTATCGCCTCATTTCGATATACGAAGGAGTCGCGCGCGTCAATTAGCTTCGCAAGGAAACTATCTTTATACTCGTCCACGACGTCAGGTTCCCAAGTGATCTCCCGGTTATCAGAAAACGAGTAAGAAAGATCTTCCACCACACGCAATAGCAGATCGTTGCTCTCCTTTGTGATCCAGCGGAGTGTTTTCTGGTACTCAGGCATTCCGGGCATGGTCGGGAACAATCGCTCCATGGTGGCGAGTCTCGTTGGCTTCTCTACTTGATATTGGTTTGGGGGCTAGTGATTTGGGTGTGTTCGCCGATAAGCCAGGTCAACGTAGTAGGCGAAATGTTGGTAATAACTGTTTGTCTCGTTCGCTTGCTGACACATGTAACGGGCGCGGCCGGGGGGAATAGACGCTTGAACTCTGACAGAAACGTCGAGAGAATCCTCGGCCCAACTGCGCAATCTGAGGAAGCTCATCAGCATACCAGGGACACCCGAAAGCGTTTCCTGCAAAACATATAGCAACGAGGATCGATGATGATCGAGTCATCCCGGGTGATGGTTGCCTTGGCCGTGTGTGTGCTGACGACGATCGCGGCAGTGACGGCTTTTTCTTTAACCTTTGGACGGTAGGGCTCAGCAAGCTTGCCGGTAAGGAAAACCTGACAAGGGAAGATTATATGAAAGAAAAGCGTTTGTTTGGAGTTGTTCTTTGTCTCGCCATAACCGTTGCAATCTTAGTTGTTGCGGGCAGCGTTTATGAACGCATCGGAAGACGGCGCGACCGGCAACGCTTCGCACAAGTTGGAACGTCTTTTGATATCGGGGGGAGAACTTTGAATGTCTTTTGTTCAGGTTCAGGTAGCCCCACGGTCATCCTGGAAGGTGGATATTCATGGATAAACGAACAACGTGAGATCGCTAAGTTTACTCGGGCCTGCTGGTACGAAAGAGCCGGCCAGGGCTGGAGCGATCCCGGGCCATCTCCACAAACCGCGACGGCGATGGCCGGAGACCTGCACGACCTGCTTCGGGTAGCGGCGATCCAGCCGCCATATGTATTGGTGGGGGCGTCTTTCGGGGGATTTCCTGTTCGCGTCTTTGCGGGAAAATATCCGGATGAGGTGGCCGGTATTGTCTTGGTAGATTCTGCACATGAGGACCAGCAGGAGCCGCCAAGCATGAAGGCTCCGATCAATAAACTGCCTCCGTTTGCTCGCAGGGCACTTTGCGCTTTACTGCCTACCGCGGGTGAACTTGGCATCGTTCGGTTGATGTCGGGAGGCGGTGGTCCAATTTCTCGAGGAATGACTCCCGAGCAGGCAGCATACTCACAGTTTCTTACCAATCAGCCAAAGTCCGTTGTGGCAGCGGGCGATGAAGGCTGCAACTGGGAACGCACTGCGGCTGAGGTCCGCGCGGCAGGGAACCTCGGTGATCGGCCGTTGATTGTGCTTACGCCGGACAGGCGTTTGTTCCCGACAATCCAGCGGACGCTCAGAAAGCAAGTGCCTTCCATGATTTGTGGGTGCACAAACTACAGCCACAATTGGCCCAACTATCCACTCGTGGGCGTCAGGTGATCGTAGAAAAGAGTGGACACGGAATTCAGTTTGAGGCCCCGGAAGCAGTGATCGGAGCTGTGCAAGAGGTTGTCATCCAGATTCACGGCACAGCAAAAATAGAGCGGCATTTAGATCGCCAACCCTAATCACTTGCCCAGCTATGTCCCACGGAAGCGCTTCGGCGATTTGCCGCGCCGTCCATTCCGCGGTGGGATGTGCCGTTACGTTGAAGTGAATTGCGCGTCGTCGATCGTGGCCCAACCCTACGAAGACGAACAGCAAGCGAAAGCTGACTGCAGTATGCGCATGCGGCGGATGTCCATATGGAAGACATTGTGAATTGGACCTGCCGGAAAAACTGCCGGGCACGGTGAGATATCATGGAATCAAGCGCAAGACTGGTTCTCAAAAAGAGAAACCGATAGAGAATCTTCAGAACGCGCGGTTCGGGTCCGCCCGCCATGTTTCCACTGCGCTTCCGAGATTCACGCTTCGAAAATTACAACCTCAACCGCGGCGCGCCGCCTCGATTGCAGCGATGTCGATCTTTTTCATCTGCATCATCGCATCGAACGCGCGCTTGGCGGCAGCGGGATCGGGATCAGTGACCGCTTTCGTCAGAGCGATCGGCGTAATCTGCCAGGACAATCCCCATTTGTCCTTGCACCAGCCGCACGCACTCTCTTCGCCGCTGTTGCCGACGATTGCGTTCCAGTAATGATCGGTTTCGGCCTGGTCAGCAGTTGCGACCTGAAACGAGAATGCTTCGGTGTGCTTGAACGCGGGTCCGCCATTGAGCCCAAGGCAGGAAATTCCCATGACGGTAAACTCGACTGTCAACACATCCCCTTTCTTCCCGGACGGAAAGTCTCCCGGTGCGAGGTGCACCGCACCAACGGAAGAATCGGGAAAGGTCTTGGCGTAAAACCGGGCCGCGTCCTCGGCGTCGCCATCATACCAAAGGCAAATTGTGTTCTTTGCTGGATTCATCATGTCACCTCTCCATCGTGATGAGCCGTCCAAAGCCGCAGTAAAACGCTGCACTCGCAGTCAAAGGGCATTGGCTCGGCCGACATTCCGCGTCAATACTTGGCAAAATCCGTACCATTCCGGCGCTGTTTCACTGTGCTTCGCATTGGTGGGATAACTATGGCCTCGTCGTGACGACTGCCAAACTACTCCTTGGTCAGATAGTTTTTTTCCAGGAATTCGGATCTGAAATTTTGTGGCGGAGTGGGAATGTCTGGCCGACCCTCTGGCGTAAAGTCCATGAGATTCCAATAGGGCCACACCGTGTCGACATGATTTGACATTGTCTCAGTTCCCCAGAAATGAAAAATCTTTCCATCCTGCTTCTGGAATACATGCATCACCGGCAATTGCATGTCATCAGAGTCTCCCTGGCATTTGTAATCGGCTTGATAGGCAGAGTCCGATCCCGAAACCAGCGCAATCTGCGACCAGCCACGTAGTTTGGCCCACGCATTGATTCGATCGGCCGGGGCTTTGGCAATTGCGACAAACGCGGCGTCTTGAGTGACCTGATACCAAGATCGATCAAAGCCATCGACCAGCGACGTACAGGAAGGACAGGGATGGTCCCAGCTCGGACCGTACATGAATGAATAAAGCAGCAGGGTGTTTTTGTCCGCAAATAGCTCGGAGAATTTCACGCTCTTCCCTACTTTCCCATCGTTGGCCCATTGGAAGACGTAGTCCTCCTTCAATTGCCCACCGAGAGGAAGATTGCGGCGTCTTTCTGCCACAGATTTTACTTTGTCGACCAGTTCTCGTTCGTCTTGGAGCAGTGAGTCGCGCGCCTCGCGATACTCTCTGCTTTCGTTGGGATACCGCAGTTCACTCATGTTCGTCTCCTCCCGAAACTAGTATTCCCGCATAATCTAAAAGGCAGCTCGTGGTCGAAACTGTCGTTTTGCAAGACCTCGCGCGACTGCTCTCCAAACGATTGCCAGACCTTCGCCCTATTTCTTTTCTCTCAGCGAAGGAGTGAAAGTAAGCCCAACCAATATTCCATCCGAATCGAGAAAGCGGCTCACAGTCTGTCCCCATGGTTCTTTCTGATTCTTGATCAGCATTCGATATCCGATCGATTCAAGCTCCGCCGTGGCACTCTCGACGCTCTCTACATCGAACTCCAGCCAGGCATGAGGCGCCGGCAAATCATCCGGCCAAGTGGTGCTGCCGAAACAAGACTCCGCGGCTTGGGAGAGCGGCCATAGGGCGAACTCGTTTGCGCCTTGCAGTGCATTCGTATGGAGATAGCCGCCACTCTCCTCTTTGAAGGAAATATCAAGGGCCTTCGCATAGAGTGCGCGGCTCGCATCTGCGTCGCGCACGATTGGTCCAAAACCTGCGATAAACAGAATTCTCATTTTTCCAGTCCTCTCAATGTCGATCCCTCCCGATTCCATACTCCTGATTCAGGCGCGCGAGCGTGGCGCGACGCGATGCGATTCGATCCATGTCATTTAAGTTGCCCTCATGGATGTCCGCTGCGAGGTCACTACTCTTTCATCCATTTATCCTCAGTCCGCATTGGTCGAAAGAATGCCAAACGTTCCATCGACGACCTCAACAAAGTTTCTTTCCTCGCGAATTATGAGTCGCTTAGTCTGCGCCATGTTGAAGTTCTCGACTGCTTCCGGATCTGCTCTCAAGCGTATCCGGTAAGCTTCATATGAAGCAAGACTGTCGAGTGCGATCAGGCCCCAGGCCACATCGTTGGTTCCTTCGTGCGGCAAGAAGTATCCGACCAGGTCTCCGCCACATCGAGGAATGATGCGACCCCAATTCTCGGCGTACTGCTTGAATTCGTCTCGCTGGAACGGATCGATCTGATAGCGGATTATGCAAACTACTCTCATAAGATATTTCTTCGATCAAATCCCACGGCGTTAAGGCTTCAAGAACATCAGGACGAACCGACATCACGGATCAGTTTCGTTAGGCAAAATAGCAGGCTCTCAGCAATAACAATTCGTTGGTCATCAAAGTGTGAGCGTAGAAGATAGGTTAATATCGACGAATGAATGACACGAACCACGATCCTGATCTTGCTGTCTCCAGAATTGCGGCGGCAATCGGAGAGCCAGCGAGAGTGCGCATCCTCTACTGCCTGCTCGATGGTCACGCGCGAACCAGCACTGAACTGGCCGTGGTGGCGGATGTGACGCCGTCGACCACCAGCGTGCATCTGAATCGACTCAAGTCGGAGCGACTGGTAAAAATGCTCGTGCAGGGAAAGCATCGCTACTACAGCTTGCAAGACTCCGACGTTGCCGTCGCGCTGGAAGCGCTGAGCATCATTGCCGGCGGGTCACGCGAAAGGTTCGTGACCAATACTTCAAGTCGCCTGGTCCAGGCGCGAACCTGTTACGATCACATGGCTGGGAAGTTGGCAGTGTCGCTGCACAGGCGTCTTAGGGCAATGGGGTGGCTGACTAATTCGCGCAAGGGGAATTCCTGCGACCTGAGTATCGAAGGCGTCAAGGGGTTCGGGGCGCTCGGAATTGACGTCGAGGAAGCACGGGCGACGCGCCGAAGATTTGCGTTTGAATGTTTGGACTGGAGCGAGCGACAGCCTCATCTCGCAGGAGCGTTGGGAGCAGCGTTACTGAGAATTGCGCTGAAGAAAAAATGGGTGGTCCAGGACCTCGACAGCAGGGCCTTGGCCATCACAAGCTTTGGCCGACGTGAGATGGTTAGTCGATTTGGAATTCAACCGTGAGGTTCAAGATACGCGTAACGGAAGGCCATTTGGAACGGCAGAGGAGTTAGAGCAAGGATCGCAACCGCTCTTTCAGTATTGCTTCCCTCGGCAAATTCACAGCGCGCGCCAACCACTTCGTAACCTTATGGAATACGTAGTTAGGCGGCCTGCGTTCTCGCGTTGCGGACGCGAGTGGTTGGACGTCGGACGGTGCGTCGCTGGATGGATAGAGGCACGACAAGCCCATGAGGTGGATTTTTCCGCTTGTTCCCGCAAGAATGATGGCCACGATATAGATGACGAGATAAGCATGAGCAATCCCGCAGCACCATTCGTCTTCGACAGCGACTCGCGACGGTTCTACCATGGCACCCGGGCGCACCTGAAGTCCGGAGACCTGCTTCAACCTGGCTATTCCTCCAACTACACCGAGCGGAGGTCGCCCTGGATCTACTTCAGCGAGACCCTGCACGCGGCTACCTGGGGAGCGGAGCTGGCAAAGGGCGAAGGTCCAGGCCGGATCTACCTGGTGGAACCTACGGGAGCGTTTATGGATGACCCCAATGTGACGGACAAGAAGTATCCAGGTAATCCCACCAGGTCCTATCGCTCCCGGGAGCCGCTGCGGGTCGTGAGCGAACACCTGGATTGGCAGGGACACTCCCCGGAGGAGATCCAGGCAATGAAGGACTTCATTAAGGACAAGGAGCCCATCGACGACTGAGATGGTTTCCGCGTGGGTAGAGAAGTTAGCGCATGGACATGCCTACGAGCGGGTCTAGCAGTCTCAAATCAATACGTGGGATCCAAAGGTCGGGCCGCCTAACAAGTCGATCAACCGGACGCGCTCAGGCCTGTCGTGTTCGGCTTACCCGGATGCGTTCACGCTGATCGACGCCATCAAGTATTCCACCTCGCCTCACTGAGCTGCTTGACCATCGCAGGATCACGGTGATCGAAAAAGTGAAAGGGCTCTAAGCTAGGGAGATGCTGGGATCGCGCCGTGCGGCCTGAATCGACGCCGATCGTCGCGCAAAGCACATCTCTCCAACATCGTCGGTCCTTAACCACCGCCGAGAGTAACTCGCTCACTCACATCGCAAGGCCACAATCGGATCGATCCGCGTGGCCCGCCGTGCGGGAATGTAACTCGCCACCAGCGCGACTGCGGCGAGTAATACTGGAACCGCCGCGAAGGTGAGCGGGTCCAGCGGAGCAGTTCCAAAAAGCAACTTCGTGATCAGTCGCACCAGCAAGACAGACCCCACTAGCCCCAAACACGTTCCCGTGCCGATCAACGTCGCCGCCCGCCCAAGTACCAGCCGCAACACATCGGTTGGGGTTGCTCCCAGGCTCAGCCGGATCCCGAACTCGCGCGTCCGCTGAATCACCAGGTAGTTCATCACTCCGTAAATTCCAATTGACGCCATCACCAGTGCGAGCAGCGAGAAAGCCGCGAGGATCATGGTTCGGAAACGCGGCTGCGCCACCGATCCTGATACTAGTTGTCGCATCGTCTCGATCCGGTCGACTGGTATGGCGGGATCGATAGCGGAAACCACTCCACGTAACTCAGCGGCCGAGGCGCCTGAGTCGAGTGCTGTTCGCACCACAATGGTCGGGTCGCTTTCTATGTTCGGCGACTCCTCAACCGGCAAATACATCTCTGCCTTCGCCGCACCGTCCAGCCCGTCGTGCAGCACATCGCCTACAACTCCGATCACCGTCCGCCATTTCTCGCCGGGGCCATTTTGTAGCCGCTGGCCGATCGGATTCTCCGATGGCCAATACTCGCGCGCCATCGACTCGTTGATCACGGTGACCCAGGGCGACTCCGCCGTATCCGCCGACGTGAACGATCGTCCTCGCAGCAATGGAATCCCGATCGTCTCGAAATAGCCCACGCTCACCGGCCGGTGCATCGCAATGTTGTACGTCCCCACCGGCAGCGGCGGTCGGCCTTCGATGACGAACGACCATGAGTTTTCCAAACCGCTTAGCGGCAGGTACGTTGTGAACCCGGCAGAGGTAACGCCGGGTCTTCCCGGCAAGCGTTCGCCAAGTTCCCGTTCGAAGACCGCGATCCTATGATTGTCGGGAAAGCGTGATCTCGGCAGCGACAAACGCGCCGTCAGGATGTTCTCCGAACGAAACCCCGGCTCTACGTGCAGCAGCGCCCAAAAACTCTTCACCATCAGGCCAGCCCCAATCAGAAGAATGATGGCGATCGCGATCTGTGCCACCGCCAGCCCGCTCCGCAAGCGAGTTTGAATTCCACTCGCAAACCGATTGTTCTGTTTAAGCGATTCCCCCGCATTCTCGCGCCATGTGGCGAACAACGGACCCAGTCCGAAGAGAATTCCGGTAAGCAGCGAAATCACGGCAGTAAAAATCAGCATTCGTATGTCTACCGTAATCCCCGCGGCGCGTGACAGGTCGGCAGGCAACTGCGGAGTTAAGACCGCAATAGCAGCAAGCGCCAAAACGAAACCCGCAATGCCGCCGAGGCTCGCCAGTAACAGGCTCTCCGTCAGAAGCTGCTGTGCCAGCCGCCCGCGGCCTGCGCCCAGCGCAATCCGCACGGCCATTTCTTTTTGGCGCGCCGCGGCCCGACTTAGCAGCAGGTTGGCTACGTTGGCGCAGGCGAGCAGCAGCACCAGTCCAACTGCGCCCAGCAGTGTCTCGAGGGCCCCGCGAACACTCCCCGTCAACTGATCGGCCAGCGGCACCGCGGCGATCCCGATGTCCTTGTTGTTCTTCGGGTACTGCTGGGCGAGGTTCGCCGCTATGACGTCCAACTCCGCCTGCGCCTGTGCCAGCTTCACGGCGGGCTTGAGCCTGGCTATGACGTGCAACATATGCGCGCCGCGCTGCAGTCTTTGAGGATCGAGCGCCAGCGGAACCCAAATGTCGGCCTGGTCGCGCGCCTGAAAATCTGCCGCCGTGGTCCCGAACTGAAAACCCGCCGGCAGCACACCGACCACCCTGTAGCTCTCGTCGTTCAGCGTGATCGTTTTGCCCGCGATGTCGCGGTCCGCGCCGAACCGTTTGCTCCAGGCCGCGTAGCTCAGAATGGCAACATGATCCTTGCCAGGCCGGTCCTCCTCAGGAAGAAAATTGCGGCCTAGCATGAATCGGACGCCTAATACGGAAAAGAAACTCGACGAGACATCCCCTCCGACCAACCGCGACGCCTCGCCCTGTCCGGCAAGAATGAAGCTGGACGCGAAGCTGGACGCCCTCTCCGCCGCCATATCGGTAAACGAGTGGCTCCCGTTGCGCCAATCCACAAAATTCGCCGGCGCTACGTCGCCTAGTGTCCTGTGCGGTTAGTTAGGTAACGCATGCTTAGCACGCTCAACGGCTTTAATAATAGTCTCAGCAGACTTGGTCCATTGAAATGGTTTAGCTGAATGCTTGTTGTGCGCGGC
>Ga0179594_10000231_pt1 | contig 15535 bp, 10 predicted proteins | sample CZOMad1_1_08_16f_FD_148625 | JGI IMG/M metagenome (GOLD analysis project Ga0179594, IMG submission 148625) | Vadose zone soil fungal communities from Angelo Coast Range Reserve, California, USA - CZOMad1_1_08_16fungal (Illumina Assembly) | ecosystem: Environmental > Terrestrial > Soil > Vadose...
CATAAGGGCCATGAGGACTTGACGTCATCCCCACCTTCCTCCGGTTTGTCACCGGCAGTCTCACTAGAGTGCCCTTTCGTAGCAACTAGTGACAAGGGTTGCGCTCGTTGCGGGACTTAACCCAACATCTCACGACACGAGCTGACGACAGCCATGCAGCACCTGTGTCCCGGCTCCCTTTCGGGCACTCCCACATCTCTGCGGGATTCCGGGCATGTCAAGGGTAGGTAAGGTTTTTCGCGTTGCATCGAATTAATCCACATCATCCACCGCTTGTGCGGGTCCCCGTCAATTCCTTTGAGTTTTAATCTTGCGACCGTACTCCCCAGGCGGTCGACTTCACGCGTTAGCTGCGTTACCGAGCCTGTAAAGGCCCGACAACTAGTCGACATCGTTTAGGGCGTGGACTACCAGGGTATCTAATCCTGTTTGCTCCCCACGCTTTCGTACATGAGCGTCAGTCTCATCCCAGGGGGCTGCCTTCGCCATCGGTGTTCCTCCACATCTCTACGCATTTCACTGCTACACGTGGAATTCCACCCCCCTCTGACAGACTCGAGCCTGGCAGTCACAAATGCAGTTCCCAGGTTGGGCCCGGGGATTTCACATCTGTCTTACCAAGCCGCCTGCGTACGCTTTACGCCCAGTAATTCCGATTAACGCTCGCACCCTACGTATTACCGCGGCTGCTGGCACGTAGTTAGCCGGTGCTTATTCTGCAGGTACCGTCATTAACGCGGGGTATTAGCCCGCGCCGTTTCGTTCCTGCCAAAAGCGGTTTACAACCCGAAGGCCTTCTTCCCGCACGCGGCATGGCTGGATCAGGCTTTCGCCCATTGTCCAAAATTCCCCACTGCTGCCTCCCGTAGGAGTCTGGGCCGTGTCTCAGTCCCAGTGTGGCTGGCCGTCCTCTCAGACCAGCTACCGATCGTCGCCTTGGTGAGCTTTTACCCCACCAACTAGCTAATCGGAAATCGGCCGCTCCGATAGCGCGAGGTCTTACGATCCCCCGCTTTCACCCGTAGGTCGTATGCGGTATTAGCCAGTCTTTCGACTGGTTATCCCCCACTACCGGGCACGTTCCGATTTATTACTCACCCGTTCGCCACTCGCCACCAGGGTTGCCCCCGTGCTGCCGTTCGACTTGCATGTGTAAGGCATGCCGCCAGCGTTCAATCTGAGCCAGGATCAAACTCTTCAGTTTTAGTCCTGTGCGCTCGTACTGATAGATGCTCATTGTCGTGAGCAACATCGGCACGATCGCGTGCTCGCGGAAATTGAAGCGGAAACTTCAATTAACGTGAGCCACTATCAAAGCTCAAGCAAGCCACCACACCGGAGTCGTGAGACGCCCGCGCGCGGTGGTTGCGCCTGCTCATCAAGCGCCCACGCTTATCGGCTGTTTGATTGTTAAAGAGCGATTCGCCCCCGCGCATATTGCATCGCAATGGCGCAGAAGCAGCAAAGAAGGAAGATTATCGGGCCCGCTTAATTTCATGTCAAGGCAACTGGCGCGGCCTTTGCTAGGGGTGCGCGGCCGCTCCCTCGCAAGGCACTGAGGTAAAAGGTTTTTTTACGAGTGGCCGAAGCGCGGCGGGCGCTTTTCGAGGAAAGCCGCCATGCCTTCCTTCTGGTCGGCGGTCGCGAACAGCGCGTGAAACAGCCGCCGTTCGAACATCGCGCCGTCGGCCAACGGCGATTCGTAGGCACGGTTGATCGCTTCCTTGGCCGCCAGCACGGCGGGCAGCGAGTAAGCGGCGATCGTCGTTGCCATCTCCAGCACTTCCTCGTGCAAGCGCTCCGCCGGCACCACCCGCGCCACCAGCCCACAGCGCTCTGCCTCCTGCGCATCCATGTTGCGGCCGGTCAGCACCAGGTCCATCGCCTTGGCCTTGCCGACTGCGCGCGGCAGCCGCTGGGTGCCGCCGGCGCCCGGAATGATGCCCAGCTTGATCTCGGGCTGGCCGAAGCGCGCGCTGTCGGCCGCGACGATCAGGTCGCACATCATCGCCAGCTCGCATCCGCCCCCGAGCGCATAGCCGGCAACGGCGGCGATCATCGGCTTGCGAACGCGCCGCAGCGCGTCCCAGTTGCGAGTGATGTAGTCGTCCTTGTACGCGTCCACGAACGACCAGTCTTTCATCGCGGCGATGTCGGCACCGGCCGCGAAGGCCTTATCGCTGCCGGTGATCACGATCGCGCCGACGCCCTTCTCGGAATCGAACCCTTGCAGAGCCGCGACCAGCTGGTCGATCAATGCATCGTTCAGCGCGTTCAGCGCCTTGGGGCGGTTCAGCGTCACCCAGCCGACGCGGCCTCGCTTCTCGGACAGAACAAGCGGTTCCATATGAGGCCCTTCCTCGATATCCGGGTGCGCAGCTACGACGTCGCCGTAGCTTGCCACAGAAAACCCGGAGGGTCGGCTTCGAGGGAGCCTGGCTTCGACCGCCGTGCGTCAATGCGCCACGGGGCCCTGCTGCTCGAGGTACTCCAGTATCGTCGTCGCCGCCAGCGGCCGCGAAAAGAAGTATCCCTGCGCGTATTCGCAACCGAGCGCGCGCAGATACTCGGCCTGTTCGGCCGTTTCGATACCCTCGGCGACCACTTTCAGCCGGAAGTGGCGCGCCACCGCCAGCATCGCATGAACAATGGCGCGGCTGTCCGCATCGTCGGGAATGCCTTTCACGAACGACTGGTCGATTTTCAACGAATGGATCGGCATCCGCTTCAGGTACCCGAGCATCGAGTAGCCGGTGCCGAAATCGTCCAGCGCCAAGCCCACGCCGAGCGAGGCGAGCTCGGAAATCACATCGTTGTTGATGTCGCCTTCCTTGACCAGCGTGCGCTCGGTGATTTCCAGGGTGATCATCCGGGGCTCGATGGCGAACTTGGTCAGCGCGCCGCGCACCAGGATCGGCAGCTTGTTCGACCCGAGCTCGCGCCCCGCCACGTTGATGGCCACCGGGATGTCGAAGCCGGGGCGCACGCGACGCCACTGCAGGATCTGGCCGCACACTTCGTTGACGATCCAGCGCGTAATGCGCTCCGAAAGGCCGCTTTCCTCGGCCACTTTGACAAAGCGGTCCGGCGGCAGCACACCTTTGGTCGGATGGTTCCAGCGGATCAGCGCCTCGAGCTCGACCACCCGGCCGCTCACCATCTCGAACTGCGGCTGATACTCGACCACGAACTGGGCCGACTCGGACTGCATCGCCTTCATCAGTTCGATACTCAGCTGCGCTTCGCGCGCGTCCCGCTCGTACCGGATCGGGTTGAAGAAGCTCACCTGGTTGCGGCCGTCATCCTTGGCCTGGGACACGGCCGCGTTGGCGTTCTTCAGCAGCGTGCTCGCTTCACGGCCGTGCTCGGGAAACAGGGCCACTCCGATCGACGCCGACATCTGGGTGTCGACGTTGGGCAACAAGTCGGACCGGTGCAGCGCCTGCGCCACGCGCGCCGCCAGCAGCGCCACTTCTTGCCGGTGCTCGAACTCGTCGACCACCACGACGAACTCGTCGCTCGCCATGCGAGCGACCGTGGCGCCGCCGCCGACCGTTTCCTTCAGCACTTGTGCCGCCGACTTGATCAGCGCGTCCCCGACCAGGTGTCCCAGCGAGTCGTTGATGTCCCCGAACCGGTCCAGGTCGATCAGCATCACCGCCAGTCGGCGCCGGCGCGCGTTGCAGGTCACGATCGCATCGCGCAGGTTCTCGCTCAGGAGCTTCTTGTTCGCCAAGCCGGTCAGCGGGTCATACCAGGCGAGCTCCTCGATCTTGATCTCGGCCTGCTGTCTCTTTGCCGCCTCGTCGGCCAGCGCGACCATCAGCGCCGCGGTGGCCACGAAGCCGATCTCATCATCGTCCCAGTTGCGGCAGAACGCGTGGGTCACGCAGATCGCGCCGATCACCTCGGCATCGAGCAGCACCGGGGCAACCAGCAGAGAGCGCGCGTTGCTCCAGCGCGCATCTTTGATCAGCTCGCACGTCAGCTCCGACTCGGCCGTGTCGCTCACAGCGACCGGCCGCATCTGCCGCAATCGGGCCAGCATCGGGCCAAATGAGATGTCCGGAAACGGCACGCTGCTCCAGGCAGGCACGAACCGATGGTCCATGTGCGAATACAGCAGCTCGCAGCTCATGGCGTCGGCATCCCGCGACAGCTTCCAATAGCTGACCGTGCCGCAGCGAAGCGCATCGGCAACCGCCCGCAGCACGTTGGCCAGCGACTGCGAGTATTCGCCGCGGGTCTGGACGGTCAGCTGCAGCAGCCGGTCGCGCAGCTCCAGCCGGCGAGCGTTGCGCGCGTCGGCGTCGAAGCCCTGCGGAATCAGGTCCGTGACGTCGCGCGCGGTCAGCAGCAGGCCGCGCAGCGCGTCGTCCGCCAGCCGATTGTGCACGCTGACCCACAGCGCGCGTTCCTCGCCGATGCCCGAGATCGCGTGCACCAGGCAGTTGCGAGGGCGGCCCACGTCCTCACCGCTGAGTGCCGCGCGGATCGCCTCGGCCAGGCGCGCGCGGTCCTGCTCGACCACCAACTCCAGCACATGCCGTCCCAGGCTCGCCTCGGGCGCCAGCCCCAGCGAGGCCTGGATCGACGGCGATTGGAAGGTGATTTTCCCGTTCGAATCCAGCAACATCGTCAGATCGGCCGCCAGCTCGGCGAACACGCGCAGCCGTCGCTTCAACCGGACCGCCTCGCCGCGCAGCGCGCTCTGTTCGCTGACGTCCCGTACCCGTGCTACCACCCCGCGCACGCGCGGATCGTGCAAATGATTGGTCAAGCCGATCGAGAGACGCCGCGCGGCACCCTCCGGACCGGGGGCGCGTGCCGTCGCGATCAGCGCAGGCTGGGCGCGCCCCGACTCTGCGCAGACGCGATCGAACAACGCGATGAATTCGCGCGCACTCGGCTCATCGACCAGGTAGTCGAACGGAACGCTCAGCGCATCGGCGGCGGAGGTGCCCAGTACCTCGTCGATCGGACCGTTCAGCAGCGCGATCCTGCGGTTCTGGCCCAGCAGCAGCGCCACCTCGCTGCTTCCGCGCGACAGGGCCGCCAGCCGCGCGATCGCATTGCGGGCGCTTCGCTGCGCCACGCGCTCGGTCGAAACCTCGCGCAGACCCACGACCGCAACCCGCTCGGATTCGACTCTGAGCAGCGAGGCCGCCAGGTCGACCACCAGACTGCGTCCGTCGGCGGTTCTCAGCTTGGCGCGCTGCTGGAGCGATTCGCGATCGAGCAGCCGGCTCCACAGCACAGCCCAGCGGCGCGCGAAATCGCGGTGTCGCGCGTAACCGACGAGCTCGGACAGGTGCCGGCCGACCAGCGACTGGCGCTCCGCCCCGGCGAACAGGGCGAAGGCCTTGTTGGCCGCCAGGATCTGGGCCGACGCGTTCAGGCATACGGTCGGCCACGGCAGCAGTTCGAATGCTTCGCTCTTCAGCGCCGACTCGACCGCCGATTGCCGCAGGGGAATGACTGCAGAACTCAAGCCGTTTACGTCCCTCGCCGGTACGTTGGATTCATGTTCGCATTTGAACGTTACCGGACGTTAATTTTGCCACGAACGTCGGCCGGCGTATCAAAATATCGTGATCGAAGCCATCGGGGCGCGCGATGTTCCAGGCCATCGTACTGAACCGCAACGGCGAGCAGTTCGAAGCAGCCGTCCGCACCGTCTCGGAAGACGAGCTCGCCCGGCAGACGCCCGGCGCCGATGTTCTGCTGGACGTCGAGTACTCGACCGTCAACTACAAGGATGCGCTGGCGTTGACGAATAAGTCGCCGATCGTGCGGCGCTGGCCGATGGTGGCCGGAATCGACTGTGCCGGGCGGGTGGCAGCCAGCGAGGACCCGCGATGGCGCATCGGCGACCGGGCCATTCTGAACGGATGGGGTGCCAGCGAGCAGCACTGGGGCGGTCTGACTCAGAAAGCACGGGTGCGCGGCGACTGGCTGGTGCCGCTGCCGTCCGGTTTCACGACCCGGCAGGCGATGGCGATCGGAACGGCCGGCTACACCGCGGCGCTGTCCGTGGGGGCACTGGAACGGTTCGGCGTGCAGCCGGGCCAGGGCGATGTGCTGGTGACCGGAGCCACCGGAGGGGTCGGCTCGATCGCAATCGTGCTGCTGGCGGCGCGCGGCTTCCGGGTCGTCGCTTCCACCGGCAAGCTGGCCGAATCGGATTACTTGAAGCGGCTCGGCGCCAGCGAACTGATCGACCGCAAGGAGTTGCAGGTCCCCGGCAAGCCTCTGCAGTCGGAGCGCTGGGCCGCCGCCATCGACTCGGCAGGCAGCCACACGCTGGCCAATGCCTGCGCGCAGGCAAAGCGCGGCGGCGCCGTCGCCGCCTGTGGTCTGGCGCAAGGCATGGATCTTCCGACGACGGTCGCGCCATTCATCCTGAGGGGCGTCAGCCTGCTCGGAATCGACAGCGTCCAGGCTCCGCAGGCCCGTCGCCTGGCCGCCTGGCAGATCCTGTCCGAATCGCTTGATCCGGCGCTGCTCGAATCGATGGTGCGCGAAGTGCCGCTGGCCGGCGTCTTCGATGTGGCCCGCGAAATCCTGGACGGCCGCAATATTGGGCGCGTCGTGGTCGATGTCAATCGCTGAAGCGCAATAGTTCATCTCGGAAGACGCAACGCGTTTTCCACACGGCGCATCAGGGGTAATGAGCTCCGGCCTGTGGCATTGTGGGCAGCCTTCACCCGGCCCCTCTTCCGCCAAGCGGGAGAGGGGAGTTTTGTGTGAGCCCTGCTCCCGCACGCGGGAGCAGGTCCTGAACGGAGAAGACTGATGCTGCAACTGAAGATCAATGGAAAGACGGTGCCGGTCGAGGTCGATCCGAATACTCCCCTGCTGTGGGTGCTGCGCGATACGCTGGGGATGACCGGAACGAAGTTCGGCTGCGGCGTCGCGGCCTGCGGCGCGTGCACAGTCCACTTGAACGGTAACGCGGTGCGTTCCTGTTCGTTGCCCGTGTCGGCTGCAGCCGGCGGCGACGTCACGACGATCGAGGCGGTCTCCGCGGACCCGATCGGCCGCGCGGTCCAGCAGGCGTGGATCCGCAACGACGTGGTCCAGTGCGGTTACTGCCAGTCCGGACAGGTCATGGCGGCGATCGGGCTTCTGAAAACCAAGCGGCACCCGACCGACGCTGACATCGATGCGGCGATGTCCGGCAACCTGTGCCGCTGTGGAACCTACGGCCGCATCCGCGCCGCAATCAAGGACGCGGCGGGCACGCTGGCCGCGTAAGGAGTCCGAACATGCGAACATTGATCGATTCCCGGATCGAGGCTGACCTGCCGGCCGAATCGTTGATCGCGTCGCTGGTCTCCGGCAGCCCCGTGCCGGTGAGCCGAAGGGAGTTTCTGAAAGCCACCGGGATGGCCGGTGGCGGCCTGATGCTCGCGATCGGCTTGGGCGAACGCGGCGCGCTGGGCGGCCGTCTGGCTGCGGCCGAAGAAGGGGCCGCGCCGGCGCCGAAAGTGTATCCGCCGTCCGCCTTCATCCGCATCGGCGAAGACGATCGGGTCACGATCGTGGTCGGCAAGCTCGAATTCGGCCAGGGCGTGCTCACATCGATGCCGATGCTGATCGCCGAGGAACTGGACTGCGACTGGAGCAAGGTACGGTCGGAGCACGCGCCGGCCGACCCGGTGTACGGGCACCCGGGGTTCGGCATGCAGTTCACCGGCGGCTCGATGTCGATCTCGTCCAGCTACGAGCAGATGCGGACGATCGGCGCCACGGCGCGACAGATGTTGATGTCGGCGGCCGCGCAGCGCTGGGGCGTTGCGCCGGACAAGGTATCGACGCGGCGCGGCGTCGTGTTCGAAAAAGGCGGCAAGCGTTCCCTGGCCTACGGCAAACTGGCGAACGACGCGATGGGCCTGCCGGTTCCCACCGGCGTCGCGCTGAAGAATCCGAAGACCTTCACGCTGATCGGGCGGCCCACGCGCCGCCTGGACTCGCCCGAAAAGGTCAACGGCAGCGCGAAGTTCGGGATGGATGTGCGGCTGCCGGATATGCGGGTTGCGGTGCTCGCCCGGCCGCCGGTGTTCGGCGGCAAGGTGACCAAGGTCGACGACGCCCGCGCGCGCGCCGTGCCGGGCGTCGAAGCGGTGCTGCAGGTTCCGGTCGATCGGGGCGGCACGGGCGTTGCGGTCATCGCCAAGGGCTACTGGCCGGCCCACCAGGGTCGCGACGCGCTGGACGTTCAATGGGAACTGCCGGCCGGACCGACCACCGCGACGCAGCTCGAGCAGTATCGGGCCCTGCTGTCGCAGCCCGGCGGGCTCGCACGGGCCGACGGCGATGCGAAGGCGATGGACCGCGCGGCCAAGCGGATCGAGGCCGACTACGAGTTTCCGTACCTGGCGCACGCGACGATGGAGCCGCTGAACGCGACGGCCGAGCTGAAAGCCGATTCGCTAACGCTGTGGAGCGGAACCCAGTTCCAGACGGTCGACCAGCAGGCCGCGGCCCGGGCGGCCGGATTGAAGCCCGAACAGGTGAAGATCGTCACGATGTTCGCGGGTGGCGGCTTCGGGCGGCGCGCCAACCCGACCTCCGATTTCATGGTCGAAGCGGTCAACGTCGCCAAGGCGATGCGGCAGGCCGGCATCGAGGCACCGGTTAAAGTGATCTGGTCACGCGAGGACGACATGCGCGGCGGCTATTACCGTCCGCTGCACGTGCACCGCGTGCAGGTCGGGCTGGACGGCCAGTCGATGCCACTCGTGTGGCATCACTCGGTGGTCGGCCAGTCCATCGCCAAGGGCACTCTGTTCGAAAAGATGATGATCAAGAATGGCGTCGACGAGCTTTCGGTCGAAGGGATCGTCGACACGCCTTATAACCTGCCGAACTTCCGGGTCGAAGCACAGCACCCTGAGGTGAACGTGCCGGTGCTCTGGTGGCGCTCGGTCGGCAATACGCATACGGCCTTCGTGATGGAAACGATGATCGACGAGATGGCGCAGGCCGCCGGGAAGGACCCGATCGAGTACCGGCTCGCGGTGCTCGATCCGAAGAGCACGCGCCAGCGCGCCGTGCTGGAACTGGTGCGCCGCAAGTCGGGTTGGAACGAGAAGCCTCCGGCAGGACGCGCGCGCGGCGTCGCGATGCACACGAGCTTCGGATCGGCGGTGGCGGAGGTGGCCGAGGTGTCGGTCGATAAGGGACGGATCCGGGTCCACAAGGTGACTTGCGCGATCGACTGCGGGGTGGCGGTCAATCCGCTCACCGTCGAAGCGCAGGTGACCTCTGCCGTCGCCTACGGGCTCACCGCGGCGCTGTACGGCCGGATCACGCTGAAGGACGGGCGGGTCGAGCAGAGCAATTTCCCAGATTACCCGGTGCTACGATTCGACGAAATGCCGCAGACCAGCGTTCACATCGTGCCAAGCACCGCCGACCCCACCGGATTGGGCGAGCCCGGCACGCCGCCGATCGCGCCCGCGGTTGCCAACGCCGTGGCGCGTCTGACCGGAAAACGCCTCAGACGACTGCCGTTCGACTTGAGCGCGGCGTGACATCGTCGGGCGCCGGCCCGGCGCCGGGGGTGCCGCTCCCGGCGCTGTCGACGTTCGACGCCGCGATGATCGTCTGCGGCATCGTGATCGGCGGCGGCATCTTCGCGCTGCCACCGCTGGTCGCGTCGACTTCGGGATCGGTCAGCTGGATGTTCTTCGCCTGGGTCCTGGGCGCCGTGCTGACGCTGGTCGGGTCGCTGTGCTACGCGGAGCTGGCCTCGACCTTTCCCCATGCGGGCGGTGACTATCACTTCCTGACGCGGGCTTTCGGCCGCGACGTCAGCTTTTTCTTCGGATGGGCGCGCGTCGTCGTGACCACGACCGGACCGACCGCGGTGCACGCGTACATCTTCGGCGACTACGCCTCGCGCGTCCTGCCACTGGGCAGCGCCTCCTCGGCGATTTACGCGGTGCTGGTCGTTGCGCTGCTGACCGCCCTGAACATCTTCGGATTGAAAGAGTCGTCCCGCACCCAGAACGTGATAACGCTTCTGCTGATCGCCGGCATGGTGCTGGTGGCGTTCGGCGGTTTCCGTACACCGGCCGTGCCGTCGCCCGCGGCCACTGCCCAGTTGCCCACCTCGTCGCCGCTGCTGGGCCTGGCGCTGGTGTTCGTGCTGTTCACCTACGGCGGCTGGAACGAGGCCGCCTACATTTCGGCCGAGCTGCGCGGCGGCCGGCGTGCGATCCTGAAGGCGCTGCTGGCGGCGATCGCCGTGATCACGGGGCTGTACCTGGTGTTCGTGGCGGCGCTCGACATCGGGCTGGGTTTCGAAGGACTCAAAGCCAGCCACGCGCCGGCCGCCGAGGTGGCGGAGCGCGCCTTCGGCCCGTTCGGGCAGACACTGATCGCGACCGTCGTGTGCCTGTCGGTGTTGGCGTCCAGCAACGCCACCATGATCGTCGGCGCGCGCTCCAATTACGCGCTCGGGCTGGACTGGCCGATCGTGTCGTTCATGAGCCGCTGGGACCGCAAACGGGACGTGCCGGTGGCTGCCTTCCTGGTGCAGGGCGCGATCACGCTGGCGCTGGTGGTGTTCGCCGCGTACGAGCAGAACCAGGTGCGCACGATCGTCGAATTCACGGCTCCGGTGTTCTGGTTCTTCTTCCTGCTGACCGGCATTTCGCTGTTCGTACTGCGGAAGAAGCACGCGCATGTGGCGCGTCCGTACCCGGTGCCGCTTTATCCACTGCTCCCGCTGATTTTTGTCGGTACCTGCGGCTTTCTATTCTGGAGCAGCTTTTGGTATGCGCAATCGCAACATGCGCTGCAGGTCGCTGCCGGCGTGATGGCCGTCGGCCTCGTGCTCTGGATAATCGCCCGCTTGAAGGGCAAATGACGATCCGCTACGCGATACGGCCCGCAGACCCGGGCGCGCACCTGTTTCACGTGACCGTCGGCCTGGAGCGGCCCGATCCGCAGGGGCAGCATTTTGCGCTGCCCGCATGGAACCCCGGCAGCTACATGATCCGGGAGTTCGCGCGCCACATCGTGCGCCTGACCGCGTTGGCCGGCGGGCGCAAGCTGCGCGTCGAAAAGCTGGACAAGCACACCTGGCGTTGCGCCCGCACCGAGGAAGATGTGACGCTGGCCTACGAGGTCTATGCGTTCGATTTGTCGGTGCGCGCCGCCTACCTGGACCCGGAACAGGCCTTTTTCAACGGAGCAGCGCTGCTGCTCGCGCCGCTCGGACGCGAGCTCGAGGACTGCCGGCTGGACATCTTCCCGCCGGCCGGTGTACGGGCCGGCAGCTGGCAGCTGCTCACGGGACTGCAGGCGGCGCGGGGCACCCGGGCCGGCGAGTTCGGAGCCTACCTGGCGCGTGACTACTCAGAGCTGATCGACTGCCCGGTCCAGATGGGCCGCTTCGCGCAGGGCCGTTTCGACGTGCTGGGGGTGCCGCATCAAATCGCCATCAGTGGACGCGTGGCGCGGCTGGATCTGCACCGCCTGGAGGCCGATCTGACCCGCGTGTGCGAAGCGCACGTTCGGCTGTTCGAGCCACGCCAGCCGCGGCCGCCGTTCGAGCGGTACGTGTTTCTGACGCTGGCGGTGGACGAAGGCTACGGCGGCCTCGAACACCGCAACTCGTGCGCGCTGATCTGCCGGCGCGATGACCTGCCGCATCTCGGCATGAAGGAAACGACCGAGGGCTACCGGCGCTTTCTCGGGCTGGTCAGCCACGAGTATTTCCACGCGTGGAACGTGAAGCGGATCCGCCCGCAGGCATTCAGCCCCTACGACCTGGGGCGCGAGAACTACACGCGGCTGCTGTGGGCCTTCGAGGGATTCACCGCCTATTACGACGATCTGATGCTGGCCCGCGCCGGTCTGCTGTCGCAGGCCCAATACCTCGAGGCACTGGGCCGCACGATGACCACGGTGATGCAGCGCAGCGCGCGCTTGAAGCAAAGCCTGGCCGAGAGCTCGTTCGATGCCTGGATCAAGTATTACCGCCAGGACGAGAACGCCCCGAACAGCGTGGTCAGCTATTACCAGAAGGGCGCCCTGGTGGCGCTGGCGCTGGATCTGGCGATCCGGGGCGAGAGCGGCGGCCGCCGTTGCCTCGACGACGTGATGCGCTGGCTGTGGCGACAGTGGCGCTTGGCCGGACCGTCGTACCGGGGGATCGAGGAAGACGGAATCGTCGATGCAGTCACGCGCGCGACCGGGCTGGACCTGGGCCGGGCCCTGCGGGCATGGACCGAGGGCACGCGCGATCCGGACTTTTCGACATTGCTGCTGGCGGTGGGGATCCGGCTGGAGCGCAAGCTCGCGCTCGACTCGCCGCATTTTGCGCTGCTCGGACTGAAGCTGCAGGGCGCAAGCGGCGAGGCCCGGGTCGCGCAGGTGTTCGATGGCGGCCCGGCACAGCAGGCGGGCCTTTCACCGGGCGATGTGCTGATGGCGCTGGACGAGCTGCGTGTGACGCCGGCGAAGCTGGATGCGCTGCTCGCGCGCTATTCGCCGGGCGATGCGATCCAGATGTTGGCGTTCCGCCGCGAGGAGTTGAAGCGCTTCGATCTGCGCCTGGCACGCCAACCGCCGCCGCGCTTCGTGCTCGAGGTCGACGAGCGAGCCAGCGCGGCGGCGCAACGGCGGCGGGTCGCCTGGTGCGGCGAACGCCGCCGGTGAGGCGTCAAGCGCTGGCGCACCAGTCGATCGCGCCGCGTCCGCGCGACCGCAGGAACTCGTTGGCCGCCGAAAAGTGCGAACAACCGACGAACGGCGAGGGCCCGCGCCGTGCCGACAGCGGTGAGGGGTGATTGGCGCGAAGTACGCAATGCGCGTGGCTTGCCCGCGCAATCGCAGGCTGCAGCGCCTGCGCATGTGCGCCCCACAACAGGAACGCCTTTGGCGCCCGCTCCCGGGCGAGCGCCTCGATCAGCCTCGAAGTGAATTGCTCCCAGCCGCGCCGCGCGTGGCTGGCCGGCTGATCCTGCTCGACCGTCAGCGCGGCGTTCAGCAGCAGCACGCCCTGGCGCGCCCAGCGCTGCAGGCATACCGGGGCCGCGCGCGCGCATCTGCAGTCGCGCGCCACCTCGTCCAGTATGTTGCGCAGGCTGGGCGGCGCCGGCACGCCTTCGGGTACCGAGAAGGCCAGGCCGTGCGCCTGCCCGGCCCCATGGTAAGGGTCCTGACCGACGATCACGACGCGCACCGCACCGGGCGCAACGATTTCCAACGCGGCCAGCGGCCGCGGCGGAAGGACGATCGCGCCGGATTGGATGCGGCCGTCGACGAAACCGCACAGCTGCTCGAAGGCGGCGCTGCCGATGAACGCCTCGCTCGCGGCACGCCACTCGGGCGCGAGAGCCTCGAACTGTGCAGCCAGGATCGGCGCCCTCACGCGAACAGGCGCGACAGCTCCGCGCCCGGGTCGGCCGCTCGCATGAACGCCTCCCCGACCAGGAAGGCATTGACCCCGGCCGTGCGCAGCCGCGCGACGTCGTCCGGCTGCAGCACGCCGCTTTCCGCGATCACCAGCCGATCCGGACCGATTGCGGGCAGCAGGCTGAGCGTGGTGTCCAGCGATACCTCGAAGGTCTTCAGGTTGCGGTTGTTGATGCCGATCAGCGGCGTTGAAAGCGCAAGCGCCCGCTCCAGCTCATCGGCATCGTGCACCTCGACCAGCACCGCCATGCCGAGGCTGCGCGCGGCCGCCTCCAGCTCGCGCAGAAGCGCCAGCTCCAGCGCCGCCGCGATCAGCAGAACGCAGTCCGCGCCCCAGGCACGCGCCAGGGCCACCTGGTACTCGTCCACGATGAAATCCTTCTGCAGCGCCGGCAGGCCGCTCGCCTTGCGCGCCTCGTGCAGGTGAGCGGGCGCGCCCTGGAAAAAATGCCGATCGGTCAGCACTGAAAGGCAGGCGGCGCCGGCGCGCGCGTAGCTGGTTGCGATCTGGACCGGGTCGAAGTCCTCGCGCAGCACGCCGCGCGACGGCGATGCGCGCTTGATCTCGGCGATCACGGCCGGCACGCTCTGACCGATCTTCGACCGCAGCGCACCGGTGAAGTCACGCAGGTCCTTGCGGGCCTCGGCGCGCCCGCGCAGCGCCGCCAGCGTTTCGTGCTGCCTGGCCTGCGCCACTTCGGCGCGCTTGACCTGCACGATCCGGGACAGGATGTCGGGCATGGGTCAGGTCACCTGCCGGAGCGCCGCGCACCAGGTTCGTACGGGAGCCGGTCAGCTCGCGGCCAGCCTGCGCGTGACACCGACGAACTGGTCCAGCTTGGCACGGGCGGCACCGCTGGCGATCGCTTCTTGCGCCCGCGCGATGCCCTCCCCAATCGACGCGACAACCCCCGAGGTGTACAGCGCAACGCCGGCATTGAGCGTGACGATCTCGCGCGGCGTGCCCGGCGTTCCGTCCAGCGCCTCCAGCACCATGGCGCGCGACTCATTTGCGTTGGCGACCTTCATGCCCCGGTTCGACACCATCGACAGGCCGAAGTCCTCCGGATGGATCTCGTACTCCCGGATCTGCCCATGCTTCAGCTCGCCGACCAGCGTGGCCGCTCCCAGCGACACCTCGTCCATGCCGTCCTTGCCGTACACGACCAGCACATGATCGCTTCCGAGCTGCTGAAGCACGCGCACCTGGATTCCGACCAGGTCCGGATGAAACACACCCATCAGCTGATTCGGAGCCGAGGCCGGATTGGTCAGCGGCCCCAGGATGTTGAAGATCGTCCGCACGCCCAGCTCCTTGCGCACCGGCGCCGCGTGCTTCATCGCGGCGTGGTGGTTCGGCGCGAACATGAAGCCGATCCCGGTTTCCTCCAGGCAGGCCGCGACTTTTTCGGGCGGCAGCGCGATCTGCGCGCCCAGCGCCTCCAGCACATCGGCGCTGCCGGAACCGGACGACACGCCCCGGTTGCCGTGCTTGGCCACGCGCGCCCCGGCAGCCGCCGACACGAACATCGCGGCGGTCGAGATGTTAAAGGTGCTGCATCCGTCGCCGCCGGTGCCGACGATGTCGATCAGATGCCGATGGTCGGTCACCGTGACCTTGGTGGCGAATTCGCGCATGATGCGCGCCGCGGCCGCGATCTCGCCGATCGTCTCCTTCTTGACGCGCAAACCCATCAGCAGTCCAGCGATCTGCACCGGCGACAGCTCGCCGCTCATCAGCCGCCGCCACAGGGAGAGCATCTCGTCGTGAAAGATCTCCCGGTGCTCGATGCAGCGGGTCAGGGCCTCGGACGGCAAGATCGACACAGGACCGGCTTTCTCGTTTTTTGCGGGCTGGCGAGCCCGCGCAGGTCAGTCAGTGGCGGGTCAGGAAGTTGCGCAGCAGATCGTGTCCGTGCTCGGTCGCAATGGACTCCGGATGAAACTGTACCCCCTCGACCGGCAGCGACTTATGGCGCAGCCCCATGATCTCGCCGTCCGCGGTCCAGGCGCTGACCTCCAGGCAACCGGGCAGCGTTTCGCGCCGCACGGCCAGCGAATGGTAGCGAGTGGCGGTGAACGGATTCGGCAGGCCGGCGAA
>Ga0179594_10000234_pt1 | contig 15268 bp, 20 predicted proteins | sample CZOMad1_1_08_16f_FD_148625 | JGI IMG/M metagenome (GOLD analysis project Ga0179594, IMG submission 148625) | Vadose zone soil fungal communities from Angelo Coast Range Reserve, California, USA - CZOMad1_1_08_16fungal (Illumina Assembly) | ecosystem: Environmental > Terrestrial > Soil > Vadose...
AAAGGTCCTGGTCGAGATTCGGCACGATCAGTTCATCGCTTAATTTCTGATACCACGCCATGCGGCTCAGTCCCCAGCGGATAACGGATTCGTCGTTGCGCACCGCCATGAGCGTCTGCACGTCAAGCAGCTGGACGCCTCCGGATTGCAGCATCGTGGCCCAGTCGCTTGGGCTGTAGTCCGTGGTGAAAACAAACGGCTGCAGCGGCGGCATCTCACCGGCGTTGAGCGCGCGCCGAAATTCCGCGGCTCTTTGTTCCTGGTTCGCGCGGTTTATTTTTCCGCTCTGGATGCCTTCGCGCAATTGCTGCTCGAGCGAAGCCAGAATCTGATCGCGCCGTTCTGCGTCCTGCCGGTGCTGCTGATAATTACTAAGCCAGAACGCCGCGTAAACGCCCACGAACACCAGAACTAATTCGGCAACCCAGCCGACGAAGTGCGCAAAACGCGAGCGTTTTTCAGTTGTTTGACTCATGATTCACGAGAACAATTCAATCAATGAGACAATCGTGGTCAGTCAACAAGTTGACCGATTTCGTGGCGACCTCGGTCCAAAATGCGAATGCTGACGATGCGCCGTTTCTGCATTTGAGATTTGACCGCGTGTTTCCCGATGACTTTTACGCGGAGATGTTGGAGGTGATGCCGGTGGCAGAGGACTACCGCGCCATGTCCGGCAAAAGCAAGATGGGCAGCAGCAGGGCCGATGGAAAGCCGACTCGCGCCAAGATCGATCTTTTTCCCGAATACATTCGTCATTTGCCTCTGCAGAAGCGCGCGGTGTGGGATGTCGCCGGTCGCGTCCTTCGCTCCAAAGAAGTGGAGTCGGCTTTCGTGCAACGGCTCGCGCCGGGCTTGGAACGCAGGTTCGGAGGAAACTTTGAGAACGTGCAAATGTATCCGGTGCCAATCCTGACTCGGGACATTCCGGGATATCGCATCTTCAAACACACTGATAGTCTGTGGAAGGGAATCACGGTGCAATTTTACCTGCCGCCTGACAACTCCACGCCGCATATCGGCACCATCTTCCACGAGGTGCTTCCCAGCGGTAGAAAACCGAAGAAAGCGCAGATGCCGTTCTCGCCGAATAGCGGCTACGCGTTTGCCGTAGCCGATAACACCTGGCATTCGGCCGATCCGGTCGGACCGGAAGTAAAAACGCGCGATAGCATACTGCTCACGTACTTCGTCGACGCCGGGCCGTGGCGATTTCTGCGCAATCGGGGGCGAAGAGCAGCTAATTTTGCCCTAAATGAGTTGCGCAATTTGACGCACAACTGATTCGGCAGCACACCGCCTTGTTTGTCAACGAGGCAACGGTTGTTCCATGTTTGCTAACGCATAAGCGACGGCTGCGACGACGGCAGAATTCTCCGCCAGTTCCTTCGGGACGATCTTGTCCAGCGTGTCAGCCGCGGTGTGGTGGTAGTTGAAATAGAAACGGCTGTCTTGGATCGGACTAAAAGCGGGCACGCCGGCTTTCTCCAGCGGCTCGATGTCAGCGCCACAATGTTCAACCAAATAGAGAATGCCCGCGCCTGATTCCTGCAAAATTGCCGCGACGGGCGTGAGCATCTTTTTCAGCTCTGGTTTTCCCTTAATGTTGATCCCAATCGGATGACCAGCGCCAGCATCTGTTTCCATCGCCGCGAAGTGATTTGCCCAGTCCTTTTCGTGGTCTTTCGAATACTGTTTTGATCCGGCCGAGCCATTCTCTTCATTCATCCACGCGATCACGCGAATCGTGCGCTTCGGCTTGAGATGAAGTTTTTGGATCAGATTCGCCACCTCCATCGATACGGCGACGCCGGCGCCATCATCGATCGCGCCCGTGCCCAGGTCCCATGAGTCCAGGTGACCAGAAACGATGATCACTTGCTCAGGATGCTCGCTGCCTTTGATGTCCGCGATCACGTTCGCGCTCTCGACGTCGGGCAAAGTTTGCGGCGTCAGAACCAATTTCATTTTCACCGGTCCCTGTCGGACCAGATTAGCGATTAAATCGGCGTCCTCTGCGGTAACTGCGCCGGCTGGAATTTTGGGAGCATCACCTGCGTAATCTGTCAGTCCCGTATGCGGCAGCCGATAGTCAGCGCCACCTACTGAACGAATCAAACACGCCACGGCGCCCTGTCTTGCGGCTGCGCTCGGGCCGTCACTTCGATAAACAACCGCTTCGCCATAGGCTTCGTTGCCACGACCTTCCGCGGCCATTTGTTTGTCGAACGGATAATTGAAGAGAACAATCTTGCCTGCGACTTTGTTACGAGGCAGCGATTTCAGCTCGTCAAAATTTCTGACGGCGATCACCTCCGCGGTGATCCCATTTCCGGGCGTCGCGACGCTTGCGCCCAGCGCGCATAAAACAATTTTCTGCGTTGTGTTTTCGGCTTGTCCCGGAAACTGAACCAGCGCTGCCGATTCTTCGCCGCGCACCCAATGCGGCACCATCACTTTTTCGAGCTGCACTTCACAACCGATGGCCTTCAATTCGCTCGCGACGTATTCAACCGCTTTGGCCGCCTGCGCCGATCCGCTCAGACGCGACCCGATGTTATTCGCGAGATGCGCAACCTGCTTGTAGGCGTAATCGCTATTCAAAGCTGCTTGCTGCAGTTGTTTCAATTCAGCCAGCGTCTGCGGCGAAAAGACGGCTGGTGTCGGCGATGGCGATGCGTTCGAACTCGAGACTGCCGCGGGTGTTTGTTCCGCGTCAACTCGCTGAGCACAGAGAAACAATGAAAGCGGGAGGAGACAGATCGCGCAAAATCGGTTCTTCAAGCGGAGTGATGGTTACTTCTCTTTGTTAAATTCGATTTCCTCACCGAGCAGTTCAGGGTTACGCGCGTTCTTCGTCAAAAGCGCAACCACCATGGCTGAGTCTCTAGTTTCCTCTGGGATTACTTTGTCGCTGACGTTCCGTAAGCTCAAGCGTTTGCCATCATCCGACAGCTTCCAAATCACGTAAGCATACTTGCGATCGTTTGAGTTGAGGTCCTGGACACTGGCAAACGGCGTTTCCGCGACGTCGGAGTGATAAGCGCGGAACAAATCACCATCGTAGTAAATGATGTAGATGCTGTCATCGAGCCGCCGCACTTTCATCTTTTCCTTGCCGTCCAGCGAAGCCCAGTCACCAAGGAGTTGTTCCTGTACCTTCCGAGTAGGACCCGATGTGATTGGAACTTCGTATTTGCAAGCGGTGAAAGCCAGGATGCACAGGCAAGCGGCAACGCCAAAGCCTGATCTGCGACAAATCAAATTCGATGAAGTCACCGCCAGAGTTCTGGAACGAGCTCAGCCCTTTCAGCAATTATTTGGGCAGCTTCGACGCAATCACGTCAATTTTTTCAATCGAAGGTGATTTCGTCAGAAGCTCAGACGCTTTTTCCTTCAAGGCCTGCGCTACCTTGCCACTGAGGTGCGCATCCCGGCCAGAGTCATCTGCGAACGTGTCAAAAATACCGTATCTGGACGGCCCGATTTTAATGGCGAACCACGACACCGTTTTCGGCTCGGCCTCCACTAATGCCTGACCAGCCTGCAAGAATTTCTCTACTTCCGCCTCCTTTCCTGGTTTCGCCTCCAGAACCACCCACAATGCCTTTCCGTTCATGACTCCATCCTCCTTTTGATCTTTCCATCGCACTCAGCGGCGAACCTGTCTACTTAGGAAATAGATTCGAGACTCTTCTAACTTTTTCGGCCTTCGTCGAAATCGATCAGGTCGGGAATCGTGGCGATATCGTCGCGGTTAGCGATGCCATGGTCACGCTTTCTCTCCTCTAAGCTTGGCGTGGCGAAATCGCGCCAGCCCAACTTCGAAATGAAACCGTTCCACACCAGGATATCGCCTTGATTGAGCTGCCGGCCTTTTTCGAAACACCACTCCAGAATTTCCTCGTCGGTGCCGCCTTGTTTCACGCGCTCGCGCAAGTCTCGATGGTGTACGCGCAGAAAATTGCAGCACGCACTGTCTGCCGTGCGCGGTGCACCGAAGTTTTTGTGATAATCGTCATGCAACTCGCCGCGGGCGTGCAGTCGGATCTTGTCCAGCATGCGCGGGAAATACATCATGCCGCGCGTCGTTTCTTTCGGGCCCGTAGGATATGTCCTCATGCCCAGAGTAATCGCCGTGTCGCTATGGTCGCGCAACTGTCGCGGCTAGTTCGTCTGATTCGCGCCGCCATTCGTCAGCGTCAGAATTCGCGATCGTTTCGCGTCGTAATCGAGGGAATGAAACCGGCGGATCTCCTCGAGGCGACGCACGCCATTGAGCGTGTCCAGGTAACGAGTGTAGCCCGCGGCAAGCTGGCTTGTCTCGAGATAACGGCCGCGCAGGTTTGTGTCACGAAATGCCTGTGGGCATTGTCGCGCGAAAAGGTGAAACCGCAGCCAGCGCCGGTCAGCCTGTGAAATGCGCTGGGGTTTTCGGAAAAAGGCGACGAACAATAGTAGAACGAGGTACGTATCTACCTGCGCCTGTAGCTCAAGATTCCGCGCAAAATCTTCCGATGCGATCTCGCGGATTCCCTTTTTGAACTGAATCGCGGCATGCAACGCATGATTGAGTTCCTCGACGAACATGATCAACGACCGGATGTTGCGATCGCCCAGGCCCGCGCGAGGATCATGCTGCTCCAACTGCTCGATGAGCCAGCGCGAATAATAGATGCCGACGTAAAGCTGGTCTCCGGCGCGGCGCAGGAACGTGCGCGCGAGCTCGCTTAGTTCCCGGGCGGATTTGCCCGCCAATACCGACAATTGCGCGCATCGCGTGTGATCGATCAGGCAATTCTCCAGATTGATCCCGACCTGCGCATACGTTCGCTCGAATAACTTCTGGATTTGGCTAAAGAGCGTCTCGTTCACAGGCAGAGCGAGGGACGCGCATCGTCGTCCAGATTGAGCAACTGGTCGGAAAGCTGATTCAGCGCGAGTCGCACGTCGCGGAATCGATCGGCCAATCCTTCGAAAACGTCGTCCAGTTCGCAGCGGCGAGCGGCAGCGTGCGTGGCAACAAGTTGATAGTTGGTCCGGCCGACCTGTTCGTAGAACTCGATATCCGGTCCGCCGCGCAAACTGCGCTGTCCGGCGACTGCGGGATGAAAAATTCCACTGATGAAAAGCGAGTAATTACCAACGTGCGCCCGCAGCAAAAACGCCTGCTCTGGAGTCGCGCGCGTCAGCGCGATCAGCATGTCCGAAATGTATTGCTCGGCCACATGATGGGTCTCATCGGAAATCTGCAACCGGCTCGCACGCGAAAACGTTTCCAGCAATGACGCTACGTAATCGCAAAGCTTCCGGTCGCCGATCCCGCCCTGTTGCAACACGTGCCGAGCCAGAACGTAAAAGTAAAACTGCGACGATATTCGTAGATGCCCGCAGTGATTCAGGATTGCATCGACCAATCGCGGATGATCCAGAATCGAATCGCGCGTTTCGATATCGCTTAACAGATCGACAAGGGAGACTTGATCGCTTTGCGAACGCGCGAGCGTGCGCACAATGAAGTCGAAATCAGCCGCGGTAAACCGCGCCCGACAATTCGCCCTGATCATCGGGACTTCATTATGCGCAACCAAAGCGCGTATGGCAAGCCAGATTGCTGACTGCCTCTACGCGCTACCGAAACAGGTATCTTTGCCTGGCGCAGCACGCGGCCTTCCAGCCTGCGTGGCTAAGACCGCTATCTGGTGAAGTCGCCAAGCATTTGCCTTTAGCCAGACCTCCTCCTCAACGTGCGCAAGATTAGGGTCGACTCTGACAATAAGCGGTGAGCGCGATGCACCAAGATAGCTTTAATTCAATCCAGAAAGGTAAATATATGAATACACTAATAACATGGAATCAGCTCAGAGAGATGGAAGAAGCGACGCAAAATCGTTTTAATCGTTTCTTGGGCGGATTTCCGAACAGAATAGGCAATGGCGAGCCCCACAGCCTGACGGTCGCAGATTGGTCACCGGAGGTTGATATCAGCCAGGATGATCACGAGTACCTGCTCAAAGCAGACTTGCCTGAAATGAAGAAGGATGACGTGAGGGTAACAGTCGAAGATGGCATCCTCTGCGTTTCCGGAGAACGCAAAAGCGTGAAGGAAGATCAGAAAAAGAAATTCCATCGCATCGAGCGCTCCTTTGGTAACTTCCGACGCAGCTTCACGCTGCCTGAAGACGCCGACAGCAAGAAAGTGACGGCGGAGTTCCGCGACGGAGTGCTGAAAGTGCACCTCCCAACGACACCGATAGCAAGATCAAAAGCCATCGAAGTTAAAGTGGCGTAATGCTCTAACACTGACGGCGAGCGCGCGGAGCGGTCCGTGCGTTAGCCCCAGTGTAAGGTCGCTAACTTAGTCGCCTGCTCCTTTAAACCAAGGAAGAGGGACCTCATGATCTCGAAAATTATTAGCCGCGCAGCATGTCTGAGAGAACTCGCTTCTAATCCCAAATCCTTTTCCAACTGTCCGGACTTGCACGGTGGTGTCCCGGACTTGCCTGAAGATAGAATCTGTACGAAGCCCGCTTTGGGAAAAAACAGGTCGGCCCGCCGGCAATTTGCAGTGCTTGTGCCCTAAAATTCGCCTAGGCGCTTGACTCGCATACATCGTAAGCGGCTTACGATAGAATACATGGGAAGAATTCCGGACTTCCGATCCCGATCTGTCGCAGACTGGCGTGTGTCCTGGTGACTTGTTCTTTAGACCTCAGCGCAACAAACCTAACTCTTACTCCTCCTATAAAGCCAGAGAGCGAGAATAATAGCAGCTAAAAGGAAGAACTGAATTATTAAGGTAGATATGTCGCCGGTTATTTACTTCTCGCAGCTACGAAAGCCCGAGCCCTAAGTAGGTTATCCCCAGGCAGAATAAGAATAGCTCAACCAGCTTTAAGACATATTCCATAGGTCTTTAGTTTCCAGTTATTGCCAGTTCCAGCCCGCGATGAGGAGGAACGATCGATCCGTTGGTTCCCCTTCGCGTCAAAGTGTCGAGCATTTCCGTGAGACACGCCTCGTACGAATCACACATGGGGGCTTCGCCATTTGACTGAATCCATTCGGGATGTTGGACCCGCAGATCGTCGTGAATCTGGTGTTGCAGTTCGGTGTATGTGTGGATTCGAGGAGACATGGCAATCGGACTCGGTAAAAGATTCAAATGCGGGGCGAGAGGTATCCGACCAAGGGCTCGGCGAGAATGGCGCACGGGCACGGGTGCCGTAAGCGCCCGCCACGGCCAGGTGAAGGTACTCCAAAGCGCGGTGCGCATGTGCTTGCGTTGTGCACGACGCCAGGCCAACTGCCTTATTTTGTAGCGCTGGCGTTGCAGCAACACGGCCAGCAGTCCGCTTTGTGTAAGGGTCGGGGTTAATTTTCTCATGACGTAATCTTTCTATTTTTCCTTGTCCGAGAGGCTCTCTAATTTACGTGGGGGGCGAGTACGGTCTGGGCGTATTTTCCGAAAGACTGACCGTTTCTTGTCTTGCGAATCCCAGACTCGGCAAGGGAGCCAACGACGCCTTGCGTCTCCAGCATGCCGACTGGGTCGAGCCGAATGGCAATTGCCCCACCTGCGACTCCTATGAGTCACGCCTCGCGGAACTGCTCGGCCTTTCTCACCGGACGAACAGTCCTACGTCGAGCGTCGCAATTTCGGAAGGGCTTCGCGAAATTGCGTGGGAGAGCGACCCACAATTCGTTTAAACTCGCGATTGAAGTTCGTCATGGATTGAAATCCGCATGCGAAGGCAGCTTCGCTGATTCGCGAGTTAGGATTGAGCAAAAGCGCCTTCGATTTCTCTACTCGAACTCTCGAGAGATAGTCTGTGAAATTTATCCCAGTCGCTTTCTTGAACATTTTGCAAAAGTAATGCCTGCTGATATTAGCCACCTGGGCGATCCGCCCGAGCGACAGCGGCTCCGCTTGATGGTCCTCAATAAATTGTCGCGCTCGTGTCATATTTGTGGCCTCATCGTTTTTGCGCCGTACGGCTAGTTGATTTGACAAGATCGAAAGGTGTTGCGCAAAAAGACTCAGGAGTCGCAACATCGCGCGGTACCGGACAGGCGATAAAACGCACGACCGGAAATAAGCCCGCTCAAGTTGCTTCCAATCCGTCTTGTAACCCCACGCGCGGAGCTGCCGAGTAATGCTCGCGAAGTGTTTCTTTGTCGGATTCTTGAGCATTACTTCGCCCGTCTCGAGAAAACCGAGAATGTGGTCACCCACATACACTGGCACTGCGCTTTCTGAGAGCCCCGCAAACCAAGTGGCGGTGCGCGTCTTCGAGGCCAGTTCTTGAGACACATCGGTTTGAGCCCTTAGGCATGCGGCGCGGGCCTGGTTGAAACGAGCCAGAATCGCGGCAAATGAATCGTCATCCGTTTTGCCATGGTGTGCAGGCGACCATGAATTGTGTCCTCGAATATTAAGCGGCAAACCCACCGCTTCGCTGAAAGCCCGTTCGTAATCTTTGAAAATTTGAGAACGCGACAGATGTAGCATCACTTCCTGGTCAGAGGATCGGGCTGTCGCGCCCCGTCCACGGGCGTTGCGGACCAGGCGGCCTCTTTTTGAATGTCTCATTGGCGTCAATTATTTTTCGACACCGGATTATCAAAGGGGATTGCAGCTTCGACAGCCGGAGCGCTCTCTCCTTTAGCGACACTCTTGCCCTCTGTTAAACTAGCCGCGGTCATATCCAGGAGTTGGTAATCTTTGCTACGTTGGCAGCCCTCGGCACGCCGCATGCGGTTAGAACTTTGGTCGTGTCCTCCACAGTTAGGAGGTACTTGCGCACGATAGGATGAATTGCATATGCGATTTCAGCATCTCGCATTATTTCGCGGAATTGGATTAGATGCATGTGCCCTTAGCCTTGGTAGCAGAATGCCTTCGACGCGCCTTGCGCCGGACCGGTTGTGGCGTCTTCCTTCCGATCATCACACGGTAGCTGTTGAAGTTGCCCCGGATTTCCCCCTTCGTCTTCCCAACGTCGCTCTGCGGCAAAATCGCTTTCTTCGTTTTGTGAACTTGCGGAAGTCAGGGGATCCATCATGGCAATCAACGAACCGACTCAGCGCCCGTTGTCCTGATGAAGTCGTGCTACGATGAATAAGTTGCCAGAGGTCAGCTGCCGCCGAACGTCCGGCCGCCGCTTGCGGGCTGCAGCGCGAAATTTCTTGAAAAGCGCCGCACGACCTTTTGAAGTTTTATGTTGCGCGTAGTAGAGCGCGCAGTTCTGAGTCAATGTTGGTTCCATGTGTTAATTCTCCGAGCAATTTTCTAAGCTCATTTGTATGAGCGGCGATAGCATTCATGATGCTGTTTCGTGTGCAGAGAGAAGGGCCCGCACACCTGCGCGATCGATTGACGCTGCGACTGTTAAGGGTACGGCTGCGACTGCCGATTAGCTAACGGTATTTACCGCCACAATTCGCCACTGGGCCTATGCCAAGTCAGACATTTTTTAGCCACCGATGATTGCACAAAGTGCGGCGGCCACTTGATGGTCGATCATCCAACTCTCGGGTTGATCGATGTTCGCGTCGGAGCTCTCCGGCACTTTTCGTTCAAACCCACGGTACATCTGAATTATGCTGAGACGATTCTTCCGATGAGAGACGGATTACCTAAGCTCAAAGACTTTCCCGCGGCGATCGGAGGATCGGGCGAAGCGCTACCGGAATAGGCCTTGGTTTAGCGCCATTGCGCGATGACGCTATTGTACTCCTCGTGTGTTCCAATCCAGAACCAGACGACGAGATCCCCGTCACGACGCGCGAGAGCCCGGTAGTGGTCGCCGATTCGAACCGACCAAACGTTTTTACCGAGCCGTTTGAACTCCATTGACGGATGGAACGGATCGCGCTGCCAAATTCGAAACTTGTCCCGAGCGAGGCACTGCACGTGTGCCGGTAATCTATTGAACTCGTTCCAGAATCGGCGATGCGCTCTGGACCTCACGGCATATCGCGGAGGCGGCCGGCTCTGATATCGTCTTCCACTTCGCGCAGAACATCGTCGAATTTGCCGGCCGCGATGTCCCGCTTCATCTGCTCGTCCCACTCATCATCTCTCCAACCATGCAGCCATGCCGCAAGCTGAGCGCGCTCTTCGAACGAGAGCTGTTCGATTGCAGTTTTGATTTCGGCCAGGCTCATTTCACGATCGTAATGCTAGAGATCAGACGCCGCAATGCTCGCGAAGTGTCGATAGTAAGCTCTGACCCCCTCTTGCCTTTGTGCCGGAGTAACTGCTGCTGGTACTTCTTAAATCTTAATTCTTCGTTCTGATTGAGATGACGGCCTACCCGAGCTTAAAGACTTTCCGGCTGCCATTGGTGGATCCGGCGACACGATGCCCGAATGACGGGTCCAATCTCTCAACTAAAGCGAAGCGTTCTCTCAACTATCAGCTTCGGCCATGACGGCCTGCCGAAACTAAAAGATTTCCCCGCGCCGCCATCGGGGGCTCTGGCGTGATCCTGCCGGAGTAACTGCGGGGCCGCGCTAGTCGAAATCGGCAGCGTGTCGTTGTGAGCCCTGTTGCGCTACGAACCTATCTTGCCTAGTCGGAACAAAGCTATTTTGCCGCTCCGTCGAGCTGCCGGTTTGCTTTCGAGACGATTTCTGCAACGCCCTCGCGATGTCCTGATCGAAGCTTCCCGTCTTGATCGAGTAGCCCCACTACTTCACTCCTTGCTTCTCGCGCTGCCTTTGTCCGCACGTCGTCAGCTTCGATCACCAGACATCCGAATTCCTGAAATTCACTCCTGAATCTCTCTGCAGCGTCTCGCTTGTTGCCGTCGAATATCGCGGTAACCCTTGAGAAACCGAAGTCCCGCAGCATGTTTCCGACCGCCATCGTATTGTCGGCACCCCCGACACCCCACCCAAAAAAGTGTCCCTTGAAACTAGCGCCAACCTGGCTTGCTATTTCAGGATAAGCCACCACATCATCCTGGCCCTCGACTAGGATGACGCCGTCGTCGAGGAAGAATACTTCTCGTGCGTCTAGTCCCAGGATATGTGGATTGTCCCGGTTGCGAAGAAATGGTTCGATTCTCTTTATTGACTCACGTGTGAGGGCGCGAACCTCCGTGTTGCCGCCCCTTAGGAAAACGCGCGCTATCTCAGCACCGGCGACGATAGAGTGAAAGTCGACCATGTAGACAGAGTGAGTTGCGAGAATAATCTGCAACTTTGAGGCGTATTGACGCAGTAAACCAGACAGTCGGCGTTGCAGCGCAGGGTGAAGCGAAAGCTCGGGTTCGTCGATTACGATTATGTCATTTTCGGTGGAGTCGTACAGCGCATCTACAATGAAGAAACAGCTCACTAATCCTTCTCCAAGACCGTCACTATTGTGCGAACTTTTTCCCGTGCGAAATTTCAAGAAGTATTGCCCGCTGTCTGCGAGGTCGATTGTCCAGTTAGGCAACGGCTGCACGAGACGTTCCAAAACTTCATTAAATTGTTTCTTTTTCGCCCCGTCTTCCTGGAGCGCGAAAAGACGATGAGCAAATTGATTTAGCGCTGATCCGCGCGTAGGCGGAAGACTATAACCTGTAATGTACGCATCACGTGTCGCGGACGATTTTCCGAACAATGGCTCGAAAAACCGCCGTGATGGTAGGACGTAGATCCGGCCAAGCGCATCTGTGCCTGAATAGCTCGCTTCACTGCCCCCAGATTCAATCGTCTCTAGTTTATGTGACGCTCCAGCAGTATCGACAGCGCTAATCATAACTCGATCCTTTGCCTCCTGATTGCGCTTTCCGACAGAAAAGCTCTGTTCCCGACGCATCGACAATGCACGCAGTGCCTCTACAATCGTTGATTTTCCGCCGCTGTTCGGCCCGACAAATATTGTCAGCCCACTACCAAGCGTTCCGTTAGGAATAGCGAAAGTTATTTTCTGGCTTCGCCCAAAGCCTCGTAGGCCGCATATCTCAAGTGTTTGAATGCTCATACCCTCAAAAAAAAAGCAAACAGCCGGGCCATTCAATTCCGCCGATCGCTCCACAGGCAGCGCGGACGCGTGCTTCAGTCGATCATATGTTGATCTTATCACGGCGTGGATTGCTCTTCCAAATTCACCATTCGAAGAGTTTGTTTCCCAGGAAACATCGATTTGATCAGCTTCTCGAGCTTTTCAACCGCATCTGTAAGCCTTGGCAATGTTCGATCCACCGAAAGGTAGAGAGCGTCCGTTGCCTGGCGAAGGAAGATTAGGTCTGTCTGACTGGCTGAAGCGACTCCCGCGCCTGTGACGAAGTTTCGAACTTGATGCGATATCCGCGGGTTCTCATAGAACTTTTTGAGCTCCTGATTTCGCAACTGTATGCCTCAGCGCAACCGCGATAGCTTTGTTCAGCAAGATGTATCTCCTGAAGGATGTTTGGGTCCTTTGTTTCAAGAACAAACGTCAGATCGGCAAATGGTACGAACGAAGGAGACATCGGAAACCAGTAGAGTTTGAGCTTTGTAAACCTGCTGGGGTCATTGCGAAGATCTTCGAGATGCTGAACGCGTATTGCCTCGACAATGTTCCACTGCGACATCAACGCGTATTGAGCAGCGATCAACGCTGCATGACGCTTCTCGCGGCGATCACTTCGCTGCTGAACGCGCCCCAAATAGAAAGCCGACAGAGATCCGAAAAACGCGCCGAACGCTGCCGCGAAAAGCGCTGATAGATGCGGCAGGAGTCGGTGATCTAAAATAGGCAATCGCTGCCAGAGGCCTATTCTGTATTGGAGTGGAGTCGCAATCGCGCCGAGCGCGATTAGAAGCCCGAACATTGCCGTCAAACTAACAGGCATGAGTAAGCGTTTTACGGCCCGACTAATTTTCACTGCGCGGTTCAAAAGCAAAACAGCCGGGCCATTGCTGACCCGGCTGTCGTGATTCATTTGTTGTTTCGGCTTAGTAATCCATGCCGCCCATTCCGCCCGGAGGCATTGCAGGAGTTTTTTCCTTCTCGGGAATCTCCGTGACCAATGCTTCGGTGGTGAGCAATAGGCCTGCGATTGAAGCGGCGTTTTGCAGCGCCGTGCGCGTGACCTTGGTTGGATCGACAATCCCCGCCTTCACCAGATCGGTGTATTCATCGGCGGCGACATCGTACCCTTCGTTGCCTTTGCGCTTCTTCACTTCCTCTACGACGAGCGCGCCTTCGCGGCCCGCGTTGTCGGCAAGTTGACGCGTCGGCTCTTCAACCGCGCGACGCACAATCGCCACGCCGACTTTTTCGTCGGGTTCGAGGTCCTTGATGTTGTCGAGCGCTTTCTGCGTCCGCAGGAATGCGACACCTCCGCCTGGGACGATGCCTTCTTCAACCGCCGCACGCGTGGCGTGCAACGCATCTTCGACGCGCGCTTTTTTCTCTTTCATCTCGGTCTCAGTCGCAGCGCCGACGTTGATGACTGCAACGCCGCCTGCGAGTTTCGCGAGTCGCTCCTGGAGCTTCTCACTATCGTAATCGCTGGTCGTCTCTTCAATTTGACGACGGATCTGTGCGACGCGGCCCTGGATATCGGCTTTTTTGCCTTCGCCTTCGACAATAGTGGTGTTCTCCTTGTCGATGGTGATGCGCTTGGCCCTGCCGAGGTCTTCAAGCTTGATGTTCTCGAGCTTGATGCCGAGATCTTCGCTGATCAGACGCCCGCCGGTCAGCACCGCGATGTCTTCCAGCATCGCCTTGCGACGATCGCCGAAGCCGGGCGCTTTCACCGCGCAAACCTGCAATGTGCCACGCAGTTTGTTCACGACCAGAGTTGCGAGTGCTTCGCCTTCCACATCCTCCGCGATGATGAGAAGCGGACGGCCGGCCTTGGCCACTTTCTCAAGCAGAGGAAGTAGATCCTTCAAGCTCGAGATTTTTTTCTCGTAAATGAGGATGTACGCATTTTCGAGCACGGCCTCCATCGCCTCTGCGTTGGTGACAAAGTAAGGCGAGAGATAACCTTTATCGAACTGCATGCCCTCGACGACTTCCAGCGTGGTCTCGATTGACTTGGCTTCCTCGACGGTGATCGTGCCGTCCTTGCCAACCTTGTCCATGGCGTCGGCAATGATTTCGCCGATCGTCTTGTCCCAGTTGGCCGAAACGGTCGCCACCTGCGCGATCTCGGTGCGATCGCTGACTTTCTTGGAGAGCTTCTTCAGCTCCTCGACGATTGCTTCGACACCTTTCATGATGCCGCGCTGCAACGAAGTCGGATTTGCTCCGGCTGTGACGTTGCGCAGACCTTCGCGGTAAATTGATTCCGCGAGAATGGTCGCCGTAGTCGTGCCGTCGCCCGCGACGTCCGAAGTTTTAGAAGCGACTTCGCGTACGAGCTGTGCACCCATATTTTCATACGGATCTTCCAGCTCGATCTCTTTCGCGACCGTGACACCGTCCTTGGTGATCGTGGGGCTGCCGAATTTCTTGTCGAGAATGACGTTGCGCCCGCTCGGGCCGAGTGTGGCCTTGACGGCCTTAGCCAGTTTCTCGACACCGCGCAGCAACGTGTGCCGCGCGTTTTCATCGAATTGTAGTTGTTTAGCTGCCATAAGTTTAGTTGATAGTTATTGGTTGAGAGTTGAGCGACGGGATTACCCGATGATGCCGAGGATGTCGTCCTCGCGCATGATCAGATAATTTTCATCGTCGATTTTGATTTCGGTGCCGCCGTATTTCGAGATCAGCACCTTGTCGCCCTTTTTCACCGTGAAGTCGATTTTCTTCCCTTCCTCGTTGACTTTCCCGGTGCCCAGAGCAACCACTTTTCCCTCTTGCGGTTTTTCCTTGGCGGTATCGGGGATGATGATCCCGCCTTTTTTCACTTCCTGCTCTTCGAGCGGCTGCACCAGCACCCGATCGCCGAGCGGTCTTACGTTAACTGCTGCCATAGGTTGTTTTTTACTCCTCATTGGTTTTTGGGTTGAGCCGGCGGCTGTCGATCCTGGCGACCGCCGCCGACAGATTGTTGTTATTTTTTCTTGTCTTCGTCCACGACTTCGAACTCTGCGTCGACGACGTCGCCTTCGCCGCGTTTACCGGCGCCTTCTTCAGCACCAGGCGGTTGTTGCGCCTCAGGTCCGGGTCCGGGACGCGGACCGGCTTGCGCTGAGGCTTGTTTGTAAAGCTCGGCGCTGACTTCCTGGAACTTGTTCTGCAAGTCGTCGTACGTTCGCTTCATCGCTTCGACGTCGTTGCGATTGATCGCGTCCCGAACGGCGGCGATTGCGTCCTCGACTTGCTTTTTCTTGT
>Ga0179594_10000235_pt1 | contig 15239 bp, 12 predicted proteins | sample CZOMad1_1_08_16f_FD_148625 | JGI IMG/M metagenome (GOLD analysis project Ga0179594, IMG submission 148625) | Vadose zone soil fungal communities from Angelo Coast Range Reserve, California, USA - CZOMad1_1_08_16fungal (Illumina Assembly) | ecosystem: Environmental > Terrestrial > Soil > Vadose...
AGTGATTAGCGACACAGGCGTAACGGCGATGCGTTTGTTCGCGATGCGAATGCCGATCTCGTCACCGATCTCGTCGACGGTTTGCACCAGTCGCGCGGCCACGCGTTCTATCTTTTTGCGCGCGCGTTCAGCCACTTCGGTCATGGAATCACCGGCACAATCAAGCAGACTGAGGGCGAGCGTCACTGTGCGCACGTCCAGATGCTCCATTTCTGTCATCGCGACGGTTTGGAGGATTTCTGCTTGCGAGTATTCCATGATTGGTGGTTGGAAACGGTCAGTAGTCAGTGGTCGGTAGTTAGTAGTGGTTAGTAGTCAGTTGTTCGTGACTGACCGCTGACAACTGACTACCGACAACTACGTAATCACCTTGCTCAGAATCAGTAACACCAGAAACAACCCGAACAGAACCGCGGCAACCAGTACGAAACGAATGCTCGGATCGTATGCCGCTTCGTCCAGCACAACAGTTGACGCCTTGCGCAGTTTTCCCATCCGAGGCCGGGCGCGAGGCTGGGGCGACTCCAGTTTCCGGGACGACCCCAGTTTCCGAGCCGACTCCAGGTCCTGAGGCGGCTCCAGTTTTCGCGTCTGCAATTTCGGATCAAGCGGCGGTTCGGGTAACGCTTCAGTGTGAGCCATTTCCGCTGCTTCGGAACTGCTACCAAGCTTCCGCGCGGCATTCCCGCATTGCGGACAAAACAACGCACCCGGTCGCGAGGAGGCGCCGCAAACTGGACATCGACGGAGGATTTCTGGTTCAGGCATAGGCGGTCAATCGTAAACCGTCAATCGTAAACCGTGAATAGTCAGAAGACACGTTTTGTCCGACAGTTCTCGGTTCACGGTTTACGGTCCACGGTCTTCATTCATATCCGGTGCATGGCGTTAAAGAGATCCTCGCGCTGCGCGTAGATGCGCACACCCAACTGCTCACCCTCGCGCTTGAGGCGTTCCTTGAGTTCAGCGGCGCTCTCACGAGCGCGCGACGTGTCGGCAATGATCACCATCGCGAATTTTCGCTGCACCACGGTTTGATTGATGTCGACGATGCTGCAATCGGCGGCTGCCAGAATCTGCGATACGCCCGCGACGATCCCCGGATGGTCCAGACCAAACACAGAGATAATCATGCGGTCAGAAGAACCCGCGCCGCGAGTGTCTCTGGTACCTGCATCCGGAAGCGTTGTCGGGGAACTACCGTTGGCACTTAGGAAGGGTTCAATTTCGCGGTAGACGTCAGTGACCAACTGCTCAACAGTCTGTTCGTCGGACCTGGTGCCCAAACGGTCGTAAACAGCACGCGTGATCCGATAAATCAGTTCTTCATTTGCCATGGGTAAGAAATAGTGATGAGCGATGAGTAGAAAGTGATGAGGAACTATCTGTCCCGTATGCTCGTTGCCGGCTGATCACCGTCATTACTCATCCCGCATATCCCACATCACTCGTCGCTCATCACTCATCACTCTCGACTCATCACTTTCCTAAGGCCTGCCATTATCACGCGCCAATTCCCGGGCTGCTTCGCGCATTTCTTCCGACGAGGTCTCCGTGATGTCCACCCGATCCACTATTGCTACCACCGCAGCCTCGATGGCCATGTCCTGGTTCCCGATTGCCGTGCGCGCGGCCTTGCCGAAAGCACACATCACCACTTCACCCGTGCCGGCGCCCATCCGATCGGCCACGACAATGATGTTTTTGTTCGGTTCTTTGTCCAGATCGTAAGGATGAACGATTAGAAAACGAACGCCTTCAAGGTCAGCAGACTTTTTCGTGGACCAGACTGTGCCGACGACTTTGCCTAAAAACATGGTTACAAGTTTCGAGTTTCAAGTTTCAAGTTTCGAAGCTCGTGGTTTCAACTTGAAACCCGAAACTTGAAACTCGAAACCAACTAGGCTTTAGCAAACACCTCTGCCGGCTCACCCATATCACGCGCGGCCGGTGTGATGATTGTTCGCGGGCCAACGTAAATCTTTTCGCCTTTTTGCAGGGCACGCCGCACGTCATCTTCACTGACAAAATCTATCGCTTTGCGTCCGTTGGTTGCGGCTTCCGCGGGAGCAGCAGATTGAGCGCCGCCATTACCGGCTGCATTGGCCGAAGTGTTCACTGTCTGAGGCGGCGACGAACTCCGTGTCCCTGCGTACATGCTCCCTGCCTCAACCTCCGTTGCTTCCGACGCCGGCGCTGATGGCTGGGGACTGGGTCGCGCCGCCAGGAATCGATCAACAATCGCGGCGATTTCGTCGCGGCCGATCTTTGCCGCCGGAGTGGCGGCAACCGGCGCTGCTGTCGAAATAGCCGGGGACGGCTGCGCCGCAGTACTGCTGGCTGCAGTAGACACCGCAGGTCGCGCGCTCTTTACGGGTCTGGTCTCGAACGCCACGCGTTTGATGTCCATCAAGTGCAACGGAGATACGTTGTCGGAAGTTACATTCCCGCCCCATGAACCACACCCCAGCGTCATTGATGGGGGCAGCGCCGTGGAAAAACCGATCGCCCCGTGGGTCGTCGGCGTATTCACCGTGATGCGAGACGCGGGCATCTCTCCGCCGAACTTGATCGCCGCCTCGCGTGATCGAGTGTGAATGCCGGCGGTGTGACCCATGCCACCGTATCGCAGAATCTCGAAACTCCGTTCAGCGCCGCGCTCCAATCCGTCGACCACGTAAACCGAAAGGATCGGTGAGAGCTTTTCCATCGACAGCGGATGGTCACGTCCTACGCCGCCCACGTCCGCCATCAGGCAGCGAGTGCCGGAGGGCACGCTGAGTCCGGCCATTTTGGCAATCACCTCAACTGACTTGCCGACGATTCCGGCATTCAGCGAGCGTTGCGGAGTCGCGACGATCTTGCCCAGTTGATCGGCTTCCGCCGGCGAAAGAAAATACCCGCCCTGCAGCCTGAACTGTTCGCGCACTGCGCCTTCGATCGGCGCATCGATAACGACCGATTGCTCCGAGGCACAGATGGTTCCGTTATCAAAACACTTGCCGGTCAGGATATCCTGCACAGCCTTGGGCACGTCTGCCGTTCGCTCAACGAACACCGGCACATTGCCTGGTCCCACACCAAAGGCCGGCTTGCCCGACGAATAGGCTGCGCGCACCAAACCGATGCCGCCGGTCGCCAGGATCACGGCCGTCTGCTTGTGCTTCATCAGCGTTTCCGTGCCTTCGATCGTCGCGGTCGACATGCAGCCGATAGCGTCGGCCGGCAGGCCTTCCTTGATGCCTGCTTCACGCATTACCCGAGCGGTTTCGTTGATGCAGCGTGCGGCCGAAGGATGCGGCGAAAGGACGATCGAATTTCGTGACTTGATGGCGATCAGAATCTTGAAGATTGCGGTGGAGGTTGGATTAGTAGACGGAATGATACCGGCGACGACGCCACGGGGGCTGGCAATCTCAACTACATCCTTTGATTGAGAGACAACTCCGACGGTGCGCAGCGTGCGAAAGTAATTCCAAACATCTTCAGCGGCAAAGCGATTCTTCTCCTGCTTGTCGGCCGGAATGCCGTAACCGGTTTCTTCGACCGCCAGCGCCCCCAGTCGTGCCGCTTCGCGCAAAGCAACCCTGGCCATGGCTTCGCAAACGCGATCGATTTTTGTCTGATCGAACTGCGCGAGCTCGACCTGTGCTCGGTGTGCCGCCTCAACCAGGTCTCGCGCTTGTTGCACCGAAACGAGATCATTATCTACTGACATGATAAATCTCTCCAAAAATACTTCAGAGCCTGGTACTTTGAGCTTTGTCCTTTGAGCTTGCCAGACGAACTCAGTTCAAAGCACAAAGTGCAAAGCACTAAGATCCAAGATCAAAGTCCAAAGATCTAAGATCTAAGATCTAAGATCTAAGATCTAAGAACAATAGGGATTATTTGGCTCTCTCTTTATTAGCGTCGCGAGTCCCGGCAGATAGACTGCGGCCCTGATCGCCTTCACCCAATTGACCACGCGCTCCGCCTTGCAGGGCGCGCTCATCCGGGCTGAAACCTGTGCGACCATTGGCCGGCAATACGCGCTCGACCTCGGAATGGGGTCGGGGGATTACGTGAACACTGACCAACTCGCCAACGCGTCGCGCTGCCGCAGCACCGGCATCAGTGGCGGCTTTGACGGCGCCTACATCTCCGCGCACAAAAATCGTCACGTAACCGGCGCCGATATACTCTTTTCCCAATAGTTGAACGTTAGCCGCTTTGACCATTGCGTCAGCCGCTTCGACCGCGCCGATGAAACCTTTGGTTTCCACCATTCCCAGTGCTTCAAGCGATTCTGGCATCCTCACTTCTCCTGTTTTAGAAGTTAAAATTAGCGCTCTAATTCGTTTGCGATGACGCCAAGCTATCACCCTGGGCGGTAAGAATCAAGAGACGTTCAAACTTTTGAACCACCAAAGTTTGACATCGTTTAGCGCGCCAAGTTATATTGCCACTAAATCAAGTCAGAGTTGCATTTAGGCTTTCATTTTACCCCGAGCGAGATCAGCAAAGATTAGGGCGGTCCATTCCCGACTGGTTTCGCTTCAGGGCACCGAAACCGACACGACTGAAGCCCTGGGCTGACGCGAATTGGCAATGGCAACGACTATCGGTGAACAGTTGCGTCTCTCGCGCGAGCAGCAGGGTATTGCGCTCCGAGAAATCTCCAATCAGACGCGCATCTCAATGCGCTACCTCGAGGCCATTGAAGGCAACGATTACAAGCGCCTGCCGGGTGGGATCTTCAATCGCAGTTTTGTAAAAGCCTACGCACGGTGCGTTGGCTTCGATGAAACACAGGCACTCGAGGGCTATGCTCAGTACCTGCGAGAACAAGGGCAACCGATCGACGATGATGTGCCCGCGCCTCACTATTCAAAAGTCTATTCTGATACTCCGGCAACTCGCTCACCGGTCCTGACTGTGTTCCTGGCCATCCTGATGTTAGTCGTTCTTACCTTCGGCGCACTGGCTATCGCACATTGGTACAAGCGGCGCTCAGCGGCGCTACCGTTGCAGCGCCAGCCGATCGCGGAATCGGCGAGGAAACGAAGCGAGGCCACTCGGACCCTCTTGTTGTCTGGTGTTCTCGTCTGCAAAGAATTGGGAGGAGACTACGAAGGCACTTTCAAGTAATGCTGAGTTCGTGCGACCGGCAAAGGCAATGGGATGCCGCCTTGAAACCTGCGCGCGCCCGGTGTTGCAAATCAACAAAGGCAAAGAATGCTGCCCACTTCAAAGGTGGGCAGTTCTGTTTTATAGTGACCAATTCAAGATTTCCGATTTCCATTCTTAGCTCATACTTTTGAGGAGTACGCACTTACCAATATGATCAATACCACCATCGCTGAAGGACTGACATTCGATGACGTTCTTTTGCTTCCGGCACGTTCGGATGTCCTGCCGGTTGAAACCGATACTGGCACTCAGTTCACGCGCAATATCCGCCTGCAAATACCGCTTTGTTCAGCGGCCATGGACACGGTAACCGAGGGGGGGCTGGCCATCGCCATCGCCCAACAAGGCGGTATCGGCGTCGTTCACCGAAACATGACGATCGCCCGTCAGGCCGAAGAAGTCGACAAGGTCAAACGCTCAGAGTCGGGCATGATCGTCGATCCAGTTACGATTCGTCCTGAGCGGCCGGTCCGGGAAGCACTGCTGGTGATGGAGCGTTACCACATCAGCGGTGTGCCTGTCGTTGATGAAGACGGTCACCTGGTCGGCATCATCACTAATCGCGACCTGCGCTTCGAAACGCGGTTTGAGATTCCCGTCTCCGAAGTCATGACGCCGCAGCCGCTGGTGACGGTACCGGTGGGAACCACTTTGGAACAGGCCAAGGCCGTCTTGCAAAAGCATCGCATCGAAAAGCTGTTGGTCGTCGATGATGACAAGCGCATTAAGGGTCTGATCACAGTCAAAGACATTCAGAAAGCAATCAAGTACCCAACCGCTGCCAAGGACGATCTCGGACGGCTGCGAGTGGCCGCCGCGCTGGGGGCCACCGGTGACTTTCGCGAGCGGGCCGACGAGTTGGTTAAGGCGCGCGTCGATTGCCTGGTGATCGATACGGCACATGGTCATTCCTCGCGTGTAATCGACGCGGTTCGCGAGATCAGGCAGCGACATCCTGATACGCAATTGATGGCCGGTAACGTCGGCACGGGTGAAGGCGCGCGGGCGCTGATCGAAGCCGGTGTCGATGCCGTCAAAGTCGGGATCGGTCCGGGATCAATTTGCACGACGCGCGTCGTTACCGGCGCCGGTGTGCCGCAGATCACGGCGATCCAGTCCTGCGTTCAGGCAGCGCGTGAAGGTGGTGTGCCAATCATTGCCGACGGCGGCGTGAAGTTTTCCGGCGACGTTGCCAAAGCGATCGCTGCCGGCGCTGATGTAGTGATGATTGGTTCGCTGTTCGCCGGTACCGAAGAAGCCCCCGGCGAAGTCATTCTGTTCCAGGGTCGCAGTTTTAAAACCTATCGCGGCATGGGCTCGATCGGCGCAATGCGCGAAGGGTCTCGGGATCGCTATGCGCAGGAAATGACCGAGGTCGAGTCGAAATTGGTGCCCGAAGGCATCGAAGGACGCGTGCCCTACAAAGGCACCCTGGCCGATATGGTCACGCAACTGATTGGCGGTCTTCGTTCCGGCATGGGGTACACCGGCTGTCGCTCGATTAAGGAATTCCAGGAGAACACTCAGTTCATCCGCATCACCTCGGCAGGCTTGCGCGAATCACATGTACACGATGTGATTATTACCAAAGAAGCGCCAAACTATCGTTTGGAGTGATGGTCCCACTTCTGAGTGAATAACTCTAACGCAAAGAAAGCAAAGGAGCGCAAAGTACAACCCTTTGCGTTCTTTGCGAAGAACCTTTGCGTCCTTTGCGTTTCAATTCGCAGCTTTAGAGCACCATTACTCTTGCGTAGGGTTTGTCCGACACTTGTCTGCAGCAACCGCAGACCGTAAAAAAGACGCCGACGCTGGATACGTGCAATGCCGCCGTTTCGGAGAATCCTCTCTGTGGTCCCTTAGTTGCCAGCCACCAGTCTTCGATGCCACCGCGAAGAGCCATTCTGATCTCGAATCCAAAGACCGGCCGCTATGGAGCGCGCCGTCCCGCGCCGCTTGGGACTCTGTGTGATTATCTGCGCGCGCACGATGTTGTCGTCGAACAAGTCTCGACGAAAGGACCTGGAGATGCTGCTAACATGGCGGCGCATGCAACTGCCAACGGCTGCAACGAAGTGATCGTTTCCGGAGGCGACGGCACCATCAACGAAGCGTTGCAGGGAATGATCGGGACCAGGGCGCGGCTCGGGATCCTGCCGCGGGGCACCGGCAACGTTTTGGCTCGTGAGCTGAAGTTGCCCTTGAGTTTGAAGGGGGCCACCGAAGTAATCGCTCGCGGTCGAACGCGCAAAGTGCACCTGGGTTGCGCTATTGATCAGTCGACTGGCGCCCGGCGTTATTTTTTCCTGATGGCCGGCATCGGCCTCGATGCAGAGGTGGTTAAGCGTGTGCACCCCGGTTTGAAAAAGCGAATCGGCAAAGCGGCTTTCTGGTATTCCGGCCTGGGCCACCTGGCCGACTGGGAGCCGGTGCCCTTCGAGATCAAGATTGACGGTGAGACTTACTCCGCGACTTTTGCCACTATTGGGAAGGCCGCTCGTTATGGCGGCGATCTCTCAGTCACCCCGCGAGCCCGAATCGATCGTCCGGAGTTTGAGATTTGCCTGGTCGATTCACATAGCAGGCTGCGTTATCTGGCCTTACTATCGCAAGCGATGCGCGGCGGAATGCGAGAGGACAAGCGAGGAATTCGCTTCCTGCGCGCCACGCGCGCCGAAGCATTTGGCAACACCGCCGTCCAGGTTGATGGGGAGTTGATTGGCAAGCTGCCAATGACGTTTGAAATCGCAGCCGAGTCGATTGAAGTGATCGTCGCTTAAGAAGTCGCGAGTCTGGAGTCGCGAGTCGTGAGTCCGCAGAGCCGAAACACACTCAGTGATCAGAACACCTCGCGCCTATCACAGACAGACTCGCGACTTCCTACCGGACCCGCGACTCACGACTCGCGACTCATTTCAGCCACGCCGCTCTTAGTTGCTTTTCCTCAGCCGTCGCGTCCTTCTTTTCTTCGAGTCGATAATCGGTCCGTTCAGGCGCTCCCAAAATCAGATTGATCTGAATCGTTTGCCGGTCGCGTTTCACGATCAGCGGCACGCGGTCTCCCGGCTTGTAGCGGTTGAGCGCAGTCAGCCACGTCTCAGGTTTGGCAGCATTACCGCCGATGGAAACGATTGTGTCATTCGGTTGCAGCCCGGCATCTTCCGCTGGCGAATTGTTCCGCACTGACTGCACCCGCACGGACTGTGGCGTTTCGTCCAGCACCAAACCAGCGTTATGAGCCTCTGGCGCCGTCGGGTGCAGCACGCGCAGCCCGACATAGCCAAACGCTTCGTCATAAGGCAACACCTCAGTGGCGAACACATAACGACGAAAAAAATCATGCAGATCGAACCCGGCAACATCTGACGCCACGCGTTCCAGATCTTCCGGGGTATACCCACGGCCGCGCAGATAATAAGAATTGTTTGAACTCTTCAGATAGAACTCTTGATACATTCGGCGCATCACGTCGTCGAGCGTAGCCTTGCCGTGCGTCTTGCCGCGAATCAAAAGGTCGAGGACCATCGCGATCAATTCGCCCTTGGGGTAATAGCTGATCGATGTGTTTTCCAGGTTTGTATGCTGCGCATGCGGAGCGTCATCGATGAAGGAAGCGATCAAAGACGATTCTTCCGCGCTCATCAAGTGGCTGCCCGGGGCATTCTCGATGCCTGTAATGGTCCCGCTTTCACGCTGCAGGAAGCGCGCGTCGTCCCAAAGATTGGCGCGCCGCAGCATCAGGTGACCGTAGTAGTTGGTAAATCCTTCGGCGACCCACAGACCACGGGTGTTAGCCGGCCGGGTGAAGTCCCATGGTCCCAGGCCCGCCGGTCGCAAACGTTTTACATTCCAGACATGAAAGAATTCATGGGCCACCGTGCCCAGCGTGTCTTCGAGCATCCCCGGATCGGCCAACGCGCCGGGTTGGATAATTTGCGTCGAAGTCAGATGTTCCATGCCGTCGCCTGAATGATCATCGGCGGCGAAGTGAATTAGAAAAGTGTAAGAGTCGAACTCAGGCGGGCCCCACATTGCCGTCTCGGCGCGCACGATCTTTTCGATATCGCGCACCAATGCGGGCCGCTTGCCGCCTTCGTTGCCCAGTGAATGGACCACGACGTGATACTGCCGCCCGTCCACCTGGAAATCATCCTGCGTCCAGTCAGGCGCAATCTCAGTGGGTGTATCAATCATGATATCCCAGTTGGGAAACGCCCATTCGCGCTGGCCGGCCTGGTCCATGCGCCCATTGATAATGCGCCAGTCTTTTGGCGGATCAATGATCAACTTGACCGGGTCCGGCTTATGGTTGACGACATACATGAAGACGTTGCCACCGTTGTAGTTTGCGTGGCGCGTGTTGAGCTGCGAAAAAGTACCCGAGAGATCGTTGCCAAAAACTTTATAGCTAAATGTCAGGCTCCTGGAGCCATTCAACCCGACGCGCCAGGTCTGATCATCCACTCGAGTTACAGGCGCCGCGGGCGTATCACACATCGAGTTGGGCGGGCAGATGATAGCTACGGCCTGCACCTGCTGCACGTTCTTTGCAAAATCAAAAACGGCGTAACGTCCTGGCGCCCACTTGGGCATCTGAAACTCCAGCGCCTCGGCGGGCCGGTTCTCGGGCAAGACAACTTCGATGGAAACCTCAAAAAGATGCGAGGCTGGGCGCGACATCGCCAGGCGATAGGTAATCGAACGCAGAGGCTGCTCGGATTGTGCCGAAGCCAAGCCGCTCAGGAACAAAACCAGTGAACAGGCTAAGACCAAACGCGAGCGAAGCAGTCGCCGAAGTGAATTCATGACTTTCTGACTCCGTGCCGAAAATGAGAGCGCATGCAGACTGGGCGCGATTATCGACATTCGAGCAAAAGCTTGTCAAAGCACCCCCCGGGAGCGCGGGCATCCTGCCCGCATTGGTATTGGCCGTCCCGCCCGCCTGGGTGTGGCCGTCCCGCCCGCCTGGGACTGCGGGCGTCCCGCCCGCTTTGAGCGCGCCGCGCGAGACATGTTGTCGGAGAGATTCAATTCAGGAAAGCAAAAGACAAAGTGAAGTTTGAAGTGAAGATTGAGTTCAATGTCGTGAATAGTCATTGTTGGAACGAAGGCGGGCGGGACGCCCGCGGTCCCAGTACGGTCCCAGGTACGGTCCCAGCGCTCGCAGTAACTTGCGCGGTTGAGCCTGTTAGATTATTAATCACTTGATCATGCCAAGCACCGAACGGCTCTATTACCTTGATTCGCACCTGATCGAATTCGACGCGCGTGTCCTCGACATCTCGGAAAGAGTGAGTGGTTGGCTCGCCGTTACTCTCGACCGGACTGCTTTCTATCCCACTGGCGGCGGCCAGCCGAGCGATACCGGAACTTTGAATGGCGGGCGCGTAGTTGAGTGTATTGACGAGGGCGAAAGCGTCCTGCACGTGCTGCAGGGCCAGACTCCGGCCATCGGCTCTCAAATGAAAGGCCGGGTCGATTGGCCGCGCCGCCTGGACCACATTCAACAACACACCGGCCAGCACATCTTGTCGCAGGCGCTCGTCACTCTTTTCAATGCTCCCACACGCAGCTTTCGGATGATGGACCAGGTCTGCGAGATCGACGTCGAGCTGGCTGAACCGACGGCGGAACGAATCGAGCGCGCCGTTGAACTGGCCAACAATGTAATCTGGGAGGATCGGCCCGTCACGGTTCGGCAGGTCATCTGGGACGAGGCGGCGCAACTGCCTTTGCGCAAGGAATCGGGCCGCGAGGGAGAGTTGCGGCTGATCGAGATCGAGGGTTTCGATTTGACTCCCTGCGGCGGAACCCATGCGTATCACACCGGCGAAGTGGGCATCATCGCGGTTCGATCCTGGGAGCGGGCCAGGGGCCTGACGCGCATTGAGTTCGTTGCCGGCCGGAGGGCGCTTGAAGACTACCGGCGGGCCAATCGAACGGCGCTCAATGTGGCCGGATTATTCAGCGCCGGCCGTGACGATACGCCGCCGCTGGTCCTGCGCATGATCGAAGAGAATAAAGATCTCAATCGCCGGGTGCGCACTCTCGAGGAAGTTGCGGCCCGTGTCGAGGCCCAGGAAATACTCGTCGAAGCTACCGCTCTGCCGGACGGTACGCGCCTAATCGCCAAAACATTTTCGGGCCGCGATGCCGAGTCATTGAAACACCTGGCCCAGGCATTGATCGGTAATCAAAAGGTGATCGCGCTGCTCGGTTCGCATGACAAAGACACTGCCCGCCTCGTCTTCGCTCGCTCGAACGACGCAGTAGCCGCCGATATGAACGCTCTGATGAAAGAAGCCTGCACGATGGTTGAAGGTAGGGGCGGCGGCAAGCCCGATCTGGCCCAGGGCGGCGGCCACAAAGTCGAGCACCTGGAGGAAGCGATTCGCGCCGCCGCCGCGCTCTTGTCAGTACCGCCTGCGGACCGGGGTCCCCGGCGGGGCAGCCCCGCTGGGGTGGTGGATGCGGGCGGGTGATCGCGCCAAAACCAGGCCATACCCACCCGCTACCGCAGGTGGTACTGACCTGTATTACTTAAGGAGTCTGAAATCATGCTGCCTATCCGCGGAGTTTATGAAGTCGCCATTCGCGTCAAAGACCTGGCCCGCGCTGAGGCCTTTTACACACAAACGCTGGGCTTGACTGAAGGTCTGCGCGACACGAAAAGAAACTGGTTGTTCCTGCGCGCCGGAAACGCCGGCATGATCGTCCTGCAGGAAGATAAAGGAGAGTGGCCCACGCAACATTTTGCCTTTACTGTGGACGAGGCTGATCTCGAGAGAGCCGCGCAAATGCTCGCCGAGAATGGGGTCAGCGTTTCCGCGCCATCCTTCCTCGAATGGATGCCGGCGACCTCGATCTACTTCGACGATCCGGACGGTAACGCCCTCGAATTGTGCGCGCCCAGCAGAGCGGGGCAATAGCCAGCGGGGCAGTAGGCCGACTGTGAAGGAGGGCTTATGTGAGCACTCAGAGCCTCCTTCCCAGTCGGGCTACCGCCCCGCTACTGCACCGCTCACTTTCGGTTCCGTTTCCGACTGCACAATCATACACGCGTGTACTGATTCTCATCGGACTTCCGATGCCTCGCCGCGCCGCGGATAAACGCTTATACGCGCGGATCTGAGAATACGTTTATCAGGACGCTCTCTGTTTATCTGAATCCGTGAAAATCCGCGTTATCCGCGGCTGATTTGCATCGGTGGCCCACCACTCGGCGAGCGAATCTGGAATGAGTATTGCCAAACGTAAAAGGCAGACCTAACAATTCTTAAGGAGACGCGATGAGAGCAATTTGGAACGGAGCAATCAGTTTTGGTCTGGTCAATATTCCGGTCGGTGTTTACTCGGCCACGCACTCCGAGCGGATCAGTTTCCATTTTCTGCACAAGAAAGACATGGGTCGCATACATAACCTGCGCGTCTGTGAGGTCGATGACAAGGAAGTCGCTTATGAAGATTTGGTGCGCGGCTACGAGTACGAGAAAGGCGAATACGTGGCGCTGGAAGAAAAGGACTTTGAGCGGATCGCCATCGAAACGAATAAGAACATCAGCATCGTGGACTTTGTCGATCAGTCTGAGATCGATCCGATGTTCTTTGACACTCCCTACTACCTGGCGCCCGGCAAGAATGCGGACCACGTTTACGCACTGTTTCGCGAGGCTCTGACCAAGTCCGGCAAGGTCGGGATCGGGAAAGTCGCGTTTCGCGAGCGCGAGCACCTGGCCGCCGTCAAGGCCCACGGCAATGCCCTGATGTTGGACACTCTGTTTTTCGCGGACGAGATCGCCCGGACCACCGGACTCGACCTGCCGGCAAAGTCCGCACGGATTACTGAGCGGGAACGCAAACTCGCAGAGAAGCTGATTGACGAGATGTCCACAAAGTTCGAGCCGGAGAAATACAAAGACACATACCGGGAGGCGCTAGTTGAAATGATCGAGCAAAAATTGAAGGGCAAAGGTCGCCGGGCGAAGAAGGTCGCATCCAGAAAGCCAACCACTAACGTGGTGGACATCATGTCGAAACTGAAAGCGAGCCTCAAGGCGTCCAGCTCAAAGACACGGACCACGACGAAAGCAAAGACGAAGCAGTCGGCAAAAGCCAAAGCCGCTTAGTGCTCTGCTGGTTTTGGTGGCGCTTACGTCCGATGGACCGGCAATTAATAGCCCCGCCCGTGAGAGGCTGGGTCAAAACTCAGTTGAGTGGCGTAGACCTACGAAATTGAAACGCAAAGGTCGCAAAGGTTCTTCGCAAAGAGCGCAGTTTGGCTTTTCTCTGCGTGAACTCTGCGTGCTCGGCGACTCCGCGGTGAAGTAAAGTGCGGAAAAACACTCACCGCCGAGGCGCCTGGAACGCAGAGGACGCGCGCAGAATTCAAACTGCGCCACTACCCTCCGCAACAGATGTCTTGATCTAGCTGCAAGCCAAATGGTATAGATTGCCTACTACTTTGACACCACTAAGGTGTCGGCCCCTCGTTCGAATTTCAGAGCAGTGCCCAGATCCAATTGGCGATTTCTGCTCCGTGATCAAGGCCCGATATGCAAAGCCGCAAGTTGTTAATCTCCCTGGTCCAGCTTTTGGCTGTGGCCTTGGTTTACTCACTGGCCGCCAAGCTCGGTTTATCGCTCGCCTTTATGAACGCGAGTGTCTCGCCGGTGTGGCCGCCGACCGGAGTGGCCATCGCCGCTGTTTGGTGGTTTGGTTACCGAGTCGCCCCGGGCATTTTTTTGGGCGCACTGCTGATCAATCTACTGACGCTTTCATTTCCGACCGCCGCCGGCATTGCGATTGGTAACACCCTCGAAGCGGTGACGGCCGTCTACTTGTTGCACCGTTTTGTTGGCACACGCAGCCCGTTCGATCGCGCGGGCGACTTTGTGAAATTCGTTTTGATCGCGCCCGTCGGCAGCACCATCGTGAGCGCTACTATCGGCAACGTCAGTCTGTGCCTGGCGGGCGCCGAAAGCTGGCAGCACTTCGGGACACTGTGGATGACCTGGTGGCTCGGAGATGGCGTCGGTGCGCTTTTGGTGGTGCCTTTCGTGCTCGGTTGGATCGCCAAACCAACGGAGCTGCGGTCACCCGGGCGACTTGCTGAAGAAGCGCTGGTGATTTTGCTGATCGCCATCGTTTCCCTGCTCGTTTACAGCGAACTGGTTCTACCCCGCACTGCGCATTATCCAATCGGCCATCTGACTATTCCTCTGTTGTTGTTGGCGGCATTCCGATTTGGTCCGCGCGGGGCGTCGACGGCCATCGCTGTCATGTCGGCGATCGCAGTGTGGGGCACGGCCCAAGGCATCGGGCCCTTTGCGCAACCGGACATAAACGGCGGCCTCATGCTCTTGCAGGCTTATATCGCCGACATGGCAATCACCGCGTTTGTGCTCGCCGCGATAGTCGGGGAACGAAAGCGGACACAGGAGAAATTGCTGGTCAATGAAGCCCAGTTGCAACTGGTGACTGACACCACACCTGTGATGCTGATCCAATGCAAGCGTGACTTGCACTACACGTTTGTGAATCGCGCTTACGCAGAGATGCTCAGCCTTGCTCCGGAACAGGTAATCGGCAAACCGATCGTCGAGGTCATCGGCACGGAAGCGCTCGCGACCCTGCGTCCCTTTATCGAGACGGTTCTGCAAGGAGTGCCGGTCGAGTTCGAGGAGGTGATCCCGTTGGCGACTGTGGGGCCACGCTGGCTGCGCGGTGCTTACCTGCCGGACCGGGATGCGAAAGGGAATGTGCGCGGCTGGGTGGCTTCAGTCACCGACATCACTGAACGCAAGCGGGCAGAAGAATTGCTGCGTGAGAGTGAGGGACGCCTGAACTTTGCGCTCGTGGCCGGCAAGATGGGGGCCTGGGAGTGGAATATCAACACCGGCCAGGTGATCTGGTCGCCTGGACTCGAGGAGATTCATGGCCTGACCTTGGGAACCTTTGGCGGCACGGTCGACGACTTCAAACGAGACATGCACGCAGACGATTGGAAAGTGGTCGAGACTGCGATTGCAGACACGCTGCGAACGAAAAGCGAGTACCACGCTGTCTAT
>Ga0179594_10000236_pt1 | contig 15201 bp, 9 predicted proteins | sample CZOMad1_1_08_16f_FD_148625 | JGI IMG/M metagenome (GOLD analysis project Ga0179594, IMG submission 148625) | Vadose zone soil fungal communities from Angelo Coast Range Reserve, California, USA - CZOMad1_1_08_16fungal (Illumina Assembly) | ecosystem: Environmental > Terrestrial > Soil > Vadose...
AGCGCTGGCGGCCTACCAGGCCGGCGAAATCGACGCCGTGACGAACGCGGCGTTGGAACCCTTAGCGCTGAAACTGCTGGCGCCTTACGCCGATTATCATCGGACAACGTACGGCGCTCTGACCTATTACAGCTTTAATACTGCGCATCGTCCCTTTGACGACGTTCGTGTGCGCGAAGCTTTGGCAATTGCAATTGACCGCGAGCGGATTAGCCGCGAGGAGATGGGTGGCGCCACAGAGCCGGCGCACCAGTTTCTGCCAAACGGCGTGGCCGAGCGGCGCGACGAAGCGGTGGTGGCCAGATCGGCGACGCTGGATAAGGATTTTATCAGAGCGAGGGACTTGCTAGCCGAAGCCGGCTATCCCAATGGCCACGCGTTTCCCGCGGTTCGCCTGCTCATCAATCGCAATGACCAGCAACGGCAAGTAGCCGAAGCTATCGCGGCGATGTGGCTGGCTAACCTCGGTATTGAGACCGTAATCGTCGTCAGGAACTGGGACGAATACGAAACTGCAATCCGCCATGGCGACTACGATGTGGCCCGCAGAGGCATCGTCATGCAAACCACTGACGAAACGACAAACATCGGGATGTTGTTCTCGTCAGATCCAAGGCCCAGCGGGACACAAACTGGAGTCGCCCCGGTTGAATCACCTGCCGCTGGCTCGACCGCCGCAAATACTGTCACCCGCGAGACAGCACCGGAAAGAAAACCACCAATTGACTCGGAAGCCGAAGCGCTCAGACAAGTGAGGGCCATTCCGATTTATTTCGCCTGCTCCTCCGCACTCGTAAAACCCTACGTCTCAGGGTTCGACACGAACGTGCTTGATGCCCCCTCCTTAAAAAAAGTCAGGATTGACGTCGGATGGCGTGAGCCGGCGACTGCGCAAATATTCGGGCGCAGGTAGATGTAACGCAAACTGTAAGGCCGCCCCAGCCGAACTGCTCGGCAGGGGACCCCGGGTTTGCACGGATCGCTAAATAGGCCTGATCGTTAAGAACAGCGCCAGATTCGTAAGAACGTCGCAAGCTAACAGCTTGCGTTACAAAACTTCGTCTTGCGTGTTTCCTGTTTGGACATATAATGCGCTCGTGACTTCGCGGCGATTGTAACGACTGCGAAGCAAGCGGGCTGAGAAGACTTCTTACACAAGGGCATAACGTGCGAATTTCAATCAAGCAGCTAAGCGCCGGGCTGGTGCTGATAGCGCTCGCGTTGGCTGTCATTTCGTGCGCCGCTTTGGGTAAGAATGAAATCTTCTACGGCAAGACGAACCCACCTGCGCAAAACATACTGCGCTACTTCACCGGCGATGAACCGGAAACTCTGGATCCTCAGGTCGGTACCTTACAGGCTGATGCTCGCATCTACATGGCCCTGTTTGAAGGGCTGGTCGAATACGGCCGCAAGAAAATGGAACCGACGCCGGCCATCGCCGAGCATTGGAATATCAACGACGATAATTCTGAGTTTGTCTTCTACCTGCGCAGGAACGCCCGCTGGTCCAACGGCGACGCCATCACGGCACGTGACTTTGTTTATAGTTTTCGACGCGGCCTGCTGCCGCAACTTGGCGCTCGAAGCGCCAACTTTGCCTATCACATCAAGTATGGCGAGGCTTATAACCACGGCGCAGTTTTTGTCCAGGATGGTCCAAACCACTTCCTGGTGGAGAGCGATTTTGCGCCGCCAGGTAAGGGACCTCAGTCACTGAGTCAGAAATCGTTGACGCCGGGAGAAAACGAATACCAGACCAGCAAAGAAAACACGCCTGATCCTGACACTCCTTTTCATGAACTTATGCATTCGCCGGCCCGGCTGACTTTGCCGGGCGACGAGAAGGCGCGCAATAAGCTCCTGGCCGCGAATCCGAAATTGAGTAGCGCCGTGGCCGGCAAGAAATTTGTGCCGGTAGCACCGGGAGACATTGGCGTTGAAGCCGTAAATGACTACACGCTGCGCATCTCTTTGCGCCAGTCCGTGCCGTTCTTTCTCGATCTGCTGGCCAATAGTTTCTTTCGCCTGGTGCCGCAACACGCGATTGAGACGTTCGGCGACCGCTGGACTGAACCCTCGAATATTGTGACGTGTGGTCCATTCAAGATGAAGGCGTGGAAGCCATACAACGAGCTGAACGTGGTCAAAGATCCGATGTATTGGGATCAGGCAACGGTGAAGCTGGACGGGATTGATTTCTATCCCATGGCCGATCTACCCGCAGTTCTGAATGTTTACAACGTCGGTGGTCTTGACGCTGTTGCCAATCACACTGTGCCGAGTTCCTGGCTCGAGGTTGTGCGGCCGAAAAAAGATTACATGGAAGCTCCTGAAGCAGCTTCGATCTTCATCGTGATGAACACCACCAAGCCGCCGATGAACGATCTGCGAGTGCGCCGGGCGTTTAATTTGGCGGTAGACAAACAGGCCTGGGTTACCTGGAAGAAAATCGTCAAGCCACTTGGCGGCATCGTGCCGGCGGAAATCTTCGTTGACTATCCTTACCCGAAAGCCGAAGCATTCAATCCCGACATGGCGCGAGCATTATTGGCCCAGGCGGGTTATCCCGTATCCAGGAAGAGCGACGGCAGCTTTGAATGTTTGTCGTTTCCGATCAATCAGGTGGAGTACAGTTATCCCACGGCCACGCCGAATAAGATCATGGCGGAGTTCATGCAGGCGCAGTGGAAACAGAATTTGGGAATCACGGTACCCTTGCGCAGCATGGAGGCCAAGACGTTTTTCAAATATCGACCCAACCTCGAGTACAAGGGTCTGGCCTTTGGCGGCTTCAGCGATGATTACATGGATCCCTATACATTCCTGGGCACTTTCTATACGCCGTCCGGTGATAACAACACAGGCTGGTGGGATCAGCGGTATGTCGATATGCTCGACGAGGCCAACACCCTGGAACCGCACAAGCGTCTGGAACTGCTGGCCCGCGCAGAGAAGCTGATGATGGATGCCCAACCCATTATCCCGGTTGAAACCGGAGCCGTTAATTGGCTGAAGAAGCCATACGTCAAGGGAATGTACCCAAACGCCGGATCGCTCTTTCCCTGGAAGTTCGTCTACCTTGAGCGTGACCCCGGGAAATGGGACTACAGCACGCCGAGTTTGACGGAGTAGGTTTGACGCACTTGCGTTCCGATTTCTAAAGCGCTTTCTGCTATGACAACGCAGTGTCTTAATTTGTAACGCAAGCTGTGAGCTTGCGCCGTCGCAAACCCGGGGTCCCCGGCGGGGCAGTCCCGCTGGGGTGGCCTTACAGTTTGCGTTACAAGAGATCCATGGTTCGATTCATCATCCGCCGCTTACTGATCACCATCCCGACTATCCTGGTCGTGATTACATTGACTTGGGGATTAATCAGGCTGGCTCCAGGAAATTTCTATACCGGCGAAAGAAAGATTCCGAAAGAGATCGAAGCAAATATCCGTTCGAAATACGGACTGGATAAGCCCTGGTACGTTCAGTACGCAAAGACGATGAGCCATATTGTGCGGCTTGATTTTGGCGAGTCGCTCAAGTACCAACATCAGTCCGTCAATGCAATCATCCTGCGTTCACTGCCGATATCGGCTGCGGTGGGTATCCTGGCTTACTTGCTGGCGTTGGTTGCCGGCGTGGCCATCGGCTCAATCGCAGCCCTGAAACAAAACTCAGCGTGGGATTATGCCTCGATGGCACTGGCCATGCTCGGGATATCGATCCCCAATTTCGTGCTTGGCCCGCTGCTCGTATTAATCTTCTCGCTAACACTTTATTGGTTGCCGCCGGCGCGCTGGAACGGTCTGCTGAGCAAGAGTGTGATTCTGCCGGTGCTTACGCTCTCAGGGATCTATCTGGCTTACATCGCTCGTTTGACGCGGGCGGGAATGTTGGAAGTGCTGCGGTCCGATTACATTCGCACGGCGCGAGCGAAAGGATTACGCGAAAGAGATGTAGTTATTAGACACGCGCTGCGCGGCGGCTTGATGCCCATAGTTTCGTTTACCGGACCGGCGCTGGCGTTTTTGTTGACCGGCACGGTTGTCGTGGAAAGGATCTTTGCGTTACCCGGCCTGGGAAATTATCTGATCCAGGCCTCGCTGAATCGCGACGAGCCGTTGATCCTGGGGATCGTTTCGTTTATTGCCATCACTCTCTTGCTGATGAATTTGCTGGTCGACATCGCCTATGGGTTTCTCGATCCGAGAATTCGCTATTGAGGTAACGCAAGCTGTCAGATGTAAGGCAAGCTGTTAGCTTGCGCGCGCGTTGAATGCCATTCATTCAGCGCAAACTAACAGTTTGCGTTACATAAGACGTGAACCAGTGACAGTGATGAAAACGGTGTAGACTTGAAGAACGAAGATCAGGAAAACGTCCGACCGTCAGGCGATAGCGGCAACGCCTGGAACCCGGTGGAGTCACCCAGGGACGTGATGATTCACACGGCGCCGGAGTTTGCCGTCGCTGGAGACGTTAGCCTCTCACCGGATTCCGAATTAGTTGCCGGCACTTCATTGTGGAAAGATGCCTGGCGGCGCTTGCTCAAGAACAAGCTGGCTGTGCTTGGTCTGATCGTCGTTGCAGTGATCACCGTCAGTTCACTGATTGGACCACCAATCATCAAAGCGACGACCGGCTATACGTATGACTACATGCCTACGAATGATGTTTCGCGGTTCAAGTCGATGCCGCCTTTTCGTGGGCCGGATGGATCGTTTTCCTGGATGCATCCGATGGGCACCGACAATTCCGGTCGCGACATCCTGGCGCGCGTCATGCTCGGCGGCCAGATCTCTTTGATGGTCGGGATCATCTCGACGATCGTCTCGCTGATTATCGGCGTCAGTTATGGAGCAGTCGCAGGTTATCTTGGCGGGCGGGTAGATTCGCTGATGATGCGGTTGGTTGACGTTCTCTATTCGCTACCCTACATCATCCTGGTGATTGTGCTGCTGGCGCTGTTTCGCAGCAGCACCGCGGTGGGCCAACTGGTGTTGCTGTTTGTGGCGTTGGGCGCCGTTTCCTGGCTGACCATGGCGCGGATTGTTCGCGGGCAGGTGCTGTCGCTGAAAAATCAGGAGTTTGTCCTGGCGGCGCGGGCGACGGGCGTGCGCACGCCGCGGATCATCTTTCGTCACATCGTTCCGAACACTTTGGGCCCGGTGATTGTTTACGCCACCCTAACCATTCCTACGGTCATGTTGTCCGAAGCGTTTCTTTCGTTTCTGGGCCTGGGAGTGCAACCGCCGCTGGCGTCGTGGGGCAGTCTGGCGGCCGAGGGCATTCAGAGTATTTCGATCTTTCCCTGGCAGTTGATTTTTCCCGGTGTGACGATGGCCTTGACACTGTTTTCACTTAATTTTCTGGGAGACGGTCTGCGCGATGCGCTCGATCCGCAAATGCGGAAGTAGCATAGAAGTAGCATAGACTTCAGTCTGTGTGATCGTCCTCGAAAGGCTCGACTCTGAGCAGGATCACAGACCGAAGTCTATGCTACCCAACTAAACATGCCGAATCACAATGGAAATCTGCTGGAAGTCAAAGACCTGCGGACTTACTTTCGCAGCGACGACGGCACGGTCAAAGCGGTCGATGGCATCAGCTTCACAGTGAAGCGCGGTCAAACGGTGGGAATTGTAGGCGAGTCTGGCTCTGGAAAATCCGTCACTAATCTCTCCATTATTCGGCTGGTGCCGGAGCCTCCGGGAAAGATTGTGGGCGGGGAGATTTTGTTCGACGGACGCGATCTGCTCTTGCTGCCCGACGACGAAGTGCGCAAGATTCGCGGCCGTCGCATCTCGATGATCTTTCAGGATCCGATGACCTCGCTCAATCCATTCATGCGCATTTCCCGGCAACTGATGGAGATGACGCAACTGCACCTGGGCCATACGAAGTCCCAGGCCTTTGAGCATGCCGTCAGGATGTTGGAAACGGTAGGCATCCCGGATGCGCGCACGCGAGCAGAGAATTACCCGCATGAGTTTTCCGGCGGCATGCGCCAGCGCGTGATGATCGCCATGGCCCTTTCCTGCGAGCCGGAGCTGTTGATTGCCGACGAGCCGACGACCGCGCTGGACGTAACCATCCAGGCACAGATTCTCGAACTGATCAAAAAGCTGAAGCAGGATACCGGCACCAGCGTGATCTTGATCACTCATGACCTCGGTGTCGTCGCCGGCATGACCGATCACTCGATCGTGATGTACGCCGGCAAAGTATTTGAGCACGCGCCCACCCGGGAGTTATTCGCGGCCCCGGGCAATCCATACACGCGCGGGTTGCTCCGCTCAGTGCCCGATCCGACTGCCGAGCAAGGCAAGCTTTACCAGATCCCGGGTCTGCCGCCCGACTTGACCCGCTTGGGGCCAGGATGTCCGTTTGCGCCCCGGTGTGAGCGCGCGGAGGCAATTTGTCAAAGAGAGTTTCCACCGTTCGTGCAGCTTAACGCGGAACACTATTCGCTTTGCCACTTTGCCGATGAAGTTTATAGAGGCTCACAGGCTGAAGCGAGTAGCAAAGGAGCTGCGGGCCGATGACAAGCGTTGAGAGCACGACCAAGTGTTGAGAGAACGAGCAAGCGTTCAGACGACGAGCTGGACCACTCGATGTAACGCAAACTGTTAGTTTGCGCTGTGAGTGGCATTCAACGTTGCGCGCAAGCTAACAGCTTGCGTTACATCAGCGGCAAACTAAAGTTTGTACTCGAAACGCCAGTGTGCTTACCTGAGTTACGATTTTGATGCTGGAACCAAATTCCAACGAGACAATCCGGCCGCCGGCAGACGCGCTCGAACCGCTGGTCGCTATTCGCGATCTGAAAGTGCATTTCAACATGGGTCGAGGGCGAAAGGTCAAAGCGGTTGACGGAGTGACGCTCGACATTTACAAGGGTGAAACGCTGGGTTTGGTCGGCGAATCGGGTTGCGGCAAATCAACGCTGGGGCGCGCAATTCTGCGTCTGACAGAGCCGACCAGCGGCCAGGTGTTCTATCGCAATCGCGACCTGGCCCAGTTGTCGGCGAAACAACTGCGGGCCCAGCGCCGTCATGCGCAGATTATCTTTCAGGACCCTTATGCTTCGCTGAATCCACGTATGACCATCGGTCAGATTGTCGGCGAACCGCTCGAGACATTTCGTCTGGCGCGCGGAAGGGAAGCAGAGCAGCGGGTGCAGGAATTAATGGAGAAGGTGGGCCTGAGCAAACGCTTTATCAAACGATATCCACACGAGTTTTCCGGTGGGCAGCGCCAGCGAATCGGAATCGCGCGAGCACTGGCCGTGGATCCGGATTTTATTGTCGCCGACGAACCAATCTCAGCGCTCGATGTTTCGATCCAGAGTCAGATCATGAATCTGCTTGAGCAACTCAAACGCGAGCAGAACCTAACATATCTTTTCATCTCACACGACCTGCGGGCCGTCCGACATGTTTCGGATCGGGTGGCGGTGATGTACCTCGGCAAGCTGGTGGAAGTTGCCGATGCGAAGCAGATTTATCGCCGGCCGCTAATGCCTTACACACGCGCTCTGATCTCGGCCGTTCCGGTACCCGATCCGGAGGTGGAGGCCCGGCGACAACGAATCGTCCTCGAAGGCGATGTCCCCTCGCCAATCAATCCGCCGGCCGGGTGTCGGTTCCATACCCGTTGTCCCTACGCGATTCAGGCCTGCAGGGAAGTCGAGCCGCCGCTGGTTGAGATTGAGCCCGACCACTTGGCAGCTTGCCTTAGAATCAGCCCCGAACAACCTGATATCGAGCAGGTGGCGCCCGGGGCAGCGCCGGGAAGGCCAGCGGCCTGATGCTGGACTTAAGACACGCACAAGACTGCTGATCGCGGTTTTGTCAGTATCGCCTGCGGTAGCGGGCGGGCCCCCTTTGGCCGTTTCTGGTTTGGCCGAGTTTCTCGCGGCGTGGTTTTGTCAGTACCGCCTGCGGTAGCGGGCGGGCCCCCGCGGTAGCGGACGAGCGCTTGCGCTGGTTTCCGTCGAAACGGAGCAGCCCATTGGAGAGACTCGGCAGTCATCGCTTCAGTGAAATCGCTGGCCCATTGGTAGTTTACCAGTTAGGTAAGTTGCGACTGCTCGCCGTAGAGCCGCAAAGTCCGATGTTTTCGGTCAAGCGCTTGTCCGTAATGATCGAGCTACTTATACTGAATAGCCCGAGGGTCGACTACCCAGCCTTCGGTCGAAAGTCGAAAGGACAATTGAGTTTTCGTGGTTATTTACTTCCGTCCACGGAGACTGTCCGCTCCGACTTGATTGCCCGGAACCCGACGTACGATGTTAAGAACTTCCCCCGTAACTCACGACCGGCCCACAGCAGACGTTCGCGAGATATCTGCCGAATGGTCTGATCTGCAGCAAAGGTTGTCTGAGGAATCCGGCCTGGCCATGTTGCTGGTTGAGGGTCATCAACCACCGGCGCTGGCGGTCACAAATAACAATTCAATTTGCCAGGCGATTCAGTCATCCCCCGATCACGCTGGCCTTTGCGATCCGTACTGTGGCGAAGCGCACCGGCGCGCCAGCGGCGCCCAGGGAGTTATACGCTATCGCTGCCATGCGGGCCTGCATTGCTTTGCTGTGCCCGTTCAGATTGGCGAGTGTCGCGACCTGGCGATGATTGGAGGCCGCGCTTTCTTGTCCGCCGCAGATTACCGCAGCACGCTCGAACGGTTTCGCGATGGTGACTTGCGCGAAGTCCCGCAGCAAAAAGTATTGGACAATGTTATCTTCAGCATCCCGGAAGATGTCGAGGCTCTGGCCCACCGCCTTGAGCGGACGGTCCGCGATTACAACGCGCACACTACCGAAGCTGAATCTTCTTTACAGCAAGATGCTCCAACGGAGTCGGAGCCATCAGAGCCGGCCCTGCAAAGAGAGATTGCGCGCCTGCTGGAAGAACTCGATTCCCGGTCCAGATTCAATCAATCGCTGCAGTACTTTTTGGAGCGCATCAGCTCGACCGATCCCGAGGAGACGTATCTCGCGATCCTGATGAATTCCAAGGAGCTGTTACATGCGGAGCGCGCCTCGTTGTTGGTTTATAACGAAGCGGCCAATGAACTAAGTCTGAGGGCGGCGATTGGATTGCCGACGGAAATTTCGGATGTCGGGCCCATCGCTATCGGCGAGGGCATTAGCGGTGCAGCCTGGTTAAGCGGCCAGCCGATGATCGTCTCGGACATGGAAGCCGAGGGTGTGGCGCCTTCACCGCGGGAGCGACAATACAAAACCAGATCGTTCATCAGTTATCCAATCGTCATCAATGGACGGAAAGTGGGCTTGCTGAACCTCACCGACAAAGAGGGTGGCGGTGTTTACGATCAGGTTGACCTAAGCCTTTTGGAAATCATTGCTCCGCAGGTGGCTCTGGCGCTCGAGCGCGCCGAGTGGCAGGAGAAAGCCACGCAATTCCAGTTAATGTCGATCACGGATCCACTCACCGGATTGCCGAACCGGCGCTATCTCGAAGAACGACTCGCCGAAGAAGTTAACCGGTCCAAGCGCTACGATCACGAGTTGAGTTTTCTGATGATCGATATCGATGACTTCAAAATTTATAACGACCGGAACGGTCATCAGGCGGGTGACTTGGCCCTGCAAATGACCGCTCACGCGCTCAGGGTTGCACTCCGGTCCGCGGACGTGGCCGCACGATACGGTGGTGAAGAGTTCTGCATCCTGTTGCCGCAAACTTCGCTTGCGGAAGCCAAAGTGATCGCTGAACGTGTGCGCGAGAAGATCGAAGATACGGCATATCCACACGCGAAGTCACAACCGCTGGGCGCCGTCACTATCAGCACCGGGATTTCAACTCTTTCCAAAACCGTCGATGCCGCCGAACAGATAATTTGGGCGGCGGACCGGGCGCTCTATGAAGCCAAGGACGGGGGAAAGAATCGCATTCGTTACTATCAGGAAACGCCGCTGAAGGTAGTCAAGGTTAATGGCCGAGCATAGCGACTACAGCCGCCACATTCTTAGCCGCGTTGACGCCGATGAATTCATCGGCCGTTCCCGCGAGCTGAGCCAAATTACCGCGCATCCGGAGCGGCGCGACGTTCGCGGTCTATTGCTTTTGCTCGAGCCGTCGGCCGGCGTCTCGGAACTTCTGCGTCAGGCTTATGACCAACTGTTCCAGAGCCATGGGAAGACGATCCCGATCTATTTCGCTCTCTCACAGGAAGAGACTACGCCGGTCAGCGCGGCGATCGAATTTCTTAATGCTTTCCTGTCACAGTATCTGGCGTTTCGGCGCAATGAGCCCGCACTGGTTCATGCTTCGCTCACTCTCAACGACCTGCTGGCTTTGGCTCCGCCGCCAGACTACGAGTGGATTGAGCAGTTGGTCCAGGCCTACAATCAGCAGCGCTTCGGCAATGACGATCGCGCTCTGATTCGTTGGTGTCTGAGCGCCCCGCAAAAGATTCCCCAACAGCATGGCAGGGCGTTTGTCATGCTCGATGCGGTCCCGCTCAGAGAGCAACCGGATCACAGTTCGCCTCTGGGACCGGAAATGTTTCGCACTTTCAGCCGTTCGGGTTTGCCATACGCTATCGCCGGTTTGCGTCGTCAGTTGCTGGGTGTCGCCCATTCGATCCATGCCGACTTTGATACGCTTGAAGTTATTCGCCTCGACAAGCTCAACGACGACGAAGGGCGTTCGCTCGTTGAGAACGTGGCGCGCCGGCAGCGGCTGGCGCTGAGCGAGGAGGTGTCTGACCTGCTGGTCCAACAATTCGAGTCCAGTCCTTTCTTCATCACCGCCTTCATTCAGGCAGCACATGAACGGGAGCAGTCGCTGACCAGCTATCTTAATTGCGAAAGACTCTACGTAGATGAGCTGATGGGTGGCCGCATCAATCGCTACTACAGCTCGCTGCTTGAAGAGATCGCGCCCGATCCTGAGTTGCGTCGTGGCTTGATTCGTGTCCTTTATGAATCGACGTTGGCCGATGATCACCGGGCTTCGTTCGAGACCTGGAAAAGAAATCTGCACCTCGAAGTTCAGCAGCTCGAGACCGTGTTGCGCGCTCTGCACATTCAGGAGTTCGTCAGTTGGGAGGGCAGCTCAGTCGAGGCTGGGGGCGGCGCTGCCGTCTGGAAAGATTATCTGCGCATCCGGTATCGGCTGGAATTAGCAAACGAGTCGCGAGCGCTGGTGGTCGCTGAGACTGTCACCAGCGCCTTGAAGAGAGCGCCGCAAACCATGGCTCGCTACTATCGACGCGTTGCTGCTGTGGGGCTGCGGGGCCTGTTGGCGAGATTCAACTGTCAGCGTGTCCCGCTGGCGCTGCTCGATTACGGTCGCTTCAGCAAGGCCTTCAAAGCTGCCTCGCCTGCGGAGATCGCGGCGGGTCTCGATGCCGAGACGGAGCTCGTTAGCTTGCCGCAAGTGGTTCACGTCGCCACCTGCGCGTCCTTCAGTGCCGACATGCTGCATGTCTGTGACGAAGAGCGTTGTGTGGTGGCGCATGCCTTTGACGGCGGGAACTACACTGAGACGAGCGAAATCGTCTGGCTCGCAGCCGAAATAGATGCAAAGCTGGAGGCCGACGCCGATTTGACACAGGCCTGGTGCGAACGCCTCGGGCAGCTTGCGCTGCGCTCAGGGTTTGGGAATTTTCGCATCTGGCTCATCGCGCGCGAAGGGTTTTCGCCAGCGGCGATGCAACTGCTCACCGAAAACGAAGGCTACGGTTCAAGCCGCCAGCAATTGGAGTTGCTTACCTCGCGGCTCAGCGAACCGAAGGTTTTAGGGCAGGAATTCAGAGCCAGCAATGATTTTGAGATGGTCGTTCCCATGGGCGGCGACAACGAATTGATCGTGGCCCGAGCCGTGGAACAGATTGCTCGCCGCTTGAACTTTCGCCCGGATGCAATCAATCAAATAAAGCACGCCGTGGTCGAAGCGTGTATCAATGCTTCCGAGCACAGCCTCAGCCCGGATCAGAAACTTTACCAACGCCTGCGAGTCGAGGACGATAAATTAGTCATCATTATTTCCAGCCGTGGTATAGTTCCCGCCAGTATTGACGAGCAAAGTGGTGAACCAGTCCCGGCTGTTGAGGCTCAAGAGACGGCCGGCCGTCGCGGTTGGGGACTCGGGATCATCAAGACTCTGATGGATGAAGTAGAGTTCGAGCGCGTCGATGACGGCACCAGCCTTCGCATGACAAAGTTTTTGCACAAGTAACTGCCCGACAGTGTCCGACAAACTTCAGTTTGTCGTTGACCTTGCGTAAAGACTTCTACGAAACAAAGCGACGAACTGAAGTTTGTCGGACATAAAACACAGAAGGAGCCACCGAGTGGGAGAACTAAGCAGCATACAAGTACGCTCGCGCTGCGTTGGCACAACTGCAGTGGTTTACGCCAGCGATTATCTCAACAAGCTCAGCGGCGATCGGATCGAGCGTGAGTGTAAGCGCCAACTGGACCTTGGCTGCCGCACCCTGGTAATTGATTTTCGCGATACCGAGTTGGTCAACAGCATCGGCGTGTCGATCCTTTTGGGAGTGATCGACGTTGCGGAAAAAAGCGGCGCCCGGGTGATCTTCTCCGACGTCAATAGCCAAACAGTACAACTCTTCGAAATGCTCGGCCTGACCCGACATGTCGCCCTCGCCCGCGATGAACAGGAAGCCCTCTCTTCCTTGATCGAACAGGGAACGCTCACCCAGGTAACTGGCCACTGAAAATATGGAGCTACCGACCCGAAAGCTGGTTCACACGTTCGGCGCGCTTGCGGATCTGGGGCAGCAGATAACTGACAGCAGCAACGTCAGCGAGATGGTGCTCACGTCGCTGCATCTGCTTCTGGGCGCCCTGGGCATCAGGCGCGGGGCAGTGGCAGAGTTCGCGTCCGCTGAAGGGCTCTTGAAGTTTGTCGCCGTACGTGGGTTGTCAGAAGAGTTCCCCGGCACTCTACAGGTCAGCGCAGAAGCGCGAGCTGCACTGTTGGCCACCGGCCTGACCGCGGTTGCCATCGACAAGCTTAATCAGGAAAGGCCCGAGTTACAGGAGTTGCTTAAACCCTGCAGCTCTCTCTCGGGTGCTCCGGGGCTGCAGCTTTGCGTCCCGATGGTCGTGCGATCGGAACTGGTCGGGGTTGTCTTCCTGGGAGAGAAGGCGACCGATGAACCAATCAGCACTGAAGACTGCGAAGTTATCTCATCAATGATCCGTCATATTGGAGTGGGCATTCACACTCACCGATTGCTGGAACAGGTCGAACAGCGAGCGGAAGAGAATCGACGCTTGTACGAAGACTTGCGCGCTATTTATCGCGACACGGTGCGCGCCTTTGCCGCCGCCATCGATATCAAGGACAAGTACACCCAGGGACATTCCGAACGAGTTGGGAAGTACAGCGAGATCATCGCCCGCGAAATGGGTTGGGGCGAGGAAGAGGTTGAAGGCATCGCCATCGCCGGCTATCTGCACGACGTGGGCAAGTTAGTCGTTGAGCGAGACATCATTAACGCGCCTTACCGGATAGACGCCAAACAGTCGACGGAATTGAATCGCCATCCAGCCGCCGGATACGAAATTCTCTCGCCGATCAATCATCCTTACGCGGACATTCCGCTGATGGCCAAATACCATCACGAGCGGCTCGACGGCCGCGGGTATCCGGACGGCTTAACCGGTGATCAAATTCCGCTCGGCGCAAAGATCGTGGCGGTGGCCGATTCGTTTGACGCGATGACCACCGATCGGCCCTACCGCACGCGCCGCAATCTCGAGCAGGTAATCGTGGACTTTCGCAAGAACACGGGCACGCAGTTCGAGGCGGAAGTCATCATTGCGTTTTGTCGCGCGTTGCTGAAAGAGATCAAGGGCGAGGCCAGGACTCGCCCTTTGATGAAGATGCTGGGAAAGAACTACATCGACGCTGAGAAAATCATCCCCTTGCTCAGCGAGCTGATCTCCGAGTTGGATCTGCAAGAGTCTTCCGCCGCGGCGGGAACCTCCTGAGTTCGCCAAATCGATTGCGACCTTCCGCGTCTCCGAACCATTTACTTATCGCCAAATGCCTGGCGCCGGCCTCAGAGCGAATTCGTGACGTATCGTCTTTTGCGCCAGTCAAACTCAAAATAGTCGAGCAGTTGACTGCCCTTGCTGAAAGGCTCATGCGGGCGAGGCACTTCAAAGTACCTGCCTGTTATCAGCTTGTCCGTGACTTCCAGTCTCAGGAATCCATGATGATCGTCTGAATACTTCTCGAGACTAACCGGGTCGCCCGTCTGATCATTAAAGACAACCGGCGTGATCATCTTCTGGCCGTTGACCTTCATCATGTTGTGCAGGTTGTGGTAACCGCCGGCCCCGGTGACTAAGTAGGGTACCTGGTCCCCGCCGGGAATCTGCTTCGTAATTCGCTCATACGCGTGAACATGTCCCGCAAGAATCATCTCGGGCTCTCGCTTTGCTGCCGCGGCCGCCTGTTCGAGAATGTCTTTCATGTGGGTACTGCCCGAGTGAAAGTTGTCGGCCGAATAGACCGGGTGGTGTAACGCGACAAACAGGGGAATATCCGTCGGCAGCGTTTTGAGCTGATCCACCAACCACTCTTTTTGCGGTGACTTTATCTGACCACCTTCGGGAACGTTGCTGTAGAGACCGATGATGCTGGCCATCGGCGTCAGCAGAGTCCAATACACGTTTGGTTGCACCATCGCCGTTCGCTGCGAGTCGCCTGACTCAGGCATCTTGACGGGCTTTTTGGCGCAGAAGTTTCGGACAAAGCCTTTCAGAGTATTCTCACCAGCGACATTCTCGCCATCATGGTTCCCGGGGACCGCAAAGATTGGACCGGGATAAAAATCATAGGGCTCGTAGAACTGTGCATAGTACTCCTTCACTTCGCCGTTGAAGTAGACACAGTCACCAGCGATATACAAGAATGCCGGATTCTCACTGGCGTCTTTATTGGGATCGAAATCCGCTTCCATACCGCGGGCGACGAGAATCTGATCCTCGTTGGTCTTGACGCCGCCCATATCGCCGTTCAGGTGAAAAGTAAGTCTCTTCCCGGCAACGATAGCGGCGTAATTCTTAGCCGGGACGATCGACTTCAGGTCGAGTTGAAACGGGGCAGCCCCGGTTGGCTTAGGCAGCGGACGAAACTTCGTATCCCGTTTTGCCTGTACGTGGATGGGGAAAGTTTTCCCGTCGGATGGACGTTGACG
>Ga0179594_10000238_pt1 | contig 15116 bp, 16 predicted proteins | sample CZOMad1_1_08_16f_FD_148625 | JGI IMG/M metagenome (GOLD analysis project Ga0179594, IMG submission 148625) | Vadose zone soil fungal communities from Angelo Coast Range Reserve, California, USA - CZOMad1_1_08_16fungal (Illumina Assembly) | ecosystem: Environmental > Terrestrial > Soil > Vadose...
CGCATCCGTACAGTGCGAGGCATTGGAGAGCAAATCGGCGAATTACGCGGTGGCGGGGCCGTCTTCTTCGACGAACTGACGGCGGGACGAGCGCTGAAAATTCTTGGTGGAGCCCCGCATCGCTCGCTTCCGGGTCGCTCACTCGGTCGACGGATTCGTGTGGCCGCCGGTCCTGGCCATGATCCACCATGCAGGAGTAGCACCATGGTCGAAATGAAGGATAGCGACAATCGGGGACAAGGCAGCCGTTCAGACAAGGCAGTCACCAAGACGGTGCGGTTGGGCGACCTGCACTGGAAACTGGAACGCCTAGACGCTATCCACAGGCAGCTGCTCACTGGTCTTGCTGCAGTGGGCGAGCTTTATCGGCTGCAGGATGTCTGGACCACATACTCCGGGTTACTGCGGCACCAGCAGCCGCACGCGTCCGACCGCATCACTGCGGCCGAGTTGGTGGCCGAGCTGAAGCCGTGTGCTCCGCCTGGCAACAGGGATGATGTCCTGGAGTTCGGGGATGCTTTGCGCTTCCTCAAGGGGTTGCGCGCAGAGATCGAAGCCGCGATGCGCGAGCTGCTCATCGCGGAAGCGGCGACCGTTGGGCTGCCGCGGGTTTGCGCTTCGGTGGGGTAGTTCTGCTCGGCGATCGGGCGCAAGAGGCGTCCGGTCACGGCTTGGCGAGCCTCTCCCCAGAGTTGGACGGCAATTCGCGGCGAGGCGCTTCAGGCCTCGCCTCGCGCGATGCCTACTCTTCCGTCATCACCTCGACCTGAAGGGAACCGGTGTTGGCCGCGCCCCAGCCGCCCCAGCCGATGGGATTGAAGGGAGTGATGGACCCGCCGACCTGGTCCTGCAGGAAGAAGCCTCCGTGATCCGTACTCAGCCCGCGCGAGGCGGGGCCCGCGCACACGGATAAGTCGCCGGTGATGAAGAAGCCGAGCGTGGGGCCGACCGTGTACGTTGTCGCGCACGAGTGCGCTTGACCGGTCAGGAGCGTGGACTGGGACAGACTCTGCGGCAGCGAAGCCAGCTCCGGCGAAAGGACCTCGCCGAAACCGGCTATCCCGCTCTGACCCGCTTGCGCGCTCAACGTGCCGTTGAACTCGTTGGAGTTGCCCGTCCAGTCCGACTGCAGGCAGTCCTGCACATACGTGGCGTTGGAAGGGTAAGCAACGTCATCGCAATCCAGGGCGACCGGGTAGCTGGGACTCAGCGCCGAGGCAAACCCGGCAATCCCCATTCCCGAGTCGTAGCGGACGTATACCTCGCCCGGGGCGAAGGTGGCAACCTTCGTGCTGCCGCTGGCGTCGGTTACGCTGACTGTGACGGGGCCGACACTGTTCGTGTAAAGGAACCCTCCGTTCGAGCTGGCTTGCTTCTGCACGGTTCCGGTATCCGCCTTCATCCGGATCGTCACCAGCGCCTCGGCAAACACATAGCTGCCTAGCTTGCCGTCAGCCACGGTCCGCAGCGTGTAGATGACCGGCGTCGCGTTGGCGCCAGCCGCTGCCACGATCATCGACGCGAGCGCGATCTTCGAAATCCATCGACAGGATGCGATCGTCATTTCTTACTCCTCCTCTGAGACCGGCGTGATAGAGAACGTGCCGCCATTCACCGTCCCGACATGGTTGCCGACAACCGAACCGTCCCGGTTATCGAGGGTATAAGGCAGGTAGACGAACACATCCCCCACGTCCGAGTGCAGGGCATAGCTGCTGGGGTCAATGCAAAACCCGTTGTTGCCTGGAAGGTTGCCTACGCTGTGCGGCGGGTAGCCGATGCACGACCACGCGTTGCCGGACATGTGGGCGGGGCTCGACAGGCCCGACGTGACCGCCACGGTCATGGCAGTTCCGAGCGCGTAAGCCACGGGATACGCGACCTCCATCCCGGTGGGGCCCGTGTAGGATCCAAAACCGATCCCGCCGTTGCATGCGTCCAGCGCGACGAAGAGTTGCCCCGACTCGAAGTGGCCGTGAAGGGTGTGCTCCTGCGATCGCACCGAAAAAGACGCACTGCCCTTGGTCAGCCAGAAGAACCAGCCCGTAGCGGGTGTACAAAAGGTGCTCGTGATCGGATTGCCCTGCTTGTCGACCACAGCCGCGATGTCATTCGTGTCTCCCACGAACGTGAACGTTACCGCGGCGTTGTGGTAGCGGCGCTCTCCCACCTTGATGTCGGTGACGAGCGTCGCCGAGTACTTCATCGGGCTGGCAGGAGCCGGCAGCGCAACCGCAAAGCCGAATGCTGCCATCAACAAACCGCCGAGAATTCCCGGCGGTGACGCATAAATCTTCATGATCACCTCCTCGCAGAAAGGCACAGACATTGTCTCTGACCATAAAGACGGACTTCACATGCGCAACCCGACAACTCGAGTCTGATCCTGCGCCTGCCTGACCGATGCACTCGCCGACGCACTGTCCAGCTATGCCGAGATTTCCGAAGCGTTTGCGAATTACCGCAGTTGGCCGGACCCCGGGATCGCCGACCGGCAGGTTTGCTCGGCGCCGACCGGTGTCGCCCGATGACGCGCCGCCACGTCCGCCGCCGGCCCGAGGCACGAACTGGCCGCGCGGCCGATGTCATGGAATCGCGATCAGAATTCCTGCGCCGTTATTCGTTAAGGATGCATCGGCCGATCGCCGACGACTGGTCGGTGTCGACCAGATACCGATCCGTCAGCTCCGAACGGACCTGCCGGTCGGCGATTTCGGGGTCCGGCCACTTTCAGACATACCGAGGTGCCGGCAAAATCGCCCCCAAGCGGCCCTTAACGCGCATTGGTCACGCCTGAAGGCACGCCTTGCACCTAGCTCGGCTACGTGAGGAAACTTGCGTAGCAAGGGCTCCCGCCTATCAAACGTCATGTGGCAAGCTTTGATCGTACGCAGGGGAGGTCGAAGACGTACATGCACTACATGGCAAAAAGAATGGCCTTTCTCCCTCTGATGACAGGAACCCTCGCGGGATGCTACACCGCCGAGGGCGAGAAGCAGCGCTACATTCGCGATGCCAAAGAAAAATGCGAAGCCCAGGGGAAGCGATTCGTCCTAGGGGACGTTCAGCAGGAGGGCATCCCGAACCTGACTCGCTTCACAACGACCGTCAGGGGCGTTTGTGTTGAGGATTGCGCGAAAGAGGGCAAACAAGCTTACATCCTAGAGGAGCTGAGCCCGGGCGTACCCATCAGGATGCTTTGCATCCAGCCGAGCCAGCTCGTGCGCATCCCGAGCCCCTTCGGTGTTGACGCGTTGGCGAGCGTCAACGTCAAGCGAGCAGAAATTCTCAAGGTCGCACCTGACTCGATAGCGGCGAAGGCCGGATTCAAGTTCAGCGACGTCATTTACGAATTCGGTGGGCAACCTATTGCCACGGCGAGTGACCTACAGGCCGCCGTCGCCAGCGCGCAAGCCGGACGGCAGGTGCTAATCAGGTTTCGTCGAGACGAGAAGGAAGCAAGCGCCACCGCGCAGTTCTGATTTGACGCAGGGAGGTGCTGGCGACCGACAACGAACAGCAAAGCCGCAAGGCGGTTGGCATTCAAAGGCGACCAGGGTCCGCTTCCGACACGCCCTTAGGTCCACAGCGGGTCGACTTTCCGAAGAATGGTCCGGTGACGGGGGAGCGAAGCAGGTCCGCAGTCCACCCCATTGCGTGCCTGACACGCACGCTATAGGATCGACAGCGACAAAACCGTGTCGCCGGCTGCCGACATGGCGGGGCAACCTTGTCGGTCAACTCCGGACTTCGGCGCGCGCTGGCAAGAATGCGCAAAGCAGACCTTAAAGGGGGGGCTTCCGTTGCTTACGTACCTAAGACGCTTGACGCCGAGCCGCGTCGTCGCCGCGCTGCTCGGCGTGGGCTTGGCGTCCTTGGGTGACCCGGCGCAAGCCGCTGATGTGGACCGCGACAAACTCATGGTCGTGCTGCGCGAATCAATTGGTGCCAACAAGAAGGATGATGCGCTGAAGCCGAGCGGAACTGCAAAAGCCAAGTTGCCGGACGGCAAGGAAGTTGAAATTAGTCCAGCCTGGTTCGAATTCATCGGCGATATGCACATTCGGTTCGTCATCGACGAGCCAACGACGATGCGCGGCGTTTCGAGCGAGCAGCTTGCTGCCTTGAATTTGTCTCCGCGGGAGGCAGTGAAGCTCGCTCTTGCCAACATCAAGCGCGTCTATGGTGAACCGGCGGCAACGCCATGGACAGGTGGCTTGATGGAGGTTAGTGGGAAGTCGCCTGACCTGAATAGCTCGTACTTCCTCGATTTGGACTTCTGGAATGCTCTCTTGCAGAACCACCCGGAGGGAATCGTCGCCGCTGTTCCAAAGCGCGGCGGGCTTGTCTTTGCGCCGATATCTGATGTGAAAGCTATCGATGGTCTGCGGAAGGGAGTCAGTTTCCTGTTCAGCAGCAGCGGCAATCTCCGGGTTTCGTCTGCTCTGTACCTTTTCAAAGACGGAAAATGGTCTGTGTTTCAGGATCCGGTGAAGCAATAGCCGAAGACGGGTGACGGCGCAGAGGTCTGCTTTCCGCTAACCGTCTGGCCCGCTTAGCACGATAATCGGTCGGCTATCGGGGTGGTGCCGCCTGGTCCGGTCTGAGGGCGGTCATCGACGGCCGCGACGACCGCTGTTCAGCTGGGAGCGACCGGTGGCAGAATGACCCGATGACACAGGGAAACGCCGCAGTCGGCCAGAGGACGGGCCTTGGTAAATTGAGGAGAACGCACCCGTGATCGGACATTTGGGACTATCCGTAGGGATTCTGTGTGTACCGAGAGGCGCGAGAAAAACGCATGTCTGTATCACCGGGCCGGCTTGGCGCCCGCCTTGGAAGGTCCTGGCGGGATTCGGACTGGTCTTGATGACAGGCACAGCCAGTCCATGTTTTGCGGGAATGACCTGGCCTGCTCGGGCCATCGATCCATCGTTGATCAGTGCCGTCAAGAGCGATAGCAAGATCCTCGACGAATTACTGTTCGGGGAACCTCCCACGCTATTTACCGAAAAGCTAAAGAAAGACGGCCGTATCGACCTGGGGGCTGACAAGGCATTGTTGGAGGAATTGTCGCGATCTGCCTCATTGTCATCGGGCTGCTCGGATTGTTCGGCGCGGGAACCTTTCCTGTGAGGTGACTGATGATCGGCCAGACCTGCGACACGATTTCGCCGCTGTCAAGCGTCGAGAAGGATGGGCACCTGATTTGCTGGACTTTCAACGGCCGCCCCGCCTCTTAAGCAACCAAGGAGTCAATCCCGATGCCAACTCCACTCGACGACAAAGCGCTGGACCAGATATTCCGCAAGGCTCGCACTCACAACGAGTTGACCGGGACGGTCACCGATGAGCAGCTGCGCGCCGTCTACGAATTGATGAAATTCGGTCCAACCAGCGCAAACTGTTCGCCGGCGCGGATCCTCTTCCTGAGGTCGCAGCAAGCGAAGGAGCGGCTGCGGCCGGCGCTATCCGAGAACAACCTGCAAAAGACGATGGCGGCGCCCGTGACGGCGATCGTCGGTTATGACCTGGAGTTCTACGAGAAGCTGCCCTACCTGTTTCCTCACAACCAGGACGCGATCAACTGGTTCAAGGGCAAGCCGGCCGTGATCGAGTCCACCGCCTTTCGCAACAGCTCGCTGCAGGGCGCTTATTTCATCATTGCGGCGCGCGCGTTGGGACTGGACTGCGGCCCGATGTCGGGCTTCGACAATTCCAAGGTCGACGTCGAATTCTTCCCGGATGGGAAGATCAAGTCGAACTTCCTGTGTAACCTCGGCGCAGGCGACCCGGCGAAACTGTTCCCGCGCAGCCCGCGGCTGAGCTTCGAGCAGGTGTGCACGATGCTGTGACTCGCGGGGCGGGTGGCCGATAACGCGATCGCCGGGTTGCACCGGCTGAAATAGGGTTAGGCAGCCCGACCTTGCGGGCGATGGGTGCTGGCACCAGTTCCGCCATCCCGGCGCGGGGCATGGATTATCCCGCAGTTGGTGCTAGACCTCTACGTTGTCGATCAGGCGGGTCGTTCCAAGCTTGGCCGCGGCCAGCACGACCAGCGGTTCGGCGGCGTCGACCTGCTGCGGCGTGGGCAGCTTCAGATCGCTTTGACGCCGGATCGCCAGGTAGTCGGGTTGCCAGCCGCTGGCACTGAGCTCGGCGATGCACTGGTCCTGCAGGCGCGCCAGGTCGCGCTCGCCCGCCAGTAGCCGCTCCCGCACGTCGCGCAGGGCCCGATACAGGTGCGGTGCCTCGCGCCGCTCGCGGTCCGACAGGAAGCGGTTGCGCGAGGACAGCGCCAGGCCGTCGGCGTCCCGCACCGTCTCGTGCGGCACGATCTCGGTCGGCAGCGAAAACTGGCGGCACATGGCCCGCACGATCATCCACTGCTGGTAGTCCTTCTTGCCGAACACCGCGACCCGCGGCTGCACGCATGAAAACAGCTTCAGCACGACGGTGGTGACGCCCACGAAGAAGCCGGGGCGGAACTCGCCCTCCAGGATGTCGCCCAGGTCCGACGGTGGGCTGACGCGGTAGCTCTGCGGCTCCGGGTACATCTCACGCTCGTCGGGAGCGAACAGCACGTAGACGCGGTTCTGCTGCTGCAGCTTGTCGATGTCGTCCTGCAGCGTGCGAGGGTAGCGTTCGAAATCCTCGTTCGGGCCGAATTGCAGGCGGTTGACGAAAATCGATGCGACCACCGGGTCGCCATGGCGCGCGGCCAGCACCATCAGCGAAAGGTGCGCCGCGTGCAGGCTGCCCATGGTCGGCACGAACGCAACCCGGTTCTGCCCGTGCAGCTGGTCGCGCAGCTCTTCGATCGTGCGTACGACTTTCATGGTTGGGGCAGACGGTCCCTCGGGATCTCTTGCGCGTGACGAATTCAGCTTCCCAGGTTGAAGTACTCTCGCCGGCCCCGCATGGCCTGGATGCGCTCCAGCAGCAGCTGCAGGTCTTGGTCGCGGGAGATCGGGTTCAGGTGTTCACTGTTGACGATCAGCACCGGCGCCGCATCGTATTGATGAAAGAAGGCCGCGTAGCTTTCGGCCAGCGCCCGCAGGTACGACTCGGAGATACCCGCTTCGATCGGGTTGGACCGGCGCGCCACCCGCTCGGCCAGCGTCTCGGCCTTGGCCTGAAGATAGATCACGAGGTCCGGAGCCGGTGCGTGGGGCGCGATCTGCGCGTGGATGGTCCGATACAGCTTCAGTTCCTCGTCCGACAGCGTCAGGCGCGCGAACAGGGCGTCCTTGTCGAGCAGGAAATCCGTGATCACCTGGCGCCGGAACAGGTCCAACTGGCCGAGCTCGGCGATCTGGGCGGCCCGCTGCAGCAGGAAGCATAGCTGGGTCGGCAAGGCGTAACGCTTGCGGTCGCGGTAGAAGCGTTCGAGGAACGGATTGGCCTCGGGCTGCTCGAGCAACAGCTGCGCGCCCAGGTGGCGTCCGAGCCGTTGCGCGAGCGAAGTCTTGCCGGCCCCGATCGGGCCTTCGACCACGATATACCGCAGCTGCGCTGGGTCGCCCATGTGGCGATCGTCGCGGGCCTGGGTGGGCCCGGAACTAATCCTCGCCCTGGCTCGCGTCCGGATCCGCGGGCTGTTCCGCCACGTCCTTCGGCCGGAACGGCGCCACCACCTGATCCGAGACTCGAGACAGCAGCTGGGAGGCCGGGCCGTGGCCCGGCACCGTGAGGTCCGGTGCGATGTCCAGCAGCGGTCTTAACACGAAGGCCCGTTCGTGCATCCGGGGGTGGGGCAGCACCAGCGGAGCGCTGCGGATGATCAGGTCTCCCACCATCAGCAGGTCCAGGTCGATGCTGCGTGGCGCATTGCGACGGGCGTCGGGGCCGCCGCCGCGTTTGCGGCCGAACACCATCTCGATCTCCAGCAGATGCAGCAGCAGCCCGTACGGCTCCAGGTCGGTGTCGATCCGGACCACCGCGTTCAGGTAATCCGGGCCGTTCGCTTCGATGGGCGCCGACAGGTAAAAGGGCGAGGCCGCAACGAACTGCGACTGCTCCAGGGAGCCGAGCGAGTGCACCGCCGCGTTCAGCGTCGCGACCAGGTCACCCTGGTTGGCTCCGAGTCCGATGTACGCCTGTCTCATGGTCTTCCGCGATCAGGCCGCTTCCGCCGGTTTGCGGCGCGGCCGCCGTTTTCGCCGGCTACCCGGTGCCGGGCGGGACGTGCTGGCTTCCTGCATCAATGCCGCTCGCTGCTCTTCGGATCCATGTAGGAATTTCGTCCACCATTCACCCAGTTCCGCCGGGGCTTCCTCGGCGGCGCATCGGATCAACAGGAAATCATATCCGGCCCGCAGCCTCAGGTGTTCGAGCAGGCGCAGCGGGGCCTGTCCGGTGCGCCGTTCGAAGCGCGGCTGCAGGGTCCAGATCTCGCGCATGTCGGAGGTAAAGCGCCGCTGGATCGCCAGTTTTTCGGTCTGGCTCCCCAGCACCTGATCGATCGCAGCCTCCAGCGCCGGCATCCGGTGCTCGCCGGCTGCGACCCGGGCGTTCCACTTGGACAGCACTTCGTGCCACAGCAGCGTGGCGAACAGGAAGCCGGGCGCCACGCGCTTGCCGGTACGCGCCCGCTCGTCGGTGCGGGCGAGCGACAGCATCACGAAGCGCTCGCCCTGCGGCTGCTCCAGGATCACGTCCAGCAGCGGCAGCAGCCCATGGTGCAGGCCCTCGGCCCGCAGCTGCGAGATGCAGGCCACCGCATAGCCGCTGGTGAGCAGCTTCAGCATCTCGTCGAACAGGCGCGCCGCTGGAACGTTCTCGATGAGGCTCGCCAGACGCGAGATCGGGGCCCGGGTGGCCGAGTCGATCTCGAATCCGAGCTTGGCCGCGAAGCGCACCGCCCGCAGCATCCGCACCGGGTCTTCGCGGTAACGGGTCTGCGGGTCGCCGATGATCCGCAGCCGGCGCCGGCGGATATCGCGTACGCCGTCGTGATAATCGAGCACCTCGCCCGTGCTCGGGTCGTAATACAGCGCGTTGATCGTGAAGTCGCGCCGCGCCGCATCCTCGTATTGCTCGCCGAACACGTTGTCGGTCAGCACGCGGCCGTGCTCGTCGGTGTCGGGCTCGTCCTTGCCGTAGGCTCGAAACGTCGACACTTCGATGGTCTCGGCGCCGAACATCACGTGCACCAGCCGGAAACGCCGGCCGATGATAATGGCGCGGCGAAAGTGAGATTTGACCTGTTCGGGCGTGGCGTCGGTCGCCACGTCGAAGTCCTTCGGAGCGATCCCCAGCAGCAGGTCGCGCACTGCGCCGCCGACCACATAGGCCCGGTGCCCGGCCGCCTGCAAGACTTCGCAAGTGCGGATCGCCGAGCGCGACACGAGCGCACGGTCGATCTTGTGCTCCGACTGCGGGATCCGGCGCGGCGTCTTGCGCAGCCGCGGCCCGCCCGACAGCAGCGACTGGACCCGTCTGACCAGACGATGAATCACCGGCGCGGCCCCATGCTGTCAGGCCCCATCCGTAACCGCTTCGCCGAACCGGGGCGCCGGCTCGAACAGGTCCAGCACGGGCCAGCCGCGCTGGTGCGCCAGCGCGCGCAACGGGCGATCGGGGTTGGTGACGACCGGCTGGCCGCCGCAGGCGGCGACCCGTTCCAGCAGCGGCACGTCGTTGATCGAGTCGGTGTAAAACGCGCATTCATCGAGCGCCTCGATCGAGATGTCGCGATCGCGCAGAAAGCGCTCGACGGCTATCACTTTGCCGCGGCCGTACGTGTGATGGCCCACGTAGCGGCCCGTGAAACGCTGGCCGATCTGCTCGGGGCACACCGCCAGCAGGTGCTGCAACCCGAGCCGCTCGGCGATCGGCGCCGTGACGAACGCATTGGTGCCGGTCACCAGCGCCAGCTCGTGCCGGCGGCGACGGTGCGAGTCGATCAGCTCGAATGCCTCGTGGCGCAGGTTCGGCTCGATCACCTCCGCCAGGAAGCGGGATCGGATGGTCTCCAGCGTGGACCGGTCGAAGCGGGCCAGCAGACCCATCTGAAAGGCCAGGTACTCCTCGGGATCGAAACGGCCGCTGCGGTAGTCGTCGGCGAAACGGCGGATCTGCGCCACGTGGTGCCCGGGGTCCAGGCCGCCGGCGTACACCAGGAAGTGCGACCATGCGTCGGCACTGTCGATCGGAAGGAGCGTGTGGTCGAGGTCGAACAGGGCCAGTCTCATTCGTCCGGCATTCTACCGGCCTGCTCCAGGAGCCAGTGCCGCAGCAAGGGAACCGTCAACGCCCGGCCGCGCTGCAGCGCATAGGCGTCCAGCGCGTCCACGGCGGCGGCCAGCGTGCGCATGTCCCGCGGCAGCCGCGACAGCATATAAGGGATCAGCTCCGGCGCTGCGCGCACGCCGCGTGCGGCCAGCTGCTTGCGCAGCGCGTCGGCCTTGTCCTGCTCCGACAGCGGTTGCAGCGCCAGCGCAAGCCCCCAGCCGAGTCGCGACCGCACATCCTCGCGTAACGGCAACTGTGCGGGCGGCCGGTCGCCGGCGGCGACCAGTCGCGCAGCCGGGTCGGCCCGCACCCGGTTCATCAGTGCGAACAGGCGCGCCTGAGCGCTTTCGTCGAGCCCGTGCACGTCGTCGGCCGTGCACAGCGCGGGACCGCGCTCGCCGCTTGGCCCGGTGCCTGCGCCTTCCAGCGCAACCAGCAGATGGGTACGGCCGCTACCGGGCGGGCCCCAGAGGTACACGAATTGAGGGCCGCGGCCGGCCGCCAGCTCGCGCGCAACGGCCAGCGCTTCGGCGTTGGGTCCCGGCACGAAGTTGTCCAGCGTCTGCGCCGGCGGCTTGAGCAGGCCCAGTGCGAGTTGTCGGAAAGCGGTCACGGGCGCCCGTAAAACGCGCTCGCGAAGTAGGCCTGCTTCAGGCGCCGCAACGCCACCAGCAACACTGCGCTCGACGGCAGCGCCACCAGCACGCCGAAGAACCCGAACAGCTCGCCGAACGCGAGCAGCGCGAAGATTACCGCCAGCGGGTGCAATCCGATCCGCTCGCCCACCAGGCGAGGTGTCAGTACGAAGCTCTCCAGCACCTGGCCCAACCCATAGATCAGCGCCACCATCGCCGGCCCATACCAGCCGTCGAACTGCAGCAGGGCCGCGCCCAGTGCGAGCACCAGTCCGATCGCGTAGCCGACGTAAGGAACGAAGGCCAGTGTGCCGGTCAGCACGCCGATCGCCAGCGCCGATCGGAACCCGGCCAGCGACAGCGCCGCCGAGTAGTAAAGGGCCAGGGCCGCCATCACGCTCACCTGGCCGCGCAGGAACTGCGACAGCAGCGAATCGATCTCGGCCGCCATGCCGACCACCTGCGCGTGCCAGCGGCGCGGGATCGCCGACTCGAAGCGCCGGATGAAGTCGTGCCACTCCGCCAGCATGTAAAACAGCACGACCGGAACCAGCACCAGCATGCCGAGCGTGCTCAGCAGCACGGCCCCGCCCGAGCGCAGCCTGGCCAGCAGCGAGGCCGCCAGCGTGTCCTGTTCGTTCACGTGCGAGGCGAGCAGCTCGGTGAGCGCGCGCGTATCGAACGTGACGGTCCAGCCGAACCATTCGTGCAGGCGCGGTGCCACACTCGCATTCAGGCGCGTGATCAGTGCGGGCCATTGCTCGCGCAAGGCGCCGGTCTCATGCTGGAGCACCGGAACCAGGATCAGCACCAGACCGAGCAGCACCAGCGCCGTCAGCACCATCATCGCCAGCGCGGCGGCCCACCGGGGCAGGTGGCGCCGCTGCAGCCAGTCGACACCCGGCACCAGCAGGTAGGCCATGACGGCCCCCAGCGCGAACGGCGTCAGCACGCTCGACAGCAGCGCCATCAGCACCAGCAGTGCTAGGCCCACGCCGACCCACACCGCGGTGGCCACTCGCTCGTTGTCCAGCAGAGCCATCCAATACAATCCTTGTTTCGGCCGCCACTGCCGGCCAGCTGCAAAAACCACGTAGTCTAAGTCCCGGATCGGGAATTACGCTGCGCGCGCGCGCGGCTGATGTGCACTGCCAAGGATCTGATGACCTCACCACTCACCTACGCGGCGGCCGGGGTTTCGATCGAGGCCGGCGACGAGCTGGTCCGGCGCATCAAACCGCTGGCGCAGCGCACCTACGGCGCGGGCGTTCTGGCCGGCATCGGGGGCTTCGGGGCCCTGTTCCGGGTGCCGTCCGGCTACCGTGAGCCGGTGCTGGTGTCGGGCACGGACGGCGTCGGCACCAAGCTGAAGCTCGCCTTCGCGCTGAACCGGCATCACACGATCGGGCAGGATCTGGTCGCGATGAGCGTGAACGACATCCTGGTGCAGGGCGCGGTGCCGCTGTTTTTCCTGGACTACTACGCCTGCTCGCAGCTGGATGTGGACGTGGCCGAGCAGGTCGTGGCGGGCATCGCGCGCGGCTGCCAGATGGCCGGCTGCGCGCTGATCGGCGGCGAGACCGCCGAGATGCCGGGCATGTATCCGCCGGGCGAGTACGACCTGGCGGGCTTCGCGGTGGGCGTAGCTGAACGATCCGAGCTGATCGACGGCTGCTCGATCGTGCCGGGCGATGTGGTGCTGGGACTTGCCTCCAGCGGCCCCCATTCGAACGGCTATTCGCTGATCCGGCGCATCGTGGAGGCGAGCGGCGCTCACTATACGGACGACGTCGATGGGCGCACGCTGGGCGAGCGGCTGCTGGAGCCGACCCGGATCTACTGCCGACCCGTGCTGGAGGTAATGCAGTCGATCCGGATCAAGGGCATGGCCCACATCACCGGCGGAGGCCTGGTTGAAAACGTGCCGCGCATTCTTCCGCCGGCCGTTCAGGCCGTGATCGGCCGCGATGGCTGGCCAAAGCCGGCGATCTTCGACTGGCTGCAACGGCACGGGCGCGTCGAAGACGCCGAGATGCACCGGGTCTTCAACTGCGGGATCGGCTACGTCGTGGTGGTCGCCGCCAGCGACGCGGCGGCCGCGGTCGAGGCGTTCGGCGCGCAGGGCGAGACCTGCTGGCCGGTGGGCGCGATCCGCAACCGCGGCAGCGGCGAAGCGGGTTGTATTGTTACGTAGCGAGTCGAATCGCGCGCGTGATGGCGGTGCGAAGTTCGTCCTGGGCGCCTTCGCGCAGCGGGTCGATCACGAGGGCATCGCGCATCGAGCGCAGCCAGGTGATCTGCCGCTTGGCCAGTTGCCGGCTGGCGGCGATGGCGGCGGCGCGGAACTCGTCGAACGAGGTGGCCCCTTCCAGGTGATCCCAGGCCTGGCGGTAACCGACACTGCGGATCGAGGGCAGGCCCGGGTCCAGGTCGCCGCGCGCGCGCAGCGCCCGCACCTCCTCCAGCAGGCCGGCCGCCAGCATCGAATCGAATCGCGCCTCGATGCGCCGGTGCAGTTCGGCGCGGTCCGACGGCATCCAGCCGATCGTCGCGAGTGGCATCGGGTCGGCCGCGGCGCCCTGAAGCAGGTCGGACAGCGGCTCACCGGTGAGCTCGTAAACTTCCAGGGCACGCTGGATGCGCTGGCCGTCGGCCGGGCTCAGGCGTTGCGCGGTGCGCGGGTCGACGTCGCGCAGCCTGGCGTGCAGGGCTGGCCATCCGGACTCGGCCGCCTGTCTTGCCAGTCGGTCGCGCACCTCGGGGTCGGCCGGCGGCAGCTCGGCCAGGCCCTCGCGCAGCGCCTTCGCGTACAGCATCGTTCCGCCCACCAGCAACGGCAGGCGTCCGCGGGCGCGGATCGCCGCGATCGAGGCCCGGGCGTCCTGCACGAAGCGCGCGGCGCAATACGACTCGGCCGGATCCAGCAGGTCGATCAGGTGGTGGGCCACGCGGGCGCGGTCGGCGCAAGAGGGCTTGGCGGTGCCCACGTCCATCCCGCGATACACCTGGGCCGAGTCGACCGAGACGATCTCCAGCGACAGCTGCCCGGCCAGCCGCAACGCGGCCGCGCTCTTGCCGCTGCCGGTCGGGCCGAGCAGCGCGACGGCCTGCACGCGCGGCCGGGCGGTGGGCACCGAGCTCATCAGCGGCCCCGCAGGAACAGGCGGTCCAGCTCCTGCATGCCGAGCTGCACCCAGGTCGGCCGCCCGTGGTTGCACTGGTCAGCCCGCTCGGTGCCTTCCATCTCGCGCAGCAGCGCATTCATCTCCGCCAGCGTCAGGCGGCGCCCGGCGCGGATCGCGCCGTGGCAGGCCATCGTCGCCAGCAGCGCGTCGCGATGATCGGTCAGTGCACGGCTTGCGCCGTACTTTCGGATTTCGTGCAGCACATCGCGCGCCAGGCGCCCGGCGTCAGCCTGGGCCAGCGTCAGAGGCACTGCACGCACGGCAAGTTCGGCGGGCGAGGCGAGCGTCATTTCCAGTCCCAGTTGCTCGAGCGCCTCGCGATGCTCTTCGGCGGTGGCCAGCTCGATCGGATCGGCGGCGAACACGTGCGCGATCAGCAGCTGCTGGCGCGGCATCCGCTGCCCATCCAGCGCCCGCTTGAGCCCCTCGTAGACGATCCGTTCGTGGGCCGCGTGCATGTCCACCAGCACCAGTCCGTCCCGGTTCTGCGCCAGCACGTAGATATCGGCCAGTTGCGCGATCGCGTAGCCGAGCGGCGGGCAGCTGTCGGCCTCGATCGCAGCGGCGGCGGCGGTCGTGGCGTCCGGCGCCGCCATCTGGAAATAAGCACCGGCCGGCTGCGCGATCCGCAACGCGCCCTGCGCCCAGGCATCGCCGCCGCGCTGCGCCGGCGCCGGATAGCCCGCCGCGAAAACGTGCGGTGCGGACCCGGGCGCGCCGGCTTCCAGCGCCGCGCCGGCGCCGGTTGCGATCGCGCGCGACACGGCTTGGGTGACGAATCGATGTACGGCCGGCGCATCGCGAAAGCGCACCTCGGCCTTGGTCGGGTGTACGTTCACGTCGACCTGCGACGGATCGATCCGCAGATACAGGCAGTACACCGGCTGGGCCTGGCCGTGCAGCACGTCGACATAGGCGGCCCGTGCCGCGTGCGACAGCAGGCGGTCGCGCACGCTGCGGCCGTTGACATAGAAGAACTGCGCGTCGGCGCGCGCGCGCGAAGCGGTCGGCGTCCCCACCCAGCCCGACAGCGCCAGCGTGCCGGCATCGGCGTCGATCG
>Ga0179594_10000239_pt1 | contig 15114 bp, 5 predicted proteins | sample CZOMad1_1_08_16f_FD_148625 | JGI IMG/M metagenome (GOLD analysis project Ga0179594, IMG submission 148625) | Vadose zone soil fungal communities from Angelo Coast Range Reserve, California, USA - CZOMad1_1_08_16fungal (Illumina Assembly) | ecosystem: Environmental > Terrestrial > Soil > Vadose...
TGGCTCTGCCAGAAAAGAAAACCTCCGATATCAGGATTCCTCCGCAGATAACCAAAATAGAGAGTCAATGCAAACTGCCGATTGTATTCCGCGTTGATGAAAGCCAGGTTGTTGATTGGGTTCTGCTGATTGTCGTCTGCCAGACGATACAAGACCATCGCTCTTCCCGGATTGCCGCCGCCCGCGTTGTTGTACTGATCGATCAGCGCCTGCCGCTGCGTCGTCAGGTTCACATTGTCAGCACTTTGAATGTTCGCCAGGATCGCATCCACAAATTGCGCCGCAGTCGTGGCCGCTGCGTACTTCGTCGTAAACGCTGAGCGCGCGACGAACAGGTTGGCAAACGCTACTTGCGCCGCGGCCAAGTCCGCGCCGCCCACCACGCGCGCGCGATCGGCGACGAAAGTTGGATAGTCAATCAGCTTGTTCGCTTCCGCAGCGTTTGAGCCGTCAGGATTGGGGAATGGCTGATTGTTACCAAACGCTGCCCGGTAAGCACGAAATACATAACCCGCAGTTTGTTGGAACTCCGGCTCGAAGAAGAAGGCGTTCGATGTCGTGATCGTTCGATCGTGCAGACACTGGGCATCGGCCTGGCAAGAGCCAACCTGATTGACCCAGAAATTAAAGCCGCCGGGGTCGCCATCGCGACTGAGAAAATCCAGATACTGCTGCCGCACAAAGAAGCTGTCGTCCAAAGTCGGATTCCAGCGCAGTTGCCCGCGAATCTCGCCATTCGAAAAGTTGGTGCTGTGCACATTCAGGTAATGCAGCCCGGCCTTCAAATCGGCGACTTGCTGCACTGTCGGACTGATTTGAAAGTTCGTTACCGGATTGGTGGTCGGCAAGGTAAATAAGATCGGGGCCGATACACCCGGCGCACTTGGACCCTGGATGTGGGCGGCAGTCTCTGAGCTGCCGAGACTCTGAAACTTCAGACTTACTGAGGCTGCCGTCTCATTTTGATTGAGCAGAACGTATCCGGTTCCTTTCGCGACCGAGTTGTTGGCCGGTGTTTCCTGCTTTCCATCCAACATCGCCGCAAACCGCTTTGGTCCAGGTGTTGTGTTCCCCGCGGTATCGTTGTCTGTAATCGTGAGCGTGGCTGTACTGGGTGAACCCAACGTCCCTCCGGTGGCATTGCTCAGATTCAGGTTGATGCTCTCGTTCGTTTCAATGAATGCGTCATCAACCACCAGAACATTGAAAGTCTTACTCGTCTCGCCTGCGGCGAAGTTGAGCGTGCCGCTGGTAACCACGTAGTCCTGACTCTGCGTGGCGCTGCCGTCCGTGGCGGCAAAGTCGACGCTCGACGCGGCGCTCGTGTTGCCGGACCTGGTTACGGTAACGGTCGCATTCACGCCGCCTTCATTAACACTGTAACCCGTTGAACTGAATTGCACCGTAGTCGGTGGCGGTGTCGTGTTTACTGGCAAGCAAGCCGAAAACTCGGATGTGTTGCCATTGGCGTCAGTGGCCGTCGTATTGATTGTGCCGGCGTTAATGCCTGTTGGAAATTCAAATGGGAAGCTGAATTGCGCATTACCGTCGTCGCCGGTCATCACACCGGGGACTCGGCCAAAAACAAGTGGGCGGCTGCCGGCCTGATTGTTTGCGCACTGCGAGTCAATTGTGAAGTACCAGTGAACGGTGAACGTGGTGTTGGGAGTGCTGTTAAGAATCCCATGAACTGTAACTGCTAACGTTGTGCGCGTGATCTTCTTTTCACTCGGGATGGGTGCCAGCGTAACAGCGGTCAACACCGGGAAGTTCTGCAAGAGGTTTGCTCCGGTATCCGCGTCACCAGTATCGTTTAGAGTAATGCCCGCCGCGCCGAGATCGATCCCCAGGGTCGCATTCGCATAGATCGAGTTGTCAAGAATCTGAATTCTGAAGCCGGGCGTACCGGGAACGTCCGTAGTGTTGGGGATACGGACGCCGCTCTTGCCATTGTAGGCAATCCGATTTGACTGGATCGTATTGCTGACTGATTGGACCTCGACAAAGACGCCGTCGCCTAAGTTGCCGAGCGCACTGTCTCCGGTCGCATCCGTGCCGACATAGTTTCCCTGCACCGTCGCACCCGTGCCACCGGTCTGGCCGTTGTTGAGGAATCCCACGTAGACCCCAGTCAGACGATTGCCGGAAATAACATTGCGCGCGGCATCAACTGCGCCACCCACGGTGCTGCCCGACGCCTGAGTCACCGTCACGCCGTACGTATTCGCCAATGCTGCTGTGCCGCTCATATTCGTGCCGATGTAGTTACCCTGGACCAACGTTCCGGTCGCGCCGACACCGATGACCACGCCGTAGGGCTCGTTGCCGGAGATGAGATTGCGCGCCGTGGGCGTGGTCCCGCCGATGGTGTTTGAAGTGCTTGCGATCGAGCCGGTGGGACGGAAGAGGAAGACTCCTGCGTTGCCGTTGGCGATGACGCCTGCGCCGAGGCCGTTCGTGCCAATGATATTTCCCTGTACCAGATTGTTGAGCGCATCGTCTTGCAGGAATACCCCGTAATCAAGATTGCCCGAGATCAGATTGCCTGCTCCCGCAGAGGTTCCACCGATCGTATTTCCAGACGCATTCTGCACCGTCACTCCGATGCGCTGTACGCCCAGCCGAATGTTACCGGTGATGTCAGTGCCGATGTAATTGCCTTGCACCAGATTGCCGGTAGCACTATCGGAAATCACTACTCCGCGACCATCGATGCCAGAAACGAGGTTGCGCGCCGGAGTTGTCGTCCCCCCGATTTGATTGTTGCCTGAACTTTGAATAGTGATCCCCGCGGCCAGGCCACTCGAGTTGGCGGGAATGAAAGCGTTCGTGCCAGTGGCATCGGTTCCTACGTAGCAGCCCTCAACTATGTTATTGCCGTTGGTGATCAAACGGATTGCCGAATCGCGTGTGTTACTGGCGAAACGGTTTAATACCAAACTACGAATCGTGCTGCTGCCGCCGGTGATATAGAGACAGTCACCGCCACCCTGTGCGGCCAAATTACTACCGTTGATTTCGATAATAGGAGTGCCGGCGAATCCAGGCTGCGTGGATCCGTCAATGATGATCGGCTCAAGGATGCGCGGCAAGGGCGCCGTCAAGGTAATGCTCCTCACGTTGCCGGTGCCGGCGCCTTGAACGATCGTGAAAGCCTGGTTGAACGACTGCCCTCCAGTGATGCTGATGACGCCCGAGCGAGCGCTGCCTCCGCCATTAGGGGCGACGGTGTAGGTAACAGTGCCGTTGCCGCTGCCTGACGCGCCGCCGGTGACCGTAACGAAGGACGGGTTGTTGCTCGTGGCCGCAAACGGACAGCCGGGCGAGGCTGTGATGCCTATGCTCGCGTTGCCACCGCCGGCGCCGAAACTCTGGCTCAAGGTACTGAAGGAATAGTTACAACCGGAACCTGCGTTTTGCAGCACGGTCAAGGTTTGCCCGGCAATGGTCATCGTGCCGATGCGCTCGGCGCCGCTGTTGGGTTCGATGGTGTAATTGACCGGGCCGACGCCGCTACCCGTAGCGCCGCCCACGATGGCCAGCCAGGGCGCATTGCTGGTAGCCGTCCATGCGCAACCCGTTCCCGAGGTGACAGTGATAAAACTATTGCCGCCGGCGGCAACGATATTCTGGACTGTAGGATTGATGGAATAAGTGCAGCCGCTGTCCTGGGTGACGGTGGCAGTCTGGCCGCCGATCATCAGCATGCCTGTACGCGCCGGACCGTTGTTGGTTGCTACGGAGTAACTGGCCGTCCCGTTACCGTTGCCGGACGGGTTACCGCTCACAGTAAGCCAGGCGGTATTACTTGCAGCGGTCCAGACACAGCCCGCAGTAGTGGTCACGCTAATGCCGCCACTACCGCCTAACGCGGGATAGTTCTGTGCTGTGGGATTAAGCGAATACGAACAAGTTTCGTTGTCCACGATAGTCAAGATCGCGGTGTTGCGCGTGCCTAGCGTAGTGCCCGTGGGATTGCTCAAGGCGAGGTTGACAGTTTCATTGCCTTCAGCCACGTTGTCGTCGCAAAGGGAAACAGTGAAGGTCTTGGGGCTGCCGTCGCCGTCGGCCCACGAGAGCGTGCCGCTAGTGGTGACGTAGTCCGCACCGGCGCCGCAACTCAGGCCACTCGCAGATGTGCCGCCCGCGACAGTGGCATAGTTGACTGAGGCTGCACCCGTGCTGCTTTCCCTGGTGACTGTGATGGTCGCAGTGGCGTTGTTCTCGTTGATGGTGTAAGCCGCATTGCTGAACTGCACGCCCGCGCCGGAGAACAACCGCGCCAGAGCAGTATGGGTCGCGCCGTTGACGGTGGAGAAAAAACCGCCGATCAGAATTTTGGAATCTGCCTGCACGGCCACGGCGCTGACGGACAGATCCGCGCCTGCTTGCCCGTTCAAGAAAGTGTTGTCCAGCGAGCCATCCGGGTTCAGTCGCGCGATGTTGTTCCGGCCCACGCCGTTAACGGAGGTGAATATGCCGCCGATGAGAACTTTGCCGTCCGGCTGCACTGCCAGGGCCGACACACTGTAACCCGACGCGCCCGTTTGGCCGTTCAAGAAAGCCGTATCGAGCGTGCCGTCGGCGTTGAGCCGCGCGATGTTATTGACCGATACCCCGTTGACGCTGATGAAATGGCCCCCGACAAGGATTCTGCCGTCGTTTTGCAACGCCAGGTCAAGCACAGTGGAAGGGAAAGTGCCACTCGCACCCGCTTGCCCGTTCAAGAAAGCGGTGTCGAGTGTGCCGTCGGCGTTGAGTCGCGCGACCCCGGAACGACCCATGCCGTTGACGGTGGTGAATTGACCCCCGATGAGAATTTTACCGTCTGTTTGTATCGCGATTGCCTGCACAAGACTATTCGCGCCCATTTGCCCGTTCAAAAAAGTGGTGTCGAGCGTGCCGTCAGCGTTGAGCCGCGCGATATTATTGCGCCCTGTGCCATTGATTGTCGTGAACGAGCCGCCGATGAGAATTTTGCCGTCCTGCTGCACCGTCAGGACAGACACGAATGAAAAGGTACCCGGACCCGTCTGCCCATTCGGGAAATCCGTATCGAGCGTGCCGTCCGCGTTGAGCCGCGCGATTCCGTTGCGATTAGCGCCGTTGACGATACCGAATTGACCGCCGACGAGAATCTTCCCATCTGTTTGTACTGCCAGCGCGGACACATCGCCATCGCCTATGCGCACGTATAAGAAATCCGTGTCGAGAGTGCCTTCCACGTTGAGCCGCGCGATGCTGAAACGGGTCACGGCATTGATGGTGGTGAACCTGCCGCCGATGAGAATTTTGCCGTTCGGCTGCACTGCAAGAGCGGACACACTGCCACCCATTCCCGCTTGCACGCTTGCGAAAGCCGTGTCGAGCGTGCCATCCGCGTTGAGCCGCGTGATACTGCTGCGCTCTATGTCATTAACGGTGGTGAAAGCGCCCCCGATGAGTACTCTACCGTCCACCTGCAGCGCCACGGCTTGCACGTCGCTGTTCGTGCCGGTCAGATTGTCGGCGAAGGAGGTGTCGAGCGTGCCATCGGCGTTGAGCCGCGCGATATTGTTGCGCTCGGACACGTGGAAGACACTGAAAAAACCGCCGATGATCACCTTACCGTCAGGCTGCACAGCCAGATCGTTTACATAGCCATTCGTACCCGCTTGTCCGTTCAAGAAATTCCCATCGAGTGTGCCGTCGGCATTGAGCCGCGCGACACCGCCCCGCGCTACGCCGTTGACGTTAGTGAATTGACCCCCAATAACCACTTTGCCGTCAGTCTGTACGGCCAACCCCAACACGGCGTTGTTAGCGCCAGCCTGCCCATTGGCAAAGGCCGCGTCGAGCGTGCCGTCGCCGTTGAGCCGCGCGATGTACGCGCGCGCCACCCCGTTGACGGTGGTAAATTGACCCCCGATGACAACCTTACCGTCGGGCTGCACAGCTACGGCCTCCACGCCGCCATTCGTGCCTGCCAAATTGTTGCCGAAGGTGGTGTCGAGCGTGCTGTCGGCGTTGAGTCGCGCGATGTTGTTGCGCGCCACGCCGTTGACGTTCGAGAATGGGCCGCCGAGGAGAATCTTCCCATCCGATTGCACCGCCAGCGCATTTACATAGAAATCCACGCCCGCTTGTCCGTTCAAAAAAGCATTGTCGAGAGTGCCGTCGGCGTTGAGCCGCGCGATGTGGGTGCGCGTCACTCCGTTGACGGTGGTGAATTGACCGCCGATTAGAATTTTGCCATTCGGTTGCAAGGCCAGGGCGAAGACATCGCCATTTGGTCCGATCGGCCCGTTCAAGAAAGTAGTGTCGAGAGTGCCATTTGCGTTGAGCCGCGCGACGTTGTTGCGCGTTGGACCGTTGACGGTGTAGAAAAAGCCGGCGATAACCACTTTACCGTCTGGCTGCACTGCGAAGGTGTAAACCTGACCCCTGATAAATATGTTCGGATTGAAACTCGTATCCAAGTCACCGCCCGCTTCAGTTGGCGCTTCTTTCGTTAGGTTTTGACGGAAAGGTTCGAACTGCCGCACGCTGCTGGGGCCGACGACAGCAGACTCGTTGAGACCCACCGACGCAACTCCGGCAGACTCCAGGCTGAGTCGATGCCCCAAGACATTCGCACTCGCTCGAGCAAGTGATCCGGCGACTGAACCTTCCCTGCCGGGATTGTTACCTGCTGGGATGTTGAAGCGTACTTCATCCAAACCAGGAGCGGGTGTACCGCTGACTTGCAATTGCTCGCTGGGTGTCAATGCCGATTTCAATAACTCGCCGTTTGCCAGCAGAATCGCTTCCCGCAACGTCAGCACATTGTCGCGCACGTTCGTGTCTTGCGTGCTGTTCACGGTGATTATCGCGGATGGCGCACTCGGCACAATCACCGGTGCATTCATGCCGGGCCGCAGTGTCACCAAGTCATCCAACGCATCGCCGTTTATTCGTAGCGGCAATACCGCAGCCACTGTGCCCGCATCGGTAAGTTCATTGTCCGCCCAGCGCGTCGCGCTCAGCCGCAGCCGCCCGTTGACAGTCCGAACCGGGACGCCGTCGACCACTTCCCGCCGTGCGAGCCGGACACTCGCACCTCTGTTGCTTACACCGATAATGCTCGCCACCGGCAAACCCGTAACCCGCGCCGCAACGAGTCGCTGCACGCCGACCCAATCTTCACTTCGTGCGACTTCTTCCGCCGGCCAGTCCGCCCACGCGAGTGGCTGCTTTGCGGTCGGTTGGCTGAGCACTTGCAGCACGCCGTCTGTCGTCAAGACCGCCACGTCCAGCCGCCCGTCGCCGGTAAAATCACCTAACGCCACGTCACGCAACTCTGTAACAAAAGTGCGTTTGCTGACTCGCGCCGCCGCGGCTGTTGCTTGCTCTTCCTTTCGCAGCGACAAGTTTCGATCACGGCCGGCGATTAGCAGCAACTCCCGCCCGGCAGCGACTGCCAGGTCCGGCATCGCGTCGCCGGTCAACGTGCCCTGTGCCAGGCCGGTGACCGGCGCTGACACAGCGAATGTCTCGGGTGTCGTTCGCCCGGCCCCGTTCGGACCCTCAAACACCAACACCATTCCCCTACTGTCTTTGGTAGCCAAACCCACGACCACTTCCGGCAAACCATCAGGGCGGTTCAAGTCTCCCACCGCCAGCGCACTCAACTCCCCCGGCAATTCACTCACTGCAGAAAGTTGAAACCGCCCGGTGCCGTCGCCGGACAACCAGGCCAATTTGTTTCCGCCTCTTTGGCCGGCCACTACGTCGGCGTGGCCGTCGGCATTGAAATCACCCGCGCCGAGGAAATCCGGTTCCAGTGGTAATTCGAAAACTTTGCTCTCAGGTAAGAACGCGGCAGGTTTTTCGCGGCCGCTGTTTTTTTCACGTGCCGGATTACCACGCCAGAGTGTGACCGCGCGTCCTGTGTCCGCTGCGGAAGCGCTCACCAGATCCGACACGCCGTCTTCGTCAAAGTCCGCGGAAGCCAGCGCACGTGGTTGGGCAAGGTTTGAATCCGCCGCCCCTTGGGTCAGCGTCGATACTATTCGGCCGACATCATGCTCTTTCTCGAGGCTGCCGATCTGAGTGGCGTTTTGACGCTTAGGATCCGCAGCCGCTTTTTGGATTGCGTCGGAATAGCCCGGGCCCGGAGAGGCGGTACTCGCAGGATGCCATGAAACTAAGGTTGCCAGGCCCAGGCTGAGAATCAAGGCGAGGAAGACTTGGGCGCGTCGCTTCTGGCTCGAGCGATTGCGCTCAGAGATCAGGTACCGAGTCGGGGAAGAGTTCTTCAAGTTTTGATGTCCCTCAATTGAAGATGCGCCTAATATACGTGGCCCAGGCCGTCAAGGGATGTAGTTCGACCATCAGTAAAGCTCGCGGGTGGGCGAACGGAGGCGAGCGCAGAATATACATCGCCTTTGGCAAAAAGCGCCATCCCTTGATGAGTGGACCACAATCACAAATGGCCCAACACGCATCTGTTTGTCTGGCGTTTTCTGCGTTGGGGAGTGGAATCCTGGAGTGAATTGAGGTGGTGGTGAGTCTTACTCTTTCCGCTGCAGGGCAGTGTTAGAACAACCAGACGCTAGCGCGGATGATTCAAGAACGAGACGTTCTGTTGTGGGCGAGATGTACCAGACGCGAAACACACCGTTACAGAACCGGGAGCGGTAGCGACCGGATGTCGGCATTGAGTCGTACGTATAGCCACTCTGTTTTGCGAACCTGGTCAGTTGAGCCTGGGATCCGATCGCTACCGCTCGCGGTTCCGTAACAATTTGTGGCTATTTCAGTTGCCCAACGAGTTCCGGGGCATCTTAATTTCCCTTTGCGGCTTCGTTTCTTTGCGGTCTTTGCGTGAGCCCATCGTCCACATAAGACACACTTCGCGCAGAGACGCAAAGAGGCACAGGCGCCGAGACCGAGCCTAAGACACTACTCAAATTCTTACCCTCTTTGTTCTCATTTTCTCCGTGTCTCCGTGTCTCTGTGGCTAAGCCTGATTCTTCATCAGCCTGCGCTGGTTTAGCAGATGCGGGGCAACTGTTCGCCGGCGAGCGTCGACGATGCGCGTCCCGCCAAAACCCGTCAACATAGAAACAATCCCCGGTGGTTCAGCTTTGACTTCACCGATGATGCAGGCGTCGGCGCCATTGGCGTTCTTTTTCATGCGCGCAATAATTGCCGGGGCGACGTCGCCCGCAACGACGGCCACCAGTTTTCCCTCGTTGGCAACATAGAGAGGATCAAGTCCCAGAATCTCGCAGGCGCCTTTCACTTCTTCGCGCGCCGGAATAGCCTCTTCCCGGATCTCGATGCAGACTTCGGATGCCGATGCGATTTCATTAAGTGTCGTGGCCACACCGCCGCGGGTCGGATCGCGCAGGCAGTGAATCGCTTCAATGTCTGGTCGCCCTTGGCGATGGTGATGTAGGTGAAACCACCGTCCAGGGTTGTCGACGCTCCACTGGGATTGACAATCGTTACAGACACGATGCCTGTGTCACTGGCAGCAGGAACAATCGCCCGCGCCGTCGTGGAACTATCGACATTCACCGCTGTTGAGGCGGCATCGCCGAAAAAGACTTCAGCGCCAGCCTGAAACCCAAAACCGGTGAGGACGATTTCATACCCACCCGCTAAACGCCCCCGCGATCGGCGAGACTGCCGTGAGCCTGAGGCCCTTCGGACCTCCGTGTCCATTTCCATTTCCGGGGGCAATTCTATTTCAGCTTCAGACATAGTGTTCTCCAGTGAAAGTGAAGTTTGGGGCGACGGTGTTCGAGGCGAATACCGAATTCTTTTTTCGATAAAGCGACGATCCGACTTGAAGCCTAGAGAGAGAGAGAGAGAGAGAGAGTGCGTGCCTGGAGGAAAGCGAGACTACTTAAGGGGAATGCCGGCGCAGAATAGGCGAAACAGAAATCTCTGTCAATATTTTGGTAGTGAAGGTAGAACAACAGTTCGAACTAAGAAGCGCTGCACGTCCGCAGCACCGAAAGTTAATAGCCCCCTCCGTGAGAGACCGTGCCAATACTTAACTGAGTGCTGGTGAAGCTAGAAATTGAAACGCAAAGGACGCAAAGGTTCTTCGCAAAGAACGCAAAGGGTTGCCACGTTGCGCCCCTTTGCGGTTTTCCTTTGCGTCCTTTGCGTTAAAGTCATTGATTCAGAAGCTGGACCATGAGTTTTGACACAGCCTAGTGAGGGCGGGGTTAGTAATGTGTTGTGAATGCTTGAGCGCCGAAGGTGCGACACGATTAATAGGCTCACTCCCTGCGGCCCGCCCTCACCGGAGTGGCGCTGGACATTCTCACCGACAAAGTGAGACAACTCGCGGGTGTTTTTGCACAGCACGTCGCATACGCTGCGGCGTCAACGGAGCGCGTGCCTAATAATTTAGCGGAGACCAATCACCATGTTCGAATTGTCCGAGAAAACCAAAGAGTTGCAGCAGCGATTGACGGCCTTCATGGAAGAGCACATTTATCCCAATGAGCAGCTCTACTATGAACAGATTCAACGCGAACGCTGGTCGCCGACCGCAATCGTTGAAGAGCTGAAACCGAAAGCGCGCGCCGCGGGCCTTTGGAATTTGTTTCTGCCTCACGGCGAGTTCGGCGCCGGCTTAGCAAACTTCGAATATGCCCCGCTCTGCGAAATTATGGGCCGCAGCGCGATGGCGCCGGAGGTGTTCAACTGTTCGGCGCCGGACACCGGCAACATGGAAGTGCTGGCTCGCTACGGCACTCCGGAACAGCAGGAGCGCTGGTTGCAGCCGCTGCTCGCCGGCGAGATCCGGTCCTGCTTTGCGATGACCGAACCGGCCGTCGCCTCGTCCGACGCGACAAACATTCAATCGAGTATCGTGCGCGACGGCGACGACTATGTAATCAATGGCCGCAAATGGTGGTCGTCCGGCGCCGGAGACCCGCGTTGCAGGATCACCATCTTTATGGGCAAGACGGATTTCTCGGCGCCTCTGCACCAGCAGCAGTCGATGGTGTTGGTGCCGATGGACGCTCCAGGGATAAAAGTCGAACGTCTACTTACTGTTTATGGTTATGACCACGCGCCGCACGGCCACGCCGAAGTTTCCTTCGTGAATGTTCGCATACCGGTTTCGAATATTTTGCTGGGTGAGGGCAAAGGATTCGAGATTGCGCAAGGCCGGCTGGGTCCGGGACGCATTCATCATTGCATGCGGTGCATCGGCGTGGCCGAGCGAGCCCTCGAGGAGATGTGCCGGCGTGTGCAGTCGCGTGTTGCATTTGGCAAACCATTGGCGGAACAGGGGACCATTCGCGCGGACATCGCAACTTCGCGCATGGAGATCGAGCAAGCCCGCCTGCTGACGCTTAAGGCTGCGCATCTGATGGACACGGTGGGTAACAAAGTGGCTCGGGCCGAGATCGCCATGATCAAAGTAGTCGCTCCCAATGTGACGCTGCGGGTACTGGACCGGGCGATCCAGGCCCATGGCGGTGCGGGAGTCTCACAGGACACTTTTCTGGCCGCCGCCTGGGCCAGTGTCCGCACGCTGCGGCTTGCGGACGGTCCTGATGAGGTGCATACGGAAGCGATTGCGCGTCTGGAACTTCAGAAGTGGGCCACGCCGTCAACCTTGTCTTGACGCACTCTTGCCTCAATGGGATTTACCGACCGGGTTGGATCACTCTGGTCCTTTGCGTCTTTGCCCCTTTGCGTCTTTGCGGGAAATTGTTTTTCAACGTGGATTAGTGGCGCGCGACCGAATCAACAGATTTCCCGCAAAGACGCAAAGAAAAAAAGGATTCAGGCTTTTTCGGCGAGTGCCGTGGCGATTCTTGCCAGCCACGTGACTCTCTTATCGAGCGTAGCGAAACGCGCATCGTCGGTTTGCCCGCGGTAATAACGATAAAAAATTTGCTGCAGTACAACGGCCAACTTAAACACGGCGAAAACTTCGTAGAAGTCGATCTTCCCCAAGTCGCTGCCGGTGCGGGCCGCGTAGCGTTCCAGGATCTCCGCTCGTGTGAACCATCCTTCGCGCCGCGTTACGGCCGCCAGCGCATCGCCCTGAGACGCGGGCGCCGTGTGCACCCAATAGGCAATCAGAATTCCCAGATCAACCAGCGGATCGCCAATGGCGCTCATCTCCCAATCAAACACGGCCACTAACCGGCCCAGGTCCAGCGCATCCAGCATCACGTTATCCAGTTTGAAATCGCCGTGGAGTAGTACCGGGCGGGTGGGATCCGGCGGTAGTCGTTCGACCAACCACTCGGCCAATGCATCCATTTCCGGTTGCGGACTGGTTTGCGATCCTTCCCATCGTTTTCGCCAACCACTTACCTGTCGCTCAACGAAGCCTGTGGCCTTGCCGAGCGCCGTTAACCCTTGAGTGGCGATGTCAACCAAATGCAGATCGGCGAGCACATCAACCAAAGCCTCGCTGACTCGCCGCCGCTCTGCGGGATGATTGGAGAGTTGCGGTGGTTCTTCATAACGCACCACCAACCCGTGACGTCGCTCCATGATGTAAAAGACCGAGCCGATGATCGTCGCATCTTCACAAAGCACGTAGGGCTTTGGCGCGAGCGGAAACACCGGATGGATGGCGGCGAGGATTCGGCATTCGCGGGCCATGTCGTGCGCCTTTGGAGCCACCGGTCCCAAGGGCGGGCGACGCATTGCGAACTCCTGACTGCCGAAACGCAGGAGATAGGTAAGATTCGAGTGGCCACCCGGAAACTGCTCGACAACCATCGGCGCCGTCGTATCAAACCGATCGCCTAATTCAGCCGCCAGTCTTTCGCGGGCAAAGCGGGCGAGGGCCTCCCAATCCAGTTGTTCGCTCGCGCGCACGGAATTCGTATCGGATGAGTCAAGCATTTCCAGTGAAACCGAATGGGACTCCAATGAAGTGCCGCATGTCATTCATCGTCCCGTGGAACTTAATCGAGTTCCTCTGCTCTTCTTCCTTTGCGTCCGTTGCGCCTTTGCGTGAAATGCTTTTTGGGCCTGCGCATGAGTCCGGATGTTAATTCAGTTTTCTCGGAAAGGCGCAAAAGGGCGCAAAGGAAAACCAAATCGATTGTTCAAGCCGCTCACGTGTAATAGCGCACCAACCATTCCGCGACGCAACAGGGTTTGGCGGCGCCTTCGCGCTCAACGGTTACCTTCCAGACCGCCTGCGCGCCGCCCTGAATCTCTTTCAAACTGGCCAGTGAAAAGCGGCCCCGAATGCGGGATTGCGCCGGCACCGGCGAAACGAAACGCACTCGGTTCAACCCATAATTAATGCCCATGCGGACACCGCCCACCGCGATCGCCGTTTTGCCGAGCACACTCAATAATGAAAGCGACAGAAACCCATGCGCAATGGTCTCTTTGAAAGGCGACTCTCGGTTAGCGCGTTCGACATCGACGTGGATCCACTGACGATCTTCCGTGGCTTCGGCAAACTGGTTGATACGCTCCTGCGAAACCGTCAGCCAATCGCTGGTGCCTACCTCCTGGCCGATGTAGGCGGCTAGTTGTGCAATGGTTTCGATCTCAGTGACCGGCATTTCACCGTCCTAACCGGGAGCGCGGGCATCCTGCCCGCTGACTCTCGCAAGAATCAATTTTTATCCCAGTCAGGGCCGGGACACAACAGCGGGCAGGATGCCCGCGCTCCCGGGAATGCCCGCGCCCCCGGGAATGCCCGCGCCCCCGGGCTCACTCCCAGCGCAGGGCCACCAGCGGATCGACGCGTGAGGCTCGGCGCGCAGGTAAGTACCCGGCCAGTGCCGCAACAACCAGTAGCAATGACGTCGCCAGCACAATGGTCAGCGGATCGGTGGCCGTCAGACCAAACAACAAGCTCGCAACCAGACGCATCGTCGCGAGCGCCGCACAGAGACCGATGGCCGCCCCCAGCGCAACCAACAGCACGACTTCTCGCATAACCAGTCCGACGACATCACGGCTGCGTGCACCCAGAGCCATTCGTATTCCGATCTCATTTGTCCGGCGCGTCACTGTGTAAGACATAACGCCATACAAACCTACACATGCCAGGAGCAGCGCGATCACACTGAAGGCGCTCGCGGTTTGGGCGATGAAGCGCTCTTGCACCAGTGATTGGTCGACCACCTCAGCCATTGTTTGCAAGCCAACCACCTGCACCTGCGGATCAATTTCCCGCATCACTCTTTGAATCGTGCCTGCGTAGTCACCAGGTTCAGCGCTCGTGCGAAGTTGGAACATGATGCTGTTTCGCCCGGGCTGTTGAAAGTAATAGGTGTAGTAAGTGCGCGGCGGCTGTTCGCGCAGGTTGAGGTACTTAGCGTCCTGAGTTACTCCGATGATCTCAAATCGCTGCCCATTGCCTTTCATGCTGAAAACCTTGCCTACGGGATTGTTGCTGCCGAAAAAGAAACGTGCCATCGTTTGATTAACCACGGCGGAGAGTAGCGGCGCGTCAGTCAAATTCTGCGGCCCGGCGGCGGGCCGTGGAGTTGCCGTCGGTATCGGCAGTTCATCGTGCGGTCCAAAATCACGACCAGCAAGGATGGGCATCTTCATCGTCTCGAAAAATCTCGGGCCCACGGCCATGGCATCGCACTCAGTACTTTCGTCCGGCCCCGCCGAAAATCCGGGCGCCGTGATGTTGTAGGAAATACCACCACCGCTCAACAAGCTGAAATACAACAGCGTCGCTGAACGCGCGCCCGGCATGCCTTCGAGGCGCTCAAGTACTCGCTTGTAGAGATCATTGCGTTGCTGCGGGCTGTAACCATTGCCTGTATCAAGGGAAAACTGCACGATGTTCTCGTAATTCATGCCGACGTCGAGTGTGCGCAAATTGCGCAGACTGCGCACAAACAATCCGGCCCCGATCAGCAGGAAAAGCGAAAGGGCCACTTGTGTGACGACGAGTAACTTGTTTAGCGCCAGACGTGAAGGAGCCAGGCTGCTTCCAGTTTGATCTTTTAAAGAGGCGGTCAAACTCAGTCGCGTAGTTTGCCAGGCAGGCGTGAGACCGAAGAGTAAGCCGGTGAGAATCGAAACGATCAAGGTAAAGCCCAGGACGCGGGCATCGGGCGTCAGGTCCAGCGCCCCTTGCGATCGCTGTGGCAGATACGTGGTGAGTAAACGCAC